>WNGM01006126.1_pt1 | contig 12851 bp, 17 predicted proteins | sample 5400571 | NCBI WGS metagenome assembly WNGM01 (sample SAMN13153378, study PRJNA577476) | soil metagenome | isolation source: 100 cm soil or saprolite under Garry oak tree replicate 2 | place: USA:California | collected 2016-06-15
CGGCCCATGCGCAACAAGATCAGTCGGTTTACCAACATATAAGGCCATGTGAGAGTACACCCTTCTTTAGAAATCCAGTGAGAATCGGTACTAGTCGGACAACAAACGGATAACTGCGTTTCTCAGGCCGTCCGTCCAGTATAATACCGGCACCAGCCCTTGTGGTGATGGGAGGAAGACAAATGGGTCAGCCGTCCCGTACTCATGCTCTGCCAGCCACTCATCCAACCAGGCTGGTGGCTCAACACCCGCCCTCAGTAGCCCGCGTACTATTTCGTCTCGATCGATCATGCCAGCCATAGTTAATCCTCGCTTTCTTTAATCGAATAATATCCGCCCAAATTATCAAGGTGATACACCGTCAGCAATTCCACGAGCGCCGCAAAGCCCCCCGTATCTAATGCCGTCAAGACCTTGCCCTCCAGTCCCGGCAACTTTGCTATTTTTCTATAGAACCAACCCTCAAATCGCACGACATCGAGACCTCCGACTTGGAGCGCCGCTAGCTCCTCATCAGTTTTTTCTGCCTCATGCGGTAGCAGCCGTGCCCGGAGACCCTTGGTAAAGCGGATAACACTCCTGCCGAAGGTCTCCCTTTCGTACTCATGATACAGATCAAGCAGCGCCATATCACCCGTCTCGAAGAACTCACAGGCAATGTCGAAGGGCATCAGCGACCCGGCCCTTCCCTGCTTGAGGTCGGCGCGTGCTAGCTCGTGCGCGGTATGCAGTCGGAAAGCCGACCCCTCTTGGAGCTTGGCGACATAGCTTGCCAAGGCGATACCATCGAGCTGCACCTGCTCGACGCGGACCCCATGCTGCCGCGATAGCCCATAAAACCCGTACCGGCTGTAAAACCGGTTCAGGTAGTCGTAGTACACGCTGGATAGGGCCGCGAAGTGAGCCAGCGACAGCTCATGCTCCATATACTCAATATCATGGCTATGCGGGTGCCAACCGTTGAAGCCATAGGTTATCTCTTTGGCGGCTATGCCGCCGATGTAACCCGCTGCCTGACGCACCGCTTTGACCACCGTCTGGTTGGCAACATAGCGCCGACCTTCCGCCAGCAGGCCGAGCGTCACCCCTAATTTCTGCTCCCCACTGTGGGGGATAGTACGCGTCACGAACAGCGCACCAAGACCCTGATGCAGCGCCGCCACGACCGCCTGACTGACTTCATGCGCCCGGTGAAATCTGATCTTACTCGCGCACACTGGACAGGCGTAGCCATAGCCGCACGTACTGAGACCTGAGTAATGGTGAACGCTATCCTTAAGCCGCACCAGCATAGGACCACCCAGTGGCAGCCCGCAGGAACGTAAGCGTTTTAAGCTCGTCACCTGCCGGAGCGCCGCGCGCAGCTTATACCGCGCCTCTCGCCGTTGCATGCGCGACCCAACTGCCGCCGCTGGCACATACCCCGCAATGTCATCAGCAACATCGCTTGCAAGGGTTTGATCTACACTATCTATATCCATTCATAGCGCACCTTTCCTATAGAAAGCGGCAGCCCATCGGAATGACGAGCTACCGCCAGACACACTACAAAACAATTTACTCAGTCCTGTACCTGAACTGTCTGAACTGCTGTAACGGCTTACCGTTCCAATCCAGTTGACCGCCCAGATCGTCGGTTTTAAGCTGATCGATACTTACGGCCTTTCGCATCGGTTGCAGCAACGCCTGCTGTATCACCGTATCGTCGCACCAGGCTGCCCGCACTAATACCGGCTTTAAAGTCTTTTCACCTATCACGTAGGCCACGCCCGGCTCACTGAGCGGTATCCTATCGACATACGCGCCCGCTTCATACATGCCCTCTCCCAATACGAGGTCACACATCGGAGCAGGCAGACTGCCCGCGATACGGATGGAGAACCCATCACGGAAGCCGCAGACTTCTTTCCTGGGGTCCTGCACGGCCCCCACCACGGCATAGCCAGGGGCACGGCCTTTCGCGAGCAGTGCGGCTATTGCCGTGTTCGCCCTCGTTTGTAGCTTTTTATCGCTCAGGTAGGCCGACAAGTAGCCCATCTCATCGATCACCACCACGTTGAGCGGCGTCTCAACTGACGGCGTAAACATGCGCCGTACGCCCTGCATCTGTCGCGCCCTCGCGTGCATATCCTGGACACACTGCTCTAACAACTCGACGCTGCTCATGTCGTCATCCGCGTAATGCTCCCACCAATCGCGGCCTATGGAAAGCTCAATCATCTTACTGTCTATGCCCCAGAACTTGACCAGACCTAAGCGCCAGGCCGGTTCAAGACCTAGTACAAGTGACCAAATCCATGACGACTTGCCTCCATTCGTCCGCGCCGCTATGAACCAGTGATTGCTTTCAATGGGTATGCGGCACACGCGCCCGTTCAAATCCCTAGCCATCGGCACGCCCCGCAATAGCTCCAACGCTCGCTCCCATACGTTCCCCTGCTGCTGGTACCCTTGCTGGTAATCTGTGTAAGCATCCGGCACCATTGGTGCGGCTTGCGTCAGTAGATGCGTCGAACTATCTGCCGCCTGAAGCGTTTGGAGTGCCCCAGGATGGGCGTAAGCATCGGGAACCGGTACTTGACCCGCCCGAATGCGGATACGGCCATCCTCAGCCGCCTCGAAGCTGCAAGCAGGCACCATAAATGCAAAAGCGAATTTATCGGCAAACTTGGTGTAGCTGCTTACGTCTTGCCCGCCGAAGGGCGTTATGAGCGCGCTGAAGCTTTGCGCGTCGCCAAAAACCTCTCGCAATTTGGGGTAGATGGTTTTCGTGTCGCCATCGATAAACGCACCCTTGCAACCGCGCTTGAACGAGCGCCCCGTTCCTGACATGCCCTCCAGGCCGTGGCACGTCGTGTTCCATATGCGCTCCACCCGCCACTCGAACACCAGGCCGCTTGACAGCGCGTACCAGCCAACCAGCCCGTTCAGCAGCAACGTCAACAGCATGGTGGTAACCACTGCGCCGCCGCCACCGATTGCCACCATAGGGCACAGCATCAGCAGTATGGTCGCGTTTCCGTACACCGCGCACCAGACCAGACGCCTGGCACGCTTCGTTTTTCCATATGCGCTATATATGTGTTCTCTCCTTTCCGAGACCCCGCCAAGACCCATGCCCACGTCTACAGGCAGCGTCTTGGCGGGGTGTATGCTTTACTTCGCTACTAGCTAGCCGCACGCGCCGGTTGCTGAGGCTGAGCGGACGACATACGGGGAGTTTGGAGCGGCCTGATCGCCTCGGCTGAGTAAAAAACACTGAACCCGCCACGCTGCTGGGGCATAATGCCAAGCTCAAGGTTTTCTACCGTTACGGGAGTGCCCGGTGGAATAGCCTCGTACGGCTTGTTCGGGCTGTTGATGGTGACCTGGATATTTTCCAGCTTCGTTCTGTCACGGAGCTTCGTCTGCACCGCCAGTGTCACCGTCCACTTCAATAGATTGCTATCACTGTCACGTGCCTGTACCTGCGGGCTGTTCTGGTTGTTTTTATCCTCGCGCTGCATCTTTGGCTCGACGAGAAGCAGCATCGCCCCTCCAAATGTCCGGGTGAAATCGACGACATACCGGTCAATCATGTTTGTACACCCTTTCTTTAGTTGTTAATGTCCTTACGTTGCGCACGTAGGGCGCAACCCATCACGAGCATTGGCCGTCAACTGAGGCGGCCTCCATAGGCGCTGATAATCGCACCTGCCAGTGGCTGTCCTCCTTTCTGGTAATTATCTGAGACACGGGTTATAATGAGCGTAATCAACATACGCACCTGCGCATGCTTTCTCTATAGCAATTCTCAGGCTATTGCTCAGGTCTTCTTCCGGGCCCAACCCTTGTCTATAGTTTGCCCGCGAATACGGGTTTTGGGGAGGACATCTACAGGGCAAGTAGCAATGACAGCTATGTGGTATGCCAATATTGTCAGTGAGTCGTCGCGTGACACCCGTAGGAGCTTGCACAATGCGTAAATCGCTAGGTATACCTAACGAGTTATTCACGTATGAGCGTAAGAAGCGTCATTGGACGCAAGGGGATGTTGCTGACAAAATCAGTGCCCCAGATGATCGATTGATCCGCAGGTGGGAGCATGGCGACGTTGCTCCGACACCACACTATCGTGGAAAGCTTGCCGCAGTCTTTGGCAAAAGCGCACGAGAGCTTGGGTTCCCTCCCGACGGACAAATATCCTTCTGGCATATGCCGTATCGGCGGAATGCCTTTTTTACCGGACGAGAAGACAGCCTACAGCTACTCCGCGACACATTCCTGGCACAACATACTCGCCCAGTACCACGATTGCCTCTGGCGCTCAGCGGTCTCGGCGGCGTGGGCAAGTCACTAATTGCGCTTGAATATGCGTATCGCTATCGTGAGCACTACCATACGGTTCTGTGGCTACACGCCGCCTCATATCAAGACCTCGTTGCGGGTGTTACTGCCGTTGCTGACCTGCTTGATCTTCCTGGGAAAGACACAGCAAATCCAGCCCAGCTTATCGAAACGCTCAAGGAGTGGCTAACGCAGCTTACTCGCTGGCTTCTCATTTTCGATAACGTTGAGAATTTTCAGTTGCTCCAGGGTTTCCTACCAGCCGAGATTAAAGGACATCTGTTGCTGACAACTCGTTCTCAGAGTACTGGTACGCACGCCCATAGTATTGCAGTCGAACCAATGGGCAGCAACACGGGAGCCGAACTGCTGCTCCGTAGGGCCAAGCTTACCGCCGTTGAGAGTACGTTGGAACATATAGCTGCGGCAGATGCGGCTACCGCGCGTTCGCTTTCGAAAGACATGGGAGGATTGCCGCTTGCCCTCGATCAAGCTGGGGCGTATATCGAGGAAACGGCTGTGTCGTTGTCTGAGTACGAACAACGTTACCAAGAAGAACGCCGCGACTTGTTACACAGGCGCGGGTCATGGGTAGGCGATGGTGAGCATCCCGAACCCGTGGCCGTTACCTTTAGACTAAGTTTTGAAAAGGCTTGTGAGCGCGACCCTAGAGCTGCCAATATATTGAACTTCTGCGCGTTCCTCCTGCCCGACGCCATACCGGAAGAACTGTTTCAGCATGACGATAGCTTCAAGTACGGTACGACCGTCTTCGATGAGGCTATTGCTGCCTTACTCCGTTATTCCCTAATTAAGCGCAACACGCAAGTGCAGACATACTCAATGCATCGTCTGGTGCAGGCGGTGCTCATTGATGACATGCCACACGATCTTCAAAAGCAATGGCGAGATCGTGTGGTACACGCGGTGAATGCAGCTTTTCCAAAACCAGACTTTAATGAGTGGGCGCGGTGCGAACGTTTGCTGTCTCATGCGTTAGCCTGTGCGTTTTGGACTTAGGACGAGTTAGCCCAGACAATAGTCGTCGCGGAGTTATTCGATAAGGCAGGCGTTTACCTAGCTGAACGGAGTCAGTATTCTGAAGCAGAAACGCTGCATAAACGAGTCCTCTCGATCTATGAGCAGCACTTAGGGGTTGGACACATTGTTACTGCGTTCGTGTTGAACAGTCTGGCAGCCACTTACTATAGGCAAGGCAAGTACAGCCAGGCGGAACCCTTGCTTCAGCAAGCCCTCACAATTTGGGAGACAAAATTGGGAGCCGAGCATCCTGAGACTGCCAAAATCCTGTACAGCCTAGCAATCCTCTACATACATCTAGGCAAGTACGAGCAGGCTGATCCGCTTGTAAAACGAGTGCTCTCCATCCAAGAGAACCAATTGGGAGCCGAGCATCCTGAGACTATCAGTAGTCTGGAAAGTCTGGCTACCCTTTACTTTCATCAAGGCAAGGATGAGCAAGCAGAAGCATTGTATCAGCAGACCCTCACACTTCACGAAAAACACTTTGGAGCCGAGCATCCTGATACCGCTTGGAGTATGCGCCACCTGGCACTCCACTACCTGCATCTAGGCAAGTACGAGCAGGCTGAGCCGCTTCTAGTAGAGGTGTTCTCCTTTAGGGAGAAACACTTGGGGGCCGAGCATCCTGATACTGCTAGTAGTATGTCCGACCTGGCAGACCTCTACCTGCATCAAGGCAAGTTCGAGCAGGCAGTATCTTTGTTTCAGCAAGCCATCGCCATTCAGGAGAAACACTTAGGGGTCGATCATCCTGATATTGCTACTTCACTTTATGAGTTGGCAGTGCTCCTGCACGATCAAGGAAATCATGAGGAAGCTGAAGCCTTGTATCAGCGTGCCCTCAACCTCCTAGAGCAGCGGTTCGGAGCAACTCATCGAAACGTCCAAAATATCAAGAGAGCCTATGCGGAGTTTCTGCATAGGATAGGGCGTGACGCAAATACCGCAGCCTTGGGAGTGAATGACGAGCTGTCAGTATAACGCTTAGAACGCTACATTATAGCCCTCACTTTATTTCTAGTTCTTTGTTACGTAGTGCCCTCGACTTAACAGCCCCATGCTAACCTGATGGTTTGCGCCGCTTGTACGCGACCCCTAGTGACCACCTCCGAAAATACGTCTTGCGTGACTATCTAACTTTACATAACTAAGTATCTATTTTATACTGTGCCAGTTAATCAGGCAGCCGGTATATGCTAGAAAACACCCCCAACCAGCATGACACCAACCCCGGTGAGTACAACCCGCTACTATGGGCATTGCAGCGACCGATACAGCATCAACTAGCCAGGCAAGGTATCTACGTCTCACCTGATGAAGCTTCTAAACTACTAGAGCAGAAAATCGTACATAATGCCAAACGCTATCTACAGCAAGACTTAGCTGAGCATGGCATTGATGTATCCCCAGACGAGGCCTTAGCAATCCATAGTCTACGTACCATTCACCGCATGATGGTGTACACGGATACCGCCGACCCACACGAGGCAATCGAACGAATGGCATTTGACAACCCATCCGAACCATACGAACCACACGATTAACCGTCTCACAACGACCAACTCAGCTTCAGGCCGCTTATCTCTAGTTCCTTTTTACGCCTTGTCCTCGACCTGACCGCCCACACTAACCTGACGGTTTGCAAAGTCCGCGATAATACCAAGAGTATGTATGCGGTTGCAGCTACCCCTCGTAGCTGCGTCTGCTTGCTGTGCCCTCGCCTGGCGCTGGGGGGTTGCCCGCTATCACTGCGTTATCGCGGGCAGCCCCCGCGCGGCTAGCGCCGCGCACGTCATGTAATAAACTATGTATTGATTATACTATAACTACTATATATACTACTTATAGTAAATAAGGAGACAAGCCGATGACGCGCTACAAATTCATCTCTATCTCACGCCCGTACCGGCCCGAGCGCTCGATATACCAGGAACGCCGCAAGCACTTAACCAATCCACTGACAGACGTTATTTGCGTGGCGGTGCTGACGGTGATCCTGGTGGTTGCGCATTATATACATTCGTAAATGGATGCGCCGACGGTGAAAACGATTGAAGAACGGGCGCAAGAGTTCTACAACAGCTTTTTTGATAATGCCAATATTCATTTAATGGACGTGGCGGAAGGCATCAAGAAGCCGAATAAAGCTAAAGAAACGATCTACTATATAACCCTAGCTGGCGGCGGTCCTGCCGCCCGAGTCCGGGTAAAAGTCGAAGACGGCGAAGTTGTCAACGCGAGCTTGCAATTCCAAGATTGGTTCACGCTTTGGACAGATGCGCCATATCAAAACGGCGAGCTGGTTGAGCGCTACGCCCGCTTAGTTGGATACTTCGATGGATAATCTGTAATTTGCAAAGTTCGCGATATTACACTTAATACGAACGAATGAACTACTAATTAAGGAGACAAACGAATGACCGAACCGAAACACCAACCGCTGCAAATACACGGCGTCGCGGATGTCATCAAACATCAATTCCGCGTCTACAGCGTGGCACACAACATGACGCAAGCCGAAGCCTTTACTCATATGTTCCTGACGCTGCTCGAAGGCGAGCATGAAACCGATATCTTGGAGCGGCTGCGGAAGCTAGGCATCCAATCATAGGCATAGCCTATGCAGTCAAGCCCGCAGCGGGCCTGACTGGGCGCTACAGCCGCTGCTCATTGGCACACAGCCAGGCAAAATGTCTCTCCCTGCTCTGCCCCGGCTTATCGTGCCTGATCTCCTCGGCAGCGACGGCCCACCGTTCGACGTTGACGCCGTTCCAGATTTGCTTGTAGGTGAATTTGTTCACTTTGGTGCCGAGCCGACGAGCAACGCTCTCAGGCTTAGGGAGCAGACGTTGCGGCCTCTTATCGTCTTTCATGGCGTTGATTATCATGCCTAATCTGGCATCAACTAATAACACCCCCCTACCTACTTGCGACGGTAATCTTTTCCGTAGTGCCTCACAACGTACTCCTCAAGCGCATCTTCGATAATCTCCCAGGGGTTCCGGTCTTCGACATAGGCCAGGTCTTTGGCTACCTGTCGGTGACGTGACGGATACATGGAAAACCCCCTGTTAGTCGGCGTCTCCTTCGTATCAACAATGGTCAGACGTGGCTGCGGAATCGGGGTAATATCTTTTGGTGGTGACGGCTGGCTGGGTTCCGTAGGCAGTGCTGGCGCTTTTGGAACCTCCACTTTTTGAGCTTCAACCTGCTCCGGTACTGTCACTGGTTTTACGCTCTCCAAATCAACTTGCGGCACGGCGGCGCGTTGCTGGGCGGCTTGCTGTCTAAATTTGTTACTCATTTGCTAATATCTCCGCTACTTTTATGTATCCTAACGCCGCCGGACTATTGGGATCGTAAAGCACGACGGGTTGGTTAAGTTGCTCTGCTTCATCCACCACGGTGGATTCGACAATGATAGGCTGCATGACACTAGCCAAATACGTTTTGCTAATGCCCTCTTGCACCGCGCCAGAGGCGTTGGTGTGCTTCACGCGGGTTATCAGGATGCGGGGTGTTTTCAGCGCTGGATTATAGCCATTCCGCGCTCGCTCGTACGCTTCCCAGGTACGCGCCAGCCCATCCTCGCTGTAGGCATTGGCAGCGGCTGGTATCAGTATCTCGTCTGCCGCCGCCAGCGCGTTTATCGTCATGTAGTTGAGCGACGGCGGCGTATCAAACACGATGAAATCATAAAACCCCTCTAGCGGCTCAAGCAGTACCTTAAGTGTTCCGATAGGATCGGGCGCGTTCGGATCAGCGCGTTGCAGCGCCATGCCGGTTTCTGTCTTTGCCAAATTGGGGTGTCCGGGCATGAGGTGCAACCCCTCAATCATGGTTGCCAGTAGTACTGATGTTGGGTCACGGTTTGGGTCAGCGAATAAGTCGTTCAGTGACGCCGACAGTGCCAGCGGATTAACCCCTAGCCCTTTCGTGAGGTTCGCTTGCTCATCCAAATCAACCAGCAACGTCCGCTTGCCGCGCAGTGCCAGCGCCGCCGCCACATTCTTAGCAGTCGTCGTCTTGCCGACGCCGCCTTTGTGTAGTGCTACGGCGATCTTCTTAGCCACGCTAGTATTCCCTCGTTTTCATATATTAGTTTGTATATAAACACGAATTCTCTTATTCGTAAATATACATGGGAGCAAGCTCTTTCACAAGCATATTACTATATACTAGAGCAAATAATTATATTCTATTGCTCTAGAGCTTGTACTCTAATTCTAGAACTCATTTGCTCTAATATGCTAGAATGTGTTCATAGGAGATGAAGCAAACGAGGACGGGGGCGGAAGTTGGGATTGAGCATTGTGCAGATCGAGACATGACTCCAGGTATTGCCTGAATTTATAGGCCGATACACACAACACAGAGGTAAGCTCAACCTCGTTGTTGATATTTTTTGTCCCTAGCCGTATCATACTAGTAACTTAGTCGCGCACTTCCAGTTCGCAAAACGTCGCAGTTAACGGATTGCAGGTACCCGCTAAGTTATAAGTCGGGGTAATTTTTGTGCTCACGGTGTTGACACACGTGGGTTGGTTCTGTATGATTGTCTTAGCGACGTTTTGCAGAATCAAAGTGCATCTTAAATGAGAAACCCCGGAAAAGGGGTTTTTCTCGTATTTACCCCCTCTGAACACAACAAACATAACTCAGGGGGAACTAGGTATGAGCACGGTATCAGCAAGCGATGTGCTTGCGGCCAGAATTGCTCAATTCAAGCAAAAACAGGAGGGCCTAACAGAAGCAGCAGTAGCTTTCGTACCGCAAATCCAACCAATCATCATTAAGCCGCCAGCACCAAGCTGGGAGGACTTGGAGCAGACGCTGGAGCAGGTTATCAACCTGCCGGGCTTATGGATTACCGTACGCGAATTGTACGATCAGGGCTACGGCGCTGAGCTGGCGACAGCAGCAGAGATTGCCTTGGCTACCTACAAGAAGGGGCCATGCCATCTGTTCGCTAAGATGGTTAGTAAAAAGAGCGGCAACTGGGCTACGCGCACCCTCAAAATGGTGCAAGAGACGTGGGACGTGCGCCGTAATGCGTTGCAGGTCATGAATAGGCTCAAACTACCGGCCAAAAGCGCAAAGGCCATTCTGGCGCTCGCCTGGAGGCTCAGAGGGACTATTATCCGGTACCTAGGCATTGCCACAGAGCAGGGGACTGGTATCAAAAACCCGACCGGCCTGTTTTTCGCACTGACCAAGCGGCCGAAAGCACAGCCGGGCGGGGCTTAGCTAGCAAAACATACTTAGTGTGGTACCGGCCAGAGCGCCGGCTGTTTGCGTTGGGTTCTCTGTAGTTTATTTGCGATAATAATGTCCAAATGTCAAGGATCTTAGCCGCGCATGGTGTGAAGCGCGTGTTGCCGACTCTATGCAAACCGTCAGACGTTGCATCCGACGCTTTTTTCGAACACTGTCCCCACATTTCCACAGATACACATGCAAGAATTAAATGTAAGAGTTCCTTTGGAAGATTTGTTTGTTTTTAAGAGCTGCGGGGGATTTATAAAATCAACGTACTGAAACTGTCCACCTATTTGCAACCCTCGCTTTTCGCTATGGGTCGCTAATGTGCGTGTACGACCAGCGACTACCACACGTGCAGCGCGGCAGGTAACGACTCTTCGGAGTGTACGGCAAGATAAGCGCGCAACAGGCTGCGCGCCCCCGCCCCAGGATACCCCGGTTACTTGTCCGCGCGAATGAAAAATCCGTGCGCGCGCATGCTGCCAGCTATTTACACTAGCGGTTTATGCGAGCGCCTGCCAAACGCCAGACCGTAAAACTCACCACATGGGTCAAGCCTGCGGTGAAGCATGAACTGCAACGTATCGCTGAGGACGAAGGCTTAACCGTGTCACGCACCGGCGCCGCAGCCCTAGAGCAGTGGGTCGCCCACCAGTCACACATCCAGCATCGAGGCATCTTCCAGCCGATGATTGAGCACGCCATCGCCAAAGAGATGCGGGCCTACAGCAGCCGGATAGCGGCGCTGGAAGTCCGCAGCCTATTTCTTGCCGAGCAGATCAGAGCCATGGTCTACAACATCTTACGCGAGCAAGCGGGAGTCACCGAAGACAGGCTGAATGCGATCATGGACGGCTCGAAAGATACCGCCAAGCGCAATATCAGGCGGGCAGACCCGGATCTTGCCCCCATACTGCCACTGATGGAGCACTGGCTCGTGCACGGCGTGAGGGAAGCCCGATGATGCGGCAATGGCAATCGTCAAGGCAACTTACACCCGCAGGGGCGGGACGGCAAAGGCATCAGTCCGCTATATCGAACATCGGCCAGGCAAGGACGGCGCGAGGACACAACGAACGTTGTTTACCGCCGAAGGGAAAGTAGCCCGGAGCGAAGCGTACGCCATGATTGACCAGGCCGCTAAAAACAGCTACTTTTTCCGGTTCGTTATCAGCCCCGACCCGAAAGCCGAGGACAACGACAAAACCTTACTCCTCAGAGAGCTTGCTGATAAAACCATTGCCGCCCTCGACGACCGTTTTCAGCGCCCCTTGCGGTGGGTCGCAACCATTCATGACGACCACGCCGACCACCGCCATATCCACGCTATCGCCATCGTGCCAGGGCGGTTGCAGGTGCAGGACTTTCAGCGGATGCGCAGCGCCGCCACTGCGGAAGCCCAAGAGCAGCGGCGGCACCTTGATGCCATGCGCGAGCAGAGCCAGGAGCGAAGCGACGGCTTAGGGTTGGAGTTATCTCTATGGTAGGCCAGGCCTTGCACCGAGCGCGGTTTGCTCGGACGCACGAACTCTGGCCGCTCTTTTCTGCCACTTTTGCTCCTGATCGTCTGCTCCTTGGCTCCAGGCGTTTTTTGTGGGGCAAGCCGCTGGTCGCTGTCAGGAAAACCAAACACCGCACCGAGTTAGGCAACCTGCTGATTGTTGCCCCGACCAGATCAGGGAAGGGACTCCTGGCGGTCAGTCAACTCCTCACCTGGCACCACAGCGTTATTGTCAACGACATTAAGGGCGATCTGTTCAGCCAAACGGCAGGCTTTCGGAGCCTGTTAGGTCCAGTGTATGTGCTGGACCCAACCGGCGTCGGGCATAGATACGACCCGCTCAAAGGCAAAGCGAGCGAAGACGCCCTCTACTCAAGCGCCGCGCACCTGCTCCATGAACCAGACATCTTTACCCAACGCGCGGCCAAGATGCTGACGTGCCTGTTTACCGCCGCCAAACGGCAAGAAGCCGCCGCCTTGCCCTATACCCGCAACCTGCTGCGTGCAGGACTAACCGGCTGTATGGAACGGTTGCAAGCGGTAGATCGGGACCTTGCCACCGTATTTTTAGGCGTGCACCCGGAGAACGCCAACCTCGACGACCGTTTTTTACTGTCGGCATGGGAAACGCTCACGACCAAAATGTACCCGCTCCTCACCGAAACCGTGATTCGGTCGCTCGCTCAGTCAGACTTTTCACCGGAGCAGATCATCACGA
>WNGM01005113.1_pt1 | contig 12847 bp, 11 predicted proteins | sample 5400571 | NCBI WGS metagenome assembly WNGM01 (sample SAMN13153378, study PRJNA577476) | soil metagenome | isolation source: 100 cm soil or saprolite under Garry oak tree replicate 2 | place: USA:California | collected 2016-06-15
CAATCTCTGCTCCGTGCGGCGATCAGCGCACCACAAGTCGCGTATGTCGCGATGTCAGTATTCAACAACTATCCCGTGAAGAGCCGTGCACCGGACTCGTGAATACCTGCATGGCCGATATTGCCTGAAGCTCGATGGCGGGGGCGCTAGCGTGTCAGCCGTGCCCACATCGCAACCCACATCACATCCAGCCGAATTCACCACAGAACACATTATCTCGGCTCCCAAGGTGGTCCTGCACGACCATCTCGACGGTGGCCTGCGACCACAGACCATAATCGACCTCGCGCTGCAGACTGGTTACGGAGCGTTGCCAGCGGCCGAGGCCGGCAAGCTCGGTCAGTGGTTTCGCGACAGTGCGGATTCCGGCTCACTGGAGCGCTATCTCGAGACGTTCGCGCACACCGTTGGCGTGATGCAGACCGCCGAGGGCATCAGCCGCGTGGCCCGGGAGGCAACCGAGGACTTCGCCGACGACGGGGTCGTCTACGCGGAGATCCGCTGGGCGCCGGAGCAGCACGTCGACGCGGGGCTGTCCCTCGAACAGGTCGTCGACGCCGTCCTCGCCGGGTTCCGGCAGGGCGAGGCGGCCGCGGCAGCGCGCGGCAAGCGGATCCGGGTGGGCGCGCTGGTGACCGCGATGCGGCATGCGGCTCGTTCGTCGGAGATCGCCGAGCTCGCCGTCGCCTATCGCGACCAGGGCGTCGTCGGCTTCGACATCGCCGGAGCCGAGGCCGGCTTCCCGCCGACCCGGCACCTGGACGCGTTCGAGTATCTGCGCCGGGAGAACTTTCACTTCACGATTCATGCGGGCGAGGCGTTCGGGCTGCCGTCGATCTGGGAGGCGATCCAGTGGTGCGGCGCGGACCGCCTCGGCCACGGCGTGCGGATCGTTGATGATTTGGCCGACATATCTGGCGGCCCGGTGCTCGGACGGCTCGCACAGTACGTCCGGGACAAGCGCATCCCGCTGGAGATGTGCCCGTCGTCGAACGTGCAGACCGGCGCGGCGCGCTCGATCGCCGAGCACCCGATCGGCCTGCTGCGCAAGTTGTACTTCCGGGTCACCGTCAACACCGACAACCGGCTGATGAGCGGGACGTCGATGAGCCGCGAGATGGCACTGCTCGCCGAGGCGTTCGACTACGGCTGGGACGACCTGCAGTGGTTCACGATCAACGCGATGAAGAGCGCCTTCATCCCGTTCGACGAGCGCCTCGACATCATCAACAACGTGATCAAACCCGGGTACGCGGCCCTCATGGGCTGAGCAGGCCGCGTGCCTTCTTGGCGGTGAGCACACGCAGGGCCGCCGCGTCGACCAGGGCGTGGAACCCGGTGTCCGACCTGGCTCGTGCCAGCACGGCCGTGGCCATCCGCCCGATCAGCGACGAGTCGACCGTCAGCACCATGTCGCCGCCTGCTGCGATGAAGTCCACGGCCCGCGCTCCTGGCGCGAACGCCGCGACCTGCGCGGCGCTGCCCACGTCGTCACTGATCACGACGCCGCGAAAGTGCAGGTCGCCGCGCAGCATCCCGGTGACGATCGTGGGCGAGAACGCAGCCGGCCGGCCCGGGTCGATGCGGCTGTAGTACGCGGTCGACATCATCACGAACGGTGCGCCACCTTGCACGGCTGCGGCGAAGGGTGCGAGGTACTCGTCGTGGCGCGTGGTCGTCCGGTCCGTGACGCCCGCCGTCGTGTCTGTGTTGCCGGTGACCCGGCCCAGGCCCGGGAAATGCTTGAGCGTCGCGTCAACGCCGGCGTCGGCCAGTCCCTGCGCGAACGCGGTGGCGTGGCCGGCGACGGTGCCGGGGTCGAAGCCGAACTCGCGGTCGAGGGCGCCGATCGGCGGATTCGACGGCGCGAAGCTGGCGCTGGGTACGGTGTCCGCCACCGGCGCGAGGTCGAGGTTGACGCCGGCGGCTCTCAACTGGGCGGCCCAGCGCTTCGCGTCGTTGCGCAGGCTTGCCGGAGATTCGGCTCCCTGGCGCAGGGCACTCGGGATGGACGAGAAGCCGTCACCGTGCAGGCGCTGGACCTCGCCGCCCTCCTGATCGGTCGCCACGAAGAGCTTGATCGGGCCTGCGTGGCGCTGCAGCCCGGCCGCGGCGTCTGCCGTCCGCGCGATGCTCGTCGGCCCTTGGCCCATCAGGATCACCGAGCCGACGTGATACCGGGTGATCGCCGTTGTCGCGGCCTGGTCGGTGCCCGTCGACGCGGCGCCGACCATGAACAGTTGCCCGACCCGCTCGCCTTCCGGCATCGCGGTGAGAATCTGCTGGACAGTTCGCGGCGCGGCCGAGCTCGGCCGGGTGGATGCGGCCGAGCTGGCCGACGGAGACGTGCTGGGCGGCGTCGTGGGCGCAGTTGACTCGATCGGAGAGGTCGTCGGCGCCGTCGTCGCGGTCGGGGCCGTTAGCTCGCCTCCCGACGTGCATCCCGCCAGCGCGGCCACGATCACCACCGCGGCCACGATCATCACCGTGGCCACGCCGATGGACCTCATCCGGCCACTATCGCAGCCGGTCGGCCCGCTCTGTGCCTTGCTTGTGCTCTGCTCACATTGATGTAGGCACAGTGCAAGCGACGCCTGTTGCAGCGGTCGGCTAGATGACCAGGTGTGGCCGGAGAAGGGGTGCTTGTACGACTTGCTTGTGCTCTGCACACATTGATGTAGGCAGACCACAAGCGACTCAAGTCGCATAGGCCGACGGGCGCGACACTCCCGACCGCGCCACTCTCATCCACAGCTCCGTCGAGCGGCCAGGCGATATCCACAGATCGGCGGCATGGATTTCCCGGCGTGCGGCATGACGCGATAGTTGACGGCGTGCGCAGACACACTCGCGACTCGGTCGATCATTCGGTGCTGCAGGTCGCCGACATGATCCGCGCGGCGCGCTGGTGGGCGAGGTTGAGCCAGCGGGATGTGGCGTTGCGTGCCGGGCTGCCCCGCGTCACGGTGGCGCGCATCGAGTCCGGCGAGACGGTCGATCCCTCGATCAGTACGGTCCAGCGCATCTTCGGGGCACTCGGGTTCTATCTAGCCGTCATGAATGACGAACTCGGCGAGCTAACCGCCTATCACCCGGACACCGAGAAGTTCGATCGAGGTGGCCGGTACTTTCCGGCGCACTTGAAGGTGCACGACGTCGGCGAGCCGTACGGCACCGAGAGCGAGCGGTGGTGGGGCTGGCAACGGCGTGCCTGGCAACGATCCGATCCCGCCGTCCCGCGTTGGACGTTCACGCGCAATCGGCGAGCGAATCACCTTCCCGTCGATTTCGAGCTCGGCGAGGAGGGATAGTCACGCGCAGTCAGATTGCCCAGTCGAACGTTTTCGTCACGGCCTTCTTCCACTGGGAGTAGAGCTCCTCGCGTTGCGAGGCGGGCATGGACGGCTGCCACTCGCGATCGGCGGTCCAGTTGGCGCGGATCTCGTCGGTGCTCTGCCAGAAGCCGACAGCCAGACCGGCGGCGTACGCGGCGCCCAGTGCCGTCGTCTCGGCCACGACGGGACGCACGACCGGAACGCCGAGGATGTCGGCCTGGAACTGCATGAGCAGCTCGTTGCCCACCATGCCGCCGTCCACCTTGAGCGTCGACAAGGCCACCCCGGAATCGGCGTTCATCGCGTCGAGCACCTCGCGGCTCTGGAACGCGGTCGCCTCCAGCGCGGCGCGCGCGATGTGCCCGCGGTTGACGTACCGGGTCAGCCCGACCAGGGCGCCGCGTGCCTCGGGTCGCCAGTACGGCGCGAACAGCCCGGAGAACGCCGGGACGAAGTAGGCGCCGCCGTTGTCGTCGACGGTCCGAGCCAGCGCCTCGACCTCGCCCGCCGAGGAGATCAGACCGAGGTTGTCGCGCAGCCACTGCACGAGCGCGCCGGTGACGGCGATCGAGCCTTCGAGGGCGTAGACGGGCGCCGCGCCGGCAAGTGCGTAGCAGACGGTGGTGAGCAGCCCGTGCGAGCTCTGCACGCGATCGGTGCCCGTGTTGAGCAGCATGAAGTTGCCGGTGCCGTAGGTGTTCTTGGCCTCGCCCGGCGACAGGCAGGCCTGCCCGAACGTGGCCGCGTGCTGGTCGCCCAGGATGCCGGCGATCGGCACACCGCGCAGCGCGTCCAAGCCGTTGACCTCGGCATACACGTCCGAGGACGAGCGGATCGACGGCAACATCGCAGAGGGGACGCCGACCTCCGCGGCGATGTCGAGATCCCAGGCGAGGGTGTCGAGATCCATCAGCATCGTCCGGGACGCGTTGGTCACGTCGGTCGCATGCACGGCGCCTGCGGTCAGCTTCCACAGCAGCCAGCTGTCGATAGTGCCGAAGGCGAGCTCGCCGTTCTCGGCGCGGGCGCCCGCGCCGTCCACGGAATCGAGGATCCAGCGCGCTTTCGGCCCGGCGAAATAGGTCGCGAGCGGCAGCCCGACGCGCGAGCGGTACCGGTCCGCACCGCCGCCGAGCGCGCCGAGCGAGTCGCAGATCGCCTGTGTGCGGGTGTCCTGCCAGACAATGGCCGGGGCGATCGGCTCACCGGTCGCGCAGTCCCACACCACGGTGGTCTCCCGTTGGTTGGTGATGCCCAGCGCGGCGACGTCGCCGGCGCCGAGCCCGGCCTGATCAAGCGCGTCGGAGACGACGCGCGCGACATTCGTCCAGATTTCGACCGCGTCGTGCTCCACCCAACCGGGCCGCGGAAAGTGCTGGGCGTGCTCGAGCTGTGCGACCGAGACGACGGCAGCGTCGTGGTCGAAGATCATGCAGCGGCTCGACGTCGTGCCCTGGTCGATCGCCGCGACGACGTGTGGCATTGCGCTAGCGTGCCAGGTGTGGAGGGGAGTCCGCCGTCGATCCCGCGGGGCGGTGCCGCGTCGCGACTCGATGCCGGCTACCGCGAAGCGGCATGGCTGCGGATGGCCGGCGAGACGTTCGACGTGGTCGTCATCGGCGGCGGCGTGACTGGTGCCGGGGCGGCACTGGACGCGGCGACCCGCGGTCTCACGGTTGCGCTGATCGAGGCCCGCGACTTCGCGTCCGGCACGTCGAGCCGCTCGTCGAAGCTCTTCCACGGCGGGCTGCGCTACCTCGAACAGCTCGAGTTCGGCCTGGTCCGCGAGGCGCTGCGCGAGCGCGAGCTGACGACCAGCTACCTGGCCCCGCATCTGGTCAAGCCCGTGCCGTTCCTGTACCCGCTCACGCACCGGGCCTGGGAGCGCCCGTACGTGGCGTCCGGCCTCGCGCTCTACGACACGATGGCCGGGCCGACGAGCGCCGGCCAGAAACACCTGACCCGCGCGGCCGCGCTGCGGCTGTTCCCCGGGCTGCGCCGCGACGCCCTGATCGGTGCGGTGCGCTATTACGACGCGCAGGTGGACGACGCCCGGCACACGCTCACGATCGCCCGGACGGCGGCGCGGTACGGCGCCGTCGTCCGGTCCTCGTCGCAGGCGGTCGGGTTCGCTCGCGAGTCCGACCGCGTCGTGGGCGTCCGGGTGCGTGACGTCGAGGACGGGCGGGAGATGACGGTCGGCGCCGGGGTGGTGCTCAACTGCACGGGTGTCTGGACCGACCAGATCCAGGCGCTGTCCGGCGCGCAAGGACGCTTCAAGGTGCGAGCGTCCAAGGGCGTGCACGTCGTCGTGTCGCGGGACAAGATCACCGGCGACGCCGGGCTGATCCTGCGTACCGAGTCATCCGTGCTGTTCGTGATCCCGTGGAAGAACCACTGGCTGATCGGCACCACCGATACCGACTGGACGCTCGACCTCGCCCACCCGGCGGCCACCCACAGCGACATCGACTACCTGCTCGAGCGCGTCAACGCCGTCCTGGTCACGCCCCTCACGAACGACGACATCGAGGGCGTGTACGCCGGGCTGCGGCCGCTGCTGGCCGGCGAGTCGGAGGAGACGTCCAAGCTGTCCCGCGAGCACGACGTGGCCCGCGTCGTGCCGGGCCTGATCTCGATCGCCGGCGGCAAGTACACGACATACCGGGTCATGGCGGCCGACGCGGTCGACGCCGGGGCCGGCGACCTGCCCAAGCTCGTCCCGCCGTCGTGCACCGACAAAGTGCCGCTGCTCGGCGCGGACGGCTACTTCGCGATGCGCAACCAGGTCGACGCACTCGCCGCCGAGTACGGGTTGCATCCGTACCGCGTCCGGCACGTGCTCGACCGCTACGGGTCGATGATCCGCGACGTGCTCGAACCGGGCCTTGCCGCGCCGGAGTTGCTGCAGACCGTGCCGGGAGCCCCCGACTACCTGATGGCCGAGATCCGCTACGCGGTGACCCACGAGGGCGCGCTGCACCTCGAGGACGTGCTCACCCGGCGCACCCGGATCTCCATCGAGTACCCGCATCGCGGCATCGAGTCCGCGCAGGCGGTGGCCGATCTGGCCGGCGACATCCTCGGCTGGGACGCCGCGCGACGCGAGGACGAGATCCAGCACTACGTGGCGCGCGTCGAGGCCGAACGTTCCTCGCAGGAGAAGGCGGCCGACGCCGACGCCGATGCGGCACGCTCAGCCGCGGGCGAGATCCGGCGTGACCTGTTCGATCTCGATCAGCCGGCGCCCGCCCGGTAGGTGGGCGCGCGGCGCGCTGGCACGGCCTGCTCGAACGCGGAGGCCAGCCGCCACAGATCGGCGTCTTCGCCGGCGTGCCCGATCAGGCTCACCCCGACCGGCAGCAGCCCGGCGAATCCGGCCGGGACGCTGATCGACGGGTAGCCCGCGACGGCGGCCGGCGTGGTCGTCTCGACGTGGTAGATGTCGCCCGCGGCGTAGTCGATCGGCCAGGCCGGGTCGTTGCTGGGCGTGAGGATCGCGTCCACCGCGGCGAGGGCACGGTCGAGCACGGCGCGCGCCTCGCGGGTGGCGGCGGCACGCTGCTCGCGATAGGTCGGGTCGTCGAGATCGAGGGCGGCGAGCGCTTGCTCGAACAGGCTCTGCCCGAAGTACGCCAGCTCGTCCGGGTCGGCCTTGTTGAACGCGATCAGCTCGGCGAGGCTACCCGCGGCGGCGTCCGGAGCGGCGGCCAGGTACGCGTCGATGTCATGGCGGAACTCGGCGAGCAGGGCCGGCCACTCCGCGTCCTGGATCGCGGACGGATCGACCTCGACGTCGGTCGTGGTGGCCCCTGCGGCGCTCAGCGAAGCGAGCGCCGCGTCGAAGACGTCCGTCACCGCCGCGTCGAGGCCGGCCGGGCGCCACACGCCGATGCGCGCGCCATGCAGGGTGGGGCCGCGCAGGTCCGGCGGTGGGGTGCCACAGAGCACGGCATGCAGCAGCGCGGCGTCGGCGACGTGGCGCGCGATCGGGCCGGGGGTGTCCTGGTACGACGAGAGCGGGACGATGCCCGCGCCCGGCACGGTGCCGAACGTGGGCTTGGCGCCGACGACGCCGCAGACGCCGGCCGGCGAGATGATCGAGCCGTCGGTCTCGGTGCCGACCGCCACCTGGGCGAGCGACGCGGCTACAGCGGCGGCTGAGCCGGACGACGACCCTGACGTGCTGCGATCCAGGACATGCGGGTTGCGGGTCTGACCGCCGACGGCACTCCAGCCGCTGGTGGAATGCTCGTCGCGGAAGTTGGCCCACTCCGACAGGTTCGTCTTGCCCAGGATGATCACGCCTGAGTCGCGCAGCCGGCTGACCAGCGGGGCGTCGGCGGGCATCGAATCGAGCAGTGCCCGCGACCCGGCCGTCGTCGGCAGCCCGGCGACCGCGACGTTGTCCTTGACGAGCACGGGGACGCCTTCGAGCGGGCGCGGCGTACCGCCTGCGCGGCGACGTGCGTCACTGGCTTCGGCGTCGGCGAGCGCGTCCGGATGGACCGCGAGGACCGAGCCGAGCTGCGCGTCGAGGGCGTCGATGCGTTCGAGGTACGCCAGGGTCAGCGCACGGGCGGTGAGCTGCCCGGACGCCATCGCGCCGTGCAGCTCGGCAATGGTGACCGCGTCGAGGTTCAGCCCTCCAGCTGCAAGCACGTCTCGACCTCTTCGACGAGAGACGTCCAGCGCTCGGGGTCGATCGGGTCGTCCAGCGCGCCGGAATCCTCGTCGAGGTCGCAGAAGGCGACGAGCTCCCGCAACAGGTCGGCCGTCCGCGCCGACGGGGCGGTCAGGTCGTAGCTGGCATCAGGAGACACCTCGAAGGCGTCGTCGTCGGCGTCCTCGAGCTCGTCCCACCGCTCCAGCCGGGTGAGCTCGTGCTGATCTGCGGTCCGGCAGTACCGGGCCAGGTCGGCCGGCTCGGTGAACACCGAGATGTTTCCCTCCTCGCCCAGGAACAGCACCTCGTCGTCGACCTCGGCACGGATCGTCAGGTAGGTGGCGTCCGGCAGCACGAGCTCGATCGGCTCCGCTCCGACGCGGTCCCACACCGACTCAGCGTCGAGCTCGTTCTCGGCGAAGTCGCCGCGCCAGTTCAGCCAGCTCTCGACGCGGGCGATCGCGCGCTCCCACGTCTCGGCGATCACGTCGCCCAGCTCGCTCCAGCGCTTGCGGCCGTCCTTGCCCTGGTAGCTGACCTCGTCGCTGACCAGCTCCTCGTACTCCGGCGTGCTGCCCACCAGGCGGCGCAGCGCGCCGTCGTCGCAGCTGTCGGCGATCTTCTCGACCATGTCGACGACATTGGCCAGCGCCGACACATGCACGGGATCCGGCTCGCCCGCGGCCCATTCGTAGACCTGGTCCAGGTCATAGGCGTCGTCGCCGACCGGGCGCAGGTCATCGGGCGTCAGCTTCTGGACGCGTCCCCACGCCGGATGGTCGGACAGGTCGTTCTCCTCGCCCGAGGCGATGAAGTCGGCCAGCTCGCGGGTATTCGGGAACAGCAGGATCTTGGCGCCGTCGCCGAGGAAACCCTGCCACTCCTCGCCTTCCTCGTCCTCCCACGGCGGGGCCCACAGGGTGAGCCCGGTCCGGCCGCCGACAGTGAGGGTGATCGGCACGATGGTCGCTTCCAGCGCGGTGCTCATTTCGGTACTCCTCGGCGCCTAGTTGGGGAAGCAGGTCGGCGTCCCGCTCGGCAGGCCGCTCGGCGGGGTGATGCAGAAACTGCCGCCAGTCCCGCCCGTCGGGAAGTCGGTCGGGAAGTCCGTGGGGAAATCGGTGGGGAAGTCGGTCGGGACGTCCGTCGGGTTGGCTGAGGCGCTGCCGCTGCCGCTGCCGCCGGTCACGCTGATGTCGCAGATCTTCCACTTGCCGCTCTGCTTCTCCATCACCGCGACGCCCTCTGTGGTGCCGTTCTCGTCCACCACGGTGAACGGCACGCTTGCCGAGTCACCCTTCTCGCTGCCCTTGCCGACCTTGTAGCTCTTGATCTTGTCGCTCGCCTCGCCGCTGATGTTGCCGTGCAGCGGATCGCAGGTGATCGCGAGGGCGGCGTTGACGTCGTTGTTCTGGGCTGCCTTGAGGAACTTGCCGACGACGGCTGCCGGGCGGTCCGAGCTGCTGCCTCCGCCCAGCGCGAGCACGAGGATGACCGCCGCGACAGCAACGACGGCCACAGCGGCCCCGCCGAGAATCCACGGCGTGCTACTGCGGCCGCCCGGGGTCGGGCCGTACGGACCGTAGCCGCCAGGCCCGCCCGGCCCGGGTGGGTAGCCCGGCGGTGGACCGTACTGGGGCTGACCGTACGCGGGCTGTCCGGGCGGCGGACCGTACGGAGGCTGACCGCCGCCGTAGGGTGGTTGCTGGCCGGGGTTCGGCTGCTGTGGGTAGCCCGATCCGGTGTAGTCGGTCATGCGTCCCTCGCCTGAGATGTTCAGCCCGCTTCGCACCTGCATGTGCGAACCGTGCCGAACCCTACTTGCCACCCGCACGATCCTCAGTTCGGGTGGCGGGTCCGGGAGTGCTGTCAGACGCCGATCGGGTGCCAGACGGTCTTTGTCTCGACGAACGCCGCGAGGCGGCTCGTGCCCGGGTCGGCGGTCCAGTCGGCGTCGCCTGGGATGTAGACGCGTTTGACGTTGTCGGCGGCCGCCTGCTGCAGCGCGGTGCGCGACCCGGGGTCGGCGCCGGTCAGGTCGATGGCGTTGACGTCGCGGTGCGAGGCCAGCCACGGCGCCAGCTCGGCAACCCGCCCAGTGAGCAGGTTGACGACGCCGCCTGGCAGGTCGGAGGTCGCAAGCACCTCGGCCAGCGAGATCGCCGGCAACGGCCGCTCCTCGGATGCGACGACCACGGCCGTGCTGCCGGTGGCGATCACCGGTGCCACGACCGAGACGAGCCCGAGCAGGCTGGAGTGCTGCGGGGCGAGCACGCCGACCACCGTCCAACATCTCCGCGACGCGGTACAGGATCTGCCCTCGGTTGTACGCGGTGGCGCCCGCCCAACGGGGCGCTGCTTTGCGTGCCGCGACGACCGCGTCGCGGACGTCCTTGCGCGACCCCTGGGCGGCATACGCGAGCAGCGTGCCGTCTGCGCCGGTGACCGGGTACGACCGGGCGGACTCGGAACGGGGGAACGCCCCGGCGATGAATAGCTTGTACGTCTTGCGGACGCGCAACCGTTCTGGGGCAGGTGCCGCCTTGCGGGCTCTAGTGGGCAAGGTAGGCCTCCAAGCCGTGGCGGCCGCCCTCGCGGCCGAACCCGGACTCCTTGTAGCCGCCGAACGGCGAGCCGGGGTCGAAGCGGTTGAACGTGTTCGCCCAGACCACGCCGGCCCGAAGCTGCTGCGCGAACCACAGGATGCGCGAGCCCTTCTCCGTCCAGATACCGGCCGACAGGCCGTACGGCGTGTTGTTGGCCTTCTCGACTGCTTCGGCGGGTGTGCGGAACGTGATCACGGACAGCACCGGTCCGAAGATCTCCTCGCGGGCGATCCGGTTGGCCTGCGAGACGCCGGTGAACACGGTCGGCGCGAACCAGTAGCCCCGCTCGGGGATGTCGCAAGGCGGTGACCAGCGCGTTGCGCCCTCGGCCTCGCCCGAGTCGGTCAGCTCGCGGATGCGCGCCAGCTGCGCGGCGGAGTTGATCGCGCCGATGTCGGTGTTCTTGTCGAGCGGGTCGCCGAGGCGCAGCGTGGTAAGCCGCAGGCGCAGCGCCGAGACGACTTCGTCGGCGACGGACTCCTGAACAAGCAGCCGCGATCCCGCGCAGCAGACGTGGCCCTGGTTGAAGAAGATGCCGTTGACGATGCCCTCGACCGCCTGGTCGAGCGCGGCGTCCTCGAAGATGATGTTCGCGGCCTTGCCGCCGAGTTCGAGGGAGACGCGCTTGCCCGTACCGGCCGTCGTCCGCTGGATGATCTTGCCGACCTCGGTCGATCCGGTGAACGCGATCTTGTCGATGCCGTCGTGGCGCACCAGCGCCTCGCCGATCTCCGGCCCGCCCGCGAGGATGTTGACGACACCCGGCGGAAGGTCGGCCTCGGCGATGATCTCGGCGAGCGTCAGCGCGGTCAGCGGCGTGGTCTCGGCCGGCTTGAGCACGACCGTGTTGCCGGTGGCCAACGCGGGCGCGATCTTCCACGCTGCCATGAGCAACGGGAAGTTCCACGGGATGATCTGGCCGGCCACGCCGATCGGGCGCGGGTTCGGGCCGAACCCCGCGTGCTCCAGCTTGTCGGCCCATCCGGCGTAGTAGAAGAAATGCGCGGCCGCGAGCGGGATGTCGACGTCGCGCGACTCCTTGATCGGTTTGCCGTTGTCGAGCGATTCGAGGACGGCCAGCTCGCGGGAACGTTCCTGGATGGCCCGCGCGATGCGGAACAGGTACTTCGCCCGTTCGCGTCCGGGCATCAACGACCATACGTCGGCGTATGCGCGCCGGGCCGCGCGCACCGCGTCGTCCACATCGGACGGTCCGGCCTCGGCGACTTCGGCCAGCGGCTCCTCGGTGGCGGGGTTGATCGTCTTGACGGCGCTGCCCGTGCCGTCGCGGAAGCGTCCGTCGACGAAGATGCCGTAGGACGGTCTTAGCCGAGCGATCTCGCGCGACTCGGGCGCCGGGGCGTACTCGAACCTGGTCATCAGTCCACACTCACGTAGTCGGCACCGTCGTAGGCGCCCGTTGCCAGCTTGTGCCGTTGCAGCAGCAAGTCATTGAGGAGGCTGGACGCACCGAACCGGAACAGGTCCGGGCCGAGCCAGCGATCGCCGGCGACCTCGTTGACCATCACCAGGTAGCGCACGGCGTCCTTGCTCGACCGGATGCCGCCGGCCAGCTTGACGCCGCGCACGTCGCCGGTCGCGGCCGCAAAGTCGCGGACGGCTTGCAACATCACCAACGCGACCGGGGGAGTGGCCGCCGGGGAGACCTTGCCGGTGGACGTCTTGACGAAGTCACCGCCTGCGAGCAGGGCCAGCCACGAGGCACGGCGGACGTTGTCGAGCGTGACCAGCTCGCCGGTCTCGAGGATGACCTTGAGATGCGCTGACCCGCAGGCCGCTTTCACGGCGACGACCTCGTCGAAGACCTGCAGGTAGCGGCCGGCCAGGAAGGCGCCGCGGTCGATGACCATGTCGATCTCGCCGGCCCCGGCAGCGACGGCCTCGCGGACGTCGGACAGCTTCGTGGCCAGTGAAGCGCGTCCGGACGGGAACGCCGTGGCGACGCTGGCGACGGTGACCGGGCTGCCGCGCAGCGTCTCGACGGCGATGCCCACCAGGTCCGGGTAGACGCACACGGCGGCGACGGGCGGCACGGACGGGTCGCCCGGATCGGGGCGCATCGCCTTGGCACACAGCGAGCGGATCTTGCCTGGTGTGTCGGCGCCTTCGAGGGTGGTGAGGTCGACCATCCGGATGGCCGTGTCGATCGCCCACGCCTTGGCCGTGGTCTTGATGCTCCGCGTGAACAGCGACGCCGCCCGCGCCTGGGCGCCTACCTC
>WNGM01009088.1_pt1 | contig 12847 bp, 8 predicted proteins | sample 5400571 | NCBI WGS metagenome assembly WNGM01 (sample SAMN13153378, study PRJNA577476) | soil metagenome | isolation source: 100 cm soil or saprolite under Garry oak tree replicate 2 | place: USA:California | collected 2016-06-15
ACGTGATCGGCTTAAGCACGACACTTTTGTCGGGCCGACAAATGCAGCCCGCACAGGATTGGCTTCCAATATCAATCCCACAGACATACTTGATGGTCGCTCCCTCTGAGGAAGGAGCGGATGGAGTTATACTCATCGCACACCTGCTTTTGCTTCATTTCACCATCCTTGTCCATTTCCTGGCGTCATTCTTCGGCGTCGTTATCCCTTTTACTGCAGCCAGCGAGAAACCCGACCAACCAGGGCGAGCGTCAGCTCATGTTGGATAGGCAATCAAGCCCAGGCGGTTTGGTCTTTCGAGAAACCGCCGGATGTTGCAACAAGCCTTATAGACCCTTGGTACCCTGGTGGACGGGGAGCCGTCTCTCCCGGGAGGTCACTGTTCAGGTATCTGAACAGGCCACAAGCCAAACCATCGGCTCTCCCGCTGCTTCCACCAGTATATCCTCTAGAAGGTTTATCCCTCGGAGGGCTATACCCAAACTATTATATGAGCCAGGATGGTATGAGACGCCCTGGTAATTCTCTCGTGGAGGGTTTTTTATGGTAATTGATTCCTCAGCGAACTGTGGCCAGCATGGATCGCCAGTAGTGGCAAAGTTAACCCAGGCTTTGTGCATGGTATCAGCAATCTGTTGCGGAGGGGCATCTCCCAGCATCGCCTCCATTCCTTCTTCGTCGAGCGTATCGAAGACGAAAAGGGGTGATGCCATAACGAAAGTTGTGTAGTGCGCCCTTTAACGAGCGAACGTGTCGCCTGAACAGGCCCATCAGGAGAACGATGCGAGGGGGAAGCGGCATGCGTGGAGGAGCGGCACTCCTCAAGGTGTGAAGCCCGCTGACAATGTACCGCAATCTCTGAGCCGAAACGGAGACGAGGGCTACCCCTGTGACCCATGCTGACGAGAGGAACCCGTGCTTGAAGCGTCGTGAATTCGGACAAGTGAAAGCGGCTGACACACTTGACCAAAACGGTGACGGTGTTGGTGCCTCACGGCTTACACATCCGTGGGGGTTCTCCCATGACACACCCGGCGTATAGCGGGCAGCTAAAGGTTGCGCGAACACGTCCACGCGGAACTGGGGAACTCTGCCACTGCTTGACCCGGCAACGGGACGCGAAAATGCCAGCGTGCAGGACAGAGGACGGAGGCGGCGTAGTAGCCAAAGGCCACGCTGTAAAGGCATGGACACGGTGAAGGTCCGCCAGGAAAAGCCACCGACTTAAGTAAGACCCTGAGATCGGAAAACGTGATGAGTAGTAGCTTCTTGTTCTCCGGCACAGTGGGGGTTGCTACGCGACGGGTTGTGCCGTGCTCATGAGCGTGTCGCTATGGGGTTCAACACAGGTCACAGGAGCGAAGTACGGAAAGCCGTGTGCGGTAAAAGTCGCATGCACGGTTTGGAGCAGGGGAAAGGCGTAAGCCCTACCTATTGCTACAAGGAGTGCAGGAAACAAAAAGGCATGGACGCGAGACAGGCGCAACTCGTCCACATACACCACAAGCTTGCAAAAGGCGTCTCCAGAAAAGGCGGTGGATCAGCACAAGGGCGTCTTTGCATGGCTGTTGCACCACAAGCCCGCTGACACAAAACATCTCCTCCTCAACCACCCTTTCCGGTTGGTTGCTTTCGCGAGCAGCCGTTCTCCGTTCTCCAGCCTCAGGTGCTGCCACAGGAGATGGTGGAGAATTCGACAAGCCCCTGTGAACCACTTTCGAGCTGGGTTTCACCTCATTCGAAGGGATCAAGGAGGGTATCTGATCCTGTCAGCACACGCGCTGGTCCCTGCTTTCGCTTTCACCTCCACCAAGCCGCCACATGCCACATCCCCGAGCGTCTTCTCACGTCATTTCCGTTCATAAGGTGAAGCATGGCACTGGCGGCAAAGGAAAGCATAGGACTTCACGTGTTGACCACCGTCGGTGGGTCCTTCCCGCTGCCATAGCTGGCGTCCGCTGCCGGTAGCGTTGCGCTAGCAGTCTGCCACCCCGCTCTCGGGGCTGTATGAGCGCCACTCGCAGCGATGCGTTGGGACGCACAAAATGATAGTACGCTCGCCACCATTCCAAGTGAGCGCGTAGGTGTGGAGCTTGCTGGGCCGTAGCCCAGGTGCGGCGTGCCAACGCTGAGACGCCATGGCGCACCGCCAGATTCACCCGTTCGATAAAAGCCGTATTGAGCCGGCCCGAGAAGCCCATCCCCTGCAAGCAGGCCTTGAGAGCAGCTTCGGTTCCCAGGCGCATAACGTGAGTGACCCGAACGAGCTTGCGCCGACGATAGCTTTTTTTCACCTGGCCGTAGATCAGACCCGCCGCCACCTGCCATTGACGCACGTTCCTGCCTCGATGACGCACATGGAGCCAGTCTCCAAAATGGGCCGTCAGCGCATAAAAGTATATATTGAGGCCATCACTGGTGAAAAGTGGGAGACATCCAGGGTCCAGGGTGTGTCGCAGGGAGTGGATGACGCTATGCGCGGCGTCTTGCGTACGGGGACCCAGATGGAGGACGGGAAGCAGCTTCGTCGTGGGGTCGATGACCAGCCAGAGCCAGAGCACCTCTTTGGCGCAACGGAGCCGGGTGCGCAGCTCGTCTAACTGCAGGTGCGGGAGGTGGAGGTGGCAGAAGAAGTACTCGTGCAGAGTGTGTGCGTGCTCGCCGGCGCGGGAGAGCCAGCTGGTGATAGTCGCCTGCTGGTAGCCGAAGACGCGTTCAGCCGCGGAAGGATCCAGCCCTTCAGCCAAGGCGGAGAGCACCACTGCGACCTTGTGAGAGGGGGTTTTCAGGCGATATAAAGGAGTGTCGCGCCTGGAAGTGAACGTGGTGTGGCAAGCCTGACAGCGAAACGTCTGGATCCGCTCAGCACGACCATGGGTGCCATCTCCTACCAGAGCGTGGACTCGAGCATCAGCGATGCCAAAGTAGAGGCACGTTCGGTTGGGACAGGCGAAGCCGTCGGTGTTCACACGCTTGGGTGCTCCCCGTCGGCTTTTGACCTCGCGCCAGGGACGCACAGGTGCAGGTGCGAGTCCCATACCAGTTGAGTTGTCGCAGGAGAGGCGACAGGCGGGGCAATCAAGAGGGGTTCGTGGTTTGAGAAGACGTTGCACTGAGGTGTGCACAGCTCCTGGTTTTGAGTGGGAAGGCTGTCGATGGAGCCAGCAAAGACGGCAAAGCAGCGTCAAAGAGAGGAGGAGGCAGACGATGAACAAGAATAAGAAGACATCAAAGGCCATAGAATCCTCGCCGAATGAAGTGAAGAGCATGTAGAGCTCTTTCACAGGAAGGATAAGCAGGGTCGAGAAGGGTTGTCAAGCCGTCAGGAGAGATGGCCAAATTATCCACTACCGAGAGGGGGAGTACCCATTTCGTTGTCAAAGCACCAGATTACTGAAGAGGTTAACTAGAAATGTGCCCGGCGGATAGCCCATGTAGCCAACACACCCCCTCGCTTAGGTTAACACTGACGAGAAACGTTGTCTCTGCATTGCTGTCCAGTTTTTCATCTCACCTTGTACTGCCATGAGTGGCGACATGTTGGGGAGATGGGATGCGACAGGGAGAGCAAGAAAACACTGTTATGCACTGAGAATGGCAACCCCTCCTAAGATCAAGAGTACCCCAATCCATTGACTCCAGCGAAGTCGCTCTTTCAAAAAGATCTGGGCGAGCACAATGGTCGCGACACTATAGAGCGACACCAGAGTGCTGACGACGGCGACATGTTCTGTGGTGAGTCCAAGCAAGCTGAGAACACCGCCAGCGCTGTCAAGCAAGCCAACACCCACAATGACCACCCAGACGGAACCTCGTGAGATGCGCAAGTTTTGGCGAGTCATGGCGGAGAAAGGGGCGAGCAAGCATAAAGGAACGAGGCGAATAAGCCAGTTCGGCGTGATTCCTCCCAGGATAGGCGTCACCGCAAAGCCCAAGAGCCAGTAGTAGATGCCAAATCCGATACTGGCTGCGAGTGTCCAGTACATCCATGAAGGAACTCTTTTTAGGGGGAACGACTGTGCTTCGACTGGCCCCAGAGGTCCCGCCGGCTTCTTCGTCATCTGGGGCACGAAGACCGTTTGTGCGAGCATGACCCCGATGAGGATCGCCACGATACCCACGAGTGAGAGAAAGGTGACTTGCTCTCCGCTCAACACAGAGAGGGCAACCGTCACCGCCGGATAGGCCGAGGCCACCGGAGAAACCACTATGAGGAGTCCGGTTTCAAAGGCACGATAGAGCGCAAAGATGCTGGCAGTATCAAGCAGAGCGTCCACCGCTGTCCAGCCCCACGCTTGCCAATCTCTGACGAAATTGATCTGTGTCCATGCTCCTGTTGCGAAAAGAAAAAGGCTCAGCGAAACGAAGCCAATCACCTGCATAAAGAAGAGGGTGCGATAGGTGCCCGCGTGCCGCGTGGCAAAACGAGCGAGAAAGTCAGAGGTTCCCAAGCAAAGAGCCGCCGCTAAGCCAAACAGAATGTCCATCTGAACGTTCTCCATTTCTTCGTCTTTGCGTACTGAAGTGTTCGGCCATCGCTCTCTCGGTCCTACGCGTCAGGAAATGTCCACCAAGGATGGACAAAAGTGATCGTGAAGACACAGCTGCACCAGATGCAGGCAGCAGAAGTCTCGTTGAAACCCACATGGCTCAAACACTGGGGGAGACGCAAGCACAAAGAGTTCTCGCACTCCTTGTGGAGGGAAGAGATGGAGAGGAAGCAGAGGTGCTCGACTCCTTAAAGGGATGCCACTAGATGGTGCGCTCAACCACTACGGCTCTCTTCAGAAAGAAGTATACCACAGAAAGCAGGCCTTTTCCAAATGGGAGAGGTACCTAGCCATGATTGCAACAAAGCAGGCCATGATATCAGACCAATGACACATTCTTACGTCCTTTTTTTGCATGCGTGCCGAATTGGAATAGATTGAACCGGCATCCTGAATTTTACAATCACCAAACGCCGAAATTCGCCTCTGGAGGGGTTCTCAATCGGTCAGTGGCTGTACTGCTCACTCGTCGCCTTAAAACCTGCTCACTCTTCGTGCTTTTTACCAGCAATGTGGTATAACGATAGATAATGCTTCGACGAATGTCAAAATCACGAACCTGCTCAACTTTCTGTGTGAGGTAAACATGAACCGCGTTACAGGTATTGGTGGCATCTTCTTTAAAGCCAAAGACCCGAAGGCAATGCAGGCTTGGTACAAGCAGCACCTTGGCATCGACGTCCAAGACTGGGGAGGCGCCGCCTTCAGCTGGGCAGACGCAGATGGCAAGCCTATGGGCGGAACAACGATCTGGTCCATCGGGTCTACCGAGGATGACGCTTTTGCGCCAAGCACGGCCTCCTTCATGGTGAACTACCGAGTAGCCGACCTCCGCGCGCTGCTCAAGACCCTCAGGGAAGAAGGTTGCAATGTACTGGACAAGTTCGACGACTCGGAATACGGGAAGTTCGGCTGGGTCATTGACCCGGAAGGCAACAAGGTTGAGCTGTGGGAGCCGCCTGCTGGACAGTAAGGCCGAACATGTGTTCATGTGCGTAAAACAGTGTTGATAAAACAAGGGTAACACCGATTGGTGCTTAGATTTTTTTGTTTGCCTTCATGAGCTTACTGTAGGAAATACACATCCAGAGCAGCATATTCTAAACCGAAGCTTTCTGTAGAGGCCGTGGCTTTAATCAAGGAAATGGCAAGGGACAACCGACTGTGGGGAGCAGAACGGATCCGGGGCGAATTACTCAAGTTGGGTATTCACGTGTGCAAGCGAACCATTCAGAAGTACATGAGGCAAGTCTATACCACAAGGCCACGAGGAGGACAGAGCTGGGCCTCATTCCTTCGCAATCATGCAAAAGATGTCTGGGTCTGCGATTTTCTACCAGTCACTGACCTCTTCTTCCGTTCGCTGTTCGCCTTCTTCATTATCGAAGTGAAGTCACGGAAGGTGATCCACGTCGGCGTGGCACGATCTCCCACTGACGCTTGGACCGCACAACAGCTTCGGGAAGCCACCACTTATGGAAAGGGTCCGAAGTATCTCATTCGCCCACATTCCGCAGTTTGATGAAGAGGGTTTGTGAAATTTGCTAGCGTACAACGGAAGCAGGCTCGAGATGCTCTTAGGGGAGAGCTACATCACTGCTCGCCTTTGCAACCGCGAACTCTGGGCTCGCAGAGGCGCCCTTGGCTCTACGCCAGTTCGCGTGCCACGCGGATCATGGCTTCCAGGCTGCGCTCAACGTCGGCCTCGGTCGTGGCCCAGGACGTCACACTGATGCGCATGGCCGTGTGCCCCTGCCAGATGGACCCGCCGCACCAACAGGTGCCATCCTCTTGAATGCCTGCAATGACGCGCTGCGTCCGCTCAGCATCCCCGAACATCACCAGCACCTGGTTGAGCACGACCTCGTTCAGAATGGTGTACCCTCACGCCTGAACGTGAGTGTGAACATCCATCCTCAACGGGGAAACCGCCCTCTCAGGACCAGCGAGCACTCATCGTGGATCGGCAGTCCTCCCAGCTTGGGCCAGGTGCTGCAACAAGCCTCATGGTCGCTTCTGATCCTGATGGACGGGGAGCTGTCTACTCACGGCGGTCACTGCTTGCAACAAGCAGGCCACATGTTACGACGAAGGCTCATATAATAGTTTGAGTGTAACACCTCCGAGGGGTGCTTCCTCTGAGGGATATACTGGTGCGAGGAGTGGGAGAGCCGACGTTTAGGCTTGTGGCCTGTTCCGAATAGCTGAACAGTGACCTCCTGGGAGAGACGGCTCCCCGCCTACCAGGGCACAAAGGGTCTATATGGCTTGTTGCAACAGCAGTGGTTCGCTTCCGGAGCCACCAGGCTGATTGCCTATCCGGCATGAGCTGACGCTCGTCCTGGCGGGTCGGGTTTCTCGCTCGCTAATTCCAATGCAAGGATGCACCGGAGAAAATGGACAGGGATGGGAAAAGCCAGCGAAAGCAGGTGCGCAATGAGTATGACAACATCATCCACTTCCTCCGAGGAAGCGACGATCAAGTATGTGTGTGGAGTTGATATCGGAAGTCAATCCTGTGTGGGCTGCATTTGTCGGCCTGACAAAAGTATGGTGGTCAAGTCGATCCCCTTTGCCAATGCCAGGGAAGGCTGGCAGATCTGGGAAGAGAAACTGAGCCAGTTGGATGCTCCTCCTAAGCAAATCCTCATTGGGATGGAGGCCACCTCATGCTACCATGAGAATCTCTACCACCAATTGGAGCAGTGCGGCTATATCCTGCGTCTGTTACATCCGCGGCAAACCCATCAGTTTCACGAGCGGCAGGGATTACGCGCGAAGACCGATCGGCTTGACGCGCTGACTATCGCCAGGGTGTTGTTAAGTGGGGAGGCGCGAGCCGGTTATGTCCCCAGCGAACAGGTGGTTATGTATCGGGAACTGGTCCGCTTGCATATGCGCTTGAGTGACGAGGCAGCAGCGTATCAAAACGGGATCCAGGCTCTGGTTGTGGTGCTCTTCCCCGAGTTTACAAAGGTCTTTACCGATCCCTGCGGACAAACGGCCCTGGCGGTCCTCAAAGCTTTACCTAGCGCACAGGCTAGCAGTGGGCGAGCACTCGCCGGACGATCGGTCAGTCTGCGCATTCTTTGCGATCAACTCGAGCATACCCAGGCGAATCTCGCACGTTTGGATGCCGAGATCGAGCAACTCCTCACGAATGATCCAGGAGTCAAAGGGTTACAACAAGTGCCCGGATTTGGTCCCAAAACCGTGGCAGTCCTGCGTGCTGAATTAGGGGATGCGCAGCGTTTTGCACGGACTGACGAAGTGATTGCCTATGGGGGGATGGATATCGAGATCAAAGAGAGCGGCCTGTGGAAAGGCAAAGCCAAGCTTTCCAAACGTGGCAGCGGCTTGCTGCGGCGCATGCTCTACATGGCTGCTCTGCGCAGCATTTCTTTGGAAGGTTCGGCCTTTGGGGCTTACTATCAGCGCCTGGTGGAGCGCGGTCTCAAGAAAGGTTCGGCTCTGATGGCCGTTATGCGCAAAATGCTGGCAGTGGCTGCCCATTTACTGAGGCATGAGGAAGAAGAGTACGATCCCCACAAGGTCTGTGGGAGCAGTGCAGGCTAGTTGGCCGGCCAACTAGCCTGCACTGCTCCCACACCAGAGGATTGGCTTGCCGAGCGCTTCAAGACGCCGCTCTGAAGCGCACAAGGGGGCAATCTTTTTCTTTCGTTCCGAGGGGTTTCTCGCCCTCCTTGTTCAGGGCTTGACAAATCTTATGGCTTCTCTCCCGTTGGTACCACCAGTCTAGCAGATCTCCCGTTTTTCTGGGAGGGATCTGCTATCTACTAAGTAGTATATGAGTTATCTACCATCTTAGTGCGCCACTCAGATGGGCTGAGGGCTGGCTCGCACCAACAGGTACCATTATTCTGTTCGTCTATCATTGGCTCACCTAGCATGCTAGTCTGGTATTTTGAACTATATCCTACTATGAAATACCGTTAAGGCGTTGCCAAGCCTCGTATTGATGATAAAAACTCGCGTTCCGTTTCAGTAGCTTCTTGAATATTTGGTTTACTTCACTCTTGTTCGTTACTGCTCTTGCCAGGTAATCGACGACGCTGTTCAAGTCGGTCGCTATAACCGCCTCCTCTGGGTAGCCCAAAAGAAATTCTACATCCTCCAGGAACTTTACGAAGTCATGCTCAGCCACTGTCAGCAATATTGAACCGTTATAGAAATAAGGCCACCAACGATAAGGTGCCTGGGCATTGCCCTTAAACTTTGCTTGCTCAAATATCGCTGGCCGTTCAGCTGTCAACGATGCCTTCCAGAGCTTGTATGCTTCATCGTAGTCAATAGCAATGTATTGTCTGATGAATTTATAGATCGATGTAAAAACTAGGTGGTCATATCTCTGAGTGAGTAATAAAAGATATTTGAAACTAAGTCCTAGGAGCCGATGGGAATCATTTTCATCCTTGGCTCTCTCAGGTAGAGACGATAGTTGCGCTGCTAGCGCAAGCCTCATTTCATCCTCGCCATTGACAAGGAGATCTTTTAGCTTTTCCCTGATCTTTCCAGGATTATAAGGCTTTAACTCCCCTCTATCCGTGGGCCACTCTTTATATCGTTCATGGCGGAACTCTGTCATGAAAAGAATAAAGCTTGCCAGGTCTTTGAATACCTCTCCACCTTGCCGCTGGAACGTGTCAATTACTTCTAGTGCTTGGTCTTCGGTCATTGTAAGAATGCGTGAGAAAACTCTGGCTAGTCCTTTAAGCAAGGCAGGATAATGGTTATTACTATCACGAAGCATGATGAAAGCAAAGTCTTCTATCTTGCTCGCTTCAGAATACGGCACAAACCACTCATTACTATCCGGCATATGAGTATGTCGAGCTTTGGCTAATTGCTCTAAAACCAAAAGCCCTTGTTCTCTTACATAGAGGGTTTCGTCGGTGCATAAGGCCTGAGTTAATGCGAATACACGAGGTATGTAGTCTTTGCCCTCCACAGTTGAAAAATGCATGAGCACCCAGGGCAAGCAGCCACGTACAGTGGTTATCGAAGAATCTATCTCTCCCTCAATGATACGTTTATCCCGTTCGTTATCTTTTGCAGGGTCGGGATCACTAATGAAAAACTCGGCAATAGTAAGAGCTTCATCGTATGCGTGTTGCTTAGCAAGCTTCTCGCCAAACCACACGATATTCTCCCGTGTCTCTGGGCGAGTCAGCCTGTTTGCAAGCGCAGCCGCTGTACCCATCTCATCAAGCAATGGACGAACAATCTCTTCGTAGACTTTCAGCCGAAGTGTTTCAGGCAGATCATGTAAGGTGGCGCCAAAAACGGACTGCTGGTTATTCGTTGAGTTTTCACCGGCTAAGCTTTTGAGTAATTCGATGCCGACTTCAAGGTTTTCCTCTAAAACCGAAAGCAGAGCGCCTTTAAGATCGTATCGGTCAAAGATCAAGGGAGTGTTGAAATGGTTACTCTGCAGATATGTCTTTAGTAGAGAAACACCCTGTTCGAACGTGGTCTTGTTCTTTATGATCCTGCTCATTATCTGCGATATTGTCGAGCCCCAGTAAGGTTGCCGTTCTATGTATTGATCGTTTTGCAACAAATTGCTGAATGTAGATAAAGCCTCCTGATGACCACTATCAAAAAGCTGCCAAAGTAGGCGCTCCATGAATGCGTTAACTGGTTCCCCATATTCATGCAGGCCAACTTCGAGCAACCTCCACTTCTTATCGGCGGCCATGCTGCTTTTCTCAACAGCTTGATAGAGCAGCTCTTTTTTGTCGGGGATACCTTCACGCATCTTAATAAGCGCTGAGAGCATAGCGAATGAATCTTCGGTGTTCCGGTCATTTGCATAATCTTCGATAAGGAACGGTATACTCGCCCGGTTCATAAAATCCGGTTTCTTGGAGCTTACTTTCTTCGCGTCATACGCTGTGTACTCCTTTAAAATTTGCATAGCGTCATCACGCTGCATTGCGCGGAGACAGGATAAAACAACCACTTCTAGGAACTTGCGATCCTCAACATAAGGCTCATCTGCCCACGTGGCGAATCCGCTGCCCATGAGCTCCCATCCTTTGAAAGGCGATCTGCCACGTGTAAAGCGCCTATAAAATTTATTGTAGTTATTACATATTTTAGCTATAAATCTACGAAGCTTATCCTTATCTGTGCCGATATCTTCTCGAAGAATATCGAATATGGGAAGCGGCGTTCCACCCCAGTAACTTGAGTCATCTTCTATAAGGTTGAACTCGGCGTCTATAAATGCCATGATCTTCTCGCGTACTGTATGGTCGCTATTACCGTACAGAACGGCCAAAGATCTGGCTAACTCGATGAGTATCCATTCACTACTGTTATTCATCCTTTCTATGAAGAGGACGTTCTGCTTGGCATCGCGGTAAAACTTAATTAACAGATCAGCAATAGCCACGTCGTGACCTGGTGCAAACTTTCGAGCCGCCTCGAGCAAGTCTGCTGCCTCTTTATACTGATACTCATCGTAAATCTTATAACGGAGCGAATCTGTATGACCCTGAACGAAGTTGATGGCGTACTCGGCATTTTCGACGGTCGTAGCCTTAGTCTTAAGGACTGAGAATAATTCCCTTGAGAAGTAGGTGCTATATGTTGCTTTCCAGAATAAATCCCAATCGCGAAGATTGATCTGATCCATGTTTTTCAGCACATTGAATGCAGCACCATGAAGATTAGGGTCGGTTACCAGAACCTGGAGTGGATTGCTAGACGATGCCAGCCTAGATGTGGGGTTGGGGATTGCAGTGAGCACTTCTTTAACGCGCTCCTCCAAGGGCTTTGTCTTCAAGCTGCTATCATCATTCTCGGCCAGTTGCTTTCGGTATGTTTCTACATCCGTAATAAATTCGTCTTTTGTATACTCACCGCCACGCGCAGACTGCTTGAATATTTTTTCAATGAGCGTTGCATAAATTAGATCACTGTTAGGCAGCCAGATATTGAACCGCTGCTCCATGAGGTTCTTTACAATCTTTTCGTTAAGGCTCTGGTCAACCTGCCAAAAACTAAGCTTTGACAATAAGGCCAAATGCTGATCGGTGTATTCCTTTTCCTCTTTAAGCCAATCACGAGCCTTTGAAAAATGCTGGGCGTGAGCAAGGCGATCACGGGCCTCTTCCTCAATACTTTTACAGATAATGACAATGGTGTCATCGGGGCCAACACCCGATATAGTGTCCAGAATGCTTTTTATGTCAGCATAGGAAATATGGTAGTTTTTTGATTCGCAAATAATGCGCCTATTTTGAAACACCAGCACGAAGTCTGCTAGCTTGGCCTGCTCTAGCTGAATCTTGACGAATGACGGATCAAACGTTTGCTGCACAAACATAGAAAGCGCAGCCCAGTTTTGTGCGGTGATGCCAGCCTGCGTATTGATACCGCCAGATCGTGTGGTTTTGCTCATATGGCGCCTACTGTCAATGAATGACTCTGCTGGGAAATTTTGTCCGGACATCATGCTACCAAGCGCGGTCGCACCCGTGCAAAAGGAGACAAAGCGATGTCCGTTGCAGCATCTGACGGATGCGAACCAGGTTGATGGCCGCCGCGATGGCTTGCGCCTGCAACTGCGTCTTTGGCTGGCCGCGATAGCGCGCCCGGCGCAGCCCATGGCTGCGAATCCCTTCGGACAGGCTGCCTTCGATGCCTGCCCGCAGAGCATAGCGCCGCTGAAAGGATAGGGTATCTTGTTCCGTGCGGCGACGCGAGCGCGCTTCAGAGAGGGGTTGAGGCGAAAGGGTTAAGATCCTCCCCTTACTGTTCTCCCTCTTGGTACACAGCTCTTTGACCGGACAGGCATGACAGGTGACGGCGGAAAAGCTCACTCGGATCACCTCCTTAGCTCGGTTGTGTCGCCCAGAGCACCAATTCTGCGAGAGATGTCCTTGAGGACAACGCACCTGCTGCTTGTGCCAATCCACCTGGAACGCACTCAGGCCGTAGCCTGTCTCGTGGTGCCATCCGCACACCTCGTTGAGCGGGCCTATGAGCTCGATCCCCAGTTCGGCGTGTGCAGCGAGCACTTCGCCACTGACATAACCACTATCGACTAGCCGCACCTCTGGCACCAGGTCGCGGGCTTGCAAATCACCCAGTAAAGGCATCGTCTCTTCGACATCTTGCCTGGTTGCCGCCGTGATCTGCGCTTGCACGATCAGATGCACCGCATCTTCTCCCCCACAGGTCTCGGTCAAATGCACTTTGTAGCCGACCCATTCGGTCTCCCGCTTGCGGCTGGCACGAGCATCTGTCTCATACGGCGAAATGACTCG
>WNGM01012091.1_pt1 | contig 12846 bp, 12 predicted proteins | sample 5400571 | NCBI WGS metagenome assembly WNGM01 (sample SAMN13153378, study PRJNA577476) | soil metagenome | isolation source: 100 cm soil or saprolite under Garry oak tree replicate 2 | place: USA:California | collected 2016-06-15
AAAAATCCTACACACCCCCCAACCAGAGCAGCATCATTGCCAAGACAAGCTGGGACAACTTCTACCATACTGGCTACTCTTGAGGTCGACGACGATACAAGCGTATCGCGTACCTGACTAAGTAGCAGTTCATTGGCACTCAGGATACCACCACCCAGGATGAGAATATTTGGCTCAAAGAGGCTAATATAGCGGGCCGTAGCCGCTCCCAGCCAGCGACCGACTTCACCATAGATTTGTAAGGCAACCTTATCGCCCCGGCTGGCTTCTTCCGCCAACAACTGAGGGCTGAAATATTCGCGGTTGAGCAAACGTTGGGTCAGGCTGGTTTCTTCTCCGCGACGTAAGGCACGCTGCACCATTTTCTGCATGGCATCCATGGAGATGAGCGTATTAATACAGCCGCGTTTGCCACAACTACAGCGCGGACCATTACTTGAGACCAGCAGATGACTGATATGACCGACATATTGTTGCGCAGAATGTTCTAATTGACCATCAATAAAGAGGGACGCCCCAACAACAGCATTCACTGTCAGGAAGAGCAGGCGACGAAAGCCCTTACCGGCTCCGAAACGCTGTTCCCCAAGCAGAGCTGCATCAACATCAACATGCAGGGAAGTGGGAAGATTGTAGCGTGCTTCAAGAAAATCACCGAGAGGGAAGCCATTGAGAGAGGCCAAGGTAGGTATGATCAATGGACGGCGGGTGATAGGGTCAAGCGAGCCCGGCACACAGACACCCAGACCACGTACATGAAGCCCTTCCCTCTGCGCGTGGGCAAGCATCGTTTCAATGGCCCGCAGATAGGGTTCGAGAGTTGCATTGGCCGGACGTCCCAGAAGTGTCTTTGCGGAACAACGCTGCCGGATATGCCCCCGGCTATCAACCAGAGCAACTATAGCCCCCTTACTAGTAAGCTCCACACCCACAGCAACGCTCTTGTCAGTCCCCATGGCCGACACACCTGTGCCTCTCCATTCGAGTATTTGAATAGAACATTTGTTCTCAATCGAACAGGTTTACGGAACAAGTACAACAACACTCGCGGTATTTTCTATACAAAAAGTATAGCTGGCAATCAGAACATTTGTCAAGAGCAAACGTTCAAATAAAGATTTGTCGAGAGCGGCTTCTTTTCCTTGCAGCTACAGATACATGGCAATATTGGCTATAACGTGGTACAGTAATTAAGATAATGCAGCTAGTATCTCATCAGGCAATAAGGAGCACAATAATGTCCAGTAACTATAGAGATTACGACAGGAGCGGGCAGAGGCCCGGCAAGTCGCCTATTCTAGGACAGGGTCATGGTCTCTCTGACGAAGAGGGAGCCATGATTCAGCAGATGATTCGTGAAGAGCAGCACTCCTCGCGAGAGTTATATATTCCAGAGCAGGACCTGGACGCAGAAGCCACGACACACATGTCGCCAGAGGTGGCACAGGTGATTGAGGATAGCCAACTCCGCAAAATCCTGTATATGTTTAATCGTGACTATCTCTATGGGCAGGGCCGTTTTGACGAATATAAGGATGGATTAATCTTGAAATGGGGTGATGGCTATTCGCGCAAACATATCTGGGCCACCGTTGAGAATGGGAATCTGGTCTTTGAGACGAGTCACGTTAAAAAGTGTAGCAAACCTTATTGCACCGGAACCCATCATGTGCTGACCCGCGACCTGTACACCAACTGGGATGTAATTAACCAGGAACTAGGTGATCTCTTCCGCAGGCCGGTGCAAGAACTTTCCGAAGATTAGGGTATAGAGGTATGACGGTACAGATTCTGGCCTTAGAAAAAGACCTGTTCTTCTCGGTCAAGATGCGTGACACGTTGCGTCATCATGACATGGAGGTCACGGTCGTACGTACTCTACCAGCTTTCATGCAACGTTTAGCTCTCACGGGTGAAGAGCAACCGAAGCTAGCCATTGTAAACACAGCAACAGCCGGTGTAGATTGGGAAGCCGCTATTCGCGAGGCACGGAAGCACGATTTGCCCGTCCTGGCTTTTGGCTCACATATGGACTTAGAAGCACGCGAGAAAGCCCTTCAAGCGGGAGCACAGCGTGTCGTCGCCAACTCTAAGTTTACCAGCGACATGCCTGGGCTAGTACAAAGGACGCTGAATGAACCGAGGGAAGATGTTGGGGACACGGAAGACAATGCATAGAGCGGTGAAGCGGCAGGTCTCTTGTCAGACAAGAGACCTGCCGCTTCACCGCTCTTATTTTAGAGATTACGCACTGAGGTTATGCACAAAGCACTGGAAAGGGATCAGTAGTAGCCCCTGGCCGAGAACAGGCCGAGGATAGAAAAGGGGTTGGCGACGATAGGTCCAGTGACGGGGGAAAAACTCTTGCTGAGTAGAGCGTGAAGATTGGGCGAAATGGTGCAGATTTCGATAACGTGGACGATGGGCAATACGTCGGCTCATGCATACTCCTTCATAGCTAGATATCAGCAAACGACAAAGAAGACCTATTCCTACATACATATACGTAGAAATAGGCCTCACCTTTCTCATGAATGATACGTCCATTAAGGAAATGATAGCAAGCTTAGTGACCGCAGCCGCAACTCTTGGCTTCACCACCACCACCACTGGCAGTTTTGAAAGAATGACCACAGCCGCAACTGGAAACGGCATTGGGATTGTTAACCGTAAAACCGGCACCCATTAAGCTATCTACATAGTCAACCTGGCTGCCATCGATATAGCCCAGGCTCATCTCATCGACAAGCACTTTGAAGCCACCCTGAGAAATGACGGTGTCGCCCTCTTGCTCTTCGTCAAGGGTCATACCGTACTGGAGACCAGAGCATCCGCCACCAGCGACAAAGATGCGAAGGCCAAGGCTTGGATCGTTCTCCTGCGCCAATAATTCGCGAACTTTCTCTGATGCAGAAGGGGTGATGGAAAGGGTACTGGTCTCAACCACCGATTGCTGGTTCTGCTCGATCATGTAATTTGCCTCTCTTCAAAAAGGGGTGAAAATCGCTCAAGCCCCTTTACATTTTTATTCGATATCTACAGGACGCTTTTGACGTTCCTTAAGTTGACTGTATTATATACTATACAAAGTGAAGCGTCAAGGCAAGTTCTGTCTCTCACTCTCGCTTCCTGTCAATCCACAAGAAGACCATCATAGCTTTTTTGTACCAGGGGCAGAAAATTGTTGCCGTACACGCACAACGTTAGCCATTAGCGAGGGACCGTCAAGGCGCGAGCCAAAGAGTTGCTCACTCCGACGCCCCAGGCCCGTCGAGAGACGAGTGATAATGTTCGCGGCAGACCAGCCTTGCGCCAGAAAATGAGCACCCAGACCACTGATAATAGGGGTCGCAAACGACGACCCAGACCAATCAGCCCAACCAAATCTATTCGGTTCACCCTCTGGAAAGGTAGATGATATGAAAATACCACGCACCGCCTCTGGCAACCCATTGCTATCAGTCACTCCCACACTGTCGCCACCAAAAGTAGCCACACCAGCATTAAAGGGAGGCATACAGGCAGCATTGGCAAACCGCGAGGGAGCAAAACGGCTATTGACAGAGGTGACGCTTAACGTAGTAGGATAGCGGGCCGGTGCGCGTGGAGGCCGAGGTAGCTGACCCTGAGTTTGCGCTCGTAAGGAATCATTACCTGCCGCAGCCACAATCAGGACACCATGAGCATAGAGGCTTTCAAAGAGGAGTTGCAAACCAGCTTCGATATGTGCAAGCATGCGTATGGCCCCCATCAGTTGCTGACTAGGCCACTGTCGTTGATAAAACCAAACATAGGGCAAACGAGAGATGTCAGGGAGAGTAGTAAGGCTGAGGCTGATCACCAGACGACGGATAGAGCCAGAAACGAGTTCTTGTTCCAGGTCCGTGAGAGCTGCAAACAGGTTGTACAGGTCTCCGCCACCAAAGTCATTGAGCACACGGATCAAGCGAATATGCATTCAGCACAGGATAGCGGTCATATTCGATCTCAAAAGAGCCACTACCACTCTGCATATCAGCAGCAAGGCGTTGGATGAGCCAGTGCTGACTAAGTTCAGGCTGACTGGCGGCCCGATACAGTTGATTGGAAGTCGGTGCAGTATCCAGAACAGCCACAAGCACATCCTGCGCCCCACTGGGATCAAAAGGGATGGCACTATCGAGAAAAGACAGGTGCCAACCCCCGGATGTATCGCCCTCGGCTGACAGGCTGAGTTGGGGAGCAGACCGCGGAGGAGCAGCGGGGCCTCCATCTGCATAGAAAGCAGGAGCAGCCCCTACAAGCCAGTTCGGCATAGCTGAGACAAGGTATAAACCTGTCTGAGCCAGACGTTCAATGTGACCTTGCAGATACGAGATAGCCAGAGGAGCAGCATCTGCAACAGAGGGATCACTATGCCGTGCATGAAAAAAGATAGCGGCCATTGGCTGCTGTCGATGTAACCCAAAGATAAAAACGTGACGCCGTGCCGTTGGCAAGCTTAGTCGGTTCAGCCAGCGCCCCATCGTGCCATAGGTTTCCAGGATAAGGTCATGAGGTGCCAGGAAGTGATTGAGCTGACTACGAACTTGTTCAACTAGCGTATCCAGAGCGTCATCAGGAGGACGACGCGGCAGGCGAATCACGACTACCAGTTCACCAGCTATCCAGTGATAGACACTATCAGGTACATCGCTTAACTCTACTCCATTCCGAGACATCCAGAAGTCCCTCTCTGTGACAACGTGGTTAAAAATAGGTGTAGTATTGCCTACTGCTATGCGTGGTAGATATAGACTGAAGCACAGGATTGATTACAGGAAAATTATAGCCCAAGAGAGCATGAGAGGCAATGCCGTACAGTTATCGGGGTGCGTTTCATTTTTTTGCATGGCTGGGGCAAGCCCAGCCACTACTCTACCACGCAAAGGGCACTTGTAGTAGAGTAGTGGCTGGGCTTGCCCCAGCCATGTTCGCCACCTTGCACTCACCATGAGCAACGACTATACTATGCTTAAAGAAAGATCGCGTATGTGCAGGAGATAACATTTCCGTATGGATTCATCACAGATCAGTTTTGGGGTTGCCTTCATCGCCGGGCTGGCATCCTTTCTGTCTCCGTGTGTACTGCCGCTCGTTCCCATTTATATTGCACAACTGGTAGGACATAGTATTTATCAGGGAGATGGGCAGGAAGAGTATACAGCGCACCTGAATACCTTTCTCCATGCGTTGATGTTTGTACTTGGTTTCACCTTAGCATTTGTGTCACTGGGAGCAACGGCCAGCACATTAGGCAGCTTTTTACGTACCTATCAAGTACTGTTACGTGAGATCGGAGGTATCTTACTGATCATTATTGGACTGCATCTGACGGGTATATTGAAACTCTCCATTTTTTACTGGCAGAAACACATCCAATTTCGTCCTAATCGTCCCAGCTATCCCGCTTCGCTACTGATCGGCATTATCTTTGCCTTTGGATGGACACCATGTGTAGGTCTGATCCTTGGCCCTATCCTGGGCATAGCAGCAAACGCGGCCACTTTGCGCCAGGGAGTCATCTTGCTGTTATGCTATTCGTTAGGCTTGGGCGTACCATTTCTCTTACTAGGCTTGGGATTTAATCAGATGAGCCGGATATTGCAATGGCTCAAACCACATCTGGGGAAGATCGAAATTGGGACGGGAGTTGTGATGATGATCGTAGGATTGATTATTTTCCTTAATATACTACCCTCATTTAACCGCTTTTTTAATATAGGCATCACACTATAGAAAGCCCAACCATGTTACAAGATAGGCAGGAAAATATACAACACCAAGATGCTTCCCTAACTCGTACCCCTCAAAGTAGTCCACACTGGCTAACGATACTGATCGGGCTGTGTTATGTGGGATGGTTTACGACGCTCGTTTTTCTGCCAGGAGCCTCATTGTTGGACCGTTTACACTGGCTGGACAGCGGCATCTGTGCCCAACTGCCAACCCATTCGTTTTATCCAGGCGGTCAGCAGTTACCATTGTGTGCTCGCAATACAGGCATCTACTTGGGCTTTATGGTCACAATGTTGACATTATATGCGAGTGGACGAGGACGAGTACAACGCCTACCACCCTGGCCTATAGTCGTAGTGCTGATCGGCTGCATCTTCGCCATGGCTGTCGATGGCTTTAACTCGTTCCTCCTCGATCTTGGTCAGTCCCATCTCTACCAGCCACATAATTTATTACGGTTGGCAACGGGCCTGCTCACCGGATTGGCTATAGCTACGCTGACATTACCAGCCGTCAATCGTTTATTCTGGCGCGAATATAACGAGGAACGCAGTATTTCTTCCTGGCCTGCTCTCCTTTTGTTCCTCCCAGGACTGGTGCTAAGCTTTCTTGCAGTAGCCTCACAAAGCCTATTTGTACTCTACCCGGTAGCGATTTTAAGCACAGCAGGCTTATTGATAGTAGTTAGCGGCGTCAATCTGCTTATTATTCTGGCTATAGGAAAAAAAGATCAGACATTTGTACGCTATAGAGAACTTATGCCATTCTTTAGCTTGGCATTGATACTGGCCCTTGGCGAGTTGCTTATGCTGGCCCAATTGAAATTTGCACTATTACAGGCTCTCGGCGTGTGAACAGCAGGCGAGATACTATTCACATCCCTCAATATCTGCTTTAATCTTCATCTCAACTTCTGGATCGACGTTGATCGGTTCACCAACAGGTGAATGAGCCAGGCGTAAAACAGCGTCACGTAAATGCGTTGGTGCCTGCTCAATGATGCAGCGTTCGTGAATGAGTCGCCGCACCCTTACATCGAAGTGAAAGCGACATTCGCAATGTGGACAGGCCGTCAAATGCTGGTGGACAATCTCAACTTCCTCAGCATCCAGTTCCCGCCCAAGGTAGAGATGAAGACGAGCAACGGTTTCATAACAATTCATATGTATCCTCCTGCACTGGCTCGTCCGTCATTACAATATATCCTGTTCATTCTAACATCTTAAAGAAGACTTTCATTCCCATAGCCAAATAAGATATACTGCATGTAATACAGAGTAGGGAAAAGTTTTGTCCCTATCATCATCAAGCAAGATGGAGGGATATTTCTATTTCTGGTCAATACTCCGTTAACAGAGGAGAGTTTCATGTCGGAACAGCCCATTTCTGCGCAAGAACAGCAAGTAGTAAACGATGAACATAGATCAGCATCCACCCTTGAACAGGAGCAACATATCAGTACCGATGAGGTAACACCAACAACACCAATAAAACAGCAGACGGCACATGACACAAAGAGTGAGAATGTCTCAGAAGACTTTGAAGCAGGCGTACTAGCTCAACTCGATAGCTTGTATCGCACGGCCCGACGTATGACAAGTAATCAGCAGGAGGCTGAAGACCTGGTACAGGAGACGTTGCTCAAGGCATTTCGTTTTGCCAACTCCTACCAGCGTGGGACAAATTTACGTGCCTGGCTTTTCCGTATTTTGAATACTTCGGCCATTAACCGCTATCGTAAACAGGCTGCCCATCCGGCAACAACCTCTCTTCCCGAAGGAGAAGAGTTCTATCTGTACAACAGAATTCGCGATTTAAGAGGACAGGAACTTAATGCAGGTGCCGAGGAAGAGGTACTCAGTCAATATCTTGACGAGGACGTATACAAAGCACTAAATGATCTGCCACCCAATTTCCGTATGGCAGTCGTTCTGGCCGATATCGAAGGTTTATCCTACAAAGAGATCGCCGAGGCACTGGACATTCCTATCGGCACGGTAATGAGCCGTATTTCGCGGGCACGGCGCCAGCTACAACGTTCGCTCTGGCAATATGCTAAAGAGAGAGGGTACGTGAGGGAGGCTTCATAGAGTAGATCAATCAGCACAAATGGCACTCGCCACGGCCTTCGGGCTTGATGCTCGTCGCCCTGCTTGGCTCTCCCAAACCCAATCGAGGCACTCACTCTGAGTGCCTCGATTGGGTTGCCGCCATCGCTTGGCGGTCTTTTCCTTACTCATCCCTGAAAATTCAGGATGACTCATGTTGAATCGATAGCAGGTTTTCGCCCCTGAACTATCCACGTTCCACAATCATCGCTACCCCCTGGCCACCGCCAATACAGAGCGTTGTCAGGCCATAGCGAGCCTGGTGATGCTGCATCCCGTAGAGCAGGGTAACGAGGACACGTGTGCCACTGGCCCCGATTGGGTGGCCTAATGCAATGGCTCCTCCGCTGATGTTGAGCTTCGAGCGATCAAAGCCGAGTTCTTTGCCCACCTCTACCGACTGGGCGGCAAAGGCTTCGTTGGCCTCAATCAAATCGATGTCTGACATCTTCAGTCCAGCCTTTTCCAGGGCGTGCCTGCTGGAAGGAATCGGTCCCAGACCCATGACACGAGGGTCGACGCCTGCTGAGGCATAGCTACGAATCGTTGCTATCGGCTTCAAGCCCAGTTCTTTGGCCTTCTTGCCGCTCATTACCACCACAGCGGCACCTCCATCGTTGAGACCTGACGAGTTGCCTGCGGTGACCATGCCATCCTTCTTAAAGGCCGGGCGCAACTTGGCCAGGGATGCGGCTGTCGTCTCACGTGGCTGCTGATCGGTGTCAAAGAGAGTAGTCCCTTTCCTGCCAGGAACCTCTACCGGCACAATCTCATCGCGGAAGGCCCCGCTTGCAATCGCCTGGGCGGCTTTCTGCTGGCTTTGCAGGGCAAACTCATCCAATTCTTCACGCGTGAGGTTGCAGTCCGAGCAGATGTTTTCTGCAGTGACGCCCATATGACAACTGTTAAAGGCATCCCACAAACCATCGCGGATCATCGAATCGACGAGTTGCCCATCCCCCATCCGGTAGCCAAAGCGTGCCTTCTCTACCAAGTAGGGCGCACGGCTCATACTCTCCATCCCACCAGCTACGACAATGTCTGCGTCGCCCAACTTGACAGCCTGAGCCGCCAGTGCCACCGCCTTCAGACCACTGCCGCACACCTTGTTAATCGTCATCGCAGGAACATCCACCGGTAACCCGGCGTTGACTGAGGCCTGACGAGCCGGATTCTGACCAAGACCTGCCTGCAGCACATTGCCCATAATCACTTCTTCCACTTGCTCAGGTTTGAGATCGGCTCGCTGCAGGGCCGCCCGAATACAAATTTCGCCGAGCTTGACGGCTGGCACTTCGGCCAAGCCACCTCCATAGGTACCTATAGCGGTACGCACGGCACTCACAATTACTGCATCTTGCAATTCAGCCATTATTCTGCTGCCTTTCTTTGTGGATCTAGACATCCTCTCTATAAGAATATTATGCACATATACGTCAAGTTCAGACTGTAGGGATGTGATCAATCACATCCCAGGGGTCGCCCACGGTCGCATAGCTCAGCACACCTAGCCCCACCGCCTCTGGGACGCGACCAATCACATCCCTACAGTCTGGATAGAAAACGAATAACCCTCCCTATATCGATTGTGATGGGTCCTCAAAGGTAATGAGCCGCGCCCCACGTCGAAACGTCGTGAAGTACACCAACCATTGAAACCCGACCACCAGACGGTTGCGGAAGCCGATCAGGAACATGAGATGCAGTAACAGCCAGAAAAACCATGCCAGCACACCAGCTAGGCGAAGCTTCCCAATCGCGACGATGCCATAGAAGCGTCCTATTACAGCCATATTGCCCTTATCGACGTAGCGAAAGGTCTGGGGGTGAGGTTTGCCAGCAGCCCGAGCCGCAATGAGGGACGCCACGAAGTTTCCTTGCTGCATGGCCACCTGAGCCACTCCTGGCAACGGCTTGCCATCCTGAGTGAAACTGGACGTATCGCCAATCACAAAAATGTTGGGATGGTCCGGGACACTCACATCGCTGCCCACCTTGACACGGCCTGCCCGATCCGTCTCGGTACCCATCCACTGTCCAGCGGGTGAGGCCGCTACCCCAGCCGTCCAGATGACCGTCTTGGCCGCAATGCGCTCCCCAGCCACCACGACGCCTTCACTGTCGATGGCTTCGACCGGCGAACTGGTGCGCACTTCGACCCCCAGACGGTTGAGCGCTTGGCGGGCTTTGTTGGCTAACCCCTCATCAAAGGCGGGCAGAATCCGTGGGAGGGCTTCCACCAGCACAATGCGAGCTTCCTTTGGATTGATATGGCGGAAGTCATCAATCAGGGTTTTGTGAGCCAGACCCCCAATCGCTCCAGACATCTCCACTCCCGTCGGGCCCGCACCCACCATGACAAACGTTAAGAGGGCCCGGCGTTTCTCAGAGTCCGGCTCCTTTTCTGCCACCTCAAAGGCCAGCAGAATCTTGCGTCGAATGCCGGTCGCCTGGTAGTCATAGGGCACCTCTCGATCCTTCATCAGGACGCGCTGGTTCTCGACATCCACCCCAGTCACCTCACTCATAAGTACCTCGGTGTTCTTTTGTTTACTGAGTACATTTCGAATGGGGGCAGAGACATCCGCCGGAGAGAGCACAGCCGTCGCGACCTGATACAAGAGCGGTTGGAACAGGTGATGGTTATTGCGATCGATCACCGTGACCTGAACAGGCGCGTCTCCTAACGCTTTCGCTGCATTTAAGCCCCCAAAGCCCGCTCCCACGATCACGACGCGGGGCATAAGCGCAGGAAGAGATGTACTCGTCGGCTCAACACTCTGTACGGTCTGCGGATGCTCATTGGCCGTCTTCGTCTCTGGTATATCTTGCATGTCAGTCACCTCCTGTGTATCCTTTCCATGCTGAAGGCGCATCTTTTGGCCCTCAATCACGGATGCTATCGTGCTCGTGCTGGTTGCTTTGGGGGAACATGAATTGGACGCCCCTCTGCTGCCAGAACCGCCTCACGCAACCCTTCACTGAGCGTCGGATGTGGGTGAATCGTCTCAATAATTTCATCTGCCGTCAGTTCATTGCGCATGGCTACCGAATATTCCGTAATCAGGTTTGTCGCATCTGGACCGATGATATGCGCACCCAGAATCTCGTTGTACTTGCCTAAAATAACTTTGGTAAAGCCCTCGGTATGGGCACTGCCCACGGCCTTGCCATTGGCGGCCCACGGGAACCGCTCGACTCGCACGTCGCCATATTTCTCTTTGGCTTGAGCCTCCGTCAGGCCAACAAACGAGACTTCCGGAAAGGTATAAACCGGGTTGGGAACCACATCATAATTCATCTTCACTGCATGGCCCATCGCGTTATCTGCTGCGACTTCGCCTTCTGCTGAGGCCACATGAGCCAAACCTGCCCCATGCACCAGATCACCGATCGCATAAATGCCCGGCAGATTCGTCTCCATCTTCTCGTTGGCCCGCACACGCCCCCGGTCGTTGTCGAGCCCCTGCTCCATGAGCCGATCCAGTCCGCTCGTATTGGCCCGGCGACTCACTGCTACCAGCACATATTCCCCGCTGAAGCTCTTTTCCCCTTGTGGCGTGCTGGCTATGACCTTCTTCAGTTGACCTTCATCGGCGATTGACTCCACTTTGGCATTCATGGCAATGGTGATGCCACGTTTACTGAGTGAGCGCACGAGAAGGTTGCGAACCTCGTCATCCAACGGGGCAAGCACGTTGGGTAGCATTTCCACAATAGTAACCTGTGCGCCTAAGCCGTGGAACATACACGCCAGTTCAACCCCGATCACTCCACCACCTACACAGATGATCCCATCCGGCAGTTTGGGCAGATGCCAGCAGGTGTCGCTATTGATGACATTCCGCCCGTCAATACCAGGAAATGGAGGCATCAGCGGCACTGAGCCTGTGGCGAGAATGATCTTGTCCGCGCTGAATTGCTGTGGCGATCCATCACTCTTGCCCTGATCATCTTTCGTGACTGTGACCGTGCGCGACGCATCCACGCTTCCCAGCCCATCGAACACATCAATCCGGTTGCCTTTCATCAATGTCCCAATGCCGCCAGTCATGCGCTTGACGACATTGGCGGTAAACGCCACCGCCTTGGCCATATCTAATGTGGGTGGCTGGGCTAGTTCAATGCCCAGTTCACCCATCGACTCCACAGTGTGCATCACTTCCGCAATGTGCAACATCGCCTTGGAGGGAATGCACCCGACGTTGAGACAGGTGCCTCCCAGATACTGCTTTTCGACTATGGCAACTTTTGCTCCAAGTTGAGCTGCACGGATAGCGGCAACATAGCCACCAGGGCCTGCACCGATCACCGCAACATCGTAGTGTGTACTTGCCATGCTCTTTCTCCTCTGCCTTCTCAACCGTCTGAGAGGCCTTGACGCCTCCTAGCCCAACAGACTGTACGGATCCTGCAATAAACGCTTGACTTCCTGAAGGAAGCGGGCTACCGCTGCCCCGGAGAGAATACGATGGTCGGTTGACATAGTCATCGTCATCAAATCACGGATCACGGGCTGACCATCGATGGGGACGAATTGTTTGCGCGTCGCAGCAATCGCCAGAATCGCGGCTTGCGGCGGATTGATGACCGCAATAAAATTCGAGGCATCCATCATACCCAGATTGGAGACCGAGAAGGTCCCTCCCTCCAGATCGGCTGGGGTGAGCTTGTTATTGCGGGCCTTGGCAATGAGAGCTTTGGATTCGCGCGCAATGGAGCGCACACCCTTGGTGTTGGCATCGTGGATCACGGGCACCACCAGTCCGGTCGGGGCGTCGACAGCCATACCTACATGGATGCGCTTGTAGCGAATGAAATGATCATCCTTGAGGGAACTGTTGACTTCGGGGAATTGTTCCAGGGCCAGCGCACAGGCCTTCATGATCAGATCATTGACGGACACTTTCACCCCACCTTCGCCCGCGTTCGCATTGAGGGTCTGGCGCATAGCGAGCAGATCCGTCATATCGACCTCGCT
>WNGM01018266.1_pt1 | contig 12846 bp, 12 predicted proteins | sample 5400571 | NCBI WGS metagenome assembly WNGM01 (sample SAMN13153378, study PRJNA577476) | soil metagenome | isolation source: 100 cm soil or saprolite under Garry oak tree replicate 2 | place: USA:California | collected 2016-06-15
GTCCTCACCTTGACCATCGTCGGCGTCGCTGCAGACAGTCGTCTCGTGGGAGGAAGCGGATCGAAAGCAGGCCGCCGCTTGATTGCGGTGGCGGCCATGTTCGTGGGTGCCCTCGTTGGGAGTCTGCTGATCTTTCATGTGTCCATCGTCTCCCCGCTCGTGATCGCCCTCATCGTCATAGCGAGTGTCGCGGTGACGACGCGCGTGCTTTCGACGAGTGATCCGGCCTGGGTCCGTACCAGCTAGCCAGACGGAGGCGAGGGAGGCTGCGAAGGCGACGGAGAGTACGCGACGACGCTGCCGCACCGCGCATCCAGCCCTCACCTCTCCACGAAGAAGGTGTGCTGAGAAGCATGGGTTCTCTCGCGCAGAGCCATGTTCATCCTCCTGGATGACAACATGACATCGTGCTTGTGTTGCAAAACATCCGAGAGAAGTCGCACAGGCTCACAGGCAAACCCAAGAGATTCTGCAAGAAGTAGGGATCAAGAAAGTGAGAATCTGGAAAGAAGGTCTACCAGAGGAGTATGAGGTGTAGAAAGCAATGAATAACGACGATATACTATACGATATACTATACAAAAAATGATCTCTTTTGTACTGGCACACGTACAATAAGATGCTTCATACATACCTTCAGGAGACATACAAAATGGAAAATTACATAGGTCAGCAACTGGGCAATTATCAACTGGTTCGCCTGCTTGGCGAAGGGGGATTTGCTGAGGTCTATTTGGGAGAACATATTTATCTGGGTACGAAGGCTGCTATCAAAGTTATGCATATGAGTCTGGCAGGCGAAGATATGCAGAGTTTTCGCAATGAGGCACGCATCATTGCCAATCTGATTCATCCAAATATTGTACGTGTACTAGAATTCGGTATAGATAACAACAATCCCTATCTGGTCATGGACTACGCTCCCAATGGCACCCTACGTCAACGCCATCCCAAAGGGACAGCAGTTCCCTTGATCACAATTGTTCCTTATGTCAAGCAGATTGCTGAGGCATTGCAATGTGCTCACAACGAAAATCTGGTGCATCGCGACGTTAAGCCAGAGAATACGTTGTTAGGGAGGCAGAATGAAGTCTTGCTCAGCGATTTTGGCATCGCGCTCATGGCCCAGCAGACACGGGAACAGGCATTGCAAACAACGGCTGGTACGATTGGCTATATAGCCCCGGAACAGATACAGGGTAAACCGCGCCCGGCCAGCGACCAGTATTCATTGGGCATCCTGGTGTACGAATGGCTGAGCGGTAATCGGCCATTTCAAGGTTCATTCACAGAGGTCGTTAGCCAGCATCTGGCCGTTCCACCCGCTCCTTTACGCGAACAGGCTCCTTCTATTTCAGTAGAAGTCGAGCAAGTTGTCATGAAGGCCCTTGCCAAAAATCCAAAGGAGCGTTTTACCAATATACGCGACTTTGCCGAGGCATTGGAGCAAGCCAGCCAGGGTAGCGAGGCAAGTATTTTAGCTCGTCGTCCCCTATCAGTTGGGCAGGCAGCTCCTGTAGCAACGCCATCGATCTCCCAAACAGTATTGCCCGTTAACACACCCAGCACACCAGCATCTTCTTCTATCACGCCAGCCAGATCAAGCTCCGCACCCTCGGTTGGCACAACTCCAACATTGTACACATATCGCGACCATCAGGGTAAGATCAATGCCGTGGCATGGTCACCCAATGGTCGCTACTTTGCCTCCGCCAGTAACGATGGGACAGTGATAGGATGGGATAGCACATCAGGCAATAAGCTTGGCGTCTATCGTGCGCATACTGGTAGCGTGCAAGCCGTCAGCTATTCGCCAAGCGGTAACCGCGTCGCCTCAGCTGGTAGCGATAGAACAGTTCAGGTATGGGAGGCATCTACAGGTAACATATTCCTCACGTATCGAGGTCATACACACGAAGTCAACAGCGTCATTTGGTCGCCCGATGAGCAGAATATTGCCTCTAGTGCTCTCAATGAAGATATACAGGTCTGGGACGCTAGGCGGGGAAACTATAGCCACCTCTACCGGGGACATATCTATCCTGTTAAAAGCATGGCATGGTCTTCAGATGGACAACGCATTGTCTCAGGTGGTGTCGGCAAGGCAGTGCAAATTTGGAACGCGACCAATGGGCGGCATATCTTCGCCTATATGGGTCACTCTGCTACTGTCAACGCGGTAACATGGTCACCGGATAACAAGATCATCGCCTCTGGCAGTGATGACAAAACCGTACAGATTTGGGATGTGGTCACGGGATACAACATCTTTAGTGCACGCAAACACGCCGACGTCGTAACTGCTGTAGCCTGGTCCCCTGATGGCAACACTCTTGCCTCTGCCAGCGCAGATGGCACCATCCAACTCTGGGATACGTCCAATGGACGTAAAAAAGACAGCTATCGTCATTCTTCCCCTGTTCGTGCTCTGGCATGGAGTCCCGATAGCCTGCGTCTGGCCTTTGGCAGCGATGATGGTCTTATACAAATCTGGGTTGTGGGCTAAAATGATGCTCTACAGTTCTCACAAAAGACAGCTGTTTCTTCACAGGACTGATTACAATACAAACACTGGCTCATACTTTGCTTACCCTATACAACCGGACAACAATGTTCACGTGACTATAGCCACATTGGACACCTTCTATTTATATAGAACGTTCTATTGTCCCTTTCCTGGGGACAATAGTCCGATCGATAGCCCATTGGTCACATCAACTGAGCAATAACAACTTTTCTGTCGCTTTTGCATGTAATAGACTTTTGTATCTTATTCTGGTCGTTGTGCCAAAGACGATTTCACTTCTATATAACGTGCCAGAATAAAAACGAGATCAGAAAGACGATTGAGATAACGTACTACCTCGCCGTTCTGAATGACACCATCGTGCAGCAGTTTTACGGTCATGCGTTCGGCACGGCGGATAATAGTTCGTGCCAGATCAAGTGCAGCCCCATCAGCGGTATCGCCGGGGATGATAAACTTGTTGGGTATCTCCACCTCTTGTTTGAGCGTTTCTTCCGTCTGCTCTAACCATTGCACGTGTTCAGCGGTCATACGCAAGCCCATTTTTTCGTAGTTCTCAGGAGTGGTGGCAAGCTCACCCATTAAGAGGTAGAGTTCATTCTGCACACGATAGATAATTTCTTTGACCCTGCTATCCTTTGTCATCGCACGAGCTAACCCCAGAGCAGAGGTAGCCTCGTCAACCGTTCCAAAGGTATCAGGGCGTGGATCATACTTGGGAACTCGCTCCGCGCCGAGCAGGCCTGTATAACCAGTATCGCCGGTACCCGTTGTCACTTTTGCCATCTTGTTACCCTCTGTAACGATACGCCCGGCTCACACGTCGCCAATCCAATTCGCGCCCACGCACCGGACGTTCTTCATCTAATGGATCAAGCCGGTTGGTTGCCAGCAAACGTCGCCGCAGGTTCGAAAGGTCTACCTGCTCATCAGCGGGGAAAAATGCACGATAGAGCAGGGCAGCTTCGGCCAGGGTTAAGGTACCATCGCCAGGAGAAGGTTCTTTAAGAACACTAAACTGACGGGTCTCTTTACCCACCAGTGGATGTCCATCTTGCTGCCAACCCCTATCTGGACACTCACCCATATCAGACAGATATTGTAGGATAATCTCAGGATTGCGCTGCACATGCGAGCGGAGTGTATGGAGTGCTGTCTGGGGACGCAACAATACACTATGGATCAGCGAAACAGCCGCTCCCTGTTCCGTACTGCCCCATACATAGACCTGCTGCTCCTGCCAGCCAGCTTTAAGTTGGATCAGTGGAACATGATCGGGCCACATTAACAGCGCATCAATGGTGCGCTCCACAGCATCAGCTACGGACTCGGTGCCAAGCACCAGCCGCATAGGTGGCCCCCACGGCCCTTCACGCAACAGCAACCATAAAGACCAATCGCGTATGGCAAAAATCGCCACACTGGCCGTCACAATTAAACGACGAGGCGAGGCATCACGCGCAGGCTGGGCAGTAATCGGCACATTCGGTCGAGACGAGGATGTAGTCATATCGCACTCCAACAAATCAACGGTTTTGCTACTATCGATTTTACCTGCTCTTTATAAAGAACACAAGTACATTGCATCTCTGACACAAAATGAGTACAATTAATACAAATTCCGAAAATGTACTTACATTACAGTGGGAACAAGGCTCATTTTTTATGCAAAGTGGCACAGCACATATCGTCAACCTTGAAGTGACCGTTCCTCGCATCGCCTTTGCCACTGGCAAAGGCCAGGAAGCTCACGACCCTGACGACGATGAGGAGCAGGTGTACCTCACACCGGTAGGAACCCAGCAACAACTCAGTACAGGTGAAATTTCAACCCACATGATCCATACCATACGTTTTCGCCTGTTTCGTATCCAACTGCCCGCACTTGGACGCCCACTGCTGTTTCAAGTATTGCGTCGCTGGCACAAGCCTGTTGATGGAGGCCCTGCCAGACGTGATGAGCGGCTATATGTCAGCGACGCAGCAACCTTTTCAGTCGAATTTCTTCCTCAAAGTGACGCATCTGAAAAAGTATCCTTACAAGCAACCGGACAAGCTATGCATCCTGGCTTAAATCATATCATAATTTATCTTGATAATGAAGGTACACCTAGTAGCTATACCATCGATGGCGCATAACGCTGAGGAAAGAGAAGAACGATGCCTGCATTTCTAACCCACTGGCGTGTACTAATCGAAACCGCAAAACGTAGCCAGGATGCCGGTAATGATCTTGGTTCACTCATCATTGACGCTTCTGCCTTGCGCCGCCGAGCACAGGCACGACCGATGCCGCCTCAAACTAATCCAACCGGCGCAATATGGAATACCGGCCCTTTACCTCGTGTTAACTTTACTTTCCCCGGCAGCGATATCCCAGCCATGGCCTATCTGGGCGCACTAGCCCCTGACATCTCCTCGTTTCAACGCGACCATTTCTCAAGAAAAATTTCAGGTGACCGACAACATCAACTCACTGCTCTCGCCCAAACACCCGCATTCACAGCAGGTACCCCGCTATCCTGGGACAACCTGCTCCACCTCAATCGCTCCGGCGATGTGTTGATCGCCTTCCTTGAACATATCGCGGATATCCCTTCTCCTGCCCTACGTAGCCAAGCTCTGGCCTTCGCTATGGGCTACCTATCGCATATCGCCACCGACATTGCCCTCAATCCTTGCATCAACACGCTGGCCGGTGCCTATGCCTCTTTCAAAACACCGGGTATCTTTACCCGCTTCGGTGTCCATTTCTATATAGAGTTATGTCTAGATGAATATATCGCTCAAACCTACTTCGACCGTCCACTCTATGGTTGGTTCAAGCAACCCTGGGAACAATATATCGAACCTGCCGCCACCAACTGCCTGACTCCCGGCTCGCTCTCGACTCAGGTGCTCCATCTCCTGACTGACGCAGTTGAGGCTACCTACGGCCTGACGGAAGCACAAAGCAACGATTTTCAGGTCAGCTACCTTGCTGGTCTGAGACGGTTAAAGAATTATCTCTCTGGCACTGGAATGTTCCGTCTGCTCACCTTGAGTACCTTACTTAGGAACCGCACTGACGGCCCTATTCCCCCTGTGATAGCCGAGCATGCTCACGAGCCAGGAACCGTCAATTTCGAGCAGGTCATCGCTTATGCAGTCCACCTGAGCGAGCATCTCTGTCGCAATGCCATCAGCTACTATGCCGCCTTACGGCATCGAGAGGCAACCGCCAATGAGCGTAATACCCGGCGTGCCGCCCTTCGTGATGACTTGCGCAACTGGAATCTTGAGACAGGCTACACCATGGACGTAACCTTTGACGAGCAGGTCACTCTTCACCTGCTCCATAACTGGGTACATTTTGCCCGCCTATGGGAAAACGAGCGTGCAACGGCTATTAATGCTGGACATCGTTAGCTGAAGTAGCCGAAAACAACAAGGGCATCCCGCGTAGGATGCCCTTGATATATAAATAAGGTACGCAGAGTACCTTAGTGCGCAAAGATGAAGTGCAGACCCAAGGCGGTTGCCGCCCCAAGTGCTATAATTAGAAGTTGCAGTAAACGATATTTCAATAGAAGTAAACGGTTATCAATAGCAATAGCTTTAGCACCGCTGGTTTGTCGCACATAATTCTGTTCTTGCATACCCTTTTTCCTCTAACTTGAGAGTTTATAGTTCAGACAGCCTAACGCTGTTCCGAACTGATCATCATCTTGTCTTAGTATACGTAATGGATAGCTGTTTAGTTGCATCAGTATATGTTGGACAAGAGAGAAACGCTGTGAAACTCATCACACAATTTATAACAAGGGTATCGCTGAAAGTATTCCCGCCGGTAATCTTAAACAGCCACCGTCGGTGGCTCCTGCCCATCACTCGCTCCCTTCCCAACAGAAGGGCTGGTCGGCGTTGCTTCAACCTCGGCGGGAACAGGTAGGAGATCACTGTGTATTTCTAGCAGGCGGCGGGCGCGGAGATATTCCTGGTCGAGGAGTACACGAAAAACCTGCTCACAGACAGCCAGCGATTCGGCGGCGGCAGCACGCCTGCTGGCTGTTAAGGAGCCAAGCATGTCGTGGCGTTTGGCGGTACGAAAGAGAACGTGGACTTTCTCCAGCACTTCGGCGAATTCTGCGTGTAGCTGATCATTCCAACTTTGCGTCTGAACTACCATCATTGCTTTACCCAAAAAGCGCGAGCATACCTTTACTACCGTATTATATTCATTGGTACGAGCCTCTACCAGCGTTTGCAGGATACGCTGCTCGTCGGCAACATCGAGGGCAGTAACAGAGAAAATACTTGCTTCACCACCCATCTCACGAATCTCGTGAGCTAATTGGCGAAAATGCTTTTCTACCTCTTCGGAAAAAGGCAATAAATAGACAGAGTTTTGCAGCGCAAACGCTCCCAGATTTTGGAGACGCCGCCATACCCATACGCGCTTTTGGGATGGCTCACTCGGTACTTTATACGTTAGTTGCAACCAGCGCATCGCATCGCGCTCTAGCATAGATCGTCACCGCCTGTACATAAAAAATAGTTGTAACTTACGTTACCTCCGTCATTATGTTACTCCAATAGCAGGGCAAAGTCAAGCCATGTAACGAGATGGATTACTGAAAAGAAAGTCCATAAACGGCTGATACACCGGAATATTTGGATACAATTCAGGAGGCCCCTATAATGTCCATATCCGCAAGTTTCTAAACACAACCTCTGCATTATGCGAGAAGTCAAGAAGAGCAATTTTCTGATCTTTGTCTCGAAGCAGCATTCTATAGTTTAGAATCTCTTCTTGTTTACTATTCACGCACAATCGTTTTTGTAGTCGAAGAAGATGCTGTTCTCTGCTTCGTCTGCTTACCGGTTATGAAAATGCCTGTGAGCACCAGAGCCAGACCGCCAACAGCGTTCAAACCCACTGGCTCACGAAGCAGCAGCGCACCATAGACCAGTGCCATGCAGGGGAGAAGATAGGTCACGATGAGCGTACGTGCCGGACCTACACGGGAAATCAGCCAATAGTAGATCAAATATGCTAACGACGTACCACCCAACGCCAGCGTCAAGGCCGACGCAATCGCCCAGAACGACGGTACATGTGCGGAAGGTTGCACCGCCAGAGCAATACCAGCAATAGGGGCTAAGATAACGGCCCCTATACCTGTTTGTCCAATAGCAGGCTGTAGCTCTGGTGCTCCTGCAAGCAACTGGTGCGCCAACAACCCACCAAACGCATAACTAATCGCGCCCACGAGTGCTGCACAAGCGCCCAACAAGTAGAGCGTTGACTCACCCGTACTGAATGCAGTCGGCCCAACCAGGATGCTGACCCCCAGGAAACCAATCACCACGCCCATGACTCGCATCCATGTCAGCCGTTCGCCACCTGGCCACCATTGTGAGACAAGCACGATCACAAGCGGCGTGGTGGCATTGAGAATTGCTGCCATACCGGATGAAATGTATTCCTCACCCCAACTGATCGCCAAGTACGGAATCACTGCGTTGAAAATAGCCACAATGAAGAAGCCACGCAGACGTGTATGCCAGCCCTGCATTATCGCAGGTCGGAATGGAACAATGACCAGCAGCCCCAACGTCCCAAAAATCAGTCGCACCCCTACCAACGTCAATGGAGACATCCCGGCTACAGCTACTTTGATGAACAAGAAAGATGCTCCCCACAATGCCGCCAAGGCGAAAAGCATGAGATATTCTTTGGGTTTCACCTGATTTATACTCCTGTGTTGAAATTGCAGTATATCACATGGAAGGAGAGGGCGGCTTTGAAGCATTAGATGCAAGGAAGCGTGTCCCCACAGCCTTAACCGGACTTCTAAGGGACACCGCATCTCTACAGGTGACGGACGAGAAAATCCTGAATGACAGTAATATAACGTTCCGGATCGTAGACATAGGCTCCGCAATGTATACGATAGTCGACGAAGTAGGTTTCTAGAGGGATATGATGGGTATTGGCTTGAGCCACGAGCTGGTGAGCATGGGCTACGGGAATAAGCTGATCACCGGAGGCATGGATTAAGAGAATAGGCGTATGCCGGAAATGCTGATTCTTTTTAGCTTCAGACACCCAGCGTTTGAAGGCAGTGTCGGGACGAGCCACAAAGCTATGCCTAAAGCGCAGGCGAAAGACAAGCACACTGATTGCCACGGTGGCCCAGGCAATAGCTGGCGAAAGGGAGTCAATTGTTTGCATATATGGTATTTTGGAGAGACGCGTTGTAAGACGATAGTGGACACGGCAATAGCAGCTTCCAGATCGAGTACTTCAACATTGCCACCACTGGTAGTAACGCTATCACTATCGCCATGTCCACGGAAATCAAAGAAGAGGACGTTATACCCGAATTTGTATTCGACCGCAGCCCCTGAACGTAGTTGCACACGAGAAGCACGATAGCCATGACAGAGAATAATAGTGGGAGCAGGCTGTGGCTGTGCCCAGAAATCACCACAGATGAGCTTGCCATCTCTAGTCTGGAAGGTAAGAGGACGTTGCAACGAGCGTGGAGGTTCAGGTTCGGTCAGAGGTACATTCAGGTTAAATTCTTCAATATCAGGAATAACATGCGGATGAGAAAATTCTTCAACAAGCCGACTGGCCAACATAACCAGGCCACTGGTCATCGCCAATCCAAGGACACTTGTACTGGCGGCTGCACCTATCATCAAACGTCTTTGTCTCATCATAGGTGACTCCTTTCGTTCGACCATAAGATTACACTCGTGCTTTGCGTGCTATGTATACATCTCTACGAAGAAAAAAAGCGTCAGATTGTTTGTCTATTACTACAAGCTACCTCCTTTCCCAACACAAAATAGGCGAGCAGTCCAACGGCAAGACCGCCGGCGATGCCCAACAAGTACATGGCCCATTGAGGAGTAAAAGCCCAGCCAGCTTTATTGAGTACATAGTCGCTGAGCCAGGGGATGAGTACACTAATGATCAGTAGCAATTGGAACGGCCAAGAGAGGTCTTCCCAGCGTTGTCTCATGCGTGGACGAAATGGGAAGCTTAATACAATAACAGCCAACCCCAACAGTGCCCCATAGCAAAGAGGACAGACCGCAGTCGAGTAACCTGCCAGCAAGACGGCACGTTGCGGTAAAGGGCAAAGTGTATCCCCCAGAAAGTAGATGAACCGGGCAATCATGCCAAACGGCCAAATACCAATATACGAGAAGAGCGGAGCGAGAAAGGGGCCGACTAGCGGAAAAAAGAGAATAAAGAGCCGCCAGCGCAGTCGATATAAGGGATGATGTTGTTGACCAGATCTGGGTTGGCGCAAAGTAGAAATACGGGTAACGCTCTGCATATCAACGATTACTTTCGTATACTCGCCTATCGGTCCTAAAGAGATTTTTTGCGGACTACATTGGTCAGGGCGCGAGCAGCAAGGCGGCCACTACTGACTGCTCCTTCCATACTATCATAAAACTTCTGAATTGTATAGCCACCTGCTAGATAAAGATTGGTAATCGGTGATTGTTGGGTTGGACGTAGCGCATCAAGTCCTGGTTTGGGCCAGTAGACGGACTGCGGAATACGCACAATACTCTTCTTGAGAATATGCGCTCCGGCAGCAGTCTGCGGGAAGACGCGCTTAACGTCGTTCCATGCACGGTCAAAGATGGCAGCATCGTCCCAGTTGAACATATCACGAGCGGGAGCAACGACAAATTCCATACGTGACCGCCCGCCACAGTAATATTCAGATGTGGTGTTAGCGAGGTCAGCATAAACAGGAATGACGCCATCGGGACAGAAGAGAATGTTATCAATGCCGGTGACTTGACGATCAAACCAGAACTGGACCGTGATGACGGGCACACCCTCGAACTGTGAGAGACGTTGGAAGTATGGATAACTGTCACGCCACTGCTGGGGAATGAGGCGATTGAGCTTGTGGACAGGCAAGGCAAGGAGGTAGTAGTCGCCCCGTACAATTTCACCGCTTGCCAGTTGCACACCATCCAGTTCTTGTGTCGGTGCATCTGCTTTAGGTAGCAAAGCACGCACTTTTGTGCCTGTACGAATAGTGCCACCAGCATTAGTAATGGCTTGAGCCAACGGACCAATGAGCTTGTCTTGCGGAGAGCCGTTAAGGAAGCCCATACGCGACGAATTGTCTTCACGGAGAAAGAGACCCGAAACGTCCAAGACGATTTTGGCCGAAAGCTCTTCCGGTGGAAGAAATTTGAGAGCAAGGGCCATAGGTAAGAACATCTTTTTAAGCATTTTATGGCTGATACCGTTTTTCAGGTGCCATTCTTCGTAGGTGATGCTATCTTGTTCTCGATAGTATTTTTCGCTGCCGAAGACGATAGCTGGCATAGCACGCGCCAACGTGAGTGTTTGAGGAAGGGTAAAATATTTGTGACAACTCACGGGGGGTTGAGAAAGTGAGGAAGATATGATAAGGTTGAGATATGGAAAAGACCAGCCAGTACGAAGAATGCACCAAAGAAGAACTGATCCAAATCATTGTGGCCCAGGATCAGACGATACAAGAGCTAAGTCAGGCCATAGTGGAACTGAAAAAAGAGATGGAAGCGTTAAAGCGCCCGGTCCCCAAAGACAGTACCAATAGCTCAATCCCGTCCTCGAAGGACATGATCAAGAGAACAAGGAGTCAACGGGAAAAGAGTGGCAAGAAGCCGGGTGGTCAGCCAGGGCATGTCGGCCATCACCGAGAATACCATGCTCACCCAGACAAGATCATCAAGGTCGAGGCCAGCCACTGTGCTGACTGTGGTGCATCGCTTGACAAGATAGAGGGAACCATCGGTCTGAGAGCGCAAGAGGTAGACATTCCTCCTCTGGCACCGGTGGTCACGGAGTACCAACAAGTGATCAAGGTCTGCCCCTGTGGGCACAGCAATTGTTTGCCGTTGCCCCTTGACGGGGGGGTCCAAATCGGAGCGCAGATGGGAGCCTTGATCACGTATTTGAATGTGGAACACAGCCTGCCCTATGGGCGACTCACCCAGATCACGGATGACGTGCTTGGGTTTGCCATTTCAGAAGGGACGGTGGAGAACAAGCTCAAGCACATGCTGGGCCAAGCCAAAGGAATTCTCCACCGGATCAAAGATCATGTCATGGCCGCTGCCTGGATTGGCTCAGATGAAACCGGAACGCATGTCGGGGGGAAAAAGTTCTGGCAGTGGGTCTGGCAATCGCCTGAGGCCTCCTATTACGCCGTTGACCGTCGGCGCGGATACGGAGCAGTTCAAGAGCATTTTACGCAAAGCTATCAAGGAGTGCTCATCCATGATTGCTGGAGCGCTCAAAATAGCACCAAAGCGGGAGCCCACCAGCTCTGTCATGCCCATCTTTTGCGGAATTTACAGTATGCGGTTGATGCCGAGCGCTCGGTGTGGGCCTATCAGGTCCAGCGACTCTTGCGCAAAAGTCAACGAGCCCAGCAAGCGATGTGGGAAGCCGGGGTGTCTGCTGAGAGGAGAAAAGCCATCATCCAGTATTATGAGGACGCCCTGGATGCCCTTTTGCGCGTGTCACTCAAGCACAAGGAGGAATGCCGACTCCAAAGACGCCTCATCAAGCACCAAAGCTGGATCTTTACGTTCCTGTCCTATCGCGATGTGCCGCCAGATAACAATAGTTCTGAACGGGCTATCAAAGCAGCCAAGCTCAAGGACAAGGTGTCCGGAGGATTTCGTGCTGAGCTTGGAGCCTCACGATTTGCTCAACTGCTCTCTCTGACTCAAACCCTGCGCAAGCAGCAGCTTCCCATCCTTGCTTCCTTGACAGCTTTGTTCAACGGGCAAGATATTCCTCTTTTCTGGCACTCCGGGTGAGGCTCTTGATCCCAACGCACCTGCTGAGATCAGGCCTGACTGAGAACTCGCCCAACCCTGGCTTCCCTTCGGCATGCTCTTCTTGACCCCTCCCTGAGTTGTCACGAATTAAGCAACGTAGAGAAAGAAATCGAAATACTGAGGCAGGAAGATACCGATTTAGCAAAAGCGAGAATTGAGCAATTAAAGGCGCGACATAAACGGATTTACGATGCAAACATACCGCTCTAACAAGAGCGAGCAAGCGGTTTTGATATACTACAGAGACTATGAATAAGCAACAATTATTACAAGCAGATCAAGAACATTGGATACAAGCAGTGTTGAGCAATGACGAGTATTCAAGCGATGAGGAAATAGTTACCTACTTTATACAAGAGGGCGGATTAGCCGAGCAGGAAGCGCGGGCATGGGTTCAGAAACGTGGTTTTTACCTTAAAAATATTGTCCTTACTGATGGCACGATCTACCAGCCA
>WNGM01003335.1_pt1 | contig 12843 bp, 12 predicted proteins | sample 5400571 | NCBI WGS metagenome assembly WNGM01 (sample SAMN13153378, study PRJNA577476) | soil metagenome | isolation source: 100 cm soil or saprolite under Garry oak tree replicate 2 | place: USA:California | collected 2016-06-15
GCCTGGAGCGAGCGCACCAGCTTCCACATGTCCTGCCTCAGCTCGACGTCGACGCCCGCGGTCGGCTCGTCGAGAAAGAGGATCCGCGGCTCGTGCGACAGCGCCTTGGCGATGAGCAGGCGGCGCTTCATGCCGCCCGAAAGCGTCATGACCTTGCTGTCCTTTCTTGCCCACAAGGACAGATCCCGGAGGACCTTCTCGATGTGCGCCGGGTCGGCCGCCTTGCCGAAGAGGCCGCGGCTGAAGGACACGGTATTCCACACCGATTCGAAGGCATCGGTCGTCAGCTCCTGCGGCACGAGGCCGATCATGGTGCGCGCGGCGCGGTAGTCCCCGATGATGTCGTGACCACCGACCTGGATCGTCCCTTTGCTCGGATTGACGATCCCGCAGATGATGCCGATCAGCGTCGTCTTCCCCGCGCCGTTGGGGCCGAGCAGCGCGAAGATCTCTCCGCGGCGGATCTCCAGGTTGATGTTCTTGAGAGCCTGCAGGCCGGAAGCGTAGGTCTTGGAGAGGTTCGTGACGGAGATGACGGTCTGCATGGGAACGGCGAATCGCTGATGGGTTGGGGTTTCGTATCGAAGACGGTTCCCTGTCCAAGGGAGCCGTCCGGCGACCTCAGCGCCGGCGCCTGGATTGTTTGCCGAACCCGCCTCGATTCTTGCCGTGTGGGCCGCCACCGGGCCTGGGGTTGCCGGAGGTGGTCGGGGCGTTCCGCCGGGCGCCCTGCTCCGGGGTCTCCTGTCGATTGCCCGAAGCGAGCTTGATTTCAAGCTCGTTGAGCTCGTCCCACTGAGCGTCGGTACGCTGCCCCTCCGGTATCGCGAGCAGCTCCTGCAGGCGCTGGCGGGGGGAAATCGGTTGGGACCCGTTCATGGCGGCATTATCCCATCGTTGCGGGGGTACGGTCGCCGTGCCACTCAGGCGCTGCCATGCGCCGCAAGCAGCGAGAGAGACGGAAATGCCGCGTTGGCGAGTGCTCGTCAATCCGACAACTGCAGGAGCACTTCCCCGTCCTCGATCTTCACCGGAAACGACCGCGTGCAACCGGCATCCGGCGCTTCCGCACACCCGTCTTCGAGGCGAATGGTCCAGCTGTGCAGCGGGCACGCGACGCTGCGTCCGAAGACGATCCCCTGCGATAACGGCCCGCCCTTGTGCGGGCAGCGATCGAGCAGGGCGAAGCACTCGCCTTCGGCGTTGCGGAATACTGCGATGTCGCCGCCCGGCCGGTGGATGACGCGGGCGCCGAGCTGGGGGATGTCCTCCGGACGGCAGACCTTGATCCAGCGCGCCATGCGCACCGGGTCGCGCGTTTCCATCGCCGCTACTTCCATCAGGCCGGTTCCGCCAGTGCCTCGTACTCTCGCGCGTCTTTGCCCGCGGCGCGCTCTTTCCAGGGATCGGGTTCGCCTTCGAGCGCGTCCTTTAGCCGCGCCCAGAGCGCCTTGCGGTTGTCGGCGTCCTCGACGATCTTCTTCTTGATGGTGTCGAGGCCGACGCGCCGCACGTAGTGCACGGTGCGGTCGAGGTAGCGCGCTTCCTCGCGGTAGAGCTGCAGGAAGGCGCCGGCGTATTCCAAAACCTCCTCGCGCGTTTTCACTTTTACCAGGAACTGTGCGACCTCGGTCTTGATGCCGCCGTTGCCTGCGACGTAGATCTCCCAGCCGGAGTCGACACCGATCACGCCCACATCCTTGATTCCGGACTCGGCGCAGTTCCGTGGGCACCCGGACACGGCCATCTTCACCTTGTGCGGCGCGTACATCCGCCACAGCGCCTTCTCCAGCTCGATCCCCATGTTGGTCGAGTCCTGCACACCGAAGCGGCACCATTCCGAGCCGACGCAGGTCTTCACCGTGCGCAGCGCCTTGGCATACGCGTGGCCGGAGGGCATGTCGAGGTCGCGCCAGACGCCCGGCAGGTCCTCTTTCTTCACCCCGAGCAAGTCGATGCGCTGGCCTCCCGTGACCTTGACGGTCGGGATCTTGTACTTCTCCGCGACGTCGGCGATGCGGCGCAGCTGGTCGGGCGAGGTCACGCCGCCGAACATGCGCGGCACGACCGAGAAGGTGCCGTCCTTCTGGATGTTCGCGTGTGCACGCTCGTTGATGAAGCGCGATTGCGGATCATCGCTCGCCTCGTGCGGCCAGGCACAGAGGAGGTAGTAGTTGATCGCGGGGCGGCAGCTCGCGCAGCCGTTCGGGGTGCGCCACTCGAGGAAGCGCATCGCCGCGGAGATCGACAGCAACCTGTACTCGCGGATTGCTTTGCGCACTTCCTCGTGTGTGTGATCGGTACAGGCGCACAGCGGCTTCGACTTCGCGGCTTGAGGCTGGTAGGCGCCGCCGACGGTGGAAGCGAGGAGCTGCTCGACCAACCCGGTGCAGGACCCGCAGGAACTGGAGGCCTTGGTGTGCTTGCGGACGTCCTCGAGCGTGAACAGGCCCTTTTCCTTGATCGCGCGGACGATCGCACCCTTGGGTACGCCGTTGCAGCCGCACACCTCCATTGGGTCGGCCATCTCAGCGGCTTTGTTCTGGCCCTGGTGCCCGCTGTTGCCCAGGTGGTTCTGGCCGAACATCAGGTGATCGCGTATCTCATGGATGTCCTGCTTGTCGCGCAGCAGCTGCAGATACCAGGAGCTGTCGACCGTGTCGCCGTAGAGAACGCCGCCCACGATACGGTTGTCCTTCAGCACCAGCCTCTTGTAGACCCCGCCGTCGGGGTCGTGCAGCACGATTTCCTCGGTGCCGCCGACGCCCGTGAAATCGCCCGCCGAGAAAAGGTCGATTCCGGTCACCTTGAGCTTGGTGGAAATCACCGAGCCCGCGTAGCGGCCGATGCCGAAATGCGCCAGGTGGTTGGCGCAGACCTTGCCCATCTCGAACAGCGGCGCGACGAGCCCGTAAGCCACGCCGCGGTGCGTCACGCATTCGCCCACCGCGTATATCCTGGGATCGTAGGTCTGCATCGTGTCGTTGACGACGATACCGCGATTGCAGTAGAGGCCGGCGGATTGCGCGAGTTCGGTGTTGGGGCGTATGCCCACCGCCATCACCACCAAGTCGGCGACGAGTTCTTGGCCGTCCTTGAATTTCACGCCCTTCACTCGCCCATCGTCGCCACCCACGATCTCCGACGTCTGGGTCTTGAGCAGGAACCGCAGTCCCTTCGCCTCCAGCGATTTCTGCAGCATGCCGGCGGCGGTACGGTCGAGCTGGCGCTCCATCAGCCATTCCATCAGGTGCACCACGGCCACGTTCATGCCGCGCATCTTCAGGCCGTTCGCCGCTTCCAGGCCGAGCAGCCCGCCGCCGATCACGGCCGCGTGCTTGTACCTCCCCGCGGTCTCGATCATCGCGCGGGTATCGCCGATGTCGCGGTATGTGAGCACGCCTTCGAGTTTCGCACCGGGGATCGGCAGAACGACGGGATTGGAGCCCGTGGCGAGCAGCAGCCGGTCATACCCGGCCTCGGTGCCGTCTGCGGCGACGACCTTCCTCGCGCGCCGGTCGATCTTCGCAACGTTCTTGTTCAGATGCAGGGTGACGCCGTTCTTCTGGTACCAATCGACATCGTTGAGCATGATGTCCTTGATCGTCATTTCCCCGGCGAGCACCGGCGAGAGCAGGATGCGGTTGTAATTGGCGTGGGCCTCGGCGCCGAACACCGTGATGTCGTAGAGGTCGGGCGCGATTTTGAGCAGCTCTTCCAGCGTGCGCGCGCCGGCCATGCCGTTGCCGATCATCACCAGCTTCATTTTCTTCACGAGCGCGTCCCTACGCCGCCTCGCGTATTTGTTTGCGATAGAGAAACTCGAGCAGCTCGGCGCGCAGCGCCATGTAGCGCCGGTGGCCGGCGAGCGCGATGCGCTCGCGCGGCCGCGGCAGGTCGATGGGGAGGATCCCTCCGATCGTCGCCGCTGGCCCGTTGGTCATCATCACGACGCGGTCGGAGAGGAACACCGCTTCGTCGACGTCGTGGGTCACCATGAGCACGGTGCTGCCCTTCGCCGCGACGATCCGCATCAGCTCGTCCTGGAGCCGCGCCCGCGTCAAGGCGTCGAGCGCCCCGAACGGTTCGTCGAGCAACAGGACCTTGGGCTCGATCGACAGCGCGCGGGCGATGCCGACGCGCTGTTTCATGCCTCCTGAGATCTCGTGCGGGTATTTGTGCTCGGCGTGTCCGAGCTGCACCAGTTCCAGAGCCCGGTGCACGCGCTCCCTCAGCGCGGCTTTGTTCGCCGTCGCGCCGAATACGCGTTCCACGGCAAGATGGACGTTTTCAAAGCATGTCAGCCAGGGCAGCAGGGAATGGTTCTGGAATACCACGCCGCGGTCGGGACCGGGCCCGGTCACTTCGCGCCCGGCGAGCACGATGTGGCCGCGGGTCGGCTTGAGCAGTCCGGCGACGATGTTGAGCAGCGTCGACTTGCCGCAGCCCGAGTGCCCGATCAGCGAGACGAACTCGCCGGCATGGATGTCGAGGCTGATTTCCTCCAATGCGCAGAACGGCCCCTTCCTGGTCTCGAACACCATGCGCACCTTGTCGATTTGCAGATATCGCTCGCTCATATCGTCCTCACTCGTAGCTGAAGCGGCGGGCGAGCAGGATCATGCCCTGCTCGAGCGCGAGACCGACCAAGCCGACCGTGAATATGGCGATGATGATGTGCTGGACGTTGAGGTTGTTCCATTCGTCCCACACCCAGAAGCCGATGCCGACGCCGCCGGTGAGCATCTCCGCCGCGACGATCACCAGCCACGCGACGCCGATCGACAGGCGCACGCCGGTGATCATGTACGGGAGCACCGCCGGGAACAGTATCTTCCGGAATATCGTCCACTCGGAAAGATTGAGCACACGCGCCACGTTGAGGTAGTCCTGCGCGATGTGGCGCACGCCGACCGTGGTGTTCACGATCATGGGCCACAGGCTGCAGACGAAGATGACGTAGATCGCAGCCGGGTTGGCGGCCTTGAACACCATCAAACCGATCGGCAGCCAGGCGAGCGGCGACACCGGCTTCAGGATGCTGACGATCGGCGCCGCCATGTCAGAGAGGAAGCGAAAGCGTCCGAACATGAACCCGAGCGGAATGCCGATGAGCGCCGCCAGGCCGAACCCGATGCCGACCCGGCCCAGAGACATCAGCAGGTTCCAGCCGATACCCTGGTCGTTCGGTCCCTTCTCGTAGAACGGGTTGCTGAAGATATCGACCGCCGAATGCCAGGTCGAAACGGGATCGGGCAGCCGGCCGCCGGCTTTCGCGATGATCGCCCACAGCGCGACGAAGAGCGCGAGGCCGATGAGGGGCGCGAGCACCCGAGGCAGCCAGTCCGGCGCGCGGGTGCGGACGTACAGCGGCTTTTCGGGCGCGGGATTCGCCTGATTCACCGCCGGGTGCAGCTGCGTCGATTCGTCGGCGGGGCCGATCTCGACACGCGGCGGCTTCAGAGTATGCACGGTGGCGGGAAGGGCGCTCATGAACCGCTCCTCAGGCGACCTTGATCTTGAACGAGCCCGCGTACTTCTTCGGATCCTTGCCGTCCCAGACCACGCCGTCCATCAGGCGGGCAGCGCGCATCGGCGACTGGGGCAGGTTCGTCTTCGTAGCCGCGGCGGCGTCCTTGTAGAGATCGATGCGGTTGACCTTCTTCGCCACGGCAAGATAATCCACGTCCTCCTTGAGCAGGCCCCAGCGGCGGTGCTGGGTCATGAACCACATTCCGTCGGACAGGAACGGGAAGGTGACGTAGCCGTCGTTGTAGAACTTCATGTAGTGCGGGTCGTCCCAGGTCTTGCCGATTCCGTTGTCGTAGCGCCCGAGCATGCGCGCGACGATCACTTCCTTGTCGGTGTTGACGTAGGACTTGTCGGCGACGACCTCCGCCGTCTTCTGGCGATTCGAAAGCGACGCGTCTATCCAGCGGCCGGCATCCATGATGGCCGCGGTCATCGCGCGCGCCGTGTTCGGATATTTCTCGATGAAGTCCGCGGTCGTGCCCAGCACCTTCTCCGGGTGGTCCTTCCACAGGTCCTGCGTGGTGTTCGCGGTAAAGCCGATCTTGTCGACGATCGCACGGTACGGCCAGGGCTCGCCGACGCAGTAGCCGTCCATGTTGCCGACGCGCATGTTCGCGACCATCTGCGGCGGCGGCACGGTGATCGTCTTGACGTCGTTGAAGGGATGGATGCCGTGCGCGGCGAGCCAGTAGTAGATCCACATGGCGTGCGTGCCGGTCGGAAAGGTCTGGGCGAAGGTGTACTCGCCCTTTTCCTTCGCGATCCGCGCGGCCAGGGTGGTCCCGTCTTTCACTCCTTTGTCATACAGCTTGCGCGACAGGGTGAAGGCTTGGCCGTTGTGGTTCAGGTTCATCAGGATGGCCATGTCCTTCTTCGGCCCGCCGAGGCCAATCTGCACGCCGTAGATCAGGCCGTAGAGCACATGGGAAGCGTCGAGCTCGCCGTTCACCAGCTTGTCGCGCACCGCCGCCCACGATGCTTCCTTCGACGGCGTGATCTTGATGCCGTACTTCTTGTCGAACTCCATCACCGAGGCCATCACCACCGACGAACAATCGGTGAGCGGAATGAAGCCGATCTTCACTTCCTTTTTTTCCGGCGCGTCGGAGCCGGCCGCCCAGGCGGCGTTCCTCACCGCGGCGGGAACGAGGCTCATGATGCCGGCCGCGCCAGCGCGCTTGAGGAAGTCGCGGCGCCTGGCGGATCTCCTTCGTGCAATCCTGTGTTCATTCATTTCGCTCTCCGGAAACAAAAAAGGCGTTCAACTGCGGGGTCCCCCGCATGAACGCCCTTGTTCTGCTGCGACCGCCGTTGGCCGCAGCTTGCTTGGCTGTTACGCAATCGATGTGCCAGTGCCGCCGCGCAGCTTGCTTCTCAAATCGAAACAGCAACTTCAATCAGCCGCTCTCTGGGACCTGACGCAAGGGTGCCGCCCACAACGCACGGTTGCGGTGCAGCAAGACTCCTTTTCGCACTGAATTGGATTGCGCTAGGTCAGCAGGTCCGCCATGTCGATGAGCTGTTGCGCGATCTCGCCGAGCCGCTTGCCGCGGTCCATGGCCATGCGCCGCAGCGCCTGAAACGCTTCGTCCTCGTCCATGGCACGGGCCTTCATCAGGATTCCCTTGGCGCGCTCGACGAGCTTTCTCTCTTCCAGCTTCAGATTTGCCTCTGCGAGCTCTTCGCGAAGCCTCTGATATTCGCCGAAGCGCGCGACCGCGACTTCGACGATGGACTTCACGCGCGCCGCGTCCAGCCCGTCGACGACATAGGCGGAAACGCCCGCGCGCATCGCGTCTCGAATGGTGTCGGGCGCGTCGTCGCTCGCGAACATCACGATCGGCCGCGGCTGGTCGCGCGTGATCAGCACGACATGCTCGAGCACGTCGCGGCTTGGCGATTCCGTATCGATGACGATGACGTCGGGACGGACCTGCTCCACCGCGCGCAGCAGCTCGATCGGGGCTGCGAGCGCCGCGGCAACCTCGTAGCCTGCGCTCTCCAGCCCCTCGCGCAGCACCGCGGCGCGCTCGGGCGATTCGTCGACTATCAGCACGCGCGTGGGAAGCATCGGCTCTATCCAGTGCAATTGCCGTGCCACGGAATGCACATGGCACGCCGATTGCAACAGCAAATTCGCAGATGAGGAGCGGACTCGACGATGAAAGAAACAAAATCAACCTGTTGCTACTGCGGCGTAGGCTGCGGCGTGGTGATCCAGAGCGAGGGAGAACGCATCATCGGGGTGCGCGGCGACGCCGATCATCCGGCCAATTTCGGGCGTCTGTGCACCAAAGGGGCCACGCTGCACCTCAGCGCACGGCCCGATGCGCGCGCCCGCTATCCGGATTTGCGCCGCAATCGAAGCGAGAGGCGAAAGCGCGTGTCCTGGGACGAGGCGCTCGATCGTGCGGCCGATCGTTTCGCCACCGTCATTCGCGAGCACGGCCCCGACAGCGTCGGCTTCTACGTGTCCGGCCAATTCCTCACCGAGGATTATTATGTCTTCAACAAGCTCGCCAAAGGCCTCGTCGGCACCAATAACATCGACACCAATTCGCGGCTATGCATGTCCTCTGCGGCGGCAGGTTACAAGGCGACGCTCGGCGCGGACGCCCCGCCTCCCTGTTACGAGGACATCGATTTCGCGCAATGCATGCTGATCGCCGGCTCGAACTTGGCGATCGCGCACCCGATCCTCTACCGCCGCATCGAGGCCGCGCGGGCCGCCGATCCGTCCTTGAAAACCATCGTGGTCGATCCGCGCCGCACCGATACCGCGGCCGAAGCGGATCTGCACCTCGCGATCGCTCCCGGCACCGACATCGCCTTGTTCAACGCCATGCTGCACGTGCTCCTCACCGACGATCTCGTCGACAACGAGTACATCCGCCGCCATACCGAAGGCTTCGAGCGGCTTCTGTGGACCGTGCGCGAATGCGCGCCCGAACGCGCCGCGTCGGTGTGCGGCGTCGCGGCGAAGGACATCGTCACGGCCGCGCGCTGGTTCGGAAAATCGCGCGCGAGCTTGTCGCTGTGGTGCCAGGGCTTGAACCAGTCGACCCACGGAACGCACAACAACGCCGCGCTTATCCACCTGCATCTCGCCACGGGCCAGATCGGCCGGCCGGGCGCGGGGCCGTTCTCGCTCACCGGCCAGCCGAACGCGATGGGCGGGCGCGAGGTCGGCGGCATGGCCAATCTGCTCTCGGCGCACCGCGACCTCGCCAATCCCAGGCATCGCGCCGAGATCGCAAAGCTGTGGGGCGTTCCCCAGGTGCCCGCGCAACCCGGAAAGACCGCGGTCGAGCTGTTCCGCGCGCTGCGCGAGGGCGAAGTGCGCGCCGTGTGGATCGCCTGCACCAACCCGGCGCAGTCGATGCCCGACGCCGCCCTGGTCCGTGCGGCGCTCGAGCGCGCCGAATTCGTGGTCGTGCAAGAGGCGTTCCGCAACACCGACACCGCGGGGTTCGCCGATCTGCTGCTGCCAGCTTCGAGCTGGGGCGAGAAGGAAGGCACGGTCACCAATTCCGAGCGCCGCATTTCGCGCGTGCGCGCCGCCGTGCCGCCTCCGGGCGAGGCGCGTCACGACTGGGAGATCGCGGTCGATTTTGCGAGGCGGCTCGGCGCCAGGCTGGGCAATCGCTCCGCACGGAAGTTGTTCCCGTATTCAAGCCCGGAACAGATATTCGACGAGCACCGGGAAACCACGCGCGGCCGTGATCTCGACATCACCGGACTCTCCTACGCGCTGCTCGATTCCAGCGGGCCGCAGCAATGGCCTTTTCCGCAAGGCGCGGCCGCCGGGCGCGCGCGGCTTTACGCGGACGGCGTGTTCCCCACCGCGAACGGCCGCGCCCGCTTCATGGTGACGCGGCACGAGCCCGTGCGGGAAGCCCCCGGCGGCGCCTATCCCTTGAGCCTCAACACCGGGCGGCTGCGCGACCAGTGGCACGGAATGAGCCGCACGGGAACGGTGCCGCAGCTCTTCGCTCATGCGCCGGAGCCGGTGCTCGCCATGCATCCGGAGGACATGGCTGCGCGCGGCATCGGGGACGGGGACAGCGTTCGCGTCTCGAGCCTGCGCGGCGAGCTACTGCTGCGCGCCGAGAGCTCGCCCGAGCAGCGCCGCGGCGACGTATTCATCCCCATGCACTGGGGGAGCCGGTTCATGAGCGGCGCGGGCGCAAACGCCCTGACCCTGAGCGCGTTCGATCCCCACTCCAAGCAGCCGGAGCTGAAACACGCGGCGGTGGAAGTCGCGCGCGTCGAGCTGCCTTACGAGCTCGTCGTGCTGCGGCGGCTGGACGATGGAGCCGGGCTCGAGCGCCTGCAGTTGCTGCTCTCCCGCTTTCCGCTCGCGGCGCTGTCGCTCTTCGGGAAGGAGCTCGCCTGCGTCATGCTGCGCGCCCGCAGCGACCGGCCCTTCGAGCTCGCCGGGCTCGACCGCGCGATCGACGAATGCGGTCTGCGCTCCGTCAGCTACGACGACCCGGCGCGCGCAATCGCCAAGAGAATCTGGATCGACTCGAACGGCCGCGTCGTCGGCGCGCGGCTCGCCGGCGATACGGTCGCGGCCACCTGGCTGAAAGAGCAGATGCAGAACGGCGTCCCCATCCCGCCGGCGCTCGCCCTCGCCCCGCGGCCTATTGTCGGCGTCCCGCGCGGCAGGATCGTGTGCAACTGCTTCGAAGTCTCCGAAACCGACATCCGCGCAGAAGTCGCGCGCGGCGCGGATCTACCGGCGCTGCAACGCTCGCTCAAGTGCGGAACCAATTGCGGGTCCTGCGTCCCTGAACTGCGCCGCCTTTGCGCGGGCTGCAACTCGCTGTCGGCGGCTGCGGCTTAACGCCCAAGCTCAGCCCGCCCTGGCGCCGCGCAGCGGCGGCAGGGCCGTCGGCAGGAGCGCCTTGCTAGCCGTCGTCACGGGAAAGAGCCGAACAATACTTTGTGAGGCGTCGTTAATAGAATAGACCGATGAATCGCGAGTTCCATTAGGCTCAGTGTTCGGGAGCCAGACTTTAGAAATTGTCGGACCTGATTCTGCGGCCAGAATAGATGCTCCCTAAAGGTCGGAAAGCGACGGCCCATTGCTTTGGCCTCTTCGCGGGACTGCTCGGCTGCCTCTTTCCAATTCGGGATTGACTGCTTCCTTTCAAGTTCAATAGCAATGTCAATATCTCCAACTGAAGCATCGCCGGTTAAGTAGCTGCCGAACAGAACAGCGGTTTTGACTCGATAGAGAAAGCGACTGTCGGAATTTGCGATCTCGACACGTTTCAGAAACTCATTGAAAACACTATCTGCCTTCTTGCGTCGAACGGCTGGTGCTGCAGTAGCCGAGGCTAGAGCGAGCCCTTTTGTCGTGGTGCGAAAAAAAATTCTGCGACCCTGTGTGGTTTTTTCAATGAAGTTATTCTTTACCAATTCGCTGAGTAGTGCCTTGGCGCGCTTGCGTGAAACATCGAGCGACGCCGCTGCATACGAGGCCGTCCATTCGCAGTCCGGCGACTTCTTCAGGAAGTCCCTTACCTGCATCGCTTCAATGCCGGCTATGCGGTCGGTCGATTTGATGCGCATTGGTGGGCAGTTAAACGTTCGACATGAGCGACGCCCAAAGTGCGTAGCTCTTTTGGCGTCCGCTCGATGGAGGGGTTATGCACCTTCCGCCTCACGCAAAAACGCGACTGACTGCTTTCGCAGTGACGCCGCACCCTGCCCGACGGCGCGCCAAAACGCGACCGTGCTGAGGCCTCCATACTTCAGCTTGATGTGAGTAAATGGTTTGCCTTTCCGAGACTTTGGGTACTTCAGCGATTCGTACCAGCTGTCAATGGCGATGCCGTTGGCGGCGAGGAACCGACCGAGCGGAGAGGTGCCATCGATGTGGCGGACAAACTTTGCAATTGTGGCCGCAAGGGTGGGGCAAAGGCCTGACTTCTTGAGCTCAGTGAGCAGCTCGCTCAGTTTGTGGCTGTTGGGAGGCTCAGCACGAATGGCCAAGCAGCCTTTGAGGACGAGCTCAATACCGTGATAGAGATTGAAGAGGATGGCAATACCGACGGCGTGATCGGACCAGCCTGTCTTACGGGCGTACTGCGCGGGCGTGACCTTCTTGTCCGAGATGACTGCCAGAGCATTCTTACGGCGGACAAGCTGTGCGGACGCGCCCTCAGCGAGACGCAGAAAGTGAGTTGCAAGCGTGAGGTACGCCCGGGCCTCAGGAATTCGTAGGTGCATAACGCTCGAATCATCTTCCGAAAAACCATCTATCACGGCAGCCAGTTTAACCCTCATTTAAAAAAGCTTGTGCGAACACTGTCTTGGCGTTGCCGTACAAAAGTGCGGAGGATGATAGATGGTTTAAGGGAGGCCAAGTCTTTGATCGAACAGGCCGTGAACCCTTGCAGGATGGCACGTTGCTACAGCGGATGTAAGCCACGTTTCTTGGCTGCACGAGCGACAGCGTTGGGTCGATGGTCAGCGGCTAGCGCCCAGCTCCCCGCCGAACAATCCGCTTTGACCCCGGAACCGCCCGCCGCTAAGCTGGGTTCCCCATGTCTTCAACCGCCGTCATTCTCTTCGCCCACGGCGCGAGCGAGCCCGAGTGGGCGCGGCCGTTCGAGGGCATCCGCGACCGGCTGCGAGCGGCCGGCATGCAGGTCGTGCTCGCCTTCCTTGAATTCATGTCGCCCTCCCTTGACGAGGCGGCCGCAAAGCTCGCCGACAAGGGGATCAAGACGGTGTTCATCGTGCCGCTGTTCCTCGCGCAGGGCGCGCACTTGAAGCGCGAGTTGCCGGCGATGGTGGAAGAGATCCGCAAGCGCCATCCGAACACCGAGTTCCGCGTGACCCCGGCGCTCGGCGAGGCGCCGGAGATCGTCGCGGCGATCGCGGAGTGGGTTCAGCGCGCGGCGCGCTGAACGGACATCGCTACAGCTGCCAGGGAGTCATAGGGACCGTCCTTCTGCCCCGACTTACGTAGTCATTCCTTAAAGGGTATATTCCTCTAGAGTTATTCGTTCCATTGGCGGACCGTCTCTACGACGAGCACCTCATTTTGCTTAAACAGCAAGGGCCGAGCGATGGCTAAGAAATTTTCCAATCTGGTTGCAAAGATGCCCAAACAGGCGCGGGCGCGTGCACGCACTCGGGCGCCGCGAGGACATGCGGGTCAGCACGCTCATCACCTATGTGCGTGCAATGGGCGGCGATGTGGAAATCATCGCCCACTTCCCTGACCGCGGCGGGGGCAAGGACAAGACCATCAAGCTGAAACCGTTCGTCGAGGACACCGCAGACGCGGCTTAG
>WNGM01007452.1_pt1 | contig 12842 bp, 8 predicted proteins | sample 5400571 | NCBI WGS metagenome assembly WNGM01 (sample SAMN13153378, study PRJNA577476) | soil metagenome | isolation source: 100 cm soil or saprolite under Garry oak tree replicate 2 | place: USA:California | collected 2016-06-15
TCACCTGGTTACTGATCGCGCTCACCGGATGGGCGTATCTACAGAAACTTTCTGGCACCAGGTTCGCTTCTTACAGAAACATTATCGAATTGTGAGTCTCTCTGAGAGCATTGAACTCCTGCGTTCCGGTGCAGTGCACGTCCCCTGCGTTGCCCTCACCTTCGACGACGGCTATGGAGACAATTTTGTGAGTCTCCGAGCGGTTGCGGAGGAGACAGAAATCCCGGTCGCTTTATTTGTTGCAACGCAACCAGTCGAAAATCACCTGGAGTTCGAGCACGATTTGGTCAAAGGGACCAGGGGTTTCTTCCCGCTGACTTGGGATCAAATCCGCTACTGGAGTCGCAACGGGGGTGAATTTGGCAGCCACACGCATACCCACTTTGACTGCGGTTCCACCGATCGAAAGAAACTTGAGGGAGAAATTGTAGGATCCAAGAGTCTGTTGGAACGTCGTCTGGAGAAGCCTGTCAAGTTCTTCGCTTTCCCTTTCGGTGACCGACGTAACATCTCTTCGGAAGCGATGCAGTTGGCAACGTCTGCCTATCCACATGTTCTATCTGATTTTGGCGGAGAGAATCTTCCTAACATAGGGATAAAGAAAGCGCACCTATTTCGCAAGAACGCTTACTTAGATTTGTGGGAGCTAATACTGGAATTGCAGTCTGTTTTTGATCTGATCCCCGCCATAAAACGGCCGTTTTCTGATGGCCGTGGAAACTTTTCAGGTTTCCGTGGCAGGTTCAGTGCAGCTTCCATCTTCAACACAGCCAAGAATGCATCACGCAATTCCTGAACTCATGTTAGCCGATATCACAGAAGCTACGTCCAGTAGGTTCCCCTCAGAACTTAGCGAAGAGTCGCCACGATGCGCCTGGCGTGGCCGAACGGAACGGAGAAACACGAGGCAGCTGATGAGTGTCGCGGAGTGGACGCTGACTCGGGCAATGGCGGCCAATGAGAGCTTTCTGAATTCGAGCGAGCATATCGGGCTAGGTATCGTCTCTGGGGAGGATTGCTCGGACAACGTCCTTCACATCGAAGAGTTGGGAATGCTGTCACCTCGAGCTTGCAGAAGAAAACGGATCGAATTCGCCGCAGGGCGAGCCGCGGCGCATTGGGCCTTGAATCAGATCGGGTTCTCGAACGCTTTCCCCATATTGCGTGGCCAAAAAGGGGAGCCACTCTGGCCTGAGGGAATCGCAGGCTCGATTACGCATTGTTACCCTTGGAATGTTGCTGTCGCGGCTAAGTGTTCCAATCCGATGGCGATTGGCGTGGATTTAGAAACCACGGGAAGGATGAAAGGAACAGATATAAGCGAATTGGTTTGCCACAGTACCGAACTCAACTGGGTCCGTTCCGGCAACTTGCAAAAGCGTCTCACGATGATTTTTTCGGCCAAGGAGGCTGTTTACAAGGCATTCTATCCCCTTTGCCGACGCTATATCGACTTCAAGGATGTCGAGCTCACCTGGGTTCCCGCACAATCCTGTTTCCAGGGAAAGTTTTTAGCATCTTTTGGGCCTAACCTTTCCAGAGGACAGGCCTGTGAAGTTTATTGTGATTCGTATGCCGAATTGGTTTTCAGTTGTGTGATCCACGGATCGCAATAAAAAGCACTCATCAAATGCGTGGCTCCTTGACTCACTCGTTGCACCTAGTCCATCACGACAGATTTTGGGATCTCCTGGGGAGGGCATAGTATGTGTGACACGACAGCAAACTCAATTGAGCAGCAATCATCGTTTAACCGTGCAAAGCTGCAAAGCACGAGCACAGCGATTTCTCAGCAGCTGGACTCGTTTTCACAACTAGGTGTGCCTGAGCTCGTAAGCGCTCAGGCTGCTATTACCCCGCGCGCGACCGCGCTTACGCATGGGAGACGATCGCTAAGCTATCAAGAGCTTGATCGTCGGGCCGATCGAGTCGCACACGTCCTGCGCTCGCTGGGCGTTGGCCCTGACGTTGTGGTCGGGCTGTATCTAGATCGTTCCCTAGCGATGATTGTGGGGGCGCTCGCCATTCTCAAAGCGGGAGGTGCCTACCTCCCATTGGATCCAAGCTATCCCACAGACCGGTTAACGTTCCTGTGGAAGGATGCGCGGGCGACGATTCTCGTGACTGGGGAGTGTATGGTTGATGCGTTACCGCTGCGGCCCGAACGCGTCGTAGCGGTAAATCCGGAAGGACAGTTAGCACTCGACCAAATCACAAAACCGGTTGCCGTTCAGTCTAAAGCGAACGATCTTGCCTATGTCATTTACACTTCTGGCTCAACCGGCCAGCCCAAGGGCGTCGAAATCACACGCGGCGGCCTGCTCAGTCTTATCCGCTGGCATCACCGTGCTTTCAGAATCACTCCCAACGACAGGGCAAGTCATCTATCGGCTTTGGGGTTCGATGCGGCGGTGTGGGAACTCTGGCCCTACCTTACCAATGGAGCAAGCATACATCTACCTGATGGTGTCACCGCGAATGATCCGGAAGGAGTTCGCGACTGGCTCATTTCGCAGAAGATCACCGTTTGCTTCCTTGCGACTCCTTTAGCGGAGCGGATCATGACCCTGGAGTGGCCGACAAAGACCAGCCTGCGCGTGATGCTCACCGGAGCTGACACCCTTCACCACTATCCGCCGCGAAAGCTGCCGTTTCAGTTGGTAAATAATTATGGTCCGACGGAGTGCACTGTGGTGACCACGTCGGGGACCATTCTTCCGAATGAGCACGCAGACCGGTTGCCGTCAATCGGCAGCCCAATCGATAACATGCAAGTCCATATCGTCAATAAAGATATGCGGAAGGTGCCGATTGGCGAAGCTGGTGAAATCTACGTTGGAGGTGCAGGTCTCGCACGCGGTTATCGCAACCACTCCGACCTAACCGCGGAAAGATTTGTGCTGGACCCCTTCGGCTCCGAACCGGGGGCACGTTTATTCCGGACAGGCGACTTAGGCCGTTATCTGCCAGACGGCCAGATCGCATTTCTGGGTCGAGTTGATGAGCAAATTAAGATTAGCGGCTTCCGGATCGAACCGGCCGAAATCGTAAAGGTACTCGACGAACACCCGGCCGTACAAGCAAGCACTGTAGTGGCCCGAGAAGTAGAACCGGGCGACAAGCGCCTGGTTGCATATTTCGTGCCTGCAGGGAAGACACAGCCAACGCACACGGAATTGCGCAATTTCATTGCTGCTCGGCTGCCAGCGTACATGATTCCGGCGACATTCGTGAAGCTAGAAGCCTTGCCTTTGAAACCGAGCGGTAAGGTGGACCGCGCCACACTCCCGGCGCCGAACGCGGAAAATGCTCTGCACGATAGCAGCTTCATCGCGCCCCGAACACCCATTGAGGAAAGACTAGCGGCCATGCTTGCATCGTTGCTCGACCTAGATCGAGTCAGCGTGGAAGACAACTTTTTCCTCCTGGGTGGCCACTCTCTGCTCGGCACTCAGCTGATCGCGAGAATACGCGATACATTCGGGGTCGAGCTCAGCCTGCGCAGTCTCTTCGACCTCCCGACGATTTCGAAGCTCTCAGGACACATCGAAATGCTCATTCTCGACAAGCTGCAAGCCATGAGCGAAGACGAGGCCCAGCGCCTTGCGAACGGAACCGCACCAGCAACCGCCAATCGAGTTCCCGAATGACGCCGCACACTCAAACGGCCTTCGACACAAGCCCGTCGGGCCGCACGCTGAGCCTCTATCAGCTGCTTGATCCCGAGGTCCTCGCCGATCCCTATCCTCTTTTCCATCAACTGAGGACCGAGGATCCTGTGCATTGGGATCCGTTTCTGCATGCGTGGGTGGTCACGCGGTACAAGGACGTGGTGACGGTGCTTCATCATTATTCCGCTCAGCGCACTCCGACGCCGGGGCAGCTCGCTGCGATGGGCCTGGCCTCGCTGAACCCCATTGCAGAAATCATGGTCAAGCAGATGCTTTTCCTGGACCCTCCCGCTCATGCTCGATTGCGCGGCCTCGCATCTCAGGCGTTTACTCCTCAGCGGGTCGAAGTCCTGCGCTGGCATATCCGCGAGATCACCAATCGCTTGCTGGACAAAGTGCAGGCCAAGGGTCACCTGGATGTGATTGCCGATTTGGCCGAGCCCCTGCCTTGCATAGTAACTGCCGAGATGCTGGGCGTACCTGTGGATGACTATCAGAGGTTGAAAGCTTGGTCCCAAGATTTCGCTGAAATGCTCGGCAATTTCCAGCACAATCCAGAACGCGCGCCACGAATTCTTGCAAGCGCTCTCGAGATGGCTGATTACTTCCGCTCCGCCATGCGCGAGCAGCGTCTCCATCCTCGTGACGGCCTCGTAAGCTCGTTGATGAATGCGGAAATTCAGGGCGACCGGCTGAGCGAGGAGGAAGTGATCGCAAACTGCATTGTGACCATGGTGGGGGGCCAGGAGACCACGACTAACCTCATTGGAAACGGTGTGCTCGCCCTACTGCGGAATCCCGAACAACTCGAAAGACTCCGCTGCAATCTTTCATTGATCCCATCGGCGATAGAGGAGTTGCTGCGCTACGAAACGATCCCGACCGCTTAGACGTCACCCGTGCTGACAACCGGCATCTTGCCTTCGGGTGGGCGGCGCACTTTTGCTTTGGGGCAGCGCTGGCCCGGATCGAAGGTCAGGTGGCTTTTGAGCTGATGCTCCGTCGCCTGCCGCATTGGACCCTCGGGTCCGAGCGGCTGGTCTGGCGTTCCAATCTCGGCTTGCGCGGTTTGACCAGCTTGCCGCTCTACTTCGGTGCCCCCAGTCAGATTACTCCCCTACCCGCAGGGCGAAGGTAAGCCTCATGATGCTTCGAACTCTATCTGAAGCAAAGCGCAAGCTGCTCGAAAGCTATGTTCAGGGCGATAGAACGCCGACATTCCTAGGCCCACCCCCGATTACTTCTAGGCGCTTCGATGGACCTGCCCCGCTTTCGCTATCTCAGGAACAGCTGCTCCTTCGTGAAAGGAGCGCGCCAGACATTCCTCCGCTCTATAACGAGTGCATTACGCTTCGAATGTCAGGTCCCCTCGATGTGCGTGTCTTAGAGCGAAGCCTTACCGAAATCATTCGGCGACACGAGATCTGGCGTACGAGCTACGAAACCAGAAACGGCCGGACGGTGCAGATCGTCCATCCTGCGCCGACCGAACTTCGGTTGCCTGTGATGGACCTGCGTGGGTTGCCCGCAGCCAAGCAAGAGATGGAAGTCCAGCACGACATTAGCGAAGCTGTTCGGCAACGCTTCGACCTAACAAATGGTCCCATGTTGCGAGCGAGATTGGTCACACTTGGGCCTTCCGAACACCGGCTGTATCTCATTGCGCACCTGAGCATCGTGGACGGAGTCTCGGTCTATCAGGTTTTCCCCTCTGAATTGGCCGCTCTATACAGCGGCTATACTTCCACACATCCGTCGCCGCTGCCGAGTCCAGCCATACAATTTGGAGACTACGCCAGCTGGCAAAGGCAGTGGCTCCAAGGAGGGGAACTTGATAAACAGGTAGCTTACTGGCGGAAGCAGCTCGCAGGCGAAATCCCTGCGCTTCGGTGGCCCATGGAGCGTTGTCGGCTGCGCAAACAAACATTTCGCGGAGCGATCCGCCCCTTCGTCTTGTCGCCAACGGTCAGCAAAGCCGTGAAGGAGCTGAGTCGGCGAGGGGCTGTGACACTGTTTATGACCCTTCTGGCAGCCTTTGTTGCCTTGCTGCACTGCTACACACAGCAGGACGAAATCGTGGTGGGTACGCTCTCACCGGCAGGCCGCAAACGTTCCGAAGTTGCGAGATTGTTAGGTTATTTCCTGAATCCCGTAGCGTTGCGCTTCGATCTAACGAGCGATCCCACGTTTCGCAACCTGCTGCGCCAGACGCAGAGACTAACTCTAGAAGCCATCTCGAACGACGATGTGCCGATCGAATCTCTGGCGCAGGAATTAAAACCAAAACACGACCTCTCCTACAATCCGTTCTTTAGTGTGGCCATTTCACTCCAACCTCCGATGCCGCCGCTCGATTTGGAGTGGACCGTGACCTCAATGGATATCGAGGGTAGTGGCAGTCCGTGGGATCTCTACATCGCCTTCATCGATAGGCCGGAGCAAATGATGGGCCGCGTGCAATATAACCCCGATCTGTTTGAATACGGAACGATTTGCCGAATGCTGCGGCATTACCAGAGATTGCTTGAGAGTGTGTGCGCCAGCCCCGGGAAGCGCCTCACCGAACTGAATTTTCTTCTTGACTAACGTCGCGCGTAAACCTTGTCCGGGAAAGAGTTGAGTTACTCCGAGGCACAATTTGAATCGGTTAGCGGACACTAACGCGACCTCCCTGCGCATTCTGCAAGAGGGCAGCACCTCGCATTTACACCAATCGAGGGAGACGTAGGCAGTGATCGAGCGGCAGAAAAGCGACGCAGTGCCTGATTTTGCACCACTTTCTGAAGCCAAGCGTCGGCTCCTTCAAAAATACGTGCGTGGCGCGGCGGGAGCAGAGCGGGCTGTTATCCGTCCTCGTCCGCACGGCGTACCCATACCTCTCTCTTTCGCCCAGCAGCAGATATGGCTTCACGAGCAAATGGCGAGTGACGTTCCCTTCTATAACGAGACTATGACGGTGCACCGGCACGGCCCGCTCGATCTGGCGACCCTGGAGCGGTGTTTTCTTGAAGTTATTCGACGTCATGAAATCTGGCGCACGACCTTTGAAGTTATTAATGGCGAGCCCGTCCAAATTGTGCACCCAACTCCTCGCGTCATTCCGCTACCGTTAGTGGATTTACGTAAGCTGCGGGAGGCAGAACGCGAGGCCGAAGCGATGCGCTTGGCAACAGAGGATGCGCAGCGTCCATTCAACTTGAAAAATGGTCCCTTGCTACGCGCGCTGCTGATACGTATGGACAATGAGCAATTTCGCCTTTACATGACAGTTCATCAAATCATCTTTGACGCAGTAACGGCTTACCGCGTATTCCTTCCGGAACTCGCGACACTCTACCAAGCCTTTGTAACAGGCAAGCCTTCGCCACTGCCGGAGCTTCCTATTCAGTACGGAGACTTTGCCTATTGGCAGCGGAAGAGATGGTCAGATCACAGGGCGGGTGAACATCTGGGCTACTGGAGAAAGCAGTTAGCGGGCGAGATTTCTCCGCTTCAATGGCCCAACGGCCGTCCAAGACCCCCGATCGAAACGCATCGCGGTGCGATTCAAAGATTCGCACTGCCTGCGCATTTAGCTAGGAATCTCAGGTGTCTGAGCCAGCAGGAGGGAGTGTCCGTTTACATGACTCTGCTGGCTGGCTTCGTGGCCCTGTTCCATCGTTTCACTGGCCAGGAAGATATCACTGTGGGCAGTTTCAGTGCCGGTCGTAACCGAGCTGAACTCGAGCCCCTGCTGGGCTATTTTGTAAATCCACTCACACTGCAGGTCAACCTAGCAGGGAACCCGACCTTCCGAGACTTGCTGTCGCGTGTGCGCGGAGTGGTTCTGGAAGCCTTGGCCCACCAAGACGTTCCGTTCGCGCACGTCGTAAGAGAGCTCCGACATAGACCCGATCCCGGTCGAAATCCCCTGTTTCAGGTGGTCCTCTCTCAGCAGCCTCAGTTGCCCAGCATGCCTTCTGGTTGGGATCTGGCGACAGAGGAAATCTGCAATGGGGGATCGAAGCTCGACCTGATGGTCGTGCTCGACAATCGTGGGGACAGCATATTCGGCCCCATCACCTACAATCCGGATCTGTTCGACGAAGCAGCCATCACGCGAGCAGTTGGCAATTGGACGACCTTGCTCACCGGCGCAGTTGCAGACCCAGGAAAGCACGTCGCGGAATTGCCTATCCTGACTGATGAAGAGCGAGACCAGATTGTGGTCGAATGGAATAATACGCGGACGAATTACCCTAAGGACCGTTGCCTGCCGACGCTTCTAGAGGCCCAGGCGGTGCGGACGCCAGATGCCACGGCGGTCGTGTACGAAGAGGAACGACTCAGCTATCGAGAGCTGAATGCTCGTGCCAATCAACTCGCAAACTATCTTCGCAAGCTCGGAGTAGGCCGGGAAGTGTTGGTCGGCATTTGCATGGAACGTTCGCTCAAAATGATGGTAGGACTTTTGGGCATCCTGAAGGCTGGCGGTGCTTACGTACCGCTGGACCCTGCGTACCCGGAAGAGCGGCTCGCGTTCATGATCGAGGATTCCGGTTTGCAGGTCTTGATTACCGACGAGCTGCTTCCCAGCAAATTGAACGAACGAGTCCAGAGGCTGGTACATATCGACAAAGATTGGCCGTTAATTTCTCAACAGAACCGGGAGAATCCCGCGGCCGAGGTTGAGCCAGAAAACCTGGCGTATGTGATCTACACCTCAGGATCAACAGGTCGGCCCAAAGGGGTTCAGGTTTGTCACCGTTCGCTCGTCAACCTAGTGACATCCATGCAGGAACGGCCAGGGCTCACCGTGAAAGATTCTCTCCTGGCCGTTACGACGATCTCATTTGACATCGCAGCTCTAGAGCTTTACCTACCTTTGCTAGTAGGCGCTCGTTGTGTGCTCGCCAGTCGCGAAGCGTCGGGGGATGGGCAGCGATTGTGGAGGATGCTGGACGAAGACGAGATCACGGCCATGCAAGCGACGCCATCCACTTGGAAGCTCTTGCTTGAATCCGGATGGCCGGGGAAAGCGAATCTAAAGATTCTGTGTGGCGGCGAGGCGATGTCCCAAGAATTAGCGGAGCAGCTGATTCCTAGGGCAGCCTCGGTATGGAACCTGTATGGCCCCACGGAAACTACCGTGTGGTCCAGCCTCCACGAAGTCACATCGTCCGCCGGGCATATTCCCATTGGACGCCCAGTCAGCAACACGCAGATGTACGTGCTTGACCCCAACATGCAGCCGATGCCCGTGGGCGTCATTGGGGAACTCTACATTGCCGGCGATGGTTTAGCGCGGGGTTATCGAAATCGTCCCGAGTTGACCGCTGAGAGATTCATCCCGAATCCGTTTGATAGTGAACCGGGTGCTCGCCTCTACAAAACGGGCGACATGGCCCGCTATCGAGCAGATGGAAGTATTGAATGCCTGTCGCGGGTAGACAATCAGGTAAAGGTTCGTGGATTCCGGATTGAGTTGGGCGAGATCGAGTCCGTGCTCTGTCAGCATCCTGTCGTCCAAGATGCCTGCGTTATGGTTCGCGAGGATCGTGCGGGTGATCCGCGCCTGGTGGCTTACGTGGTACCAAGGGCGGACGAGTCCTCCTCGGTCAAAGACCTCCGCAAGTTTGTGAAAGAGAGCCTGCCCTCCTACATGGTGCCCATGCTGGTCGTATTGGAAAGGCTCCCATTAACAGCCAATGGGAAGTTGGATCGGCGCGCACTGCCAGCGCCCGGTCAGGTGGACTTGAGCGACGACCAATGTTCCGACGAATGTCGTGAACCCATCGAACGGTTGCTGGCGGGCATATGGACGGACGTGCTCAAAGTCGAACGGGTGAGCGTCTACGACAACTTCTTTGATTTGGGAGGTCATTCTCTGTTGGCGACACAGGTGGTGGCCACCCTCGAGAAGGAGCTAGGTTTGCGCATCAAGCCCAACGAACTCGTATTTCAAACTCTCGGACAACTCGCGGCAAGTTGTAAAGAGCGCTTGGAATGCCAATGAAGACGGTGGAAAGAATAATGCCGCTGTATTTCGGCGCGCCCGATAAACGGCTCTTCGCGTGCTATCACGAGCCTGCGCTCGAGCGGCGAAGCAAATGTGCAGTCGTTGTTTGTCAACCGATCGTACACGAATACATCAATTCTCACCGGGCTCTTCGTCAACTTGCCTCGCGTCTCTGTTATGCCGGATTCCCAGTGCTGCGATTTGACTATTACGGCTGCGGCGACTCCTCCGGCCGCGCGGAAGAAGGCAGAATTCCTCAATGGTTGGAGGACATCTCGACGGCGATTTCCGAGGTGCGGCGCAGGACCGGTGCACTTCAAGTCTGCCTCATAGGACTTCGCGTGGGTGGAGCACTGGCGATGATCGCTGCCGCTGAACGAACCCATCCCGAAAGTTTGGTCCTTTGGGATCCGGTGGTAAGCGGCAAGAGCTATCTCGACGGCTTATTGCGTCTGCAAAAAGATATGCTGCGCTTTCGTCCGAAACCGAGAGGGGCACAAGAACCTCTGGACTACATAGATGTGCTTGGCTTTCCTTTGTCGCGTTTTCTCCAGACCGAACTTAAAAACATAGACCTGTCGACCCTTGCCGGGACGTCGGCCAAGAACGTTCTGATTATCCAAACGGATCAAACGGCCGATGAAGCCCGCTGGCAAGAACATCTGAGCCAAATGGAGGCTCGCCTCGAGTATCAACGCCTGGATGCCCCTCCGATTTGGCTGCCAACCTCGGACGGCAGCTTGGTCGTACCCAGCCAAATTCTCCACTCGATCGTTTCCTGGACCTCCAAGGTACACGCATGAACGAAGAAGCCATTTTTTTTGGAGAAACGGGATCCTTGATAGGGGTCGTGACCGATCCTCCAACCAGAAACGGAAGTCTCCCGAAGACTGCCGTCATTTTGTTAAACCCGGGAATCGTGCACCGGGTTGCCCCAGGACGCATGTACGTAAAAGTGGCGCGAGCACTGGCTGCTATGGGTTTCATGGTCCTTCGGTTTGACTTTTCTGGAATTGGAGACAGCCCAGCGCGTTATGACCACCTTCCGTTCGACAAAAGCGCCGTAAGGGAAACACAAGATGCAATGCACTTTTTGCAGGCCAAAAAAGGCATTGAACGTTTCATTTTGCTTGGCGGATGCTCTGGAGCTCGAGTTGCGCTCCAGACAGCCTGTTGCGACCAGCGGGTGATTGGCACACTCCTCATCAACCTGCAGATAAGCGAAGATGACGATCAGAGTTCGGACCAGATCGGCCGCACTGCGGCATTTTATTATTTGAATTTCGCCCTCTTTAATCTCAAGAGCTGGTTGAAGCTGCTCACCGGAAAGGCCGATTACTTAAAAATCCTGCGAGCGCTGGGATTTCAAGCACGGAGGCGATTGCCTTCAGCACGGAAACTGTCTCCCGAAGCAATCCAGATATCCACCAACTTGCGAACGTTGGCCGAGCGTGGTGCTTGTGTGACTTTTTTATATGCAGAAAGTGATCCACGGCTGAGTGATCTGCATGAGGCAATTAGCCGCGAACTCAGGCAATTACGGGAGCTGGCAAAGCTAAGCGTAGAAATCATTCCGCGATCTGATCACACCTTCAGTTCTCTCCATGATCAGGACAAACTGCTCAAAAAGATCTGCGAGCTGATCGCGGCGATCCCTTCAGTGATGTCGGGCGCAATAGTCTCGCATCGCCGGGATTGGCTGCCTCAGTTATTCGAGGACACCCTTTCACAGCACGGTGGGAATAACACAGATCCCCAGTCCAGCATGCTTGAAGATTGGAGCGAATCCCAATGAGTACGGGAGAGTGGATCCTCTCGAAGACGCACGGACATCCTACAATTTCGACAGGAGAAGAGGCCCTCAGTCGTCCAGAAGCCAGTCGTTCATACGCTCGCCGGCCACTTCCTGGAGGAACTGCGGCCGTAGAAACAAGCTTCTACGGTCAATATTCCTGGTGCTTAAACGCCTTGCCCACGACGCGGGAAGCGGTCCATCACCTATCCGAAGAATTGGACAAGCTCGAGCGGGTGAACGATGGTTGGCAGCAATCGGAGGTGATTAGCAATGTTTTCTTGCTCTCTTGCTCCGTCACCGACGCCGTCGACGACTGTCTCGCTGGGAACAAGTATGATTTCTCCAAGGTGGGCCAACTACTGCCGATGGCTCGCCCTGGGGTGCAAGCTGTAGACGCGCTGCTTGACGCCGCCAGGCGATTGCGCGCGGTGTGGTTGTTTGGGTTGCACTGCTGGAGAGCAGTGTGGGCAGCAGCCGTCACTGAATTCCTGCGTTACTGTCTGGTGGCCACGAGCCCTGATCGCGCGATGCTCGTCCTCCAGCGGGACCGACTAGCAAGCTTGTTGCCTGCGGATTTTCCCGAATCTTTATGGAATTATCGCCCGAAAATTCTCGCCTTCTTCCGTTCAAGAGACTTTGCTCCTGCCGACTGTCTCGAACTGGGCCGGAAGTTCGTCGTTGCCTTCCCCGAACCCGATCGCCCCGCCATAGTCGTAGGGCTGCGTACTGCGGGATCGTTCTTGGCGCCCCTCTTGTGCGCCTATCTCGGGACCTCGTTTAGAGACACGGATTGGGTTGCAATCCGCCCCACGAAAGGCCTGGCAGTGTGGGAGCGAGACGCGCTTCGACGAGCTGCACGAAAAAAGGCACGTGTGCTCATCGTGGACGAATCGATCCATACAGGAACAACGGTTGCCAAAGCTGTCCACTTCCTTCGCCAAGCAGGCTTCTCAGACGAAGATATGGTGATGCTCAATCCGGTCGAACCGGCCTTCCCCGATTGGAAAAACTCCCGAACTTTGCAATGTCTTTCCAAAATCCAAATACTGACGCTGGAGCCGACCGAACGCTACAAACAACAATTGCTCGAGTCGGACGCAGTCGAGGCCAGGTTAGACGGGTATTTTAGGGCTCGCGGTTTTGTTGAAGTCCGTGTCGCGCCCAGCGTGACAACCCATGATTTGAACTTGCGTTGGCAATGCCAGCCTCCCGAGCGAGTGGACGTTCGTCTCAAGCGATTTTATGAAGTTCATCTGAAGGACGCTGCCGGCGCCAGTGAAGTCCGCTATGTGCTGGCCAAAAGCGTTGGCTGGGGTTGGCTGGGGTACCACGCCTTTCGTGCGGCCGAGCAACTCGCACAATTCGTCCCGCCCGTTCT
>WNGM01011002.1_pt1 | contig 12831 bp, 20 predicted proteins | sample 5400571 | NCBI WGS metagenome assembly WNGM01 (sample SAMN13153378, study PRJNA577476) | soil metagenome | isolation source: 100 cm soil or saprolite under Garry oak tree replicate 2 | place: USA:California | collected 2016-06-15
GCCCAAAGACGATGGCAAAGCATTGAATACTCTTATTGGCCGCGACGTTCACCCCAGGCGTTGACTCAAGGCCGAATTGCAGAGTTTGATTGATGACGCTGCGTTCAGGCGTGAAAGTCATAATTTCACACTCCTTGTAGTTCTATGTGGTACAGCCCGCCCAAATGTGACCAAGGCTGCGAATTTACAAGTTCCGAATACGCTAGACTCTGCTCACGATAGCAGCAGAGAATCCCGCCTGTGCCAAGTCCCACGCTCCGCACACTTTTGAACAAGGCATCTATACGGTCGGCAATCGTGACCAGCACCCCATAGTTCCCGCCTATCCCACTAGGTCCAAGAGCTTTTATCTGTAAAAGAATACTTACAAACAGCCTGATCCCGTTCACCGTGAGCACATCGGTTGCAACCTGCTGTTGAACGATGACAAACGGTGCTACCGTATCCACTGGCGCATATTCTCGATAGATGCCACCTGTAGCAGCGGCCATTAAGGGCACATCCCCTTGCATCGTCGTACTAACCCAGTTGTACGCTTGCGCGGTTTCCGACAATTAGCACCTCCCAAAGAATGGTATAATAGAGGTGTTGCCTAGGCTTGGAGTAGCTATCCAAGCCGAACGAGCGTTACCTTGACGCTCTGGCAACAGAGAAGACAAGGCACTAACATAAGGAGTTAGTACATGACCTCTTTCCCTACCACATCGGGCATTTACCGCATCACTTGCATCGTTACTGGCAAGTTCTACATTGGTAGTGCCATAAACTTGTGCAAACGCAAAAACATCCACCTCCACGCACTTCGTCGCAATACGCACGAAAATCCAAAGCTGCAAAATGCCTGGAATAAGTATGGTGAACCGACTTTCACCTTCGAAGTCTTGGAACTGGTTTTGCCGATGTCCTTGACCGCTCGTGAGCAATATTGGTTTGAGAAGCTGAAGCCATTTGATAACAAGGGCTTTAATATTGCTCGTGAGGCAGGTTCTCAATTGGGCCTGAGACATTCTCCAAAAACCAAAGGGAAAATCAGGCAGGCTAATCTGGGTAAGAGATTGAGCGAAGATCACAAGCGCAAACTCGCAGAAGCAAACAAAGGCAAAAAGCATAGTTCGGAGTCTATTGAAAAGTATCGACTCGCAAGGCTTGGGCATCCTGTGAGTGCAGAAACCCGCGCCAAAATCAGTGCTGCCTATACAGCGCAAATGAAAACGATTATCGTCACATCCCCTGATGGCACTGAGTATCTTGTTACTGGTATTAAGAAGTTTTGTCGAGAAAACCATCTTCACTCTTTTCAGATTATGCAAGTTGCTAAAGGACGCTATAGCCAACATAAAGGGTGGAAAGCTCGTTACCCTGAAACAGATATCGGGTAAAGTCTGTTCACTCATGCGCCTGATACCGCCTTTAACTTTGCTTCGATCTGACTGCACCTTGCTTCAAAGCCTGGGCGGGTCTGCTCAATGCCTGGTTCCCAAAATGGCCTGGCGGGAATGAATCGCGTGCCGTAATTCTGATAGACAGAATAGGGCGCTCCCGCAATCACGAACTTCGTTTGTGCGTTCGGGCCATCCTCAACATGCACGCTATCCAGCATAAAGCCAGTCCTGACCTGCCCATTAGAGCGAATAAAGCCCTTGATATTGCCCTGACAGTCAGTCGCCGTTTCACTCACGATCTCGCCAAGTACGATTGGTAAGGCATCAGCAATGATACCGAAATGATTGAATCCTGTTGCCATGCTTCACCTCGTCGTTCCTGTTGGCTGCCACTCTTCCAGGTAGAGAATGATATCGGTGTTTGCCTCGTCATAATTGCTCGCCTCTGTGATGCGATAGATGTGATTGCCGTACACCAGCCGCATATTCGAGCGGATATTCACGCCCCGTCTCCAGCGCATGTATGCCCGACTGCCGACCCCTGGAAAGTCTTGCGCCGCCTGCATCTTCTCGTAAGGACTCCATGTCCGAAACGTGACAGGCACATTACTGAGTCCTGGTACATCTGCCCACGTCCCGGCATCCGTGAAGCCTTGCGCGGTAGAGCCACCCGTCAGTTGCTGGATACGCACAATGGCTTTACGGCCTGATGCGTGACTTGTAACGAGTTTGCGACTGGCGAAACTAGGCATCACACATTCCTCGCCTTTTCTCGTAGTTGATGCTGGTAGATGTCCTCCCACGTTGCGAAATCTTGTAAGAGCACTTCTAGCACCTTGATAGCCGATTCATCGCCTTTGCCTCGATACCACTCTATGCGGGCTTTAATGAGATCAATTGCTTGTTCGTAATCCATCACAACACCCAACTTTTATTGCCCATGAACTGATTTTGTATCTCAGCAGGCATGTCTTCCCCGATGCGGTTCTCGTACTTCCAGGCAATGAACTGCATGAGGGACAACTTCAAATCAAACGGCAGCACCGCATAGCCGCAGGTATAGGTCAAACGGTACTGATAGGCTGGCGGCGGGTATTGCAGGTACACGACACCGGGCGTCGGCAAGGTATCCACCACATAATTCGCAATCCCTGAAACCGATTGCGGCCACGTCTGCCATGCTGCGAAGGCCGTGATACGATACTCAAAGAGCGAAACCGCTGTTAAAGGTGGTTGTGGCATGGGTAGCACAAAGGGAGCTGGCGACCAGGGATTCGTCCCCAGGCTCTCGTTGTACTGGTAAAAGTCCTGGTCATAGAGCAACTTTGCCCCTGACAAAGAGCCTGCATTGATTTGAGGCATGGTCCACATAGCTTGAATGGTTTGGGGCGCAAACGCCTTTCCGGTGACTTGCTCCGCGATCACCCGGCACTGACTGATTAGGCCGTTGAGCACAAAGTCATCATCGGTAAAATCCACACGCAGGTAGGAGCCTGAGTTGGTCGATCTGAGATCAGACAGACTTACAGGCTCGACCGTTGGTGGGACGGTCACGCTCCAATCCAGTTTTAAGCTATCGGGCATATGCTATACTCTCCTTGAGCCGGTGCAAGCGGAGCGCTTCGGATTGCGCACTTGCGTTCGCAAGCGGAATCGGGTTCGACTCCCGTCGACTTGCTCTAAAGGTCTTTGTAGTGTGACCTTGCCGGGAGAGACGGTAGTGCGCATACCGAACACTACACTCATAGTCATGCCTATACTCCGCGATCTACCGCTCTATGTACACCTGCCTCAAGCCTGCTTACTTGCGTTAAGAGGTTCAAAAGCTCTTTCACTACAGCAGGCTCGCTCAGGATTTTGAGCAGTTCATTCCTGAGTAGTTCCTTGCTCGTTTCCGTCATTTCAGCATTAATTTTGACGGTGAGTTCTCCAAGATTTGCCATGCCTCAACTCCCTATGCAGCCGGGAAGACAACCGGCGAACTCAGGATAGCCAGAATACCAAAGGCCGCGCCTGTGGCGCCACTCTCGGTGGTCACGATACGTACGTAGCGTTTCCGCCCGATGTAGTCGATGCGCTGCACCGTGCTTGTGGCGGCGGTGATGCCCGTAAACGTGCCATTGGTTGAGTCAGCGTTGCCGTCATAGAGCATATCGGCAACCGCCACCGCGTTATTGGTGGTGAAGTTGTCATCACTCTCTTGAATGGCGAACGTGTGCGAGCCGTCCGTCCACAGTCCAGGCAGCAAGACTAGCGTGAGCGATGCATAGCCGCCAGCGCGGTAACGGTCAATCACGGCTGTTGTCTGCGTGGTCTTATAGACCGCCGGTACTAGCATCTGAATGGGCCAGCTATATTTGAGTGGGTTTTTCCCGATAACTCCATACGAACTCATGTGTTCTCCTCCTCACGTTTGTGGTGTTGTGTCGGCAGGCCGTTGGCTTCCAGGTCTTCCAGCCCAACATGCACGAGTTGCCCGCAGACCTTGCATGTGTATTCGTGATAGATCGTTCCCTCAATATCGGGAAGCATCTCAAGCTCGCCGCCGCAATTGCCCTCTAGCACCACGACCTCTGGGGCTTTGCGCCGTCCCCGTCTTGTCGTTCCTTGATCGGGCGTTTCTTCTGGGGTAGGTGCTGCCTCTTCAATGGGTAGCCCGTTTGCATCTAATACCATGGATGTATCTCCTCTCTTGTGTGAACTAGCCCATCTTCAAGACTGAGATTGCTTCAGGCAGGACCACCTTGCCGCCGACACGTTGACGCGCTAAGAAGGCCACCTGATTCTGAATGGCATACAGTTCTTTGAGGGTTTGGAACGTCAATCCGACACGATCAACGATCTGGTAGCCTTGCCCGATATCACCGAAGATGACAGGGAACTGGCCAGCAGTAAACGCGGGGAACGTACCAGCCTGATTTGGCATGTCCGGCATTTCAACGATGGGCCGACCGAACAGAGTCTCGGAGAAGACATCCCCGAACATCGTCCAGATCGGGCGGGTCGTGGTGTCAGCAAAGAGCCTGCATATACCAATGGTGGAGTTAGACATCAGCCAGGTGCCAGTGGCGCGGTAGCCTGATTTCCCGGCGTGCATGAGGGAGATCAGGTCGGATGGCAAGAGTTTGTGGGTTGAGGTGTCAGTTCCGACAAACTGGTTCATGCCGCCAGCAACGGGACTGGTGATGGCTGCAACGGTCAGGATGCCTTCAGGACGTGCCACACCGTTGCCTGAGATGAACGCTACGCCCTCTTTTTGCGCGAATTGGCGAGTGAGACGCTTCAGCAGGTAGCTTTCCACGTCGAACACCGAGTCTTCCAGGTTCTGCCTGGAAATCTTAATGTAGCCGTTCAACTCACGCGCGAATATCTCGATCATGCCCAGGTTCGGGTCGGGCGATGCCTGATAGCCGGTTTGTTCGTCCGACCAGAAGATGTTGGTATCCGTTGCACCCTCTGACGGGATGATCAACTTCTCGCCGCCGATGGTTTGCGTATCGGCGTAGGCGCGTAAGGGTGATATCAGGAACAACTTCTGAATGAACTTATCCGAGAAATCGGTTCCTGCGAAGAAACCACCCAGGTCAGCGGCTGCGCTCACCATGACTTTTTGCTCTAGCACAAGTTGGCGGTACGCCTTGATCTCGCCGCTGATCTTCTCGTTGATCTTGTTGAGTTCAGCGCGTGCTTCAGCGGCGACCGGCCCGCCCTGGCTGATCTTCGTCTCGGTCTTGGCTTGCCGATCTTCCATATCTTTGACGCGCTCGTCGAGGTGTTTGTTCAGTTTGTGAATTTGCTCTACAAGCTCTTTCACTTCCTCGTTCATAAAAAAGCCTCCGTTTCTGGTTGTCCAGAAAGGAGGTTCTTGTTTTGTAGCTTCCACTTCTGGACAGAATGACTGTCAATCCAGAAGTGGGTGCTCGAAGTCCCGGCTTCATCGGTTCGGTTCATTATTGCGTGGGTGTCAGGTGACGGCCCACTGAGTTGTTACTCGTAGTATAACATATGTGGAAACTACACGCCACGATTAGCGTTGTCAGCACTCAGCAGCAGCGTGAGATCATGCAGCACGCTATGGATATCCTCGACAACCTCTTGTTTCTGCTCAGTCTCATCCTCTTCCTGATCATCGTCTTCTTTCTGCTCTGGCGGCTCCTTGCCTGAATAGACCTGATATCCTTGCAGGGCATTGGCCCTTTGCCGCGAAAGTTCGCTCTTCAACTCTTTCACGTGGCCTTCCAGGCCACCAACCGCCTTCATCATCTTGGCATGGCTGGCTGCTGAGAGGAGCTTCACGTCTTTGGTCTCAGGGTTGTCGTCACTTGACATCATCATGGGCATGGAGCCGCTATCGCCATCGTCGGATGGTTGCAAGCAATCGGTCATATTCAGTTCAATCCCATGCTGCACATAGGCAAGCACAGCGGGCGCGAACTGCGCGAGCGCACTTTGCACGTCCTGCTCGATGGTGTCGCCTGTCTGGAATGCCGTCAAGATTTCGTTACGCAGGGGATACCACAGGTTCCACAGGTCGCTTATCCAGTCCGATTGATTGGTCTGCATCAGGCTTTCTGCGTAGTCCTTGGAATGAATGTCCATTGTAGTTCCTTTGGTATTCATAATGAAATACCTCCTATTGTTCTTAACTGCCGTGGCGATGCTTTCGTCATTCATGGGGAAAACAACACATGAACCCTCCATCACCGCGACTTCCTTCAGCAATCGGATAGCCTGTCCCTCAAATTTTTCCCAGTCACTTAAAACAGTTTTGTACCCCATACTGAATTTAGAAAGCGTGCCATTTTTGAAACTGGCAAATACTTCCCGTCCCGATTGGATATCCATGTTCATCTGAACTTTTATGAAAAGGCCTTTTCTATCCTCTTCGCCGTAAAAAATGCCTCCCACGGGCAATTCTGCGTATGAGTGATTGTATAAAAAAGGCCAAAGGTAGTCGAGTGATTGCTGAGCTTTTCTCGCATAGCTATCTGCAAGTGTTTTCTTAAAACAGCCAGGGAGTGATTTATCACCGCCGCTATCGATTATCCCTGTTCGATTAAGATAACCCTCAACTATTCCTTCGCTCGTCGCCTTAATCTCACTGCCAATCGCCTTATATTCAATGCTCTTCTTTATCTTTGGTGCTATCATGTGAGCCTACCTTTCTCATCTCTTTGTCTTTCAAGTAGAGATTGCCTTAACTTCTCACGGGTTTCAGGGGTATGTTTGCGCCCGAGAAAAGGTGGTTTCTGGTCACTGCGAGCGCGGCGTATATTCTCCCGATGCTCAGGAGAGAACTTTAGACCAATGCGGGCTAGACGTATGTTCTCATTGTGTTCGAGCGTATTCTTCTTACCCTGCTTGGACTGGCGCATCCTTTCAACGTCCTCTGGTGCATGCTTATATCCGAGAGCACGTTTATTACCCATCTGTAACCAGTATTGTTCTCGTGCCGTCAAGAGTTCAGGAATAAGCACCAATTCAAGCACTTCAAACGTAAAGTGCCGCTCACCATATTTATTCCATGCTCTTTGTAGGTATGCGTTGCAATGCTTGTTGAGACGAAGATCACTGGAATGTGTAGCTTTACGCTGTTGTAGATTAACAGCGCTCCCGATGTAGATTTTCTTGGTAGGGGCGCAGGTAATTTTATATATACCTGCCGATGGTGGTATAGTATTCATGGTGCATCTCCTAACCAGATGTACAGCCCTGGGTGTTTCCAGCACCGCGAGGGCTTCAATATTTCTCCCTATATTATAGCACAAATCCGCTTGAGAAGCGAACTTAACCCCTTTTAGCATGACTCACCTTCTTCCACCTAGGGGTTCATCTTTCACGTCAGATATACCAGCCTCTTGTGCGGTGATTTTGCCTTGTGCATACAATTCTTTGCGCCACTTCTGACAAGAACGGCACTGGCAATCAGCGAGACTTGCGCCTTTCTTCATCCCATCATGGTAGATCAATCGCATGTCAAGTCGCGGCTTTGGTATCATGACTCACCTTCTTCTTCTCAAACTGCTTGAACGCCTCTTGATCTTCCGGCACGTCCTCGCAGAGCTTCACAATGTCCTCAAGCCCTACTTTGGCATCGCAGGTATCACCGATGTAGACGACGTTATGCTTCTCTTGCTCCAAGGCTTTGTGCGCGATCTCCAGGATGCGCTGTGCTAGTTCTTGTGCTGTCATCTCTTTGCCTCCCTCAATCCGTTCTGCTCTGTTTCACTAACTGGATGATCGACAATTCCTGTTGTTTCTGCTTGATGGCTTCCTGCACGATCTCTTGCATGAGTTCAGGATGCGCTTGCAGATATGCCCTCACCAATTGCCCCATCGTCTCGTTGTCAATGCCAAGATTGACTGGAAACGAGAGTACAACGCCTTGCGGGTTGATCTGCATGTTCAAGCCAACCTGTCCAGGTGCAAGCGGCGCGGTCTGTTGTGGTTGCTCTGTTTTCAAGGTGACGGTTCCGTTCTCTTCTGTCATCGTTTTGCCTCTCCTAATTGCTCCTTCGCATATTGTAAATCTCCCTCAACTCTTGCAATTTCCTTGATCGCTTCCTTTTTGACAAGCTTGAGTATCTTGTCAAAAAGCACATCACTGAACCACGGCCACTGTGCGACCCTGGGTTGAAACAGCATCAAGAACCTTTCTTGCTTTTCTTCCAGTTGCTTGAGTAGCTCCAATTGTATTTCCATTTGCTCTACATCTTCAGGTCGGTATATGATGGGGAGTGTGCATACAGGTGCCCAGGTCATCTCTTTGCCCTCAATAACTCTCTATACTGCTCTCTGGTGACGGCCAGTTGTGGCAGTGTGTTCACGTACTTCTTCAATGCCTCGCTGGTTTCGTCCTCATCCCCGTCTTTTCTGTCAAGTTGCACATCCTGGCCAGCTACGCCGAATTGCGCGGTACTCATCTCAACGACATCACACATGCAGTTCGGGTGGGCCGTTGGCAAGAGGTCTCCACTAGGGAAGGCCTCACCCACCTCGACAACCTGGTCACAGTTCATTGTGCAGATAGGACAGGGGTTGCCATCACAGACCCACCGTAAATGCGTCACTTGTCGATCAACGAGCACGGCGATTTGAGCATCGATATGTTGTTGCCATTCGCGTTGTCGCTGTGCGCGTGAAGCGGCAAGCGCGGCGGCGACAGCTTGGGTTGTGGATAGTCCATAGATATCGTCCTCACTGTCCTGGTTATTCTGTGCAGGCTTTTTTTTCGCTTCATCCAGGCTTTTCTGTGGTGGTGGTGCGTTATCGCTGCCTGCTTGGTTATCCACGTTATCCCCAGAGTTATCCCCACTGTTATCCACAGGGGTCACGGTCACATGGCCCGGAGGTAACAACTGCGGTGGTGGTGGATTGATGGTCTTGCCACTCATGGCGGCGATATAGTCGTCCAGATCATCGACATGCACCGGCACCTGATTGATAATCACAAAGTCCTTGACGGGCAGCCGTTGCTTGCCCTGGATTTCCCTGGCCTCGTGAAAGGTGATGGTACTGGCGGCGAACTCTGCGGTGGCGCGATCTGACGCCAGCCCCTGTGACTCTTGTAACCGTCGCTGTATGGCCTCGATGTCCTTGGGGTCGTAACCAAGCCAGCCGCCGCCGTAGCGCGGCGTGAGCCACATGTTCAAGCTACTCTCGTACATGTCCAGGATGGGCAGCACAATCTCAGTGTAGAGCGCATAACGCGCTTCTTCCTGGTTGCTATAGGTTGAGTCAGCCAATCCTAACAAGAACAAGGGGAAGTTGAAGAAGATGCCCGCAATGTCCCGATCTGATTTGGTGTCGCTCTCAATCCAATCGAGCTCCATTGGTGACATGCTCATGGATTGCCATTTGACGCCACCGTGCAGGATAGCGGTTTCACCAGCATTCCTTGGCCCCGCAAACTTCTTGCGTATCTCCTCTTTGAGTCCCTTATATTCCGTATCGCCCAACAAGGCATCAGTGACCCACGCGCCACCGGGTCGCGCCATATTGGAGAGCAAACCAAGGTTCCACTTTTGGCCTGCTTTCTGAATATCAACCAGCATAGCTGCTACTTCGACGGGTGACATGCCATACACGTCGTCGTTACCAGCAAAGAGTTTGTTGTGCATCACGAACGGGTCTGCATAGCGGCGCGGCGGGGAGAAGTTACCAAACTCATAATAGAGGGGGCCATTCTCGTCGAGCTTGATCTTGGTGAGATCGGGCCGCAGATTGTACATCTCGTCAAACGTGCTACCAGGTGATTGGCGGGCATTGATGCCGAGTATGTAAGAGTTACCCGTCAAGCAGTAGTAGGCGATCATGGCCTCTCTGAACTGACTGCCCGATGTCTTGGGCGCGGGTGTATTCCAGAGGGTCATCAGGTCGGAACTGGTGACTTCTTTCTGCTTCGTGTTGTCGGTAAAGTGCTTCCACTTGATACCAGCACCAGCTCGCGCGATATGCCCGACGACCCGATACACGGTCTTTGAGCGGAAGCCTTCCTGGATGTAGGCACGCATGTTGCGCGGCATGGTGGCAGGTGTAGCAACGCCCTGGTTCGCAACGACGACCTGAATATTCGGGTCGGCCTTTTCGTTGTATTGCCTCTGAGAGCGATTGCGCCGTCTACTCATCGAGCCACCTCGTAATTTGTTGTGCAAGCTCTTCTATGCTTGTGACAATATGCACATCAGGACGGGCAAGACTCGTTTGTATGTATACATCCTGAATCCTCTTGCACTCAGGATGAACACCAACGAAAAGCCTTTTCTGAGTCATAGACCATGCCCCAAGTTCATAGAGAACAATTGGACAAAGTGTTTCACAAGGAAACCAAAAAGCAATAGCCGTTGCCTCTTGAAGATGGGTGTGTTCCCAGGTGATTTGTTTCTTTGCTGCTGATGGGTCGTGAATGGGGAAATTCACCTGACGTGGATTGAGAAGAACAAGTGACACATCCTGTAATCTCATAACCATGTCCTTTTGCCAGTCTGGACAGCCGGTAATACCGCCTGCAAGAAAAAGGCTTATCTTGTTCCCTTGATACCTCTGTGGAGCTTCGATATATTTCATTCTATCCATCCTCCCTCATATATCACCCATTTCCGTTTTCTGGCGTCACGATTGGCGTGGCTGTCGGTATCTTCGTTGGTGTGACTCGTGTTGACGTAGCGGTTGGTGTGACGGTTGGTGTCGGGTTCGAGTGAGATGGTCTTGAAGTGTAGAGGATACCGACAACCAGCAATACCAGCAGCAGAAGCAGCACCAGGGCAATGAGAACACGTCTTTTCATGCCACCCTCCTTAGAAATTCCATATTCCTCTGGCCCCATGTATTAACAAGTTCATCTAAGTAATATGTAAAGCAGTCAGGATGTGCATCATGTGGCATTGATTGGCATTTTCTACAACTCTCTCTATGTTCCTTTTTGATTGCTGAAGAAAGTGTCAGTACGTCCGCTATTTCTCCAATAAGAACTCCTGCTTTCTCAACGAGTTCAGGAGTGATTTCTTTGGTTATAGGGGCATCTTCCCATAGTGATTGTGGTCGCACATCGGGAATTGGATTCGCCTTATCGAATGGAATAGGAAAAGTGGGATATATTGAAAGATCGATTATTTTAGGTTTGGGCTTTGAACTATTGCATGTCGCACAAAGAACTTGAAGCCCCCAATTATCAGGATAATGGTGCTTTATGATAACTGGATAAAAGTTATGACCCCTCATATATTTTTCCCGTTGTTCCCGCCCATCTTCATTCATATGGTCTATCTCTAAATGGCGAAGATTAGCGTCTCCACATTGAGCGCAATATATCAAGCCTCCATCATTGGTATAATGTGCCATTACTGCCCATTTTTGCCCTATGCCATAGAATTTGCCATATGTGTCTTTACTCATTCCCAACCTCCATTGAGTTCAACCCACTCAAATGGGTTCACTTGCGGGCCTCGCCTGTACAACTCCGCCTCTTGCACTTTGGCTTCCTCCTCAGCTGCCTGGCGTTGCTCTTCGGTGATGGCTTCCGCTACCTTGAGTTGCTCAATCGAGAGTGTGGTATCAAGTGCTACCGTTTCATTCTCAAGATCAATCACACCTGGTCGTATGGCCTTTGGTACCACAATGGCCATCATTGCATGACAATCTGCGATATCGTCATGTGGCGCTTTGGGAAAGGTGAACAACTCTTTCTCAATCTCTGCAATATTGAGCAGGTCTTTGAGATGATAGGCTTTGCCGTTGGAATAGAAGATGCTGCCAGTCGTGGAGCGCACGACCTTATCGGCTTGCGGCTCAAAGGGTTTGATCGGTAAGCCTTTTCTTACCTGATCTTGAATCATCGCCAGTTGATAGCCTGCTTTCTCAATGGCAATCACGCTATGGTGGAAGCGTTGGAACTGCGTTGAGATCGTGCTTTGCTGCTCAGGGAATTCGAGATGGTCATGCACGCAATGCAGCAATAATGCATCTTTGTAGGGAGTTACGGCCCAGGTTTCAAAGCAAAAGAAGTCAGCCTGTGTTTTCATACTCGTTGCCAGGTCAATCACACCCAGGTTCCAACAATCTGCAATCGGCACCGTCACCCGGCCTCGCGGCGTCTCTAACAAATAGGATTGCGTGATAGGGTCAATCGTGAAGAAACGTCTATCTTTCTCTTTGTAGATGTTGCCGCCTGCTGGCACTGGTCTTTGTTGGTAGATGGCAGCAAACCCTAAAGGCCCATGCAGGCGTTTCTTTTGCTCAATGACTGGTCGGGGAAACTTCTCTTCCCACAGCAACTCACCCTCTTCTGTGCGCGGGTCTTCCCACACTTTGCCCGATGGGAAATAGGTGCGACTCGGCGACCCTGGCTCATATTCAGCAGGCAGATTGAGGTGTACCCAGTCCTGGCCTGTTGCACCGCTCAAGATAAGCCCTGACACATCCTGGTCATGCACACGCTGCCCTACTACAATCATGCGGCCCGTTGCTTCATCGTTGAGCCTGGATGACCACGTATTGAGGAACCAATCAAGCACCGTCTCACGTTTCAAGTCCGAGCGTTTCTGCTCAATTGGGTGCGGGTCATCGATCAAGAGGATGTCACCGCCCTCGCCTGTCGTGCCAGCAGAGCCAACCGAGACGACTAAGCGGTAGCCGGTCTTATCATTCTCGAACTTGGTCTTGGCATCCTGGTCGTTCATGAGCTTGAACTGATGACCCCAACGATCTTGCCACCAGGGACTTTTGATAATCCTGCGGCATTTGAGGTTATCACGAATAGCCAGGTTCATAGCGAATGAGGCACACAGCCAACGTAAGGAAGGGTTTTGCAGCCATGACCAGGGATGAATGAGTGTTGAGATAAATGAGGATTTGCCGTGGCGAGGTGGCATATTGACGAGCAAGCGTGTGATGTCACCCTCGATCACGGCTTGCAGGTGCTCGGCTATCGCGTCGAGGTGCCAGCCTGGGA
>WNGM01003339.1_pt1 | contig 12828 bp, 14 predicted proteins | sample 5400571 | NCBI WGS metagenome assembly WNGM01 (sample SAMN13153378, study PRJNA577476) | soil metagenome | isolation source: 100 cm soil or saprolite under Garry oak tree replicate 2 | place: USA:California | collected 2016-06-15
TGAACGCAGGCTAAAGCCCGTACTACATTGTCGCAACCGCGTTTGCTTTCAATGTAGTCGCGGGCTTTAGCCCGCGTTTCCGGCGGAGGTCGAAGAATTGGCGCCAACGGATTCAGGGATCGAAAAAGGCTTCACGCCCTGGGAGTCCAGAACCAAGGTCGCGCTTGTCCTCGTATTTACTCTGTGCTGGTTGATAACGATTGTGGTTCGCAGCCGCTTTGCTGGTAACGGGACCAATCTGGATGTGTCCTGGCTCATGGGGCTGGCTACGTCTTTTCAGCAAGGATCGATCAGCGGTCGCGATTTCCATTTCACATACGGTCCGGCTGCGCAGATATTGGCTTGGATTGCAACGTCGGTAACGACGACAAAGTCCGCGTTCGATGCATATCAGATGATTTCTGCCTTTTTTTGCGGAGCAAGTGCCTTACTGGTCGCCGCTGTCTTATTGCTCTACGATCGAATTAGCTGGAAGCAAACTGCAGTCGTCTATTGCTCCGCAGCTCTGTTGAACCTGTTCTATGAATTCCCTAACTTCAGAGCAGTGCTGCTTTTGCTGTGCGCCGCATTCGCTTATCGTACGGTGGCGGCCCGGAACATTCACCGAAAATGGCTTTGGGCCGCCGCGGCTGGATTCATTTGTTTTGTGTCGCAACTCGTAACGCCTGAACTCGGGTTGTATGGGTTGGCAATCGTGCTAGGTACGCTTGCGACGAATTATCTGTTGGGCAGAGATCTCTCCTACATTCTTATCGGTTGTGTTTTTCTCGGGACCTTCACACTTGCAAATCTCGGGATAGGGGTCTTCTTCAAGGTATCGTCACCACACTACGAAGCGGTGTTGGATTATCAGCGATATATGAGTGAGATAATGCGCGGATACAACAACACGATGGGTTTGGAATGGTCAGTCGATCCAAAGAAGACAATCTTTTTGGCGCTGCTGGCGGCGTACACAGTTGTCACGGCGGCTATTGCCGCACGGAAATCTTCTCTCATCGACGCCTGTCTACTCGCGAGTTTGATTTTTGCTTCCCTCGTCTCTCTGAAAAGTGCGCTCGTGCGAAGCGACATCGGACATGTTGCTCAGGCTTCGAGCCCATTGGTTTTTGTCTTTCTGCTGTTCCCAAGGAAGGAATGGAATTCCCGGGTAGGGCAGATCGCCTGGTGCTTTTTCGCCTTTGGGCTCTATTTCATTTGGCCGGTGGCTGGTTGGAGTGTTCCAAGAGACTTCCTAAAAGGCATTGATGGAGAGGTTCTCGTGACGTCAGTTCTCCACGACATTTCCTCCGTCGCCAGGAAGCCTGAAGACTTCTTGCCGGCGGCGCTTCTAGGGCCGGCGTTCCGAGCCCGGCGCACCATTCCAATACTCCCATTTCCCTATGAGAACTACATTCCAATAGTGCTGAGGCGTCCGTTGTTTGCGCCGGTGCTGCAAAGTTATAGCGCGGCCACTGAAGCGTTGCAACGGTTCTACATCAAGGCCCTCGAAAGACAGCGTCCGGTTGGTCTGGATGTGGTTTACGGCCTGGATTCCGTCGCGGTCTGGCCTGTTGACGGGATTCAAACGATTTCTCGAGTGCCACTCATCTTCGAGTACTTATACAAGCATTTCGAGCTCACCTCGCCCGCGGAAAATACTGACGGACATTACATTCTTCAGCAGCGAGAACACACGAAGGACGTCGTTTTCCAAGATTTGCCGTTCACCGCAAGCCGGCTTGATGATACGTCGGGAATGCTGCGGCTGGCTCAGCCTACGATGTGTGGTCTCCTGCGACTGGAAATGAAAATGACATACTCACCGGCGGACTTCTTTCTCAGACCGAGCCGTGTGGAATTCAATATCAGCAAAGGAGACGAGTCCCTGTGGGCAGGTTACACGCGCGCTCTGAGCATGAATCAGAACTTCGCAACGTATTTCAGTCTTGTGAAGCCGAAGTTGTTCTACAGGTTTTTCAAGCAGGGTCCTATTCCTGGCAAGAGTTGGGATACTCTTGTATACCGCCCGTGGTCCACGGATGTGTTGGGATCCGCGCCGCAGCAGGTTGAGATAAGCCGGCTTCAGTGCGTTGACCCGCGCATGTTTGTTGAAGCTGACCCATCCCTGGAATTATCCGACTATGAGTTACTGTTCTCTGCCGAAATCACGAGAGGGCGAGCGCAGGCCGGTTATGCGGTGCTGACACGAGAATCGGGGCCTCAACCCGAGGTCTTCGTAAAGCTTGGCCGCTCAGAGGGCGTTCGAGCTTCTACGGATGTGCAACCTGCTCCAATGGGCACGAAGTTTTCGACAAAACTCGATTCCCTCTACGCGAATGATGTCGGTATTGCGCTCGCCAATCCTGGCCGAACTGCGATCGCAATCCGGATCAACTATCGCAGCAATTACGCTGAGCAGTCCGCGGCTGTAACACTGCAACGCGGCGAACACATCTCAAAATTTCTGAGCGAACTCTTGCCGGGAACTCCATCAGAGCCGCTCTCGGGCACGCTTCAGATAAGCAGTGAATCCAGGTTTTTGGTTTTCGCCGGGGCCTTCACGGGCCGGATACGGGTGTTGCCCATCGTTGCCGATAACACTCCGGAAACAACGGATCAAAACACCGTGGTGTTTCCACAGTTTGTCATGCACGGAGGATGGGCCACCGCTTTGATTCTTGCGAATCGCGCGGAGGGTACCGCCAAGGGAAGAATCGAAATCTTCTCTTCCAACGGTGATCCGATGCCCGTCACCTTGAACGGCATTACATCGAGCACATACGCGTACTCCATTCCACCAGGTAACGTGTTCATGCTTTCGCCGGGAGCACGCGTGGCGAGTCCCTCAAAATGAAGATCCTGATTACAGGTGGCGTCGAGACTATTGTTTCCGACATTTTCAACTGGGTTCGCGAGAACGAAGCCGACTTGCGACCCATCTTTATCTGAGCACGCGGATGTCTATTGCAGTGATCACCGGTTCAGCGGGACTCATAGGAAGCGAGGCGGTTGCCTTTCTGCACGATAAGGGAATGAGCGTTATCGGAATTGATAATGATCTCCGACGCTACTTCTTTGGACCGGAAGCATCCACGAGATGGAAGGCGGAAGAGCTGAAAAGCAAGCTTCCGAACTATGAGCACCATTCCATCGACATCCGGGAAAGCGACAAAATCTTCCGGCTATTTCGCCGTCCGGGAAAAGATATCTCGGTAATCATTCACGCTGCTGCTCAACCCAGTCACGACTGGGCCGCCAAAGAGCCGTTGACGGATTTTACCGTGAACGCTAATGGAACTCTGGTGTTGTTGGAGGCAACGCGCCGATACTGCCCTGATGCGGTTTTCATTTTTGCATCGACCAACAAAGTCTATGGCGACAGGCCGAACACTCTTCCGCTAGTCGAGTTGGAGACGCGCTGGGAGATCGAGCCGGCTCATCCTTACTTCAAATGTGGCATCGATGAGACGATGCCAATCGATAATTCCCTGCATAGCCTGTTTGGGGTAAGTAAAGCGGCTGCAGACTTGATGGTCCAGGAATATGGGCAATATTTCGGCCTGAAAACCGGAGTGTTCCGTGGCGGCTGCCTCACCGGACCCGCTCATTCGTCTGCAGAGCTCCATGGTTTCCTGGCATACCTTGTGAAATGCGCCGTGACCGGTTCTCCCTATACCATCTACGGGCATAAAGGCAAACAGGTGAGGGACAACATTCACGCGTTTGACTTGGTCAACGCCTTCTGGCATTTTTTCCGGGATCCGCGCTGTGGCCAGGTCTACAACATTGGTGGGTCCAGGCACAGCAACTGTTCCATACTTGAAGCCATTAAACTCATCGAGATGATCTCGGGAAGACAGGTGCGATACTCGATTTCGCCAAAGGCTCGGACGGGAGACCATGTCTGGTGGATCAGCGACGTCTCAAAGTTTCAGAAGCACTATCCGGAATGGACCTATCAATACGATCTTCGCAAGATGACTGATGAGATTGTGGTTGCGGCTTCGAAACGGATCAAGATCATGGCTCGAGGTACCTAGGATGAAGCTTTCTGTCATCATCCCAGCATACAACGAACGCGAGAACATTGAACCGACTGTCCAGGAACTGCGCAGATGTCTCGCATCGGAGTCCGTTACCCATGAGATCCTCATCATCAACGACCATTCAACTGACGGAACGGAAGCTGTGCTGGTTCGACTGTGCAATAGGTTTCCCAGCATTCGATACCTGAACAACCCGTATTCACCAGGTTTCGGTTTGGCTGTACGTTGCGGCCTGGAGAACTTCACGGGCGATGCTGCTGCTCTTTATATGGCAGACGCCTCCGATCGTCCCGAGGATCTGGTGGCTTTTTTCCGAACAATGATGATCGAGGGAGTCGATTGTGTGTTTGGATCGCGATTCAGTAAAGGCGGACGGTTGGTGGATTACCCATTTCCGAAGCGGATCCTCAACCGCCTCGGGAACCATTTCGTGCGATTACTTTTCCGTCTTCCCTACGACGACGTTACGAATGCCTTCAAGCTTTACAAGCGCCACGTGATCGAGGGCGTAAAGCCTATCCTGAGCCAGCACTTTAATCTCACCGTCGAGCTGCCTCTGAAAGCCATCATCCGTGGATACAGCTACTCGATCGTCCCCAACCAGTGGGTCAATCGGAAGACGGGTGAGTCTAAATTGAAAATCAAGGAAATGGGATCTCGTTATCTCTTCATCGTCCTTTACTGCTTTATCGAAAAGTGGCTCTCACGCGGCGATTACCACTCCAGAGCCACTCCTTTTCGTCACTCGGAAGGAACGAAGTCCATAGCAGCGGGAAAGAGCAACAAGGTTTAGGGGCGCGGGCTAAAGCCCGCGACTACATGTCGCGTAACGTTTCGGCTAAGCATGTAGTCGCGGGCTTTAGCCCGCGTTCGCATCGACGGGTTCCCTCGCGAGCATTGATTTCAAGTTGACAAGAGGCGCACCAGTAGTATCCAGTAATATATTGACGCTGTTTCCAAAGTCTGACGCGGTGAGGCAGAGAGGTTTACTCTTTGGCCAGTTCGCCCGTTGCCCTGTGGCCTTGCCTTTTTGCCCGCCAACTCAAATATCTTAACCACAAACGTTGAAAGGAAGCCTAATGAACGAGCAGATCGCCCGACTCAGGAAAGACTCTGCGCGGATATCGCGGCGTACCTTCTTCAATTCTGCCGGCGTCGCTGGCGCCGGATTGGTTGCCGCCTGTGCACTTCCAAGTTCTGCACACGCGGACAACGACAAAGACAACGACGACGACGACAAAGACAAGGGCAAGGGCAAAGGCAAGAGCAAAGGCAAAGGCAACGACAAAGACAGAGGCAACGAGTGTTCCGAGAGTGTCGGCCCATCCAGCGTATGCGAAATGCCGGACCCCATTCCCCACGTGTTCACGAATCCGTTTGGTAACTTCCATTTTTTCTTTCCTGCTCGCGTGGAAGGTACAGACGCTCCCACCGATCCGACGGGCGCCCATGCTAATGGCCGCGATCCGTCGGTCATCTTCAACTTCAGAGGACTTATCGGTCAAGCCGATCTCAATTTGACCGGTGCGGGCACAAATCTCAGCAACGGCGCCACTGCTCCTTACGCTTTCCACGCGGACATGCGATTCATGAAAGGCGAGTTCGTTGGCACCGACGGCAGCACTCGCCGAGGCGCGTTTGCGTTCATATGACTCGACAGTCTGCTGACAGCAGACGCGAGCCCGTTGGGCTTCCACTCGTATGACCCGGGTATCTTCCAAACCGGAGTGATGTGGGTTGCTCCCATTCCGGAAGACAACGTTCAGGCCGACTTGACGGTGGGCAATGCTTCTCTGCACGCCAGTAATATTTGTGTGCTCGACGCATTTACAGTCGCAAACAGCCTTGATCAAACCCATCCGTTGGGATTGCCGGTGGCAGCAGAGATACAGTCGCTCGATATCAATTGGGCGGGAGTCTCTCGAAGGGTATCGTTCAGTAATTCGACGGAGAAGTTCGCTGGAGATTTCGTCGAGAATTCCGCAACGATTGAGGTCACAGTGACGACGCTGACGAGTACCGGCCATGGGTTCCGATTCGTTTCCGATCGGGCCAGTACGACGGTAAGTCACTTTGCCCAGATCGCACAGGAACGTAACGGCTCATTCTTCTAGCGAGTCGTCCTGGGAAGAAACCCATAAGCAGGCGCCGCACGAGGGCGCTCACAATGGTGCTGGCCGCTCCGGGGGTGAAAGTGTGTAAACGGTGACTAGATCCTTGAGCCCACGGATTGCAACCTTGCGCTTGGAATTGAAGCGGAGACGACGATCGCTCATCGCGGCGTCTCGCATTGCCTTGGAAACGACTATTGACATCGGTGAAGCATGTCCGCAGAGTCGGGCAGCCAGGTTCACGGCGTTTCCGATAACCGAGTAATCGAAATGCTCGGATGAACCGATGTTTCCGATCACCACCGGTCCCATGTGAATGCCGATACCGAGTTGGTGTATTCTCTGATCGCCAACGGTTGTCCGATGCGCGCTTTCCATGATGCGAAGCGCGCAAAGACAGCTTTGTATCGCCATGTCTTCACCATCGAACACACTCATGAGTCCGTCCCCTCCAAATTTGTCAACATAGCCTCGGTGTTCGTAGATCAGGTGAACTTGCATCCCAAGCTGAGCACTCACGAGTGAGAACAGTTCATCAGGGTCTAATTCTTCAGATAAAGCAGTGAATCCCCGAATGTCCGTAAAAAGAATGACGACCTCGCGTTTCTTTGGTGATGGCAGGATTCCAGTCTGAGCTGCCTTCTCGGCAACTTCGCGTGTGCGTTTGGACACGTAGTGATCGAGCATTCTTCGCGTACTGCTCAGTTGCTTGGCGTACTCCGCTCGCTGAACGTGACCGTTGAGTCTGGCTCGAAGGACCAAGGGATCGATCGGCTTGTTAATGAGGTCATCGCAACCAGCTGCGAAGGCCTCCTCCAGATTGCTCGTCGTACCCGTCACAAATACTATCGGTACAGCTTCGTATTCCTTGATCCCTCGGATCATCCGGCACAGAGTGATTCCGCTTGTTCCTGGCATATCGAGGTCCAGCAGGAAGGCATCAATTCGGTACCTCGACGCAGTAGCCATCGCGCTCTCCGCGCTATTCGCATGCAGCACGTCGTACCCTTCGCGTTCGACCAATTCGGCGATCAAACGCCTGACGGCTTCCTCGTCGTCAACGATTAGAACCTTTCGTCCTCTCATTCGTGCCGTGTATCTGTGAATTGGATCATCCCATCGGGGAATCCGAGGTGGCCAAGAAACCTATTGATTCTCAAAACCGCGTCGCGGACCCACTCTATCGATATTTATCAAACTTGTGCATAGATTGTCCCTAATAGTTTTCGTTGTCACCTCTAGGCAGGTTAGCAATGGCACCGACGGCTCTCACCGAATCTGGCCATCCAACGGCGACAGCGTGGAACAGCGCGACAAGCGTCTGCAGTCAGCTCGTTAGTCGCTAGGGATTTTGTGAGCGGAGTTCTGCGGGTCTTCGAAAAATTCGTTCATTGGCGTGCGAATGCTAATACGGCGCCATAAACGCCCTGGACAACCAACGCCATTCGAGAGTAGTCCAGCGTGTCCGCGGTGTCCCCTAACTTGTGGTAGTTGTGGTTGCGGTAAATCGCCGTATCGCTGACCATTACGGCGTTGTAACCCTGCTCCCAATAGTGCATGTGATCCGACCAGTCAATTCCTTCGACGGACTTGGGGCCGTTTAAGGAATAAACCGGCAGGACCGAAGCGCCGCGCATGGCTCTCTTCACGCGGCGAACGATGCGAGGCTGATCGAGGCTTCCGACCACGACGGCAAAATTGCCTTGCGATGGATAGAAGAGTTTCAGCGCCGAAAGAGGATAACGCTGGCTCCCATCCTCGTCTTTGAAATAGCCGATCATTTCCAGCGCGATCATTGCACGAAGCGGGATTCCCTGTTTTTTGAGCGAACGGGCATGGACGGCGCTTCCCGCGTATGCGGCGCCCGGGCGGCTGCGAAAAAATGGCGGCTCTTCCAACGTATAGGCAACCAGCTCCACTCGCATGGGCAATGACGTCTTGCCCAAGAGATGTGCAAGTTCGATCAGTCCGGCGACGCCGCTCGCGTTGTCGTCTGCGCCGGGCAACTCCTGGTAAGCGTCATAGTGAGCGCCAATAACGATGCGTTCCCTCGTATCGGGCCCAAACGACGCGATGACGTTCCGGAAGGTGTGGATACACTTTTCTGCCATCGCGCGCAAGTCAGCCTCCTCGCCTGGGTCGAACCGCGTTGGAAAGTCTGGCGGAATTGTGTAAGGCTGTTCGGATACCGGCGCGCCGGCGAGTTCGAACTCGTGATGAATGTAGGCTGCGGCGCGGTCCAGATTCTCGGGATGCGCGCAATTTCGAGGAAAGAATGTCTGGGATAGTGCCCGGACATGGGTTTCGAGGCGAGTCGGCTCCGGAGCCGGTCCCTCCACGATTGGTTTTGAGAAGATGGGCTGCGTCACTACAAGCCACGCGGCTGCGCCGAGGAAAATCGCTCCAACTGCAAGAAGTGATACGACCATTACCTGCCCCTCCAGCGCTCTGAGAGAAAACACCCGAATGACGTCCGTCACGTTTGCGCTACGAGTCATGCTCGGTCCAGTCCAATACCCGCAAGCGCGAGAACCCGGGCGCCGCGCTCGAAGATTCCCCGTGGTCAGTCTCACGATTTCCTCCAGCGGCTCAAGGAGCCAACGGCTGCCTGGAAGGAAACCGTTTGAGCAACGAGCGAAAGGACCGCCACGCAGACTGCAAACGCCAATAGCGGCGGCGTGTCCATTCCTGGTATCTTGCCCCAAACCGCAGCCAGTGCGACCAGGGTGACTGTAGTCGGCAAACCAAGACTGCACAGCCAAAGGCCACAGAGAAGAAAGATCCAGGGCGGCCCTCCAAAATCAGCCCACACTAAGACAAAAACCGCAACAGCTAAGCTAATCAGCCAGGTGCTGGTGATCCAGATTTTTCGATAATGAACTAGCGTGGAGTGCATAAACTTCGTTGATTGCATAAACAGCCTTTACGAACTCTCGAATAGCTGCTCCGTTTTCCATTGGCTGATTACTGCCCGGGTCACTGTGGCAATTTCGTCATCGCGGACGCGCATGCGGACCGCGGAATGACAGGTCATCACCGCGAGCACTGCGGAACATCCGTTCTTGAACTGAACAATTCCAACATCATTTGCGATCGCGCCAAGGCTGCCTGTCTTATGGCCGAAACTCTTGACGAAAACCCCCTGCTCTTTCAGGCCTTTAGCGATTCTCCGTTTGTTCGTTGCGCAGCGCTGCATATGAGAGTAGACCAGCGCATATTTCGGATTCATCGTTAGTAACTTCAACAACTGGGCAATCGCTCGATGTGTACAAGTCTCTTCTCCGGAATGAATCAGATGTTCTTCACGATCCGGCCGGCAACGAAACGCAGGGGTAATGCGACGGATGTTCCCAAGGATACGGCCGATTCTCTGACTCGCTCGCCGATAAGGCTCTTCCGTCACGTCACTCGGTTGAAGCGCGTAAAAGTACGTGAGCAGTTCGTGCATCGTCCGCTTGATGGAGATTCCTTCAATCTGTAAGTCGCGGAGAAAGTTGGTGAGTGCGGAAGTGCCGCCGAGGCGCCGAAGTATCGCATCGGTTGCCGTGTTGTCACTGTGATGAAACATGAACGCCATTGGCTGCTCGACCGTGTGCGTGCGAACAATTCCAAAAGGCAAGAAATAGAATCGGTCGAGAGGATTCGCAAACGGGCCAGGCGAGGCAGCTCGCGAGTGTATCGTGATTTTTTCGTTCAGTGACAAAGTGCCATTTGCGATTTCAGATGCGATGCGCATGCCTATGGGGACCTTGACAACACTGGCCATCGGAAATCGGTTGTCTTCGTTGAAGCCGATGGCAGCTCGCCTCTCGCCGTGCGGATCGTACAAAAGCGCGGAGACACCTAGCCTCCCGCTTGGGCCCAATCGTTTCTGGCAACTTCGGAAGATTTCTGGTGGATCTTGCGGAACGGTGGACATCGTGTGCCTCGAATCACTGAAGGTTTAACAATGCTTGCTTCAGCAGTTCCCTGCCTCGTTTCAATACGGACTCTCGCCAGGTTTCGTCCTGTGGGTAGAAGGCTTCCTTCAGAATCTGCTTTGCCGGATGATCGAGCGCACCACCGCCGTAGTGGTGCCAACGGTTTTCTTCTCTCAACGCATGCAGCACTTTTGTCGCACTGTAGGTGCCGAACTCCTGGGTGACAGCGAAGACCGCCGCTTTCGGAATGGCTTGTGGGATCATGGTCTCAAGGGCGCCTAGGATACGATAAGCGGGGCTTTTGTCCGGGTTCGACGGCGCGACACGTTCGCCAAACATTCGGCGGAGCGTGTCGTAGTTTTCTTCTTTGACCAGCAAGGTATCTTCGCCATATTTTCCCAAGCCGGTGTGAACATCGATGGCAACAATCTGCTCTGCTGAGGCCAGGCGCTGGGTAAGGAAGGTCTGATACTTCGCCGGTCCCGGTTCCAGCGTAACAACGGCGTCGGGAAGGAGCTTTCCCCCAAAGAATAAGCCCTCCGGGAACCAGTATTGTCCTCCCACGACGGCTTGCTTGAGCGCGGGCATGCCATGTTTCAGGATCAATACCACGGCCTTGAATAAATAGAAGTCAGAGGCCGGTGGACTCTTTGGGTTAAGAAACGAATTGACTCTAGCATAGGAGGAGAACGCAACCTGGAGTTGCGAAGACGTAGGGTCCACTTCACTGCTCAGGAAATTGCGATTTAGATCCACATTGTTCTCATTGAACCGGCGGAGCCAGGCCATGCCGTACGGATTAAGCACGTGGACCACAATCAGAGCGCCATCTTTCGGAAGCATAGGGAGGTCGTCAACGAGTTGAAGCTGGATGGCTGATCCTGCAAATCCCTCCACACCGTGAAGACCAGAGGAGTGCAGAAGCACGCAGCGCGGATTTGCGGCCCCGAACCAGGCGATATCAATGCCGAGACCTTCGCCGTTTGGTCCCTTGGCGTCCAATGGAATGGCTTCCAGGCGGCCACCGGCAGTTGCCGCCATTTCGCGAAAACGATGCCTTGATGTAAAGTAATCAGGAGAAAAGAATTTTTCAGAGAACTTCATACGACCCTCCGCAAGCTGGTAATAGATGTGACGACGCGAGCCATTCAATACGTGACGCAACCGCGAGGGTTCGCAATCACAGGCCTCGATCGCGCGAGCGCTTGTCTACGCGAATACCACATTACATTTGGCGGCTTCTTTCACCGCAGCCCTTGCCCGCACCAAAGCCTGGATAGCGTAGTCCAGATCCTCGCGCTGGTGATCGCACGTGACGCCCATGCGCAGACGTTCGCCACCCTTGGGCACGGCGGGATAGACGACCGGCATCACATAGATGCCCTCCAGGTTGCATTGTCTCGCCATTTCGAAGGCCAGGGCATCGCTCCTCAGCAGGATCGGGACAATGGCCGTCTCGCTATTGCCCGTGTCGAAACCTTCCTCATGCAAGCGGCGGATAAAGTAACGCACATTAGACATCAGTTGTGTGCGGCGGACCTTCCCTTCGCTTTCAACGACCTCGAGTGCTGCGAAGGCAGCCGCGGCCGTGACAGGAGAAAGTGCGGCGCTGAAGATGAAGCTGCGGGCGTTGTAGCGAAGGTATGTGATGAGTTCATGAGATCCGGCAATGTAGCCGCCCTGGCAGGGTATGGTCTTGCTCAGCGTTCCCATCAGGACATCGATCTGTCCGGAACAATCAAAATGCTCTTCGATTCCCCGCCCGTGAGTTCCAAGGACACCCAAGCTATGGGCTTCGTCCACCACAGAATCGTGTCGGCATGCCAGTCCCGTAGCTCGATGACCTCCTTGAGCGGCGCGATATCTCCATCCATGCTATAGACGGCGTCGACGATGATCAACTTGCGCACATCATCCGGAAGACTGCCAAGCTTTGGCCGGTGAAGGTGTGCGCCCTTCCCAGCGCGTTCTTTGCCGCTGTCACGAAGACTGTTCCGCTGGCCATGATTGCCAAGTCCAGCCAGTCGCTCGCGCTCACCTCGGGTACGGACAGGGTGACCCAGACAAAGCCGCCAACCAGCGAGAAAGAGCAAAGCTTCATGAGCGTTTGCCATGTGTGTGCGACGAAGTCCGCTGCGCCATCCTTGCGTCGGACGTCCATGCCGTAATAAAGGAAGAGCGCGACCAGTGTCCCTGAGGTGATTTGAAAGAGCGTTGTCATCATTGGGGACTAACTTAGCGCAGCCGGCCTAGGCCAATCGGAACTGGCAGTACACTTTTTGAAGTGTCACAGGGGCGTATGCGGGTAGAATCGGTCCGATATCCCAATGCATATCCGCATCGACAAGGCCAGTGACGTTACGGTCTGTAAGCAGCTCTCGGAACAGATTGTCTTCCTGATCGCGACCGGCAGACTGAAGGCCGGTGACGCATTGCCAAGCGTCCGCCAAATAGCACTGCGGCATAAGATTCACGCGAACACTGTCAGCGAGGCTTATAAGGACCTGGTGCAGCGCCACTGGCTTAAAAGGCACCGCGGGAAGAAGATGGTCGTGCGTCCGTTCGATGAACTAGACCATCCGATAGGGGACCTGGACGACCTGATCGATGATACGATCCGCACGGCTCTCGAGCGTGGCTACACGCTTCAAGAACTTCGCAAACGCGTGCGGGAACGACTGCTGATCGTGCCACCGGACCACGTGCTCATCATCGAAGATGAGCCGGGAATGCGGCGACTCTTGCGCCAAGAGTTGTCGGACATGCTGC
>WNGM01003346.1_pt1 | contig 12821 bp, 12 predicted proteins | sample 5400571 | NCBI WGS metagenome assembly WNGM01 (sample SAMN13153378, study PRJNA577476) | soil metagenome | isolation source: 100 cm soil or saprolite under Garry oak tree replicate 2 | place: USA:California | collected 2016-06-15
GAGTTCGGCGTAGCACTCCGGGCACCGGAAGGACATCGAACGGACAGAAAGCCCTCGAAAGAAATAGTTTGCGACCCGGTTTCGTGGAATGCGCGTCGGCGGGACGAGACAACCCTTTAGTAGCCGGGGCCGGGTTCGCAGCCAATGCGGAAGTTCACCGCGATCGCGCTGGGCGCAATCGTCCTCGGAGCGATCGCGGTCCGACTGGCGCCACTGTGGTCGTTCCTGTACTGGGGCTCCGACACCGCGGAGTACTTCTCGATCCTCCGGAACCTGGTCCGGACCGGGCACGTCTCGACGACCTACTACGGCTGGGGCCTCACGTATCCGTACTTCCCGGGCGTGTTCTTCCCCCAGACGGGCCTCGTGGAACTTGGCGGCCTCGACGTTCCGACGGTCCTCAACCTCCTCGTGCCGGTGATCGGCGCGTTCACCGTCGTCCCGATGTTCCTCCTGGCCGTCCGGATCGCGAGGGACGACCGAATCGGATTGTTCGCCGCGGCGTTCTTGGCGGGCGCGATCCCGCACGCGTACACGACCGCGCACGCCGCGCCGGCGACCCTCGGGGACCTGCTCGCACTTACCGGGCTGGTCCTGTTCCTGCGCCTCCGTACGGACCGACGGGCCATGACGCCGCTCCTGCTCGTCTCGGGGGCGCTGGTCTTCACCCACCACCTCTCGCTATACTTCTTCATCCTGATGGTCCTGGGCGCGATCGTCATCCGGGGACTCGCGCGACCGTGGCGCACGGACGCGGAATCGAGACGGCAGGTCGCGTTTGCCGTCGTCCTCATCGGCGGGACGTTCGCGTTCTGGTTCGGCTACGCCACCACCTTCCGGGAATTGGTCCTCCGGGACGTGGACATTCAGCCGTGGTGGCTCCTCTTCGTCGGCTTCGCGGCGGGCGCCGCCGTTCTCGCCGGTCTGATCGCCGCGAGGACGCGGCTCGCCTGGCGGTACCGACCCGCCTTCCCCCGGCTGGGCGCTTCGGCCGCGGCGTGCGCGGCCGCCCTCGTGACGCTCTTCGTCATCGGCGTGGTGACCATCATCTCCGGGGTCCCGGGAACCTCGTTCCGGGTGCCGCCCGCGGGCCTCTTGTACTTCGTGCCCCTCGCGATCCTCTTGTCCTTCTCCGCGTCGGGGCGGAAGTTCCTAGACCTCGACCAGGAGGGCATCCATCCGAACGCCTGGCTCGTTGCCCTCCTACTGTCCGCGGTCGTCGGGATCGTCTGGGCTCCGCGGGTCCTCATCCCCTACCGCCACGCGGAGTATCTCATGATCCCGTTCGCGCTCTTCGCGGGCGTCGGGTTCTTCCGGCTCCTCGACCTCGGTGGCTTGCGGGCCCGGAGGCGATACGCCGCGCTCGCCCTGTGCGGAGGCCTCCTGCTGGCGAATGGCTTGACTGGGATCCCGCCGCCGTCGACCCTGGCAGGATGGCGGGAGGGCACGATCCCCGCGGCGCTCGAGCCGGCGTACTGGGCGAGGGACCACGTGAGCGGTCTGGTCGTCTCGGACCACCACGGCTCCTCGACCGTCTTCGGGTTCGGTGGGATCAACGCCACGTGGGACCGAACCCGGACGCCGTTCACCGACCCCGTGTGGGACCCGGCGGACTTCTCCGGGATCGAATCCCCTTCCGGGACGAAGAACGGAACATACGTCTGGATCGACCGGGACATGGAGGCGGGGGTGCGGTTCCTCCCGTGGGAGGCCGCGGCGCCGATGGATTCCGCCGTGATCGAGAAGTTCGACAACGTGCCGTTCATCCGGGTGTTCGACAACGGATACGCACGCATCTACTGGATTGCGTGGGGTTGCACGCCCACGAGCTGCTGAGCCCGCACCCTTAAATGGACGGCGGCGGCATCCGGCGAAGCCCATGGGCTTCGCGGTCCTCCACGACCATCTCTCATTCATCGGCGGCGGCGAACGCGTCGCGCTCACCCTTGCGGCCGCGTTCGATGCGGACCTCTATGTGACCGATTTCGATCCGAGCCTGCCCAGGCGCGCGGGGATGGCGGAGGTTCGGGTGCACGAACTTGCAAGCGTGCCGCAAAGGCCCCCCTTCCGCCAAGATCGACAGGCGCGCGCCTTCCGGGAGGCCGACCTTCCTCCGTACGATGGGTATCTCTTCTCGGGGAACTGGGCCGTCTTCGCAGCGCCGAAATGCCGTCCGAACGCCTGGTATTGCCACACGCCCGTCCGGGTTTTCTACGACCTCCGGGAGGCTTCCCTCGGGAGCCTGTCCCCCTGGCGCCGTCTCGCTGCCGAGCGCTGGATCGCACGCCGGCGTCCGGAATACGAGGCCGCGGTCGGCGCCACGGAGCACGTCATCGCAAACAGCGCGAACGTTGCGGACCGTATCCGCCGCTTCCTAGGACGCTCAAGCGAGGTCGTCCATCCGCCGGTGGACGCGTCCCGATATCGGTTCGAATCGGTCGGTGACTTCTGGCTCTCCGTGACCCGTCTGTCTCACGAGAAACGGCTCGGGCTCCTGATGGATGTCTTCCGACAGCTTCCGAGAGAGCGGCTCGTCGTGGTCGGTGCCGCCCAGCGCGGTGTGAGGATCGAGCGCGCGATTCGGTCCCTCGCGCCGCCTCCGAACGTCGAGTTCCTCGGCGAGATCGATGACGGGAAACTCAGAGGCCTATATGCGACCTGCCGCGGACTCGTTGCGACCGCGCAAGCCGAGGACTTCGGCCTCGGGCCCGTGGAGGCCATGGCTTCCGGGAAAGCGGTCGTGGCGGTCGATGAGGGCGGGTACCGAGAGAGCGTCGTCCAAGGCGAGACGGGATGGCTGGAGCCGCCGACCCCGGAGGCCCTGGCCGCCCGGATCTCCGGGGCGACCCCCGACCTCCTCGAAGGGATGCGGGAGTCGTGCCAGGCGCGGGCCCAGCGATTCGACACGCGCCTGTTCGTCGACCGAATGAGGCAACTCCTAAAACGGTGGTTCGCCGAAACGCACGCCACGTAGTCGGGCCTCACGCCGTCGCCCGTTTCGTGCAGAGCATGACAATCTCTTCGCCGGCGTCCGGACGAGCGCGTACCAGGAGCGTTTCGGTGACCCGGAAAACTCGATCCGCGACCGATGCCCGGATCGTGGGGTCGTCGACGCGAAACCTTGCGTTGCGGCGAATCGCGAGGCTTGCATCGAAGAGGAGATGGAGGCGGCCCGTCGAGCGAACGCGCCGGACTGGCAGGCCGACGCGCTCCGCGCATGCGACCAAGTTCCCGACTCGAAACACGTGAAGATGCCGTGGCGGGTCAAGGTGAAGCCATGCTCGCCCGAACATCGCATGGCCCCAGCTTTCCGCGTTCGGCGTGAAGACGAGGAGGTCTCCGTCCGGCCTCAGCGCGCGTCGGGCCGCGGCGAGGACCGAGACGGGATCGGGGACGTGTTCGATGACGTGGCTCATCGTGATCACGTCGAACGAATCGACGGGGAGCGGGGCACGTTCAATCGGGCTCTCGATCACGTCAATCCCGTGCCCCCGCGCCACCGCGGCGGCCTTCGGATCCGGCTCCAGACCTTGCACGGCCCAGCCGAGGGCACGCGCAATCCGAAGAAAGGTGCCGTCCCCGCATCCGACGTCGAGAATCCGTCCGCGAGGCGGTCCCTGGACGAACTGGACAATTCCTTCGCATTCCTCCCGGATCGGGGGGAGGAGGCGGGCCGCCCGCCCAAGGAGACGTTCTCCGGCATCCCGTGCCGTCCCCGGATACCCGCACGCATCGAGGACGCCCCTGCGGCACCGGGGCCAGAACCCGGCTCCGGCCAAGGGCGAGGGTCGTTCGACCCCGTGCGTGTAGTACGACGCGTACAATCGTTCGATATCGTCGGGGACGGGGCGCGGGTCAAGCCAGAGATGGCGGCATCGGGGGCAAATTCGGAAGGACCAGGTGCCCGGAGCGTCCCAGGAGCGATCGACGAGGCCGTCATAGAGGACGGGGCCCGGGGTCGCGCAGAGCGGGCACGCCGGCGCTCGCTCCACGCGGATGCCCCCGTTGTCTTGGACCCCTTCCCCCGAAGGGCCGTCCGCGACGACGCGATCCGATCCCACCGCACTCACCCCGCTAGAGAAAGAGCGTTGAGTTCTCGCCGACAATCAGCCGTTGGCCTTTCGGGAGGCTGTGGTCCGCGGGCTTGACGACCGTGTGTCGACCGATGAGGCTGTTCACGATCTTGTGCGACGTCTCGATGACCACGTCTCCGATCACAATCGATGCCTCGATGTCCGCTCCCACGAGGACGGAGCCGTCTCCGATCGAGGTGAACGGCCCGATGTACGTGTTCGGTCCGATCGTGCAGTCCTTCCCGATGACCGCGGGACCCCGGATCGCGCTGCCGGCCTTCACGACGGTCCCAGGTCCGATTCGCACGCGTCCGTCGACGCGGGCCCCGGCTTCGACGGTCCCCTCGACGCGACCCTCGATGTCGTCGAGCAGGAGGTGATTGGCCTCGAGGATGTCCTCGGGACGCCCGGTGTCTTTCCACCACCCGCTCACGAGATGGGCCTTGAGCCGCGCCCCGCTCTTTCGAAGGTCGTCGAGTGCCTCCGTGATCTCGAGTTCGTTTCGTCCGGAGGGCTTGAGCCGCCCGATGATCGGGAAGATGCTGTCCCGGAGGAGATAGATCCCGACGAGGGCGAGGTCGCTCTTCGGTGCCTTTGGTTTCTCTGCGAGGGAGAGGATGTGATTCTGGCCGTCGAGCTCCGCGACCCCGAACTTCTCGGGGTTCGGGACGCGGCACAACATGATCTCCGCGTCGTATCGGTTCGCGAGGAAGTCCTGGACCATTGGACCGATCCCGCCTTTCAAGACGTTGTCGCCGAGGTATACGCAGAACGGCTCTCCGGAGACAAACTCCTTGGCGCAAAGGATCGCGTGCGCAATCCCGTGCGGAAACCCTTGGACGATGTACGTGACCCGGACGCCGAAATTTGATCCGTCTCCGAGGAGCTCCTTCACCTTTTCCGGCATGACGTCGCCGAGGATCACGCCGATGTCCACGATCCCCGCCTCCCTCAGGTCCTCCAGACAATAGAGGATGTTCGGCTTGTTCGCGAGCGGGATGAGCTGCTTCGGGCCCGTGTGGGTGAGGGGGCGAAGCCGGGTGCCGTGGCCTCCCGATAAGATGAGTCCCTTCATCGATCCGCCTTCATGTCCTCGAGGCAAGTGCGGAAAGTCGGCAAGGACCTTTTTAACGCTTCCTGCACCTTGCGGACGACAAAACAGGGGGCCAGCGGCCGCTTTGCCTGGAGGGCGGCGCTCGCGATCGAAATCGGGATGATCCTCGGAGTCGGGAAGCGGAAGACGTCGGCAACCGAGCGCCCCATGTCGACGCGGGAGAGGCACTCCTCGCACGCCACATGGAAGATTCCGGACGCCTGTCGACCCACGAGGTCGAGCGCAACCTCCGCCGCGGTCTTCGCATACGTTGGCGTGACCTGCTGATCGTGGAACAGGGGGACTTCCCGGCCCGCTTCGAGCTTCTCCAGGATCCACGTGACGGCGTTCGTCTTGCCGGAAAGCCGGTTCCATCCAAAGACCGCGGAGAGGCGGAGGATGACGGCCTGCGGATGCGCCTGCCGGACGACCAGCTCGCCCCCCAGCTTCGTCTGTCCGTACGTGCCCAGGGGATGTGGAACCGTGTCCTCCGCTGCCGGCCCGGTCCCGTCGAACACGTAGTCCGTCGAAGCGTGCACGAGGGCGGCGCCGACTGCGTTCGATGCGAGGGCGAGATACCCGGCCGCGGTCTCGTTCACATGCTTCGCTTCCTCCGGAGCTCGCTCGCAGCCGTCGACATCCGTCATCGCGGCCGCGTTCACCACCACGTCGGGTCGGACGTCCTGGACGACCGCCTTGACCGCCTTCGAATCCGCGATGTCGAGCCGACGCCAGACGATCCGCGGGTCCCCCGGCCCGTGACGGGCCCGGTGGGTCCCGAACACCCGGTAGCCGCGACGAAGGCCCTCCTGGCCGACGTATTGTCCGAGGAGCCCGGTCCCCCCGACGACGAGGAGGCTCACCACGCCTCCCCCATGGAAGGGGGAGCCAAAATCCTTCCGAGGTGAAAGCCTATGTACGCTCGCCGAAATACCGCACGGGACCCCATGGAGCTAATTCACGGCGTCGCGGTGAGGCCGCTGAAGCAGATCCACGACGAGCGCGGGTACCTGATGGAGATGCTCCGCACGGACTGGCCGGAGTTCGAGCGATTCGCCCAGTCGTACGTGACGATCGGATATCCCGGAATCGTGAAGGGGTGGCACTACCACAAGGTTCAAACCGACCACTTCGTCGTCGTCCGAGGGACCGCGAAGGTCGTGTGCTACGACAATCGGCCGGAATCTCCTACGAAGGGCAAGGTCAACGAATTCTTCCCGGGCGAGCGGAACCCCATGTTAATCAAGATCCCGCCACCGGTCGTGCACGGGTTCAAAGCGGTCGGGAGCGAGCCCGTGTACGTCGTGAATTTCCCTACCCATCTGTACAACTACAGGGAACCCGACGAATTCCGGATCCCCCACGACTCAAAGGAGATCCCATACGACTGGGACGTGAGGATGGGATAGGCGTCAATGGCTCGGTTGGTCGTCACAGGCGGCATGGGATTCATCGGCAGCTGTTTCGTGCGGAGGCGACTCGCGGCGGGAGGGGACGAGGTCCTCGTCGTCGACAAGTTGACGTACGCCGGGAATCAGGATAACCTGAAAGACTACGCCGACGACCGACGGCTAACGTTCGCGCAGGGGGATGTGTGCGACCGAAACTTCATGGACCGCGTGACGAAGGACGCGGATTCGGTCGTGCATTTCGCGGCGGAAACCCACGTCGACCGATCGATTTTGGAAGCGGGCGCGTTCGTCATGACGGACGTTGTGGGTACGTGGTCGCTCTTGGAGGCGTGCCGGAAGAACGACGTGGGCCGACTGGTCCACATCTCCACGGACGAGGTGTACGGGGAGGCGGAAGGTGGGCCCTGCACGGAGGAGGCGCCGCTGAAGCCGAGGAGCCCGTACGCCGCGAGCAAGGCGGGGGCCGATCGCCTCGTCTTCTCCTATCACGCCACGTACGGGCTGCCCGTGGTGATTTCGCGGTGCACGAACAACTACGGGCCGTACCAGCACCCGGAGAAACTCATCCCGCTCTTCGTCACGAACGCGCTCCAGGACAAGCCGCTGCCCCTCTATGGCACCGGGACGAACACACGGGACTGGATCCACGTGGAGGACCATTGTGCCGCATTGGACCTCTTGCTGGATGCGACGGGTGTCGAGGGGGAGGTGTTCAACATCGGCGCGTCGCAGGAGCACTCCGCCCTTTCGATCGGGAAGCGCATCCTGATCGAACTCGGCAAGCCCGAGTCTTTGATCGAACGGGTCGCGGACCGGCCCGGCCACGTTCGCAGACACGCGGTCGACTGGTCGAAGGCGAAGAGCCGTCTCGGGTGGGCACCTCGGAAGGCCTTCGCGGACGGCCTTCACGAAACGGTCGTTTGGTACCGGAAGAACGAATGGTGGTGGCGACCGATCAAGGGCGGAAAACCGCGTATCGGTTCCGACGTTCGGTATCGCAGCCTCGATTGACCGTCGTCCGACCCGGCATTCGGGAACGACCACCCTTCCGGGAGGACGATGTCCTCCATCTAGAGACCCCTCCAGGGCCAAGAGATTCAACGATTCCGAGACGGCACGGAGCACTCGCTTCCGGGAACCGTCGCATCCGTCGCCAGGCCCGTCAGATTATAACCGGGTCCTCGTGTATCCGGCTTCCGCATGGATGACCTCGTGTACGTCGTCGTCCTGAACTGGAATGGCGAGTCCTACATTCGCGAGTGTCTCCGCTCCGTCCTGAACCAGACGTACTCCCGGTACCGCGTCGTCGTCGTGGACAACGGCAGTACCGACGGGTCCGCCGATCTGATTCGCGAGGAGTTCCAAGAGGCCTTCCTGATCGCGCTTCCGGATAACCTTCATTTCGCCCGAGGCACGAATGCGGGCATCGAGGCGGCCCTGCGGGACCCCGCGTGCGAATTCGTTGTCACCTTGAACAACGACACCCGCTCCGACCCGGAATTCCTCTCGAGCTTTGTGAAGGCCGCCGCAGGAGAACACGTCGGTATGGTCGCAGCGAAACTCCTATTCATGGACCGGCCGAACGTCCTGAACACGACAGGAATCTGTCCGACGCGGGATGGCAGCGGGGTGGATCGCGGGTGGAACCAACGAGACGAGGGCCAATTCGACGCTGCAACTGATGTCTTCGCTCCGAGCGCTGGCGCGGCGCTGTACCGCCGCGGACTCTTTGAGCGGGTGGGGCTCTTCGATGGAGACTTCGTCGCATACTACGAGGACCTCGACTTAGCATGGCGAGCGCGCCTTGCGGGTTGGACAGCCCGGTTTGCACCAGGGGCAATCGTGTACCACAAGTACTCTGCATCGTCAAGCCATCAGTCCCCGTGGAAGACCTACCAAGGAGAGCGGAACCGTATATGGAATCTCGTCCAAAACTATCCGCTCCGGTACATCGCGGAAGGAATACCCTGGAACGGACTACGGGTCCTCGCAGCCCTTCGCCGACGGACCTTCCCGGGGCGATATCTCTCCACGCACACGCCCGATGGTCAGGGGACGCCTTCCTTCGGGGACTTCGCAACGGCCACGTTGCGGGCGCGCCTAGACGCGTATGCGGGCCTCCCGGCAGCGTTTCGGAAACGGCGTTCCCGGCAATCCTACCGATGTGTCGATGCCAGGACAGTTGGCGGTTGGCTGCACCAATACGGCGTTCCTATCAAGGCCATGCCTGTAAATTAGGCCACATGCATCTTGCGTCATCGCTCCTCGACTGCGTAGGCGCACGAGATCCTTCGTTGAACGCATCTCCGCATGGACGCGAGTAGAAGCTTCTCGCCTCCCGGAAGCGATCGGCTAGGCCAATCTCCACGCACGTCAACCCCCATTCCCGCAGGAAAGTGAGCCGCTACGGCCGTGGCGGCGAGGGGAAACATGCCGTGCAGTGCGGGTCGATGTCACCCAGGCTCTTGTGATACTCGCAGAATCGGGCAGTGAGCATGAGGCCGGAACAAAACTCGTTGACGCTCGCGATCTGGTCGGACAGGGTCATGCCGTGAGCAATCCGCTCGGCGAGCGCGTGGACGAACGGCTTGATTTCCGGGAAAAGGCGGAGCATCTCCTGGTCGACTCCGCGGGTCTGCGTATTGTAGTGGCTGACGGCGGCTTGCGTAATCGCCATCGAGCGAGCCACGTCGACCTGCTTCATCTTGTAGGTTTGAAGGAGCTCGCGGGCGAGGCGCGCGCGGATCGTCGGCAGGAGCTTGGCAACGACCAATTCCTGAGGCTGAAGCATCCGTTGCGCCTGGCCTTCTCCGGCCGGAGTGCAATACAGTATAACACGGTATTTAACCGTGACTCTTTTCAGAATTGACAAGGATCTCAGCTCGATTGAGGACAGCTTCGACCGAAGAAAATCGCGGCTCCGCCCGACCATCGCTCCGTGCCGAATTCAGCGGACTCAACGAAGATGTCGCCCGCGTCACACCGCGCAGCAACGGGGGCTCTCCCAGTACTCAAGACCCAAGCGGACGAGAGTCCCGTCCGTCGACGTGATCGCGTACGCTTCGGCGTCGGATGTGCGCGTCACCGTCAGGACCTGCTGGCCGTCGACCACGAGGATCATGCAGTCGCAGACAATCGAGCGGACATCGGCGACCTTCTCGAGGTCCTTCTCGATGGGGATGGCCGGAAGCGCGAGCTTGAGACGCACGCGGCGCTTCGTCGCCTTGACCAAATCACCCTCGAGCTTCCGGAAGAGCGACTCGTCCGAGGCCAGCAAGACGATCTCCTTCCGAGCGGAGGAAATCAGCCCCCTCGCACGGGAGACCACATTGGACAGTCCCTTGACGATGTACGCGATATCGGTAGCGGGCGACGCGGTCGCGACGCCGAGAGGTTCGAGGATCGAGCGCAGGCGGGCCGTCGACGCGCGGCGGCGCTCATAGTCCTCCTCGGCAATCCGTGCGAGGCGGATTTCGACTTCTTTTGGAGCGACGACTCGATACACTTTCGGCTTCCCGTCCTGAACTTCGACCAGGCCTTTTTCCGCGAGTTCGTCGAGCGCGTAGTAGATCTTCGAATCCGAGATGCCCGTCTTCAAGACCAATTCGCTCGCGGTCCCGCGCCTCGTCCGCACGAGCGCGCAGAACACCTTCGCCGCGTTGCCGGTGAGGCCGAGGTCCCGCAGAGTACCCCCGATCCGCTCCAGCGCGGGGCCCAGCGCCTCCTGCAGCAACGCATTCGCGCGCACGCGGGCTTCCGCCATCTGGGAGGCCGAGGTAGGGAGAGTATATGAACTTGCCTACTACTCAAGAGAAGTAGATAACATGAACGAAGAACCCAAGACCTCTAAGGCGACCAGCTGTTGCTGCTGCGGGCCGTGCTGCGGCGGCTGCGGATGCTGCGCGGGCTCCGTCGAACCACTCGACGTCAGCCAACTGTGCTGCTGAGACGCGGACCGCAGGTGAACGAAACGGGCTATCGGGCCGAGAGCCCGGACGGCGTCCTCGGCAGGAGGCTGCGGTAGACCTCGGTCAGCTCCTCCAGTTCCGATCGGCCGAGCCGCGAGTCCTTGATGTATTCCTCGTAGAGAGGCGTCACGTCCAGATCCCCGAGGCACGTGATCGACATGTTCAGGACGTACTCGGTGAGGATCCGATGCGGATCGGGCTCGCCTTCGGAGGCGATCTTTGACCGACGAGAGCGGAACAGGCGCATCGCAACCTGACCAGACGGTACACGACAAGACGAGGTACCTAACCCTTTTTGCGCGATTATCGGGCGGCGGATTCAGACACAGAGGATCCGGCACACGGCAAAGGAAGTCTCAAGGCGCGGGGCCGTGTACCGCCGATGCCGAATGGCGCAGTCCCATCCCGCCCGCACCGAATGTTTCTTCGACGGAGCGTGTCCGGGGAATCAGCTCGAGAAGAGAGGACCGATGCGGGCCGCCTACGTCATCGGCGGGCACGAATATGTGAGGCATGTGCCGGATCTCGATACCGCCAGGGGGACCCTGAGGAGCAACAACATCGCGGAGTACGCCGCGCTGGTCTTCCTGTTGCGGAGGCTTCGCGAGATCGAATCGGAGACCGGCCGGAGAGGGGCCTACGTGATCCATGGGGACTCGCAGCTGGTGATCCGACAGATGAAGGGCCGCTACCGCGTCAAGGCGGACCACCTTCGGGCCCTGAACTCGGAGGCCAAGTCGCTGGCCGCGCAACTCGACGTCACCTTCCAGGAAATCCCTCGGAGCCGCAACAAGGCGGGATTCCTGCTCGAACGGGAGGGCGCAAGAGTCTTCCGTGATGAACGGAAGTCGGAAGCCACCAGGGAGAATTGAACTCCCGACCTGCCGCTTACAAGGCGGCTGCTCTACCGACTGAGCTATGGTGGCGCGGCGAGCCCATCGGCGCTTTCGTGTAAAAGCGTTTTCGCGCGCGATTCGGCCGAGCGCGGTGCGAAGAGTATCATTTCCTAAAATCACGGAAGAGCCTTTATTCGCGCCACCCGGCCTCCGCACGGTTGCTTGACGGGCCTTCCTTGTCCAAACTGCGGTAGCGAGACCGCGTTCCTCGATCAGTACAACCGCCACTATTGCTACTCGTGCGGTCGGTACGCGCCCGAGGGGTACGGGGATCGCGGCGCGAAGCCGTGCCCCACGTGCGGCAGCGTCCTTTCGTACATCGCGGCGTACGAACGATACTACTGCTACCGATGCAACGCATACCCTCCCGAAGAAACGGTGGCCGAGAAGCAGGAACCCGAACCAGCCGTCATCGCGCCGGCGGTCGAAGCCGACCCGTCCGAGCAAGTCGTTTTCCAGGAGCCTTCGAAGCCTGAGGAAGCCCCGCCCACGGTCGTCGAGACGCCCGGCGAAGGACCGATCGAGCCCACTCCATCCGCGACCGAGCCCGCGACCGAGCCCGCGACCGATCCTTCCCCGGCACCAGCGGAGCCGCCGGCGGAGGAGATCCTGACAGAAGGAGAGGCCTCACCGAAGCCGCCCCTTGTGCGGAGGTCGATCTGGCAGGCGAAGAAGCCCGTGCTCCTCGAGCTTTGCAAGGCGTACGGACTCGACCCGACCGGGACGAAGGAGCAACTCCGTGGAAGACTCCTGAGCTATCTCGACGAACTCGAGCCAGAGTCAAAGGAAAAGGAGGAAGAGGTCCATCCCGAGGACGAGCCGGCCGCGGAGTCCGAGATCGAAACCCCCGAGGAAACCCCCAAGGACGCCGAGGAGTCCGAGCCGGTCTTCGAATCGCCAGCGTGGCTGGAACCGTCCCAGCAGGAACCGATTGAAACGGCGGCGGAAGAGAGCCCGGAGCCGGTTGCTCCCGGGACGACCGCCGCTCTGGAAGTCATCGTCGAAACCCCGGTCGCCGAGACGGCCCGTCCGGCGCAGCCGGTGGGCGTCGTCCAGGAGACGCCCACCGCCCGCGAGATCCCGAAGGTCGAGCACCCGTGTCCCACATGCAGCCGCGAGCTCACCTACATTCCCCAGTACAACCGATGGTATTGCTACTCCTGCCGTGCGTACTCGCCCGTCGCACGCTCGAAGAACGCCTGTCCCAACTGCGGCGCGACCCTCCGCTGGATCGACCGATACGAACGCTGGTGGTGCGATTCGTGCCGTCGATACGCGCCCGCGGACCTCCCGCGGCCGGTACGGGCGGCGATGCCGGTCGCCGCGACCGTGACGGCGGAACGAGCGGTCCGGCCCGTCTACCAGCCCGCCGCCGTGGT
>WNGM01004182.1_pt1 | contig 12812 bp, 9 predicted proteins | sample 5400571 | NCBI WGS metagenome assembly WNGM01 (sample SAMN13153378, study PRJNA577476) | soil metagenome | isolation source: 100 cm soil or saprolite under Garry oak tree replicate 2 | place: USA:California | collected 2016-06-15
CGCGCTCACGGAAGAAATCATAGGTGTTGACCTTATTGTACGTCACACACGGAGACATACAGTCGATCAGAGAGAACCCATGGTGCTGGATGCCGTTCTTAACGAGTTCGGCCATGCCTTTCACGTCGCCGCTGAAGGCTCGTGCGACATAGGTCGCCCCCGACGCCAGAGCGAGAGAGATCGGATCCACCGGGTTCTCGATGACGCCTTCGATCGGCGTGGACTTCGTCTTCATTCCTTTTTCAGAGGTCGGGCTCGCCTGGCCCGTCGTGAGTCCGTAGATCTGGTTGTTCATCACGAGGTACGTGATGTCAAAGTTCCGCCGCATCGCGTGGATGAAGTGACCCACGCCGATCCCGTATCCGTCCCCGTCGCCCCCGGTCACGATGACCTGGAGATCCGGATTCGCCAGCTTCGCGCCTTCGGCGACCGGCAGGGCCCGTCCGTGGATCGCATGGAATCCGTACGTCGACAGGAAGTGCGGCAAGTTGCTCGAGCAACCGATCCCGGAGACGACCAGGATATTCCACGGCTCGAGCTGGAGCGCGTGGATCGCAGTCTGGAGCGCCCGCAACACGGCGAAGTCGCCGCAGCCCGGGCACCACGTCGGCTTGATCTCGGACTTGTACGTGTCCATCTCGAACTCGAGTTTCACGCGACCGCCTCCATGATCTTGTCGGAGATGTCCCGCCAGGTGAAGGGCTCGCCGTCGTACTTCCCGAAGAAGTGGTCCGGCTTGTATCCGGTCTCCGCCCGGAGGAGCCGAGTGAACTGGCCCGTGTAGTTCCCTTCGATCGCGAGGCTCTGCTTCACGTTCTTCAGGAGGCCGAGGGTCGCCTCGGCGTGGAACGGGAAGAGGGTCGGGAACTCCAGGCTGTTCACCCGGATCCCACGCGCTTCGACGTTCTGGATCGCCTCGTGAGCCGCGCCCCAGGTGGACCCCCAGTGGATCAGGGTGAGATCAGCGTCCTCCGGCCCCCACAGCTCTGGCGGTGGCGTATCCTTCCGGAGTCCGTCGAGCTTCCGCATCCGCTTCTCATGCATCCGGTTGCGCTCGGCGACGTACTCCGGGATGCCGGCGAGGACATCGGAGATGAGTTCGCTGTTCTCCATGTGCTCGTCCGTTGCGGCAACGAACTGATATCCTTTCGTGCCGGGGATCGCCCGGGGACTCACGCCGCTCTCCGTGAGGAGGTATCGCTTGAACTCCTTCACTTCTCCGCCGTTGGCGGCCGACATGCCGCGCACGATGGGCACGTTGAAGTCCGGCTTTTCGACCGTGCGGTAGCCCTCGCCCAGGTAGAGGTCGGAAATCAGGATGATCGGCGTCTGGTAGATTTCCGCGAGGTTGAACGCCTGCGCGGTGTGACGGAAGCATTCTTCGGGATTGCGAGGCGCCAGGATCGCGCGAGGCCAATCGCCTTGGCCCGCCCCAAGCGCCAGGTTGAGGTCGCCCTGTTCGGTTTTCGTCGGCAGCCCGGTGGAGGGGCCGCTCCGCTGCACGAGAATCGCGACGAGCGGCGTCTCCGTCATCCCGGCTTGGCCGATCGCCTCGACCATCAGGGAGAAGCCACCGCCGGAGGTCGCGGTCATCGAGCGGACCCCAGCGAAGCCCGCGCCGACGGCCATGTTCATCGCCGCCAGCTCGTCCTCGACCTGCTTGACGACGACGCCGTGGGGAGGGCCATGAGAGGCCATCCAATGAAGGATCGAAGAGGCCGGCGTCATCGGGTATTGCGCGAGGAACTTCACGCCGGCCGCGAGCGCGCCGAGGCAGATCGCCTCGTTCCCGGTCATCAGGTACTTCGGCTCATTCGGATACGACAGTCCGAGGTTCAGGGAACCGCCCATCTCCTCGACGGCGGCCGCACCGAGCTTCGCCGCCGCGATGTTCTGCTGGACGATCTCCGGCTTCTTGTCCCCCCAGATGTCTTTGAAGGCGCTCTCCACGTGCCGGAAGTCCAGGTCGAACAGGCGGACGGCCGCACCCAGGGCGACCGTGTTCCGCATCAACGCGTTTGGGGAGAGGCTCTGCGCCTTCTTGCGGAGGGGAATCCCCAGGAGACGCACGTTGCCGCGGACCTTGTTTGGATCCGGCTTCGTGCCGTCGACGTCATAGACGATCGCGCCGCTCTCGGTGACTTGCCCTTGGTGGACATCCATCGTCTGCTGGTTCAGGCACACGACGACGTCTGGGTCGACGCCATGGGACAGGACCGGATCGAGGCCTCCCCGGATCTGGGTCCAGACATGGCCACCGCGGATTACACTTTGATACGACGAATATGTCCATGTGTGCATCCCGCTCCGCGCACTGATCTTCGCGAAGCTCTCCGCAGTCGACGAGACGCCGTCTCCAGCGGCGCCGCCAATGCGAAAGACAAGGTCTCTTTTGGCCATCCGGAATCCCACCGTGTGGGCCGAAGTGTGTCTCGGGTTCTCCCCATCAACGCCGTCCGAATTTAATATACTCTTGCATGCATAGAACCCGGAGGAAGACGAGGTCCCCGGCACAATCCTTTTGGTGTTCGGGCCGTTCCCGAGGCGAACGACGTGCGAGCGGTCCCCGATCTGCCGAAGCACCCGAAGCCCCTGGGCCCGTACTCCCACTGCGTCGTCGCGAACGGATTCGTCTTCATTTCCGCACAAGCGCCGATTGCTCCCGGCGGGAAAGCGGGCGAGTGGGCCGCGCCCGATATCGCGGGCCAGACAAGACAATCGTTGAAGAACATAGCCTCGATCCTCGAAGAACTCGGGCTGACGATGGCCTCCGTCGTCAAGACCACCGTCTTCCTTACCGACCCGGCGGACTTCCAGGCGATGAATGAGGCATACAAGGACTTCTTTCCCGAAGAGCCACCGGCGCGGTCTCCCGCGAAACTCGGGATCGCGAATCCAGGCCTGAAGGTCGCAATCGAAGCCGTCGCGGTGTACGAGCCGAAGCAGGATGAGTGAGCCGCCTCCTCGACCGATTCATTCGCGCAGGCGGTGAGATACGACGTCAAGCAGCCGCAGGCTGGGTTCCCGGGTACAGGTAGCAGGCGACGAAATGATGTGGGGCGATTTCAAGGAGTTCCGGCTCCCTCACCGGTAGGAACTCGAGGACGACGCGGCCGTCGTCGAGTCCCACCCGCTGGATCGCACGGAACGCGATTCCATCGGGCCGCGACGAGCGTGCTCTCACGAGCGCCTCGACACGCAGTCGGTGCGACTCGGTGGCCGGATCGCGGTAGCGAAGGAGGAGGACCTCGTCCCCGCGGATCGTCACCTCCTCGAGGGCCGGGAGATCCGTGGCTTCCGGATTGCGCGACCGATCGAACAGGTATGCCGCGGTCGCCGCCACATCCCTCGGACTCCAGCCGCAATGCGGAAGGACGACGTTGCAACGCGTATGGAACCGGCACCCCGCTGGCGGGGCGATGGGACTCGGGACGTCTCCGGGAAGGATGATTCGTTCCCTTCGTCGCTTCGGATCGGGGACCGGGACGGCGGAGAGAAGGGCCTTGGTGTACGGGTGCATTGGATTGGCGAACAGCTCGGCCGTTCGCGTTCTCTCGAGGATCCGCCCGAGGTACATGACCGCGACGCGGTCCGCCATGTGCCGCACCACGCTGAGGTTATGCGTGATGAGGAGGTACGTGAGCTTCTGTCTTTGCTGAATGTCTTTGAGGAGGTTCAGGATCTGCGCTTGGACGGACACATCGAGGGCGCTCGTGGGCTCGTCGAGGAGCAGGAACTCCGGTTCCGGCGCGAGGGCGCGGGCAATCGCGATCCGCTGACGCTGGCCTCCCGAGAACTCGTGGGGGAAGCGGTACAGGTACTCGGGCCGCAGACCGACCTCCTGCAGGAGACGAGCGCTCTGTTCGTACGCCTCAGCATGGGTCGCGAGACCGCTGACGAGGAGCGGCTCGGCGACGATGTCCTTGACGAGCAGCCGAGGATCCAGCGAGGTGAACGGGTCTTGGAAGACGGGCTGCATAAACCGGCGAAGCGACTTCATCGACCGGCGGCGCAGCCGAGTCATCGAGTACTGACGGATCAGATCCTTCGTGTGGCCGTCGTCGCGGACGGCATCGCGGCCATTCGTGCGTAGGCGTTCGAAGACCTCGACGGGCACGTTGAATAGGACATCGCCTTCCGTGGGCTCGATGAGCCGCAGCAGGAGCCGACCCAATGTGGTCTTGCCGCAGCCGGACTCGCCAACGAGCGCGACCGTCTCCCCTCGACGGATCACGAGGTCCACACCATCCACCGCGCGGACGGTCGCAATCGCCCGTTGAAGGAGGCCGCCTTTCACCGGAAAGTGTTTCTTCAGGCCTCGGGCGGCCAGCAGGATTTCGTTGCGCTCCCGACTAGGTTGCGCCACTCGCCACCTCCTCCGCGTACAGATGGCAGGCGACTCTCCGATTCGGGCCGTGGGAAAGGAGCTTGGGCTCCTCGACCCGACACCGATCGAAGGCGAAAGCGCATCGCGGGTGGAACCGACAGCCGGATGGCGGCGTCAGGAGATCGGGGACGACTCCCGGAATCGTGGGCAGCGGGTCTCCCGGCTCGAGCCCCTGACTCTCCGTCGACACAATCGATTGGAGAAGGCCCTGCGTGTACGGGTGAAGTGGGTTCGCGAAGAGATCGGCCACGGGAGCGTCCTCGACGATTTTCGCGGCGTACATGACGGCGACCCGGTCGCTGAGTTCCGCGATGACCGCCAGGTCGTGCGTGATGTAGAGGATCGCGGAATCGATTCTTTTTCGCAGGTCTTTGAGAAGCCCGAGGATCTGCGCTTGCGTCGTCACGTCGAGCGCCGTCGTCGGTTCGTCTGCGATCATCAGGGCCGGCTCACCCGCGAGCGCCATGGCGATCATCACGCGCTGTTGCATCCCTCCGCTGAGCTCGTGCGGGTACGCGTCGTAGACCTTCGTCGGCTCCGAAATCCGGACGAGTCGGAAAAGCTCGACCACGTGTCGCCGCGCCTCCTCCTCGATCGGTCGGCCCAGGACCGCGCGGACGACCGGGATCGAGGTGACGATCCGATAGAGCAACCGTCGGGACCACAGCTCGGTCTCCGTCCGGAACAAGTCCGTCGCCGGGTCCCGGAACCTGAGCTCGATCGCATCCTTCTCGACCGCGACGGACTTCACAATAGAGAAGATCGCACCGAACGGGCCGGAGGCGGTCTCCCGAAGGAGCGCCTCCACGCGGGCCCGAAGATCCTCGGACGGCATGAGGAACTCGCCTCTCCCCCGGTCGCTCCCGGAACCACTCGCGGATCGGAAGTATAGACGAAGCGCGTCCGGTCGCGGCGAGACAGTCGCAAGCGGAGGCAAGCCTTTGGCTCGCGGGTTCTTCGCGGGATCGAACAGATCGACCGCCGGTTGACCCAACGAGAGCCTCGATAGCCGTTCCCACACGCGGGTGTAGTGGGTCTGCTCCATGGCATCGAGGCGCTTCAGGAATCGGAGCCACCAGCCGCCCCCCTGACGGCGGCGACCCGCGAACCGCTGGACTCGAGCTATCCGGTCCTCGAGCGGCATCCCTGACGCGTCAATCAGGGCGTGGATCTTCTCCGGCCGCAGCCCGCTCCGGACGCAGAAGTCGGCAATCAAACGCTCTCGCTCCGACGCATCTCCCGAAGCGACCGCCTGGCGGAACAGGTTGAGATCCTGCTCCGTCAGATCCCGGCGCGAAAGCAGGCGGTCGCAAATCTCCTGTCGCCGCTGAAACATCAGCACTTCGGCGACCTGATATCCGACTCGGAGGACGGGGTTCAGGGAGGACATCGGCTCCTGGAAGATCATCGACATGCCGCGTCCTCGGACCCGGTTCATCCGGGCTCGGTGCTTCTTCAGACGGTCGTCCGAAGGCAGAAACTTCGGCGGGCCTTTCGTCCGCGGGACGACGCGGATGTCGTCCTCACTCCCGGCGAGCAGGTTGAGTCCTCGGAACCAAATTTCACCCCCGGCGATTCGCCCCGGCGGTTGCTGAAGCAGGTACATGATCGAGAGCGCTGTGACCGTCTTGCCGCAACCCGATTCGCCGACGAGCCCGAGCACCTCCCCGTTCCCAATCTCAAGGTCGACCTCGTCCACCGCTCGGAGGATCCCACGAGACGTCGAGAACTCCGTCTTCAAACCTCGGACGACCAGGATCGGCTCCACCCGCTACCTCCGGGCACGGGGATCGAGGACGTCGCGGAGGCCGTCCCCTAGGAGGTTGACCGCGACGGTGAAGATGAGCAGCGCAATCCCGGGCGCCAGGATCGTCCAGGGATAGGACCGGAATCCGCTCGTCCATCCGATGTTGATCAGGTTGCCCAATTCCGGAAGGAACAGGTTGCCGGCGTTGAAGCCGATGAACTCGAGGGCCGCGAAGATCTGGGTGACGACGCCGAGGTCCAGCGAGATCTGGACAAACACGGGTGCGAGCGTGTTCGGCAGCACGTGCCGGATCATGATCCGTGCATCGGAAGCGCCGGCGGCACGCGCCGCCTCCACAAACTTAAGCTCCTTCACGGAGAGCGACTGCGCTCGAACGAGACGCGCGTAGGGTGGCCACCACAGGATGAGGAGGATGAGATTAATCGTGAAGAAGTCCCTCTTCGCGAGGGCGAATGCGACCGCGATGGCAAAAACGAGGAACGGAATCGAGTATGTGACATCGGTGACGCGCATCAACGCCTCGTCGAAGAAACCGCCGCGAAACCCGGCGAACACGCCGATCAGACTTCCGACCGCGGCGCCGACGAGCACTACAAACGTGGAGTAGATCAGGTCGATGCGAATTGCTTTCAAGACCGCGTCGCCCAAATCGATGCCTGGGTACGTGGTCCCCATCCAGCCGCCAGCGGCCGTTCCCCCGGGCCACCAGAACGGCGCCTTGGGAAACGGGTCCGAGAAATTCGGGACCATGATGTCATTGTGCGAGACGAAGAACTGGTCGTAAATCACGATTCCGAGGTAGCCGAGCACGATGATGAGGCCGGCCGCGGCCGGCGGGCTCTTCATCAGGAGGCGAAGCGTGAGCCAGTATTCCTGCAACCGGCGGCGCCAACCGGACATGTCGAGTCGGGCGCCTTCCCCCCGCCGCACCGTGACCGTGCTCATCGTCGGGCCTCACAAGCTGATTCGAGGATCGAGATACGCGTACATCACATCCGCTGCCAAGTTAATCAAGACGAGGAATAGGGCGAAGATCAGCGTCGTCCCCATGATGCCGCCGGCGTCGAATCCGAGGACCGCCTGGGTCGCCCAATATCCGATGCCCGGCCAAGCGAACACGTCCTCGACGAGGACGACGCCACCGAGGAGGCCCGCGAAGAGCAAGCCAATGACCGTCGCGGCCGGGAGGAGCGCATTTCGGCGGATGTGCGTCCGCGTGACGACCCAGTCGGGCAACCCCTTCGCCCATGCCGTGCGGACATAGTCCTGGTTCATCGAATCGACCATCCCGGAACGGACCATGCGCAGGATCACGCCCAGGATCCCAATCGTGAGCGTGGCCGTCGGAAGGATGAGATGCTTCAAGGCGTCCAGGAACACCGCCCACGATCCGTGGAGCGCCGCATCGAGGACGAGGAAGTGCGTGGGCTGCGAGAACAATTGATATGTCCCCCCGAGGTCGACGAAAGCCCACGGTTCCGTGGACGGACTGATGGAACTCGGGCTGTATCCGCCGGTGATCTCCCATCCGGGAATCAGCGAGATCGCTAGAATCTGGAGGAGCAGGGCGAGCCAGAAGAACGGAATCGAGTATCCGACCAAGGCAAAGATGCGGGTCGCATGGTCGGGCAACTTGTCTTTCCGCAACGCCGAGACCGTCCCGGTGGGAACCCCGATCAGAGTGGCGAACGCGGTGGCCGCAATCGCGAGCTCAACGGTCTGCGGGAAGAAAATGGAGATCGCCTGGGTCACGGGCATCCCGCCCTTGATGGCGGAGGTCGTGTATCCCCAGTCTCCGCTGAGGAGTCCCCGCATGTAGTAGAAGTACTGGACGGGGACGGGGTCCCGCAGATGGAACTGCTGCACGATCGGCTGGAGGAGCGGGTTGTTGATGTCGCACGCGCCGAGCTTCGGCGTGCAATAGACTGCGATGGCGAGGTTGGGACCGAACGCATGGCTCAGCGTGAACGTAATGATCGTGACACCGAGCAGCGTTGGGATGAGGATGAGGAGCCTGCGAACGACGTAGAGGATCAGGCGCATTTTCGATCCGACCCTGTGAGGGAGCGAGACCTAAAGGATGTTTCCCGATCCGTGTGAGGTCCGAATGGAGACATGGGCATATCGAATGCAACGAATCGACAGGTCAGCCAGCCCCAGCGTTCGCTCGCCCACTCCCACGCTTCGGGACGCGGCGGCACGCCTCCGGCCGAAACACGACGGGGCAATGCTATAGCTGCCATCCGCGCTCGAACGTTCGACCGCCGAGCGGTACGAGGGCTATCCGAGAGAGCGCCGCCGCGGTCGCGACGACGGAGAACGGTACCCCAGTCGCGACGAAGTACCCGCCCGGGGAAGAACTCGTCGTGGTCGTACTCGGCTTCGTAATCAGGTCGTACAGCAGATCCAACCCGCCCAGCGTCGGATTCAGCTCCTTGTCCATCCCCGTGATCCACGTCCGGAAGGAAAAGAACGTGTACTGCTGGAACGCCGGGACGTAGTACCAGAGGTTGGCGAACGCTTGCTGGGCCTGTTGCGAGTCAATCACGACCTGGTTCACGTTCGTCGCGTTCGGCGCGCTGATGCTGTCCAAGATCCAGTTCCGGATGTTCGTCGAGGCCGCCACTTGGTTGGTTCCATTCGGGTCCGCGGCTAAGTATTGGATGTTGTATCCGTTCGCGTTCGGGTACGTCCCCCCGTCTGGTGTTGAAGACGTCACGGGGCTATCCGCAGGGAGCAGCATCGGCAGGGTGTAGTCGGTCGGGAATGGATAGTCCGCGAGCCACCCGAGGAAGTAGATGCCCATTGGGTCCACGTGGGGCACCGAATTGGTAATCATCTCCTCGAACGAAATCGGCTTGATCACGACGTGGATTTGACCCGGGGGCGCCAGCTGTTCGATGTTCTGGGCCCATGCGGCCGCTGCGGCCCGATTGACGATGTCGGCCGTCTCCACGTTAATCGCGATCGTGAAGCCCGAAGTGCGCCACCCATGGTCACGGACCCACGCAGTCTGGTTGTAATATTGGTGGGCCAGCGTCATGTCGAACACATTGAGGGACGACAGGTCCTGGTACCCAATCATCCCCGAGGGAATGATGCCGTTGAACGGGGTTCCGAACGTCGCGTTGAACTTCTTGTTGCCCAGAATCTGGTCGATGTACTGGCCGTAGTTATACGCGTACGCGAACGCCTTCCGCATGTTCAGGTCGACGAAGAAGTTCGACGGAACCTCGTTGCCGTAGGGATTCGAGTTCGGACCGATCGTCGACTGGTAAATCTCCAGATTGAAGTTCCACCAGAACATGTTGAGGGTCGGGTTGAACTGGATGCGGATCAGGCCGAGCCCGGAGAGACGCTTCGCGACGTCGAAGTGAGCACTCGGTATGCCCGCAATGTCCGCTTGTCCGGACTCCAACGACAACTCGCGCGTAGAGGCGTCCGCGACGTACTGCAGGACAACCTTGCTGACCGTTGCCGCCGGGACGCCGGGGAGCACTTGGAAGGACGGGTTCGGCTTCAGCACAACGGAGTCGGGGTTCGCCACGTAGTCAATCATGTACGGCCCGGATCCGACCGCGCCATTGCGCCAGGCGGGTACGTAGTTCGCGAGCGCGCTGTACTTCTCGTAGTCGACGAAGCCCGCGGGGTTCCAGATAAGCTTAGGGCCCGTCGACTCGAGCCACAGATGGTCCATGATCCCGGCGCCCAGCGGATCCGCGACGACTTGGTAGAACAAGAGCGGCGGCGCTGGGCTGATCAGGTGGAACGTGACCTCCTGAGTGTTGTTGTTGACCGAGACCGCGCCGTCCACCACGCCGAAGGTCTGCGTCGCGTTAATCGAGCCGTCCGGGTTCGTCAGTCCCGAGATGAACGTCCCCGGAACGAAGAACTGGGAGATAATCCAGCCAGGTGGGAACGGAGATCCCGAGTTGAAAAGCATCGTCCGGCTGATCGAGTACTTCACATCCCAAGCCGTCACACTGTCTCCGTTCGAGAACTTCAGACCTTGCCGAATGTGGAAGGTGTAGTTCATGAAGTCCGGAGAGACTCGTCCGTTCGCCACCGTCGGGATTTGATCTGCAACGACCGGCACGAAGTTTGAGGTCGACGTGCCGTTGTAGGCGAGGAGGGTCTCGTAGATGTTGGAAATGACTTCGAAACCAGTGGATTCGTAGTCCAGCGCGGGATCGAGTGTGGTATAGCCGCCGGTCACGGCCTCCATGTTCGTGATGATTCCCGGCTTGATCACATTCCCTGAGTACGTGATCTCGCGGTACGAACCGACGGCCACCGTCAACCCCACGACGGTCGTCTGACCCTGACCCGTCGCCGTGAGGACCGGGTGCGCCGGAGTCGAATTCGTTTGCGCCGCGGAGAAGTTTCCTGTCGTGACAGTGAGGGACACGCTGAAAATGCCCCCGGAATTGTAGGTGTGCGAGATCATGTAGGGGTCCGCGACCAACGTGTTCGTTGTCGCGTTCTCGAGCCGAGAGTTGTTTGTCGCCGGCGTCGAACCGTCGCCGAAGTTGATGGTGAGCCTCGTGACCTGCCAGGTGTAATTCACCCAGGAATTCGCGACCGAATCGACAAGGTCATCGAATTCGAAGTCCGGCGGCTGGGCGACCGCTCCGACGAACGCGATGTGGGCTCCGACTGCGATGAATGGAGCGCCGGGAGAAGATTGCGTTTTGTTGAATGAAAGGGCCCCAAGAGAAGTCGTCGTCCCGAGTGGATCCGGGTTCGCCACCGGTGCGGCGCCGACCTGCACCGGGAAGAGACCTTGCGCGTTGTCCACGGTCTTTCCGTTACTCAGGGACGCCGTCGAGAGGACGAAGTAGTTTCCTGGATTTGCGTACGTGTGAGCGATCGTGTCGCCCGTCGAACTCTGTTTGTTGCCGTCGCCGAAATCCCACCGCATGCCCGTGCTGCTCACAAACGGCGGTGGGGTGACCGTCGCCGTGAACGACGTGGACCCGCCGGCCGGGATGAACTGGTTGTTGCTCGTCACGAAGATTGAGCCCGACCCGAGGTACAAGACGAAGAAGGTCGCGAGCCCGGCGATGACGAGGATCGCCACGACGACGAGCACAATGAGGACCTTTCGTCCTCGGGGTCTTGCGGCCGCAGGCGTTATTTCCGGTCTTAACGGCTCAGAAGGCGCTGGTTGGACTTGAGGCTCAGAGGAATCCACTCGAATCCTCCTCCGACTGAAGGGCGGTCAAGTCGGTCCCTATATACGATGATTTTGGCACATTGCCCAGTCGCGAGGCATAGAGGCATATTCGGCGTTGCGAACGTGTGGCGTCCGGAAGTTCCGCAGGCCGAATGGTGACCGTTCGAGAGCGGCTTTATGTTCACGAGCGGAATAGACGAGAAGCAAGCCGGGCGCTTCGGGGGAGTGTCGGGACATCGATCAAGAAGAGCCTCACAATCGCGTCGTGATCACCGAAGAGGTCGACGCGCCAGACGCCGACGGGCTTAGCGAGAGCGCCTTCGCTCGCCGGCACCCGGTCGTCTCGTATCTGTTCGGGGACATGATCCGTGGTTTCTATGTCGTCGGATGTTTTGGCTTAGACCTGTTCACGCCCGTCCAGCTCCATTTGTGGTTCCCCGGAATGGACGCCTTCGTGCAGCCGCCGGTCGTCGCGGCTATCATCGTCCTCGCGTACGGTGAGTTGCGACTTTACCGGCGACTTTGGCCTCGTGCAAGAGGCCAGCGCGTCGTCAAGGATCGTCGGGCATGGCGATGAGTTCGCCGCGTGAAGGGCGGTGGAACAAGAATCCTAGCGCCTTTCGAATGAATTCTCAGAAAGCCACGCGCGCGAGCGTCTTCGTGGCCTTTACGCCCTCGATCGACCGGATCTTCGACACGACCAGTTTCCCAATCGCGTCGTACGAATCGGCTTCGACCTTCGCGATCAGGTCGTACTCTCGGTTCGATGTCGATCAGGACGAATCCGATGGCCGTGAAAGCTCCTCTTGTTTTCTGCGTACATCCGTGTTGTAGATAAGGGTATCGAGCGCGGTCACGAAAAAGGCGGCAACGAATTCGCTTGTGCTCTCAAGTCGGATTTTCGAGACTGAGATTACAAATACCGGCGCGAACAATTTTTCATCGGTGCCACGCAAACGCGGTGCGCCGGGCAACCCCGCGCCCACCTTCCCGGTCGAGACGTTGCGGCATTGGTACGTGACGCCGTTCGGTGGCATGTCGGTCGAGCTCGAGCCGTTCCAAGTCGGCATCAACCGCGAGGCACTCGAGACGAACACGTCGCTCGATCCGTCGACGGACCGAGTCCGGGTCACGGTCCTCGGTCGCGTACGGCGACCCCTGGTTCTCGATCGTTTTTTCGAAGTTGTCCCCTTGGACGAACGCCATCCCGAAGCGCTGAGGCGGTCCCCGATGGGCGAGGCGGTGTTCCCGGAGGGGGATGACGTGTTCCGCCCGCGGGATTCGCCTCACGCCGGAGATGACGTCGTCATCAGCAGTGTCGCGAGCCAGCGACTCGGTCTCCTCGATTCCGACGCGTTCGCGGAAATCCTGCAGGAGCTGTTCCGAAACCACCGAAACCAGGAACAAGAGAACAGCTGAACGCTTCGGCGAGTTGCCGTTCCGGACCGCACGGTCGAAATGGTTTTTATCCGGGCGGCGCC
>WNGM01010712.1_pt2 | contig 12802 bp, 8 predicted proteins | sample 5400571 | NCBI WGS metagenome assembly WNGM01 (sample SAMN13153378, study PRJNA577476) | soil metagenome | isolation source: 100 cm soil or saprolite under Garry oak tree replicate 2 | place: USA:California | collected 2016-06-15
GGTGGGCACGAACTTCACCTACGGGATGTTCCTGTGGTCGGCCCAGCAGTACCAGCAGGCCGACCTCATCACCCCCGACGGGGGGAGGGTCCACTACGTCCGGATCTCCCCGGGGACCGGATACACGGACGCTGTGTTCGAGTCCACCTCGACCCCTGGCCCCTTCTTCAAGTCCCAGATCGACTGGAACGGCGCGGGGTGGAACCTCACCACGAAGGACGGGATGGTGCTGGTGTTCGGGATGAACGCACCCCTGCAGTCGGTCCGGGACCGCTACGGCAACCAGATCACCGTCACCCGCTCGCCCGCCACGTACGGGGACATCACCCAGGTCTCCTCCTCGGACGGGCGGTGGATCCACTTCACCTATAACGCGACCCACGAGATCACCCAGGCCCAGGACAACGCGGGCCGCACCGTGACCTACGTCTACGACTCGAACCAGCGCCTGATCCAGGTCACCGACGCCGGAGGGAACCCCTGGACCTACGGGTGGGGAGCCTGCCCCTCCTCCACCACCTGCAACGAGCTCCTGACGATCACCGACCCCCGGCAGGTGGTGGTGCTCACCAACGCTTACGACTCAGCGGGAAGGGTGGGGACCCAGACCCTGGCCGACACCACCAGCGCCTACAACTTCGCCTACACCACCGACGCCAACGGGGCCATCACCCAGACCGACGTCACCGACCCCCGGGGGAACGTCCACCGCCTCACGTTCAACACCGACGGATTCACCACCAGCCAGACCCTGGCTGCGGGCACCCCCGAGCAGGAGGCCATCGCCTACGAGCGGCAGGCCGGCACCGGGCTCCTGATGAGCGTGACCGACGCCCTGGGGCGGAGGACGGCCTACGGCTACGACGACCGGGGGAACGTCACCTCGATCACCCATCTGGCCGGCACCCCCCAGGCCGTCGCTGCCACCTTCACCTACACTTCGGCCTTCAGCCAGGTGGCATCGGTCACCGACCCCGTGCAGCACACCACCACCTACGGCCACGACGCCACAGGCAGCCTCACCAGCGTGACCGACCCCTTGCAGCACACCTGGACCATCACCCCCAACGGGGCGGGCCAGGTGGCCTCGGTCACCGACCCCTTGGGTCACACCACCACCTACGGGTACGACCTGGGGGACCTGACCTCCGCCGTCGATCCCCTCGGCCGCACCCGGGGCCAGTTCGTGGACACCGCCGGCAGGGTGATCAGCGTCACCGACCCAATGGGACAGAGCACCCGGTGGGACTACGACGCCCTGGACCAACTGACGAAGGTGACGGACGCGCTGGGGGGGACCACCACGTTCACCTACGACGGGGCGGGGCACCTGCTCACGTCCACGGACGGCCGGGGAAACACCACCACCTACCGCTACGACGACCCCCAGGGCCGCCTCACCGGCCGCGTCGACCCCCTGGGCCACGCCGAGACCTACATCTACGACCCGGACGGCAACATCACCTCGTACACCGACCGGCGGGGCACAGTCACCACCTACCGGTACGATCCGTTGAACCGGCGGAACTTCGTGGGGTTCGGGACCCGCGGGTCTCCGCCCACCTACTCGAGCACCGTCGATTACACCTACGACTCCGGCAACCGCCTGACGGCCGCCGTGGACTCGGTGGCGGGGACCATCACCCGAGGCTACGACGACCTGGACCGGGTGACCTCCGAGACCACCCCCCAGGGATCGGTCACCTACACCTACTACGACAACGGGACCCGTCACACCATGACCGTGGCCGGCCAGCCCCAGGTCAGCTACTCCTTCGACGCGGCGGATAACGTGACCGGGATCACCCAGGGCACGGCCTCGGTGGGGATCGCCTACGACGCCGCGGGCCGGCCCACCTCGGTGACCCTGGAGTCCTCCTCCTACGACTCAGCCTCCGAGGTCACCGGGATCACCTACACCAAGGGCGCCACCACCCTTGGGGACCTGTCCTACACCTACGACCCGGACGGGGAGCGGACCGGGGTGGGCGGATCCTGGTCCCGGACCGGGCTCCCCGCCGCCGTGGCCTCGGCCACCTACGACGCGGACAACCGCCTCACGGCCTGGGGCGGGGCCGCCCTGGCCTACGACGCGGACGGGAACCTCACCTCCGACGGCACCTCCACCTACACCTGGAGCCCCCGGGGCCTGCTGGCCTCCATGTCCGGGGGGACCTCCGCCACCTTCACCTACGACGCCTTCGGCCGCCGGGTGAAGAAGACCGTGGCTGGAACCACCACCCAGGTCCTGTACGACGGGTGGACCCCGGTCCAGGAGCTGTTAGGGAACGGGACCCCCACCGCCAACCTGCTCACCGGGCTGGGGACCGACCAGCTCTTCACCCGCACCGACTCCGCCGGGACCAGGGACTTCCTCACCGACGCCGTGGGGAGCGTGGTGGCCCTGACCGACTCGGCCGGGACGGTCAGGACCACCTACACGTACGACCCGTACGGGGCCACCACGGCGGGCGGAGCATCCTCGTCCAGCCCCTACAAGTTCACGGCCCGGGACACCGACGCCACCTCCCTTTACTACCTCCGGGCCCGGTACTACAGCCCCAAGTTCGGGCGGTTCCTCTCCCAGGACCCCATGGGGTATCCGGGCGGTCCCGACCCCGACCTGTACCGATACGCCTTCGACGACCCGCCGGACCTCTCCGACCCCTTCGGTCTGGACCCGACCTGCCACGGGTTCTTCGGGTGCGTGGCTGACTTCCTCCATGACCACTGGAAGGAGATCGTGGTCGTGGGACTCGACGTCGTGGCTCTGGGATTCACAGCCGTCGCGTTCGGGGTCTACGAAGCTGCCCTTCCGTTCGTATTCGAGGAGGGATTTGCTTTGGGGGCTGCGGGCGTGCCGTTCGCCATAGGGGCGGCGGGCAGTGCTGTGGGGCTGGGATTCACCTATGCGACAGGGGGAAGTTGGTCTGATGTCAGAGTGTCGGGGCTAACCAACTTCGTAGGCATATGGGGCCCTGGTTGGGGGATTGCAGCCGACGTAGCGCAACTCTACTATGATTGGACTCACAGCTTCGGCGAACATAGGTCCGACGGGAAGGCTTGTTTTCGAGTAGAGTGCGGGCTAGGTTGGTGAGTCAGTTGGCATACGCATTTCTCACTGTGGGAAGCCTACTATTGTGCTGGGGAATCTTCAATGTGGGCTGGCCAAAGCGAGCCACATCCCTGTATTCAAGCATCAACCGGAGACACCCGGGTCTACTTCCCTTCTGGACACGCGACGCGGGAGGACTGCGAACCTGGGGGTGGCTGCCCATCATACTTGGAAGCATCGGACTGTGGGTGGGGATTAGCTCGCTCGCCTCATAGGTTGCCGGTCGGCTCGCCCAGGCCCGCTCCCTTAGAGTCCGCGCACGTGGTGTACGAAGGGCTGCTTCGCTCTTCGACAGTCGGCCATTGCATGCTTAGAGTCCGCGCACGTGGTGTACGAAGGGCTGCCTGAAGGTCCTTGAAGTGGAAGACCACCGCTTCATCCTCATCGAGACCGCACCAACGGACTTGAGAGGAGGAGCACGGTGGTCGAAGGCACGATGGACCCTCTGGTGTGGCTGCGCAAGCAACTCGAAGAAGCCGACGTCGACCTGCTCAGGGAGATGGTGAGCACGTTCGTCCAGGCGCTCTTGTCGGCCGAGGCCGACGCGCTGTGCGGAGCGAGCTACGGGGAGCGGAGTGAGGACCGGGTGAACCGGCGCAACGGCTATCGGGGAAGGCGCTGGGACACACGGGCCGGCACGATCGAACTCGCCCTCCCCAAGCTCCGGCAGGGTTCCTACTTCCCGGAGTGGCTGCTCGCCCCTCGCCGGCGGGCCGAGCAGGCCGTGGTCCAGGTGGTGGCGGAGTGCTATCTGAAAGGGGTCTCCACGCGACGGGTCGACGCCCTGGTGAAGGCCCTCGGCATCGAAGGCATCTCCAAGTCCCATGTCTCCGAGCTCTCGAAGACCCTCGACGAGCAGGTCCGGAGCTTCCGCACCCGCCCCCTCGATCAAGGGCCCTACACCTACCTGTGGCTCGACGCACTCGAGATCCGGTGCCGGGAGGCGGGGCGGATCGTGAACGTGGCCTCGGTGATCGCGACAGCGGTGAACACGGACGGCCGCCGGGAGATCCTCGGCCTGGATCTGCACACCACCGAGGACGGAGCGGGGTGGACGGCGTTCCTGAGGGATCTCGTGGCACGGGGCCTTTCCGGCGTGCAGCTCGTGATCTCCGATGACCACCGGGGCCTCACCGGGGCGATCGCCGCGGTCCTCCAAGGCGCCTCCTGGCAAAGGTGCCGGACCCATTTCATGCGCAACCTGCTGACCAGGGTGCCGAAGGCCGCCCAGCCGTTCGTGGCCACGCTCGTCCGCTCGATCTTCGCCCAGCCCTCGGCAGCGGAGGTCCGGGCCCAGCTGGAGCGGGTGGTGGACCAGCTCGCCGAGCGGTTCCCCGCCGGGGCCGAACTCCTGGCCGAGGCCGGCCCCGACATCACGGCGTTCGCCGCCTTCCCGGTTGAGCACTGGCGCCATGCGTGTTAGATGCCCAGGCCGTCCTCTCTTCCGGGAGAGGATGCCGGAGTCGCCGGGGGTGACTCCATTGGCGCCTGCCTTCGTGGCCTGAGCATCTCAGCGTCCCCCCGGCGATCCGGGATCGGCGGTCGTCGCTTGATAGAAGCGTGGTTGCCCTGACGCATTGGTGCGCGACCACCGATCGCATCGTCCCACGAGCGTCGGGAGGAGGCGAGGCGATGGAGCTGGTGGTCGGGATGGACGTGCACAAGGACACCGTGGCGGTGTCGCTCATCGATACGACGGGCCGGGAGCGGGCCGCCACGACGGTGGAGAACACCGCGGCCGGCCACGAACGGCTCATCGTGTGGCTGAGCGAGCGCGCTCCGGCCGCGAGGTGCGGCATGGAGCTCTCCGGAGGCATCGCTCGTGGGCTCGCGATCGCGCTAGGCGCAGCGGGCCACTTGGTCGTGGCGGTGCCACCTCGCCTCTCCTCCCGGGAGGCTCGTCGGCTCCGCTCCCGGGGCAAGGCGGATCCGAGCGACGCTCTTGCGGTGGCCCGCGTGACAGCCCGCGAACCAGCTCTGCCGGCGGTCCGGACGGGTGACGCGGAGGAGGACCTGAAGCTCCTCGTCGACCATCGTGACCAGCTCTGGAGCGAACGGACGAGGGTGGCGAACCGTCTACACGCGGACCTGTCGATCGCCTACCCCGGGTACCAGCGCACGGTGGGACGGGCTCTGACGAGCCGGTCATCGCTTGCTCGAACGGAGGACCTTCTCGCCGCGGACGCGTCCACGCGAGCCGAGCTCGCCCGCCGCCGCATCTGGAGGCTGAGAGAACTCGACGGCGAGATCCGCGAACTCGAGCGACGCCTGGCGGTGGAGGTCGGTTCGCATCCGACGACGCTGACCACGATCGTCGGGATCAGCACTCTCATGGCCGCCCGGATCCTCGGCGAAGTGGGAGATGTTCGCCGTTTCCCGAGCCCGGCGGCCTTCGCATCGGCGAACGGCACCGCGCCGGTCCCTGCCTCTTCGGGGCGAACCGAGCGGCATCGGCTGAACCGCGGTGGCAACCGCCGGTTGAACCGCGCGCTCTACGTCATCGCCCTCACCCAGACCCGGCACGAGCCGCGCGCGATCGCCTACCTCCAGCGCAAGCGCACCGAGGGCAAGACCCGCCGGGAGGCCATGCGCTGTTTGAAGCGAAGGCTCTCCGACGTCGTCTACCGGCAGCTTGTGGCGGACGCAGAGGCTCGACTTGACACATAGAAGCTGAGATCTGGTCGAACAACCCCCAGGAACGACTGAACCGGGAGATCCGCCGTCGCACCGACGTCGTGGGGATCTTCCCGAACCGCGACGCGATCGTGCGCCTGGTGGGGGCGGTGCTCGCCGAGCAGCATGACGAGTGGCAGGTCTGCCACCGCTACATGGGGACCGAGCTGCTCGCGAAGGCGCGCATGACCGTGGTCGAGGGTGAGGCCACCGAACCGAAGGAGGTGATCGGCGAGCTCGTGGCGGCTAGCTGAGGACGTGGACGCCCGATCGCTCAAGCCCCTCACCCCAGGAGCTTTCCGATCGGAGCTCTACGGGCGTCTCAGAGGCACGTTTTCGGTGAATGAACGGCGAGGAGAAGCGGTGGACTCATACACCACTTGCGCGGGCGCGGCCCGCCTCACGACTGTCCATGGCTTCCCAGCGAACACCTTCCCGAAGGGTTGGACCCACGTGGCCGAGTTGCCCGGCACGGGCGGACGGATGCTCTTTTACCAAGCGGCCACGCATGAAGCCGCGGTCGGGGAGTTAGAACCGGCAACTTTCATGCCGGTCAAGGCCTACCCGCCTGACATCGGTGCCTGGACACACCTCGTGGGGACTCTCGTCGCGGGGCACCCCTCGACACTCTTCTACAACGCCGTCACTGGCGCGGCCGCTGTGGGATTCGATCCCCCTGAAGCACTCTTCCCGTTCACGTCAGGATGGACGCACGTTGTCTCGGGCCGCCGCAGCTGGCGCGTGCTCTTCTACGATGCGACGACGGGGGCCGGGACGCTCGACTTCCGCCCTTCAACGCCAACATCGGCTGCGGGGTCATTCGCAGCCGGCTCGACGCACCTCGCGGTCGGTCCCTGTGTGGAAGGCCGAGACTCGCTCTTGTTCTATAACGGCGACACTGGGGCCGGGACGCTTGGCTTGCTCGGGGAAGACGGGTTAAGTACCGTCTGGAAATGGAGTCCGGGGGGCTTGGGGGCATGGACTCTGGTCGTCGGCACGGACACGGGTTTCCTCTTCTATCACGCCGCCACCGGGGCAGCGGCGGTCGGTGCCCTCGACGGCGACATCCTCAAGCTCACCCGCACCTATGCGCCAGACGGTTTCGCCCGAGGGTGGACGCACGTCATCCGCGCTGATCTGCCGTCCCCCCGTCCGCCTCTCGGTGACTTCGCCCCTTCACCGCTACTAGGTGACTACGCCCCGACAGGGGCGACGACGCAGCCTGGCAACAAGGTGGACCCCTGGGGATTGATGGGGGCTTTGACGACGATACACGCGAGCGATTACATGCACTTAGTCTGGGGCAACGACGAGTATCGCGACGCATGGAATGACTTCGAGCCTCTCGCGGCCCAGTGTCAGGCGGCCGGCATGCGACTGTGGCTCTACTTGACGACGCCCTCCGAGGAGCCCGAGCCCTATCCCATAGGTTTCAACTATGTGACGTGGGCTATCGAGTGCGCAAAGGTCGCCGCGAACTATCCGAACGTCGCGGGGATCTGTATCGATGACTTCTGTTCCAACCTCAGCAACACTCCGCCCGAGCCGAGCTTCACCCCTGACTACTGCAAACAGATGATGGACGAAGCACGCGCGATCGCTCCGAACATGAAACTGCTGGTCGTTGCTTACTGGGATCAGATGGGCAGTCTGGCGAAGCATCTGGAGTCGGACGTGATCGATGGGGTGGTCTTTCCCTACATCCGTCCCCACTATGACCATACGACGACGGATACGCTCATGCCTCAGATTGAGGAGTTCCGTACTTCGTTGAACAAGCTTACTAACAGCGCAGGGCTGTGCCGCAGGGTGTCGCTGGTCGTGATGGTCTATGCGCAGAGCTATTCCTTGGTGACGAGCCTGCACCGCTCTCCTCCGACGCCGGACTACGTCAAGGCCTGTCTGAGGATCGGCTTGGATGCTACCCGGCGGGGCTTGGCTGACGGGGTAGTCACCTACTGTCTACCCAAGAGTGAGCGGACGTTCGTTGAGGCGGTAGCTGAGGTATACGAGACCGTTTTGTAGGTCGAGGACGCATCATCGCGGCACCCACAACCAGTGAATGAAGCGGTTCGGTACGCAGAACCGACGCAGAACGGACACAGAACGACAGTTTTGGAGGGCTCCCGCGAGCCAAGTCGAACAAGCGTTCGAGTCGGAGAGTTGATGCGTTTCCCTTGGCCATGGAGGTGGAGCTGATTCAAGGCCTCCGCCCGCGCCACCACGGTGTGACAGGCCCTCGGTCAGGGGGTATGCGAAGGGTTCAAGAAGGTCGCTGCAGGAGGAGGCCCTGACCCGGCCTCGAACGCCGGGCGGTCCCCTCGGGCCAGGGACGGATGTCCCTGAAGGCGAAGGGGGGGAACGTGGGCGGTAGCGGTGGGCACCTTCGTGAACCCTTCGTGTAAGAGCCCCACGTGGAGGGGAAGAGGCGTCGTCATGACATCCAGGAGGCATCGCCCGGGGCCGAGCCAGATTCGCGTCCCGAATCGCCGTCGGCTCAGGTAGCCCGGGGCCTGGCCCGAAGGCCGAGGGCTGCTGCAAAGGGCCGAATCCAGCAGTCATCGGCTGCGTGGGCTGGGTCTGAAACCGGTCGAGCCTTGTGTAGAAGTTCGAGCTGACACGTAGCCCGACCCAGCGGCGCTTCAGCTTCCGTGATCTCAAGCGGGTCAGCTTGGGAGCCGATCCCAAGGGTATGAGGAACGGGCGCGGGAGAACCTCATTCATTGATGAGCTCCGACGTGAGCTGATCCTCGTGGGGCTTGGCCTGCTGTTCGCTTCCGTGGCTGCCCTGGTCGCCTATCTAGGTCTACACCATGCGGCCCGGGCGATCCCTGACGTGGTGCGTCAGTCGCCTTAGAACCCCGGTGTCGGTTCGGTGACCCCTTGACGACCGAGTCCCTCTGGGCTCCCGTCGTCGCGGCGCTTGGTGCATCGATGCTCGCTACGGGCGGGCTCCTGCTTCGAGACTGGGTGCTCCGGAGGCGTCGGCGCCTCACGGAGCGGCTGGCCGCATACGAGAGCCTCCTCGCCCATAGTATGGTCGTCGGACAAGCCGCCAGCGCCCTGAGGCTGACCTTGCAGATTCGGTCCGGCCTCGGGGAAGGATGGGATATCGCCCTTCGCCACCGGAAACCCCTTGAGCCGTTCGACCTTGCGGACAGACTGCTTCGCGATTTCCAGCCCTTGTTAGCCGCGTGGACAGCCGTGTGGGCGAAAGGGAGTGAGGTGGCCATCCCGCTGGCGAACGATCTGGTTGATACATGCGTGGATCTGATCCGAGTGGCGACGGAACCAGGGCGAGAGGGGAGCCGCGTCGGTCGGTTCCTCCGGGGCGAACGGTGGACGGCGGACCAAGACCGGGCGTTCACTGAAACTCACAGGGCCCTGGGGGAGTTAAGACGAAGGCTGGCCGAGGTCCTTCGTCACGAGGGCGGAGAGGAGGTCGTTCAGCTCTTCGCTCGCTGAACCCGGAAGGCGTCGTCGTTCGATGGTCCGTCAGCCGGTCCAGCGAGGCTGTCTCTTCCGTACCCTGGAGCCGCGCGCCGGGCAGGGGTAGAACACCCAGACCAACCTGTGGGTCGGGCTCCTCCCCGCCTCAGCCGGCACCCGAATAGAATCGGAGACCGTGATCGAGCAACCAACCCCTCCCGCGCATGCCGATTGAGGACGACCTCGTCTGGTACCTCACGTGGCGCGTCAGGCAGGAGGAGGGCGTCCCCGCCAAGACGCGACTGGTGAAGCTCCTCTACCTCGTGGACCTGCTGAACGTCCGCGGCCGTGGCGTGCAGGCAACGAGCCTCCGATGGGTCTTCTACCACTACGGTCCTTACGCCGCCGAGATCGAGCGAGTCTTTGATCGTCAACTCGGCAACACAATCGACGTGCAAGGAACGAGGAACTTCTTCGGGGATCGCATGCTCGTCTTCCGGGCGCGCGAATTCCCGCCCTCCACGCTCCTCGAAGACCGGCTCCGGCGCTATTGCGACGAGGTGTGCGATCGGTGGGCGGTTGAAGACTTGAACGACTTGCTTTCGTATGTCTACTTCGAGACCCCACCGATGGTCGATGCGGTTCGCGGCCAGCCCCTCGACTTGATGCGAGTTCGGCGAGTGCAATGGCCGCGTTGGTACCGGGCGCTTGGACCGCCCGAGCTCGACCCGAGCTGGACCGCTAGGCGTGAGGCATGGCGGCGGCGGTTTGAGTGGGCCTTCCCGCTGGTCAAACTCGAACCCGCCGGCCGTCGGGCTGAGGACGGCCTGCGCTCGGTCGAGCCGTCGGACGGAATGGGCGACGAGGAACCAATCAGAGGACGCCTCATTATCGGGGCCGGCGTGGACGAGGCGTGATGGGGTGCACGGCATCATCGACCCCTTCTACGAGCGTGCCAAGCAGGGCCAGCCGGACCTGATTGAGCGCGGGGAAGTCTACGAGGACCAGCCTGTCTACCTTCCCTCCCGCAACGGCCTGCGGATCACGAGGGTAGATCCGATGGACGATCGAGTCCTGGATTTCGAGCTGACCGGGCGGACGGAGGACATCTTCAACCACCCCCCGATCACGAAGCCAAAGCTCCCGAGCGGGGAGGCGCTCATCGTCGGCCAGGCAAAGTGGGCCCGCCCGGTGATTGTCCTCGCTCACGAGGGCTTCGACCTGCTCGCGGGCCCGGGCATCGCCCGACCCTCAGGAACGTTCCTCTGTGCCCCGGTCTACGGCGGTGACCAGTTCGAGGAAGAGATGCGCTCCAGGGTCCGGGCCTACGAGTACCCCAATCTGTTCTACCTGCCACAGTCCAAGGTTCCCCTATTCGATGAGGGCCTGGTCCGGTTCGACCACATTCAGGCAATCCGTCGATCCGACCTCAGGAGGCGAAAGCCAGCCCGTCTGTCGGCAGACGCGCTTGCCGCGATGGAGGAATGGTTGTTCCACTACCTGACCGGACGTCTCCCGACTGACTCGCTCATCGCCGAGTACCGGGCCGAGGAGCTCGCCAAGCTGAACGGGCGATGAGGGAACCGGGAGTCCGGGCTCGATGCTCAAGCGGTAAAGGCCTCAAGGCGCCTGTGGAAGGAGCCTCGGGTGGTCCACGCCGTGGCGCGCTGTGGAGTTGCGGGCCTCGTCGGGATCCAACATGCTCCTATGGGCACTGCGATGATGCTTGGTGGCGGCCGTCCTCTTGGCCTGTGGCATCAACCCTCTTCGGACGGATGCTCGATGCGGTGCAGCACTCGACGCGCCGTGAGTCGCACCGTAGCAGCCGGATGGAGCAACAGCCGATTGACGAGGGCTCGGAACCGCTCGGGCGTGTTCTGACCCACTCGGCCGATCCCCGTGATCAACGCCCGAGGCACGAGGACCCCCCGATCCTCAGAAAGCGACTCCGCCAGAGTGGCCATGATCTCGTCCTCGGGATCCTGTGCGGCGAGCCGCCCGATCCAGTGGGCCGAGGCACCGCGGACCTCGAAGCGTTCGTCTGCAACCAAAGAGGCGAGGAGCGGCCGCACGGGCTTGCACCAGCCGCGCCCGAGCAGCTCCGCCACGTCACACCGCTCTTGCATGGTGCCCCCGCCAGCTGCACCGCGGCCCGGTCGGCCTCCGCAGCGTCGAGGAGGCCGATCGCCACCGCCACGCTCACTGGAACTCCGCCCAGATCCTTCCCCCCGGGCATGTCGCTGCTCTGCGTCGCCTTCAGATCGTCGATGAGCAGACCGAGCTGGGTCCGGACGTTTGCCGAAAGCCGATCGGAGGAGGCCACGATGGCCTCGCACGGTCCGCGCTTGTGCTCGGCTGCAACCCTCCGATCCCGGAGCAGGGCGAGGAGGGCCTCCCACCGGGCTATGGACGGAAACCACAAGTTGAAGAGCGCGAGCCCGCGTCCCCCGTCGAACACTCCGAAGCCGTACGTCGATCGGCTGGCCTCTTCGACGGTGTGGCGGACCATGTCCTCGAACTTCCCGATGAGACGCTCCGCGGCGGCTTCCTCGAGGACCGTGATTGACCCCATGGCGGCGAGAGCGCCGAGTTCGCCGGCCGAAGCCCGGGCCACCACCTCCGATTTTGCTTGTTCGTCTCCATGGTCGGCAAGGGCGCCCAGTAAGGCGGAACCCACTTGACTGTGGTCCTTGGCTCCGAACTCGCGCAGCCCTCGCACGCCTCCTGGCGAGATGTTGTCGAGGTCGAGGTGTCCGGCGATCTGCGAAAACGAGGACGAGAGGTAATCAGGGATCTCCCCGAGGCCATAGAGCAGGTGAGCGGCAGCATCGTGCGCCTCCGGTTCTGCAGCAGTCAGGAGGCTGGCCAACGCGTCGGCGGCCGGGAGCTTGAGGATGAAGGTGGGACGGACACGCTCGACGAACGCCTTCGATTCGCCCCTGAGCAATCCGATGCAGAACAGGGCCGCTTTCGTTGCCGTATCCGGGGCGATGAGATCTCCCGCCACTTTCCAGAATTCGAAGTTCGCCTTGGCGGTGGTGTGGGTCCATGATTCGGGAGCCGGGATCCGGTTCACGGCGGCCGCGACCGCCTCCGCTGGCCCCAGCTTCCAGAGATGGCCGACGGCGAGCTCCAGGGCGGCGGCGTCCCCACTCAATCGGAGTCCGTCGAGGCTCTCTGCCAAGGATTGGGGATCCTGGGACGATGTCATCAGTCGGTGACGGGCCCCAAGCGCGGAGACCGCCCTCCACGTCTCATGCTCGCCGGTGAGATTCGCGTTGAGTTCGGCGGCAAAGAGGTTCTGCGATTCGGGATCCCCTCGGCTCCATCGGTGCGACCGGTCCTGCGCCCAGGAGCGGAAGGCGCGCATCGACACCCGAACCCGTAACATGTTGCCGTCGGGGCCGGTGATCCCCCAGGGGTCGCTGGCCGGGGTCGGCCAATTCCAGCCAATATTGGCCAGAATTAGCCACCCCCCCACCCCCCCGGCATCTAGGGTCGACGTGTACCCCCCCCGGGCCGTGGCGCCCGTGGCGAGCGCGGAGCAGGCCGGCCGGGTCGCCCCGACGTCACCGAGCGGGCGTG
>WNGM01010717.1_pt1 | contig 12802 bp, 26 predicted proteins | sample 5400571 | NCBI WGS metagenome assembly WNGM01 (sample SAMN13153378, study PRJNA577476) | soil metagenome | isolation source: 100 cm soil or saprolite under Garry oak tree replicate 2 | place: USA:California | collected 2016-06-15
GTCTTGGCCGGCGAGCTGACCGTCAGGCGATCCATCGATGGTCATCTATCTTGCCTGCTCAACCACCCTGGATGGTCAATATGGTCAACCACCCTGGATGGCTGGAGTCCTTGCGGGTGGTCAGGGTGGTCACTGCTGACCGTGGTCACTGTGCGTGGTGGCCGGGCGGGGATGGCCGGAGTCCCTTGCGGGCGGGCGGGCAGGCTGGTCAGCAGTCAGTCACCCGCCTGTGCATGGCGTCCGTCCTTCGCCTGCCATCTGTTCGCCTGCCATTGCAACCGTCGTATGCATGTGCAGCCGTCATGTGCACCGTCACCACCGCCGCGCCTGCTGCCACGCGCGCACCCTGCCGCGCATCCGGTTGCCGCGTACGGCACCGTCCTTGCGGTTGTGGTAGCGGCAGGCGAGGCCGGGCAGGTAGCCGGTGCGGTCGGCGGTGTGCGGCAGGTCCAGGAACCGGCGTGCCACGGACAGCGGCCACCACCACATCTGCTCGCCGCCGTGGGCGCACAGGTCGCCGGGCCTGTACTGCAGCAGGCGGCGCTCGCGCTCTGCCTGGTGGCCGTGCCCGTAGCCGCGTTGCGTGGTAGTTCCGTACCGTGCCCACCGCTGCCAGTCCTGGCGGGTGCGCGCGGCCATGGTCAGCGGACGCCGAGCTTGAGCAGGGTGAGTTCCAGGGCGTCTCGCCTGGCGATGATCAGCTGGCATTCGTCGAGCTTGGCGTCGATCTCGTCCGGGGCGGCGCCGTCTTCTGCCAGGCAGTGGAGTTCGTGGGCGGCGATCTCGTGCCGGAGTCTCAGTTCCTCGCGGACAAGTTCAAGCTGGCTGGCCATGGTCAGCCCAGCCCTGCCTGCTTCGCCTCAACGCTATCCAGGCAACTCGTCCAGGGGTAAGCGGGATCGGGCTTGTACCACCGCATGACGGTGGCCTTATCGCGCTGGTAGGCGAGTTCGCGCGGCTGGGTGCCCTCCGGGATCGGGGCCTCAAACTGCCAGGCGGTGATGTCAGCCATGGTCACCTGGTGATGGTGCGGCCGGGGTGGCCGGCCGCTGAGCGCTTCCGCCAGCGGGCGCGGTCAGGCACGGGCAGCTGGCCACGCCGTGCTGCGAGCAGGTGATCACGATGCGGCCGGGGTGGTCGCGGGCCTCGGCCATGGCGTCGCGGATCCGGTCCTCATCGGACGATTGCTGCCACTGGTCGAACTCCTGCTGCAGCCCGGCCATCTTGGCGTCCCATTCGGGCGTGTGGACGATGCCGCGCGTGACTTCGGCGTTATAGACGGCGAGCGTTGCTGCGCATTTCCCTGTACTCGCGGGCTAGTGCCGCGCTCACGTCCGGGTAGTGCCTGGCGAGCCAGCGGCGGCACATGTCCAGCCGCGCGGTTTCGTCCGGGCTGGGCGCGTCTTCGGCTTCCAGGCCGGCGATCTGCCTGATGACGGTGACGAGGTAGGGCTCAGCCATGGTCATGACGGCTGCACGGCCATCTGCGGAGGATCCACGAGCCGCCGGGGTGCAGTTCGAGCCAGGTGACGCAGCCGCACGCCCATCCGGTCCGGTTGCAGGCCGCCTGGAAGAGTGCCATGGTCATGACGCCCAGTCCGGCACGTCGAACATGCCCTGATCGCGCATCGCCGCGAGGGACTCATCTACGGCATCCTCGTCCAGGCCGAGGTCGCGGAGCTCGTCGCGGACCACGGCCTCGAGGATCTCGTCGCGCTCAGCCATGGTCAGGGCACCGGCGGGCCGTCGATGCGCACGTCGGCCGTGACGACACCGTCGTCGCTGGCCGGGCAGAGGGCGACGACGGCGCCGTCGATGGCGGTGCCGCGCCGGATGCGGACCTCGAGCCGGTCGTAACCGTCCCGGGGGGGGATGGGACGCGCGGGCCTGGCTGCCGCTATGGCGGGTTAGCGAGTGGGAGCACGGATGCCAGCGGCCGGACCGGAGCAGCCTGCCCTGGGGGGGCTTGGGCAGAGTGCTCCAAGGCCAGGGTTGACGATTTCCTACTGGTTGTCAACCGCCGGGCGTCACGTGTCTCCCGATGCGGGCACCGTCACCAGGCATCTGCCGCTTCCCCCGCTTCGGTGACCGGCCGCATCGGCACACGGCGGAGCTCTGTCTCATCATCGTCACCCGCCAACTCCGTCGGCTGGAGCATTGATGCAGGCCGGGAGTCTGTCAGCCATCGCGTGAGGTCTTTATGCAGGTGCTGCAACTCGGCAATCGGGTACAGGATCTGGCCGCGTCCGCCGCGCTCGCCGGACTTGGTTTCGCCGAGGGGCTTGAGGTTGCCGGTCCGCCGGGCGGCGCGGACGACAGCGCGGAAGCCGGCCTGGTCGACGGGCATGCCCGCGGCGTCGAACTCCCGGCACGCCTCGCTGATCGTCCAGCCATGGGCGGCCATGGTCAGTCCGGCCATTCGCCGATGTAGCCATGGATGCGGGGCACCATGTCCGTGATGCGGTACACGACCTGCCGGTTGACGCCGTCGATATGCAGGACCGCGCCGACGTAGCCGGTGCCGTCCGTGCATCCTGCCGTGTCCAGCCACGCATGGTGCTCCAGCATGAGCGCGGGCCCGTCAGGCGTGGCACCGAACGAGTCCACGGCGATGGGGAAGGAGTCGAGTAGCTCGCCGCTGATGAGGATGCGCGGGTCGGCGTGCGCTATCCAGAGGCGGTCCTTGACGCGGTGGACGATGAGCTCGCCATCCGGCAGGCCTGCGGGCGGCGGTCCGCCGTCGCGGGCCGCGAGCTCAGCCATGGCCGTCCCGGGCGGCGAGGATGGCGCGGAGCTGGGCGGCGGTCATCTCCTCCGCGTGGATCGCGCCGATCGCGTCCGGCCAGGCCATGTACGCGCCCGGCGCCGCCTCGCGCCACTGCCACGGCTCCGGGCCGCGGACGGTGGCGACGGCGAGCATGACGTCCGGGCCGATGGCATCGAGCGGCGGCGGCACATGGCGGCCCGGCTGCCAGGTGCCGTTGGAGACGACCAGGCCGCTGTAGTAGTCAGTCCCGGGCGCGGGGGACGACGCGGCGGGCGCCCCGGGACAGGCAGACGGCTGGCCGCCGGCTGAACCGCTCGCGATTATGCGCACCGAGGGCGACGAACCGGCGGTCCGCGGCGTCTTCCCCGGGTCCGACCGCGCGGCCGGAGACGGTCCGCCCGCACTCGGGGAAGACGCCTTTCGCGCGGACGCCCCCCTGGTCAGCCATCGCGGCGCCACCCTCAGCCGTCCAGCAGTTCGCGAGGCGGCAGGGTGCTCAGCGGGACGATGCGCGGCTCCTCGCGAGCCGCATCGCAGGCATCATGATCATGCGGGGTCTGGACATGACCTGGAGTCCAGTACTTGCGGCCGTCCTCGTTCAGGGCGTAGCAGAAGATCTTGACGCATGGCGGGTCGCCCAGGAAGAACTCGGCCCGGTATATCTGGTCGACAGGCAGGCCCTGCTTACGCAGCCACTGCGATTTAGGTCTCCATCCGTGCCGCCATACGGGGTCGCTGACATCCCATACGGCGACGGGTGCGGTCTCAGCCATGGCCATCACCTGTCCAGGTCCGGCACGGTCCCGGTCAGGTCGTCCGCCCGGGCCAGGTCCGGGACGATATCGGCGAGGCTGGCCCACGCCGACCGGCACGGCGCACCGTCCTCCCGGTGCCCGAAGCACTCGATGCGCCCGGCGGGGCGCCTGGCCGCGTCGAGCAGGACCTTGAGGAAGTAGCACCCGCAGTACGGGCAGGCGCGGGACCGGACCGGCCGCCACTGCTCCGCCTCGTCGATCGCGCGGACCTGCCGGGCCTCCTCCAGCCGCTGCTCCAGCTCGGCGATGACCATCCGGTACAGGTCGTCGCCGGCGATGCCGATCAGGGCGGTGATGGCGTCCAGCGCCTCCAGGGTGTTGGGGTCCGACCCGCCGCGCACCGCGAGCGGGCCGGGACGGCGCGCCCCGGCGGCGTACTTCAGGACGCCCTCGAGCTGGCGGGCGGTGGCGTGGATGGACGTCAGCGCGTAGATGGCGGCGGCGTTGCCGGGCAGCGGCGCGGCCGGGGGGCGGGCGGTCATGCCGGGCGCGGCGAACGCGGTCTCATCCGGCACGGGGGTCAGCCGGGCGAGCCACGGCACCATCCGGGCGAGCTGGCCGCAGGCCTCCTGCACGGGGTCCGCCGGGCCGGCCATCGTCTCACCTGCCGGCCAGATCGGGGTTGCGCTGCCTGATCCGCGCGCGCAGTTCGGCTGGCCTGCCGTCTACCAGGTGCGGCCGGCCGCCGTCCCCGGTCACGGTGATCTGCCAGCCGATGAGCATATCGCCGGGCTGCGGCTCCCACCTGGCCTCGTCCCTGGCCTCGTCACCGGGCGGGAGATCTGGCGGCAGGGATGCGCGGCGGATCGCCTTGTACCAGTCCAGGCTCATCACCCAGTGCGTCGTGGCCAGCCGCCGCCACGCCGGGTGGGTGCCGTCGCCCGCCTTCACGAGCTGCTGCCAGATCTCTTCGGTGCTCAAGCCCGGATCGGCCATCGTCTCACCCGCCCGCATCAGGAGTTACCGGGAGCCATCTGGAGTCCATCGTATGACGGCAGGCCCGGCCTCCCGCGTGCCAGGAGGCCGGGGTCCTGCCGGGGTGGGCGGGGGATCAGGGAGCCAGTCAGATCGGCTCTGGCCGCCGGGCGGGACTCGGGGCACCGGGTCACTGAAGCACCCGTGAGCCGCTGGCACACACCCGCACTACCCTTCCCTGAGCGATCCCCCTAGTGGGAGTCCTGCGCCTCATGGGCGGCGATCACCTCGGCTAGCGCGTCACCGGACCATGAGTCGAACTTCTTGCTGTCAATCCGCTCAACCACGTCGTACCTGTCATGTGCGTGCGCGGCGATGTGGCTGGTCTTGAGGATGGCCAGCGCCCATGCATGGCCGCTCAGGATCGAGTGGAACCGGGTGTGCGCGGTCGTGTCCATCACGAACGCGCCGCAGTCGGCGCAGACGACGCTGTCGGTGTGCCCGGTGCGCTGGCCCAGCTCGTAAGCGGTCTCGTATCTCGGCTCTGCCGCCATGGCTACGGGCAGTCGAAGTGACCGGGCGTGATCTGGTTCGGTGCGCCGGTGCAGCCGATGATCCGGGCGACCTGGTTGGGCGCGTCGGACTCGGGGAACGCCAGCAGCCACTGACCGGGGACGCGGCTCGCGCCCGGCACGTCGAGCACGAACTTGTGGTTGAACACGTTCCCGGACAGCGCGTTGTTCGCGAACACGAACCCTGCCGGGGGACCTGAGCCGACCGGGCCGAACGGGCTCCAGGTCTGCCAGAAGTTCGGCGAGGTCACGACGCCGGTCGTGCCCGCGTCAGCGCCGCCGTTCGGGATGCCGGCGTAGAAGAACGCTCCCAGGGAGTTGCAGGTCCGGAGCACGGTCCGCCAGCGGAGCGCGTGGTGGTGATGCACCAGCGGGCCGTTGAGCACGGCCTCCACGGACAGGCACAGGTTGCCGGGGCTGTTGATCGCGCCGCCGAGGTGGTGGCCGATGGGGGTGGCCTCGGCGGTGAACTCGGCCTGGCCGTCCGGGTCGAGCGCAGGGGTGCCGAGGGTGCCGCACGGGAAGGCCACTGAACGTGCGCCGGAGACGGAGTTGCACCGCTGGTAGACGGTCCAGTCCTGATCGGACCGGGCCGGGTCGTAGACCGACGTGACGACGTGGCTGTTCCACTGCGGGTTCGTCGCAGTGAGGGTCAGGGACGTGCCGTCGGGCTGGATGCCGGTGCCGAGGCCGGAGAAGTACAGGCCGCCGCAGCCGATGGGCTGGGAGACGGGCGTGGCGATGTTGAGGCAGGTGCCGGTGGTCGCGTCCGCGCCTCCGGCCATCCAGGCGGTGACGCCGAGGACGGCCAAGGCCAGAGCGGCGGCCAGTGCGATGATGCGTCTGCGCATGGAGGCGGTCTCCCGGTGTCGTCAGGTTAGGTGGTGCCAACCTTACAGACGCGGCGGGAGACCGGGCGGATTACAGGTGCCGCCACCTGGGGCGCGAGTTACGTGCGCCGAACGGCGGCGGCCGTCTTAGTCATCAAGCTTGTCCGCCACCGTGAGAATGACACCCTCTTTGCCCATGCGGTGCGCGGCACTCTCAGCCAGGCGCAGCATGGGTTCCGTTCTGACGATCACCATGTCCCCTGCCACGGCTTTACGCAGGGTGCTCGCCAGTTCGTCTGACCAGTTAGCTGCGGGGATTCTGTACTCAGTCATTGTTTCCCTCCGTCGTCTCCCGGGCGCCGATGCCGAATGCGGCGGTCATCAGCACGCGCGCACCCTGATGTCGGCCCTGTACTTCTTGTCCGACCCGTCCGGCCCGTCCGACAGGGCCGTGCGGCTGACCCGGTAGTCCTGCACGACCTCGAGCGGCACGCCGTCACCGAAGAACTCCTGCGCGGCGGTCAGCGCGGCGACCTCGATCTCACGGGCATTATCGCCGTAGCAGGTCACCTTGAAGATCCGGCCCTGTACCTCGCTGCCGGGTCCTGGCTCGTTATCCACCGACTTCCTCCGTCGTGATCTCCTGAGTGGCCCCGATGCCGAACGCGCCGATCATCAGCGCGCGTCATGCGTCAGGTCCAGGTAGCGCCGCAGGTGGATACCAGAGAAGCCGCGCAGCACCAGGCCGGCAAGCGGTGGCCGCATCCTGCTGGTATCGCATGGCCGCCCGGGCCCGGCGCCGCATAGAGAGCACGGCGTCCCGATCACCTGTTCCGGCGTCGCCAGCGGCTCATACGGCCCGTCGCGCAGGAATGACAGCAGGCCCCGGCTCCGGCGGTTGCCATCTTCCCATGAGGCCCGGTGTCCGGCGGATTCAAACATGGTCAGCCTCCGTGCTCTCGGCGGCAGTGGTCCCGATGCCGAGCCTGTCCAGCATCAGCGCGCCCAGCCGGTGCAGCCACCGCTCGTTCTCCGCCGTGATCACCGGGTCACGGCCGGCCAGCTTCAGCATCACCGCCACGTCGACCACGAACGCGGCGGCATCCGCATGCATGACCATGAAACCCCCTGAGAAGACGCGCCGCGGGCAGCGCGGAAGGCGCGCGCCAGGGCGGGATGGTGACCGAACGGTCAGGGTCATCATCCTAGCGGGGCGGCCGGTCACCAGGACCTCGCCGGGAGTCAAGGCTTCTCGCCGAACAGGATGAGCTTGATATTGGCCGCCCTCTTCAGGTCGTCCGGGTGCACCTTGGTCAGGTGCCACCAGCCGCACGCGCATTCGTACGGATAGCGGTGCCCTCCGAACTGCTGCTCGTATCTCGCTGCCGCAAGGGTCGCGGCGTGCTCATCCGTCCAGGCCTGCTTGTCCCTCTCGGCGCAGGCGGCGAGGATGTCGCGCTGCCGCGCCCGTTTCGCCTTGGCGGCGCGCTTGCAGGTTTTGCTGCAGTACCGCACGGGGCTGCCGCCGCTCTCCCTCGGGGCGAACCCCGTCCCGCAGCGCTCGCAGATCATGGCTTCCGGCCGAGACGCTCCTGGCGGGAGTGCTCAAGCAGCTCGTCCACCCGGCGCCCGGTCTCGTCGTCTGCCTGCCGGATCTCCGACACCAGCCGGGACCGCATCGCGTGCAGCTCGCGCAGCATGGCGTCGATCGCGTCCACGGCCGTGTTCGCGGCCTCGCGGGCCTCCGGCTGCGGCCTGGTGTCGTCGCGGGCCATCCATATAGCCAGGCTGACGTTCAGCACGCCGAGTTCTTCGCCGAGCGGTGCGGCGAGGTCGCCGATCGCGCGGCGCCCGGGGGGGACCTGCTCCCAGGGCAGGCTCATTTCGTGCTCCCTGCGTCTTGCTTCGGCCTGCGTCCCGGCTTGCGGGGCACGGCGAGGAATGCCTTCATGTCGGACTCGCGCCATACCGGACCCATTGCCAGTCGCTGGACAGGCTCGGGGAAGTCCGGGTGGCTGGCGATCTGTCCGGCGCGCTGCCTGGACACGCCGGCGAGGCCGGCCAGCTCGGCCAGCCCCGCGAGCTTCGGGATCGCCGCCATCAGTGGTTCGCGTAGTGGGCGATCTCGTTGGTGTCGCCGGGCCGGATGCAGTTCCTGGTCACCGGGCTGAGGATCATCTGTCCGCTGTCCTGGCACTTGCTGGTGTTCTGCGTCATTGTCATGCCTTAAAGCTATGTCATATACCTGATGTTGTCAAGAGGTAGCAACTACCGTCAAGGGGTCTTCGCCGTGCCGTTCCTGGCGCGCTGGACTGTCTTGACGGACACGCCCGCGCTCTTGGCCAGCCTGGTCCATTCCTTCTTGTCTGCCCAGTCCGGGTGACGCCTGATGGCGTCCGCAGCCTTGTCCAGGGCTGTCCGTGCCGTGACCTTGCGCGATGGCGCTCTGGCCGCTGTCTTGTCCGCTGTCTTGTCCGCTGTCTTGTCCGGCTGCCTGTCCGGCTGCCTGTCCTCGCGCGGCGGGACAGCCGGCACGGCGGCGGGCCGGGTACCGGTGCCGTCATGCTCTGCCCGGCCCGCCGCGTCCTGCCGCTTGCGGACCAGCCACACCGCCATCTCGTACGCCGCGACGAAGGCCACCGCCGGCCACACGCTGATCTCCGGGCCCAGCCACGGCCACCGGTAATCCGCGCCCAGGTTCATCAGGACCGTCTGCCCGACCCCGGCGGCCAGCACCAGGTACGCGCCGGCCGGGACACCGCACTTGAACCGGGCCGCGTACCAGATGACCAGCGTGGCACTGGCGATCAGGCCCTCGACGGACAGCGGCTGCATCCCCGCCACCCAGTGCGCCTGGCCGAGGTGGGCGGACAGCTCGTACTGGTGCTGCCAGGACCCCGAGAACGCGACGACGGCGACCTGGGCGACGGCGAACAGGGCCACGACGATGAACGCGGTGCCGTCAGGACGGCGCTGGTGTCCAGGTTCGTCCGCCGCCGTCCGGGGCTGCCCGGGATCGTCCTGCGGCCAGCCGGACACGGGGCCGTGCACGGGCATCGGCGCCAGGGCGACAGGCCGGGCGTGGCCGTTCGCCTGCGGCGGTGCTGTCGTCGTCATGGCTGCTCCTCAGCGTGCTGCCGCATGAGCGCGGCGAGCTGGTCATCGGTGACGTTCAGGTACACGCGGGGCGGCTCGATCGCGGCAGGCTGCACAGCCTGGGCCTCGACGGTCAGCGGGGCCCCGTCGGCGACCTCGGCCCGGACTACCTGCCGCGCGGCCAGGGTCTCCGGGTGGCGGATCCGGTGCCGCAGCCACAGGAACACGTACGCCAGAGCGGCGAGCGCCAGGCCGCACACGACGGTGATCACGACGTACACCAGCACCGTGATACCCGTGCTGACCTGCGCGGCCACCCGGTGCCAGGCCAGCGCGAGCACCCCGAACGCGAACAGCACCGCGGCGGCCCCGGCGCCCACGCCGGCCAGCGGCCCGTGATGGTGCGTGCCGCTAGGCTGCACTTCGCCCTCCGAGCCGTGCTTTAACGCGCCTGGCTGTCCGTTCACTCATTCCGATTGCCTGCGCTAGTTCCCTTACGGACATGCCGGGGCGTACCGCCAGGGCGGCTGATGCGGCAGCTTCCTGTTCCGCCAGCGTCGGCAGCGGCTTCGGCCTCCGTTTTTCATAGCTGCCCCTGGTGCACTTGTCCAGCTTCCCGAGCCATCGCCAGCAGTCACGGTCCCCGCGGCGGTCTACCTTCGCCCAGAATCGTTCCTCGGCGCTCCTTTTCAAGATCGTTTCCTCTTTCGTTTCCGGCGGTCTGCTTCAGCGCGCCATTTTGGCCAGATCCGCGCCAGCAACCTGACTTGCTCGCCGCTGCCGCTGCACCGGCCGCACCGGCTGAACGCCTGATCCGTCGAGCCGATACCGCGGCCCTTGCGGCGCCGGCAGGCCGGGCAGCGGCCGTAAGGCCAGAACCGCGACCGCACCAGCGTGAACACCAGGGCGGCGGCCAGCGCGAGCAGGATCAGCCAGGGGTCGGCGCCGGTGCCTCCGCACCGCGAGCAGGTCGCAGTGGGGCATATCCGCGAGACGCCGCTGCCGCCGCAGCCGGCGCAGGGGTAGGGTTCCTTCTTTCCCATGGTCATTTCCTCTCTGCGGTGACCTCTCCGGCCTATCCGGGAGGCGATCCCAACGCGCACGCGCGTACGCACGCGCGAGGGAATACATCACCTGCATCATTTCCGCAGGTCAGCGGGCATGTGATGCCGGGCGGGCTGCCTAGGGGAAAAATCACTTGGCACACGGCGGCCTCACTCGTCCTCGTCCAGGTCTGCCGTCGACCGCTCGGCGATGACGCGGTGCACCTCGGCCGGGTCGAGCCACGGCGTGCCGGACGAGTTCACGACCCGCACGCCCTCACCGGCGAGCAGCTTGCGGAGCTGCGCGGCGGTCAGCTTCGCGTACGGCGGCCACGCCGGGGCCAGCCCGCGCAGCAGCCCGACGACGTCGCGGAGCTTGACCCGGTCCAGATCCAGCACCTCGGCCAGGTCCCCGAGCAGGTCCCGGGACTCGAGCACGGGCCGCGGCCGGCCGCCCTGCACCGGGGTGCCCGGCGCGACCGCGGCGACCGCGCGGGCGATCACGTCGGCCGCCGCGTCGAACCCGGTGTCGTCGTTCACCTCGACGAAGTACCAGCGGAGCAGCTCGAACTGCGCCTCGGACACGCCCGTGGCCAGCGACGTGCCGACATCCCGGCCGGGCCGCAGCTCCGTCGCGCGGATCCCGGCGGCGAACGACCCGTCGCCGAGGAAGCCGTCATTGGACCGCCAGGTCTTGACGTAGAAGCAGCAGTTCACGCTGACCAGCTCGACGATGCGCGGCGGGATAGCGTTCTTGCGGCTGGACTGCGTGTCGAACCCGAGCCAGATCCCGGTCTTCCGGGCCCGCCGCATCGTCTTCATCGCCAGGTCCGCGGCCAGCTCGCCGTGCTCCGCGTTCCCGAACAGCTCGTGGCACTCACTGAACAGCGCCAGCTTCGGCCGCAGGTCCGGGTGCTGCTGCGCCAGCTGCCGCGTCATCTTCTTGGCACCGAGATCGGCCAGGCGCTGCTCGCGGCGGCCGACCTCCTCGTACAGCTCGGCCAGGCTGGCCACCGCGGCCGCGACGTGCTCGTCTTCGGCGCCCTTGACGTACCTGGCCAGCCGCGGCGCGTAGGCGTCGAAGTCGCCGTTGTACGCGAAGACGTGCACCCACAGCTCGGCCAGCGGATCCAGGGCCGCGCCGAGCATCACGACCCGGCACGCGTTCGACTTGCCGTTGCCCATCTGGCCGCCGCAGACGAGGTTGTTGGCCACGACGGGGATGGCGATCGCGTCGCCCCGGGGCGACACGCCGCCGGGCACGCCCTCGAACACGTCGGCGGCGCCCTCGTGCAGCAGCGGGTACTCCGGCGCCGGCTTGGACAGGACACCGCGGTCGGCGATCCACACCGCCACCGTCCCGGCCGGGCCCGCACCGGACTTCTCCGCGTCCGAGGGCCACACCTCGACCTCGGCGCGGTGCACGTTGCGGGCCAGCACCGGCCGCTGGTCGGCGACCTGCCCGGCGGTGACGCCGAGCGGCAGGCTGAACACCGCCGAGTAGCCGCGGCCGTCCCGGACCGGCAGGGTGTGGAACACCGGCCGCCAGTCGTTCTTGAACGCCGCCTTCAGCGCCGGGTTCGGCAGGTGCTGCAGGGCCAGGACGATCGTGTCGGCCGTCACGACCAGGCCGGGGTCCCCGCCGTCGTCCTTCCCGGCCACCGACCAGCTGGTCAGCGACGCGTTCGCGTAGGACCGGCCGGCCAGGTACAGCACCAGCACGACGACCCACGGCACCGCGAGCAGGAACGGGCCCCACGCCGCGCCGAACGCGATCACGGCCCACTCCACGATCCTCGCCGTCGTCCTGACCGGCGCGGCGACCTCCTTGACGTTCCTGCTCGCGATGGCCATGAGCACGCCGATCACGATGAGCACGCCGAGGAACCCGGCCGCGATCCCCGGCAGCGCCTTGAACACCTTCAGCGGCAGCTCGACCAGGTCCGCGCGGCGGGCGTGCCGGTCCTTGAGGAACTTCACCCGCTGCGCGTCCCACGCCAGCGCGGCCTCGTGGTCCCCGGCGGCCTCCGCCGAGCGGATCGACCGCTCGTAGCGGGCGGTGCTGCGGGACTCCCACAGCCGCCGGGTGATCACCGCGGCGCCGATGCCGATGTAGGCGACGTTCCGGCCGGCGGCGCGGGCGCGGTCGTGCCGGACCGCCGTGACGATGACGCGGACCGCCTGCCGCGGCACGGTGCGCGCGGGCTCGCCGACCACGCGCCCCTCGAGGACGGGCGGTTCGCGGCGGGCGGGAAGGTTCACGCCGCGCTCCTCGCCGGGCCCGCGGGCGAGGGAAGACCGCCCGCGCACCCGGCCGGGCTCACGCGGCCAGCGGATCCGGCCCCAGGCCGCGGACGGCGGCCTCGGCCTCGACCGCCCTGCGGACCTCGGCGCACCGGCGGAAGTACGGCGTCACCTCCGGCGGGGGCAGCGGGTCTGTGGTTTCGTCCGAAGGCTGGTGTACGGTGGGCATGGCTGCAAGGCCTTCCAAGGGGATCGGAATGATCGCTGGGAGCCGCTCCGTTTACGGCGGGGCGGCTCTCGTCGTGTGCGGCGGGCATCTAGGCCACCGCCTCAGATGCCGAGATCTCAGCGATGAGCGCGCGGACCTCGGACTCGGCCCACAGGCGCTGACGGCCGGGAGTGCGGCGGAAGCTGATGCCGCGCGAGACGGCCCAGCTGGTCCAGGTGCTTCGCGGCACCCGCCACAGCCCGGCTTCCTCGAACAGGTCTGCCGCCTGTGACGGCTTGAGCCATCTCTCGC
>WNGM01003792.1_pt1 | contig 12794 bp, 17 predicted proteins | sample 5400571 | NCBI WGS metagenome assembly WNGM01 (sample SAMN13153378, study PRJNA577476) | soil metagenome | isolation source: 100 cm soil or saprolite under Garry oak tree replicate 2 | place: USA:California | collected 2016-06-15
GTTGCTCTTGTCGGCGACCTGGCGCTGGGCGAGCACGATGCCGGTATGGGTGAGGGCGGCCAGCAGATGCGGTGCGGCCTGCTGGTCGGTGCGGGCTCCGCGACTGGTCTTGCCGTCCACGGAAAGAGCGGGCATGGGCGGTACGTGCCGCGCGCGGGTGCTACGGCGCCTGCGGCGTTGACCTGCTGCCTTGGCTTTGCGGCGGGCCTTGCGGTCCTGGGAGGGTCGCCGCCCGGTGCGGGCCTTGGCGGTGGCGGCCAACACCGCGCGGCGGTGCAGCCAGCTGCCCAGCACCGCGTCCAGGGCGTCGCCGTCGATGCGGGTGCACAGCCGCCGGACCGTCTTTTCGTCCGGACCCAGGTAGCCGCCCGTCGCCGGGTCGCGCCGGGCGCCGAAGGTACGTAGCGTCTTCTGCCCGGCGCCGGCGATCCATTGCCCGATCGCGTAGAACGAGGTGTTGCCGGCCAGCACCGCCGCGATCGCCATGGCCAGCACCGTGGACAGCTGGTGACGCACACCGCGGGCATCTCTCGGATCAGGCACCTGCGACAGGGCGGTAAGCAGGTGTTCAGCCCCGGTGTGTCCCAGTCGTACCCGACGCGGCGGAGGGTCCGGCTGGCCATGTACACGGTGGATCAGCGAAGATAGCGGCGCGGGCACGGTACCTCTTCATGATCTGTTGGCTTCGAGAAACCACAAGATCATCGGTATCGTGCCCGTCTTGTCAAATTCACCAGAGCGATCACGCATCGTGCTCAAGCACAGACTCTCCGACTTTGCCGTGCCCGTGGGTTGGGAGGCCACAGTGAATTGTCTACGGCGTAGCTGGGGCGAGACCGCAGGGGTAAAGCCGGGTGCCTAACCCGTTAACCGAGCACTAGCGAACGTGGGATCCATTCGCGACCATTCCACGCGATACTAACCCGCCGACGCCAGCCGAAGGCGCGGATGGGGCGGAGCCGTTGTAGTACTCCGAGCCAGGGAGAGCCTGCGCACATGGGGAAGAACGGCAGCGTGTCAGTCAAGGAGGGAATGTCATGTCCGAAGACGCGCCGGTGAATATCGGCGCTGCGCAGTGGCCGGACCCAGGTTCGGCATACTATGCGGTACGGAGAATGCAGACCAAATTGCACAGCTGGGCGGGGAAAGACCGTTCCCGCCGGTTCGGTGACCTGCACAATCTCATCTATGACCCGGCGTTTCTGGTGCACGCGTGGGAACGTGTGGCATCAAACGCCGGCGCTAGGACACCGGGAGTCGACAAGGCCACGGTGGCCTGGATCGAAGCCCGGATCGGGGTGGTAGCGTTCCTGGGCCACGTTCGGGACTCGCTGAAGTCAGGCGAGTTCACGCCGGTCGAAGTGCGGCAGGTGATGATACCGAAGGCAAGCGGGAAGCTCCGCAAACTAGGTATTCCTTCCGTCGCCGACCGGGTGGTCCAAACCAGCCTGAAACTGGTGCTCGAACCTATTTTCGAGGCGGATTTTCTGCCGTGCTCGTATGGGTTCCGCCCGAACCGGCGAACACACGACGCCATCGCCGAGATCCACCACTTCACCTCTGAGCCCGTCAATTATCGGTGGGTTCTGGAGGCGGATATCGCCGCCTGCTTCGACGAGATCGGGCACACGCCACTACTCGATCGGATACGGCACAGGATCAAGGACAAACGCGTGTGCGCGTTGGTGAAGGCGTTCCTGAAATCCGGGGTCATGACGGCTACCGGAGATCGGGAAGAAACGATCGCCGGCACCCCGCAAGGCGGGCCACTTTCCCCGTTGATGGCGAACATCGCCCTGTCAGTGCTGGACGAGCACTTCGACCGGCAGTGGCAGCAGGAAATGGGAACCAGATATCAACGAGCCAAACGGAGAAGAAACGGCCAGGGCAACTGGCGCCTTATCCGGTTCGCCGATGACTTCGTCGTCTTGGTAGATGGACAACGGCGCCACGCCGAGGCCCTCCGCGAGGAGGTAGCAGCCGCGCTGGCCCCGTTGGGTCTGCGACTGTCACCGGAAAAGACTCGCGTGGTCCATATCGATGAGGGCTTCGACTTCCTCGGCACAAGTATCCGCCGCCAGCGGAAACGAGGAACACAGAAGTTCTACGTCTACACCAGACCGTCCCGGAAAGCCATCCAGGCGATCAAGGACAAGGTGAAGACCAGAACGTACAGGTCAACCCGCCACATGGCCCTGCATGAGCTGATCACCAGCCTCAACCGGATGCTGGCGGGGTGGGCGAACTATCACCGGCACGGGGTGTCCAAGGACGTGTTCAATGCGGTCGACAGCCACGCGTGGGGTCGGCTGATGCGCTGGACACGGGCCAAGTACGCGGGCAAGAACCGGCTCGGGATGAAAGAACTCCGGCGTCGCTTCTGTGACAAGGGATGGCGCTTCGCCCACAACGGGGTCGTGTTCACCGGCGCATCCAGCGTCGCGGTGACCCGCTACCGCTACCGCGGCAGCAAGATACCGACCCCCTGGCCCCTGAACCCGGCAGCCTCCGTTGGGCTGACCAGCGGGTAAGACACGTGGAGAGCCCGTTGCGTTGAGAGGCGCACGGCGGGTTCGGCGGGCGGGTCGGGGAAACGGACTGGCCGCAAGGCCAACACCGCGCCCCGGCCCGACCCGACTGACACTCTCGATGGTGCAGCGGCACGACACGCCCACCGACGTCGACGGCGAGGTCGCGGCGCTGGCTGGTGCGGGCCGAGGACGGGTTCGCGTCGGCGAGCTTGGTGGCCCAGGCGTCGTAGCCGACGCCGTTGATGATGGCCAGCTTCGCGGCGGCGATTGCGCGGCCGTCGGCGGCGGTGGCCTCGTAGTCGTGCGGGTCGGCGTCAGGGTTGTTGATGATGCTGGTGACCTTCACCTGGGTCCCGCCGAGCTGTTCGGCGAGGCTGCCCCAGAAGTTCTCCGCCGCGACCACATTGATCGTGGCGCCGCCCGACGAGTTGGTGGTGGCGGTGCTGGGCGAGGTCGAGCAGCCGGCGAGCGCCAGCGTCATCAGCACGGCCGCGGCGGCGGCCCAATGTAGATCGCGACGCCGGGCGGTGCCCGGCGGAAGGGTCGAAGACACGGCAAGCCTCCGTGAGGGGGTGGCAACTGTCCCCGGGCAGGTTAACGATAATGGCATCCGTTTTCAAATGCGGCGCCGGCATGGGCGCGTGCCCGGATCAGCCGCGCAGGTGTGGGAGGACCTCGGTGCCGAGCCGGGCGATGTTGGCGAGGGTTCGGTCCGGGTCGCCGGCGCCTTCGACCATGAGCAGCAGCCGGCGGACGCCGGTGGTAGCCACGGTGGCGGCCAGCCGCCGTACGCACAGCTCGGCTGGTCCGACCGGGTGGATGCCCAGCAGGTGCTCCAGATAGGCGTGCGGGTCGCGGGCCGGTCCGGTGCTGCCGCCGGTGGTGGCGTCGATGCGTACGTACTGCACGGTTGTGGACAGCCAGCTGGGCATGGCGGCGCGCAACACGTCGTGGGCCTGCGTCAGGGTGTCGTCGACGTAGGCGAGGTGGGCGCTGGCGTGGGGAATGGCGCCGGCGTTTGGAAGGTCGGCGGTCGGCTGTTTGTCGTACTGGTCGAGCAGGCGGCGTTTCTCGTCCGCGGCGGCGTGCATGCCCAGCAGCAGCGGCAGCCCGCGGGTGGCGGCCGCCTCCACGGTGGGTTCGCTGGTGGCGGCGACCCAGACTGGTACCTGCCGGCGGGGCTGCGGTACCACCCTGACTGGGGGGAACCGGAAGAACTCGCCGTGCGCGCCGACGTTGTTGGTGCCGGAAAGCCAGGCCAGCAGCAGGTCGAGGGATTCGGGGAAGCCGTGGGTGTAGCGGGAAAGGCCGGTGCCGAACACGTCCAGGTCGATCCACGGGCCGCCGCGGGCGACCCCGAGGTCTAGTCGCCCACCGGACAGTTCGTCGAGCAGGGTCGCCTCCTCTGCGAGGGCGACCGGGTGGCGGTTGGACAGGATGCACGCGGCGGTACCGACCCGGATGCGGGTGGTGCGGCCGAGCAGGTGGGCGGCGAAGGCCAGCGCGGAGGGGCAGGTGCCGTAGGAGATGAAGTGGTGTTCGGCGATCCACACCCCGTCGAAGCCGGCCCGCTCGGCGGCCAGGGCGTAGGACAGCGCGTCGTGCAAGGCTTGGGCGTGGCTGCTGCCGGGAAACTGCCCGGCAAGCAGGAACATGTCGACCCGTACGGGGGCCGGCACTGGCCGGCCCCCGTCGTCGAGTTCAGCAGTCACGCAGTTCGGGTGACTGGTTGAGCAGTTGGCCGCGTGGGGAGATGAACGCCTGGTACCGCTCACCGCCCACCGCGGCGAGGCGGAACGCGGCGACCCGGTGGCAGTTCTGGAAGGCCAGCTTGACCCCGAAATGCCGTTCCAGGCCGCCACGGATGGCGTCGCTGGCCAGGGCGCGCAGCAGTTGGCCGCGCTCGGCCTCGCTCGGTGGGGGGACGGCGTGGTCGGCGAACTCGCCGTCACCGGTCTGCAGGTCGGCGGCGACCTGGCTGACGATGCCCCACGCATACGGCAGGGACTGGCGTACGCAGTCGACGAACTCGGCGTCGGGGACCGCGCCGGCCTCGGCGCGTTCCAGCAGGGCGGTGGGGACATCCAGCGACATGGGCTTCTCCCAACGATGTGGACCGATTGTTACGAGGCTAGTACAGACAGTGCCGCCGGGCCGAGGGTGAACTCCGGGTCGATCTGACCGGCGAGGTCCTCGCCGGTCCGGTCGTTCGCCCACGCGGCCGCGTTGCGCAGGTGAAACTGCACCGCCTGGCGGGTGAACCGGGCCCACTCCCGCGGCGTCGTGTCCACAGTGGAGCGCATGATGTCCAGGACGGCCCGGTTCGCCGGTTCGAGTTCGGCGATCGGGCCGGGCCGCCCCTGCTCCGCCGCCCGCACGTGCCGGGACACCCCGAGGCACGCCAGGAGGTCCGCGCCGACGTGCTCTAGCAGAAACGCCTCGTCGGCCGTATCGGCGACCTTGTTGCCGACCACCGACACCGCGACCTGGTGGTCGGCGGCAGAATCGAGGTACTGCCGGTACACACCGACGGCGCGCACCGTCGGCTCGCACACCACGAACGTGCGATCGAACCGGGTGAACAGGCCGGAGGCGAACGCGTCGGCGCCGGCGGTCATGTCGACCAGCACGTACTCGTCGTCGGCGTCCATCAGGTGGTTGAGGATCAGCTCGACCGCGCCGACCTTCGAGTGGTAGCAGGCCACCCCCAGGTCGGACTCGGCGAACCCGCCGGCGGCGGCCAGCCGCACCCCGTCCACGGTCCGCACGCACCGCCGCCAGATCGGGTTGTCCTCCACCACCCGTAGCAGCCGTGAGCCCCGCCCGGGTGGGGTGGTCTTCACCATCGCAGCGGTCGAGGAGATCCGCGGGTTGCTACCGCGCAGGTACTCCTTGATCTCGTCCATGTGCTCGCCGAGAGCGGGTTGCAAGGGCGCCTCGTCGACGTCCTCACCCAGGGCCGCGGCGAGGTTCTGGTTGATGTCGGCGTCCAGCGCGAGCACGGTGTGACCCCGCGCGGCCAGGTGCCGGGCGAACAGCGCGGCCAGGGTCGTCTTGCCCGCGCCACCCTTCCCGACGAATGCGATCTTCATGAATGGTGTCTTTCCGTCAAACTCATCCGGTCAACGGTTTTGATACCCATTTTCGATAACGTCGTCAAGTCTGGCCCGGCGGGTCGCACGATCGCCCGGCGAGTCGGCGTCCGCCAGTGGGCGATCCGCCGGCGGGAGGATGGTTTCCGGACGGGCACCGGCCGTGGCGCTGGATGCGCAGGACTCGTCCCTGCTATGGTGGAGATGTTGGAGCCTGATGTACACCGTCCACAGGAGTGGCTATGACCGTGACCCAGATCGATCTTGACGACGATGCGCTCGCCGAGGCGATGCGACTGTCCGGCGCGAGGAGCAAGAAGGAAACGGTGAACCTCGCGCTGCGGGAGTACTCGGCCCGTCACCGCCGCATCGCGGCACTCGATCACTACGCGGCCGCCGCTCAGGGTTGGGACTACGAGGGGTGGCAGGAGATGCGCGCGGCCAGCAAGGCGCCGGCTGCGTGATGCGTTACCTGGCCGACTCGTCGGCCCTGTGGCGTCTCCTGCGCGACCCGGGCGTGCGGGCCGGCTGGACCGATGTGATCTCCGACCACGCTGTCGGGTCGTGCCAGCCGCAGCGCACCGAGTTTCGTCGTTCGGCCCGTAACCTCGACGAGTACGAGCAGATGACCGCGATGTTCGTTGATCTATATCCCGATATTCCGCTACCGAAAACGGCGTGGCAGTGGGTCGAGGCGGCTCAGTACCGGCTGCTACGGGCTGGGGCGCATCGAGCGCTGTCCTGTGTGGATCTGCTGGTCTGCGCCTGTGCGGCCATTCGCGGGCTCGTGGTCCTGCACGACGACAAGGACTTTGTCGTGGCCGCACAACACCTTTCGGATCTCGCCGAGCGGCGGGTGCAGACGCTCCCGGAGGTCATCTGACCTGATGCGTGGCTACGACCATTTTGCAACGCCGAGGTCCGCGTTTCGCCAGCGGGAGCCTACCGTCACAGATCTTGTGGGTGAACACGACCGGGTTGCCGATGACCGGTGTCCGGCGTCGGCCTCAGCCGGCGTGGTCGGGGAAACGCCGGCTGGCGGTCAGTAGGTCGAGGTAGCCGTGGACGGCGTTCCCCCGGTGGTTCTCTGGGTAGACGCCTGAGCCGCGGTGCGTGGTGCGCCAGTTGCGCTCCCAGTAGCCAGCCCCGACCCGCTGCAGATGGGCGCGGCTCGCCGCCAGTTCCTCCATGAGTTGTTCGCGGACCTCGGCTTCGGTGGATGCTGGGAGGCGCAACGGCTCCGCGTCGCCACGCTCAAGAGCGTCCATCTTCGACGTGCCCGCGCACAAGGACGTCGACATGCGGACGGTCGTCGACCTGCGCCGCATGCTCAGCGCGGCGGGTTACGGTATCGAGGAGTGAGGCTGCAATGGCAGCCGCCTTGGCACTGGACCGGGAGGGAGCCGGGTTGTGGCTGATGCGCGCCAGCATCGATGGCTGGCTCGGCACCCCCTTGAGATCCGGCGCGCTGGCGTGGTGGCCGTCATCGGGGTGGTCGCCTCTGTCGTAGTCCTGCCGTTCGTGACGTGGGCCGTCGCCGTGGTCGTCGGCTGGGACGCCGCCGCGCTGGCCTTTCTCGTCAGTGTCTGGCCGGTGATCCGGTGGGCCGACGGCGCGCAGACCGAGCGGCTCGCCAAGCGCGAGGACGAGCCACGCGGCTCCGCCGCCGTGCTACTGCTCGGGGCGAGCGTGGTCAGCCTGCTCGGGGTCGGCCTCGTCCTCGTTCTCGCCGGGCGGCACGGCGGCTCGATGCGGGTTCTGCTGATCGGTTTGGCGATCCTCACCGTCGTGGTGTCATGGACGGTCGTCAACACCGTGTACACGCTCCGGTACGCCGACCTGCACTACGGCTCCGCGGCCGGCGGTGTCGGCTTCGACGACCCGGCCGGGTCTTGGCGGCCCGGGTACCGCGACTTCGCCTACGTCGCCTTCACCATCGGCATGACCTACCAGGTCTCCGATACGAGCGTGCGGGATCCGGCGATCCGCCGCACCGTGCTCGGTCACGCTGTCCTGTCGTATGTGTTCGGTGTGGTGATTGTGGCCGGCTCGGTCAGTCTCATCGCCGGGTTGGTGCATTAGCCGGCCTGCGGTCACTCGCGCTAGGGAATCCGGTGATTCGAAGGACGAGTGCTGATTTCTACTGAAGAGCTCGCCTGGGACCCGAAGGTGGACAGCGAGGAGATTGCGGTGGCCGCTGATGACGGTACGGTGACGCTGCGCGGTACCGTCGGGAGCTTCCGCCAGAAGCGGGAGGCCAGGAAGGCGGCCGAACGGGTCTATGGCGTCCTGTATGTCAACAACGACCTGAACGTGCGGATCCTCGACGAGAACCGGCACGACGACGCCGACCTGCGTGGCGACGTGCTCCAGGCGCTCATGCTCGACACCCTCGTACCGAACACCATCGACGCGAACGTCAAGTACGGTTTCGTGACCCTTATTGCTACCGCCGACTGGCAGTACCAGCGCGACGAGGCCGAGTTCATCGCCGGCAACGTGGGCAGCGTGACCGGCGTCGAGAACGACGTGTACCTGACCAGCCCGACCCCGTATGCCGGCGTCGTCAAGGACTCGATCAAGAAGGCGATGAAGCGCGACGCCAAGCTCGACGCCGAGAACGTCGACGTCGATACCATGAACGGGATCGCGGTCCTGACCGGATCCGTACGTTCCTGGGCGGAGCATGACTCGGCGGTACAGGCGGCTTGGCCGGCGCCCGGTGTCACCGACGTCGACGACCGGCTCGCCATCAGCTACTGAGCATTTTTCTCCCGTCGCCATCCGCATGCTCTTCCCGCCGTCAACGCCCTACACGGCGATCGGTCGCAGAGCCCAATCAGCAGTCAGGAAGAGCAGACGAGGCCGGCGGCCAAGCCGCCTGTGCCATGGCCGGCAGCCGACATGAAAGCCATACCGACCTCCTCTGCGTCAGTCCGTACCGATATCACGGCCGGACGTGGTCTTGAAGGTAAGGCGGCATGAGGTTCCGGCGCGCGGTCGGTCGGTTCGGGTACGACTTCATCATCGGCGACGACTGGAAGATCGCCGCGGCGGTGGTGACCGCGCTGCTGGCCGGGGTGGTCCTGCTGGCCTGGGGGGTACCCGCGACGGTGACCGTCCTCGTGACCGCCGGCCTGGTGGTGCTGGGCTTCACCACAGCAATGGTCGTCGGCGTGCGCCGCACCGGCTGACACAAGCCCCGACGCTGCGGCGCGAAGCCGATCCCGTCCGGCCTCGTCTCCACGAGGCCGGACCAATCACGAGAGCGCTCTCTCAGTCAGCTTACTCAAGCCCTCGGCTCACCCCGCTCGGCATCATCGATGACGTCGGTACCGCGAAGCCGCGTCGCTTGTAGGAGATCGCCATGACCGAGCTGCCCGTCGTGACGTCTGAGGTCGCCTCCGGGTCGCGCCGTCCGGCGCTGCTCAATCGCCACCGCGAGCGGGCGGCTCCGGAGAGCGTCCTGGCCGGCGCGCGCGCCGGTGCCGGCGGTGCGCTGGTGCTGTGGGGCGAGTCGGGCATCGGCAGGACCGCTCTGCTGGACTATGCCGCCGAATCCGCCGCCGACATGATCGTGGTCCGGTTGGCGGGCGTCGAGTCGGAGATGGGTCCGGACGCCTCCGCATCCGACTGGTTCGCCGCGCGCAACGTGGCGGCGCATCCCGAACAGGGCTGGACCCTGCTCTGCAACGGAGTCATCGTATTCGACGACCTCGGCGCGCTCCTGCTCACCGTTCCAGCGGCGACGATCGTACAGCCACCGTCGCGCGCCGAACACACCACAGACTGCACTGTGCACACGTTCCCGACCCGGCCGGGAATCACCACCGGGCCCGGATCGGTTCTGCCGGCAGCCGCATGACGCCTCGGCCTTACGGTTCCTCAACAAGGAACCGGGTGATGAGCGCCGCCATCTCGGCCGGGTGTTCCAGGAGGAACAGGTGACCGGCCCCGCGGATGACGTGCAGGCGTGCGTTCGGAATGCAGCGCGTGAGGATGCGTCCGTTGACGGGCGGGACGATGGGGTCGTCGTCGCCGTTGAGCACAAGGGTCGGCTGGCGGAGAGTATGCAGCCACGGCAGGCTGGTCCAGCCGGTGATGGCGTAGAGCTGGCCGAGGTACCCGCGCATCGAGGGCGGTTCCGCGAACCGGGCGAGCGAGCCGTGCAGGAGGGCGTCGGGGTCACGTCGCGCGGCCCCGCCGTAGACCCGCCCGGCGATGGTGCGGTAGAAGTCGGGCTGGCGGTACCGGCGCGGTGTGGCGAGGGCGAGCAGGGCGCGCGGCGAGCCGGGTACCCCGCCGAGGCCCGGCCCGGTGGCGGCGAGCACCAGCCGCCGTACCCGCCCCGGGGCCTGGTGGGCGAACTGCTGGGCGATGACGCCGCCGAGGGAGACACCGAGCACGTCGACGCAGTCGTACCCGAGGGCGTCGAGCATCGCCTCGATGGTGCGGGCGATGCCGGGCATCCGGCGTGGTAGGGGGTAAGCGGTTGACTCGCCGACTCCGGGCGCGTCGAAGGCGACCGCCTGTACCCCGCGGGCGGTCAGTTCCCGCTCGAACGGCTGGGCCAGGTCGAGGCTGGCGCCGAGCCCGGTGATGAGCAACAGCGGCGGGCCGGTGCCGCGGATCGAGGTGCGCAGCCGGACGCCGTCGACGTCGACGAAGCGGATCGCCGCGTCGCCCGGAGCGGCCGGGTCAGGCGAAAGCGCCGACACCGGTGATGTCTCTGCCGACGATGAGTGTCTGGATGGTCTCCGTGCCCTCGTAGGTGTGGATCGCCTCGACGTCGGCCATGTGCCGGATCACGTGGAAGTCCAGGAGGATGCCGTTGCCACCCAAGAGATCCCGGGCCTCCCAGATGACCTGGCGGGCCTTGCGGGTGTTGTTCATCTTGGCGATCGCCGCGATCGTGTCGGTCAGCCGGCCCTCCTCGATGAGCCGGCCCAGCCGCAGGCAGTACAGCTGCATCGAGCAGACCTCGGCGAGCATCTTCACCAGCCGGTCCTGCACGATCTGGAAGGCCACCAGCGGTTTGCCGAACTGCTTTCGTTGGGTGCAGTACGCGATGGCGATCTCGTATGCGGCGGTGGCGTGGCCGAGCGCCGCCCAGGCAACGGCGTTGCGGGTACCGGCGAGCACCCGGCCGGCGTCTTTGAAGCTGGTCGCGCCGGGCAGCCGGTTGTCTTCCGGTACCCGCAGGTCGGTCAGCGCGATCTGCGCCTGCCACACGGCGCGCAGTGAACCCTTGCCGTCGATGCGGGTCGCGTCGTAGCCGGGTGTGCCCTTCTCGACGAGGAATCCCTTGACCTGCTTGTCGGCGGTGTCGCGGGCCCACACGACGACGACGTCGGCGAGGGTACCGTTGCCGATCCATTTCTTCTCCCCGTTGATGACCCACTCGTCGCCGTCGCGGCGAGCCGAGGTCTCCAGTGCGACCGAGTCGGAGCCGTGTCGCGGTTCGGTGAGCGCGAAGGCGCCGAGCTTGTCCAGTTGGGCCATGGCGGGAAGCCAGCGTTGTTTCTGTTCCTCCGAGCCGAGCAGCGCGATCGACTGCATCGCCAGCCCGGCCTGGACGCCGAGGAAGGTGCCGAGGCTGCCGTCGCCGCGGTTGAGTTCCATGTGGACCAGGCCGGTGGCGATCGGGCTCATCGGCGGGCAGCCGTAGCCGACGATGCCGTCGCCGACGATGCCGAGCTTGCCCAGCGATTCGATCAGCGGCCAGGGGAACTCGGCGCGTTCCCAGTACCCGTTGATGACCGGCAGCACCTCGTCGTCGACGAAGTCACGGGTGCGTCGCAGATAGTCGCGCTCCTCGCGGGTGAGCTGGTCGGCGATGCGGAAGTAGTCGGTGCCCTGCGAGCGGGCGATGGTGTCGTCCATGGCACTGCTCCCTAGCGGTCGAGGACGTATGTGCCCGGCGCGTCGATGAGTGGCGGTAGACCGGCACCGCCCAGCTCCGTGGGCGCCGCGACCTCTGCGCCGCACCGCTCGCCGAGCCACGCCAGCGCATCCGGCCACCAGCTGCCCTGCTCGGTCTGCGCGGTCCGCAGCCACTCCTGCGGGTCGGCCGGGTTCGCCTTGTTCACCTGGTAGCTGGCCTTCGGGTTGCCCGGCGGGTTGACCAGCGCGGCGATGTGCCCGCTGGTGGACAGGACGAACCGGCTGTCCCCGCCGAGCAGTTGCGTGCTGCGGTAACAGTTCTGCCAGGGCGTGATGTGGTCGGCGATGCCGGCCACCAGGTAGGTGCCCACATCGATGCGCGAAAGATCCACGGGTACCCCGAGTACCGTCATCACCCCTGGGGTGACGAGATGGTTCTCCATCGCCAGGTCGACGAAGTCGGCGTGCAGCCGTGCGGCCATCCGGGTGGTGTCGCCGTTCCAGAACAGAATGTCGAACGCCGGCGGCTTGCGGGCCAGCAGGTAGTTGTTGACCCAGTAGTTCCACACCAGGTCACCCGGGCGCAGCCAGGCGAACACCTCGGCCAGGGACCGCCCGTCCAGGTAGCCGCGCCGCCGGGACAGCGCGGTCGCCGCCGCGGCCAGCCGCCGGTCCGCCAGCGCCGCAGCGGCACCGGCACGGGCGTTGTCCAGTACCGTGACCAGAAGCGCGAACGCGGCCAGCCGGTCCTGCTGGCCGGTAGCGGCCAGGTGCGCCGCAGCGACCGACGCGATGATGCCGCCGGAGCAGACCCCGAGCAACGCGCTGCGGTCGGTACCGCAGATGCCTTGTACCGCATCGAGCGCGTCGAGCACCGATTGCACATAGGTGTCCAAGCCCCAGTCGGCGTACCGGGCGTCGGGGTTGCGCCACGAGATGACGAACACCTGTTGCCCGCTCTGGACGAGGTATTCGATGAGGCTGCGGCCCGGTGCCAGATCCAGCGCGTAGTACTTGTTGATGGTCGGCGGCACGATCACCAGCGGTACCTCGCGCACCCGCCCGGTCTGCGGCCGGTACTGGATCAGCTCCAGCACCTCGGTGCGCAACACCACCGCGCCGGGCGTGACCGCGATGGTCCGGCCCACCTCGAACGGCGACCTGTCCACCATCTCCGGAATCCGCGGCGGGGCGACCATGTCGCGCAGGAACGTCAGCCCGCCGCGCACCAGGTTCAGCCCGGCGCTGTCGATCGCCGCCTTCGCCGACGCCGGGTTCACCAGCGGCA
>WNGM01008686.1_pt1 | contig 12787 bp, 15 predicted proteins | sample 5400571 | NCBI WGS metagenome assembly WNGM01 (sample SAMN13153378, study PRJNA577476) | soil metagenome | isolation source: 100 cm soil or saprolite under Garry oak tree replicate 2 | place: USA:California | collected 2016-06-15
GGGGGGTCGCCGGGCCGGGTCTGGGTGATGCACGAGGCCTCGGTCTGCCCGTACTGGATGGACAACGGCACGCCCGCCGCGGATTCGATGCGGCGGACCAGGGCGGGCGGGACGGTAGCGCCCCCGGCGAAGGCGGACCGGACCTGGGACAGGTCCCGGCCGGGGAAGTCAGGATGATCGAGCTGAGCCAGCAGCATGGTGGGCACCCCGGCCAACGCGGTGCCGCGCTCGGACTCGATCAGGTGCAGCACCAGGCCGGGGTCGAAACCCGGGGCCAGGACCTGGGTGAACCTGCCCTGCACCGGTCCCAGCGTGAACAGCGCACACCCCGCGGTGTGGAACAGGGGCATCGGGTTGACCCACACATCCCCCGGGCCGGCCTGCAGGATCTCCGCGCAGAACCGGGCGCTGTTGGTGATTCCCCGGTGCCGCAAGATTGCGCCTTTGGGCAGGCCGGTTGTCCCGGAGGTGTACTGGATCTGCGCCTCATCATCGGGCCCGACATCGGGCAGGCGCTCGGCCGGCGACCCCGACCGCACGAAGCTGTCCCAGTCCGCGAGCGAGATCACCTCGCGCAGGCCGGGCAGCCGGCCGCGGACCTGCGCCAGCACCACCCCGTGCGCGCGCGACTGGCCCAGCACATGCGCCGCCTCGCCCGCGCGCAGCGCCGGGTTGACGGTCACCAGCGTCAGGCCGGCCAACGCGGCCCCGAACTCCATAAGCAGCCACTCCGGCGAGTTGGGCGCCCACACCGCGACCCGCTCACCGGGGGCGAACCGGCCCAGCAGGGCGCGGGCGGCACCCTCTGAGGCCGCCAGCAGGTCGGCATAGCTCCAGCGGCGCCGCCCGCCGGGGCCGGGCGTGCCCTCCACCAGCGCGATGGTGCCCGCGGCCTGCTCGGCCGCCTCCCGCAAGACCCCGCCGACGGTGGTCTCCAGCACCGGCCGGGACACGTCAGCGGGCTGGTAGGAGGCGGAGGAAGTGATCCCGGGCATGGCGTCCCCCTCTGCGGTCCCGGACGCCTGCCAGCCACCAGCGTCGCCGCGGTGAGGAGCCGGAACGGCTAGACTCACGCAGGCACCCTGCATAATATGCGCAGGATGCCTGCGAAATGTCAAGGGGCTGCAGATGCCGCCACAGCCGGGACCGCTTCCGACCCTCGTCAGCGCGCTGCGCACGGCGGCCGCGCTCATGATCGACGAACTGATCGCCAGGCTGCACGCCGCCGGGTACAGCGACGTGACCCCGGCCCACCACGGGGTGTTCGAGAACCTGGACCCGGGCGGCACCCGCCTGACCGAGCTCGCGGCCCGTGCCGGCATCACGCACCAGTCCATGAGCGAGCTCGTCTCGGTGCTCGAACGACGCGGCTACCTGGAGCGCCGGGCCGACCCGGCCGACGACCGCCCACCCGGGCCGCGCAGACGCGGCCAGGCAGCCACCCCCGCCTGCAGCCAGCGGGATCTGACCCGGCCGATGAAAGGCGTCTAAGCAGGCAGGGCACGCAGATTAAGGTGGCTCACACGCCGCGTGTTCCGATACAGCGCACGGCCGTCTTCTTCGGTCTGCTCACTAGCCGGACGGTACGGTATGGCCTGCCTCCGCCCGTCGCTTGACTCCGCGCAGCAAGCTCCGGGCCATGATCGCCTCGCCCCAGACCAGGACGATCGCAAGGACGTAGGCCAGAAAGAGCCGGCGCCGCACCTCAGCCGCATGCGGCGAACCACCGTGTCTTCATCACGCGAGGCAGGGACACGGCCCGCCCGCACCCGCGCCGAGGGCAAGAGAAAGGGCCGGAGCCTTCGAAGGCCCCGGCCCTTTCCGTTAGCCGCTTACCGGCCTACTGGCTTATCAGGGGTCGTTGCCCGTGATGGTGATGTACGGCCCGCTGAAGCCCTCGAACGACACCGTGTACGTGAAGCTCGAGAGCGTGATGCCCCCCGGAATCGTTGGGGTCCAGTTCGGGTTGGGGCACGTCTGCTGTGCCAGGAACTGCTGTTCCGTCGGCGCGGTCACTGAGAGCGAAGGCACCGTCAGCCTACCGTTCTTCGGGGAAAGCTGGCCGGAGCTGGTCGAGGTCGTGAAGGTCCCCTGGTGCTGCGAATCGGACGGGTTTCCGCCGCCGTTGATGCAGACGACGGTGGCCGAATACGTGGCACTCAAATCCGCGCGAGCGTTGGTGTTGCCGACGCCCGCCAGCTCGAACGAGCTACACGAGACGTTGAGACCACTAACCGTGCAGCTGGGCGAGCCCGTCTGGACATGCGTGCCCGTCGGGGCATTCGCGGGATTGAACGTTGTAGTTTGGCTGGCCCAAGCTGCCGCGGAGAACGCGATGACCAGGGCAAATGGCACTGTCAACAGGAAGAGGATCCGTCGGAACACGATTGTGTCCTCCTAAATAGTTGTCGTTATGCCCTCCCTTGCACGTTGAGGTACGCTCAAGCGACCCCCGTGCGGGCGGGTATGGGCATCGTGAAGTGAGCGCTTCGTGAGACCGGATAACGTGCGCACGGGGGACTGCGCTGTCGCGGACGGCTGGCCCGCAACATTTCCAGCCCGGTACGGCGGTGTGCTAGGTATCGCACGGAATAGACGCGCGCAGCTTACTTGCCTGGAGTCCAGTCAGACTCCCACGAGGCTGCGCTACCCCCCCACGGCTCTTTTGTCAAGCGAACATGCCGTCTGTGACACATCCCCAGGTTCGTCAGGCTATACCCGCGTGGCTGAGCCGTCGAGACCCCCGGCCTCGTGCCCGATCGAGCGGCAAACCACACGGACTGGCACCTACGCGCCATCGGCGTCCTCGCCGACCTGGGTTTCGGCTACACAGCGGCATAGCAATCGCAGCCTTCCAAGCTTGTGACGGTGAGGGGGTAGTCGTGCGGCCCACTCCCGCAGCGCCTCCGGCGTCACCCCGATCCGCCCCTCGTCGCGGACCAGCCTGTCCTCGACGACCGAACTCCCGGTGCACGTCCATCCCGATATAACGCGGCACCCGGGCCTCCCTTCACTACCTGCCGATGTGAGAGGGGAACCGCTGAGACGGAACGACACACACTGATTCGCGCTCGAAGCACAGCCGGACCAGTCGCAGGGGCGGCCAACTACTGATGCGGGCTTGCGGCCCAGTGCGCTATGACGGCCTGCCCATACGTGTTCCCCGGGAAGCCCCTGTTCCGGACGGTCGCACCATACGCCCGGCCACCCGGCCAGGCCAGCGGAACAGACCCACAGCCACCCGAGGCCTTTGATACCGGTTACTAATCTGGCCCAACTCAGGGCCTGTAACTGTCCATTTAAGGACGAACAGAGCTCCCAGTTATGCGCTGAACGCTAGCCGGGAATCCATACGCGAATGTCGCGCATATCGAGCCGTCGGGCGTGCGCATAGTAGGGTGCGTCGATCACGGACAGGGTCGTCCGGGCCAGCAAGCACGGTCTGAGGGCATCCGCTGGCGATTGGATGAGCTCCTCCGCGGGAGGGAGCAGTCGGCGGTAGCTCTGTCCGGCGGCCGGGTGTCGCGGTGGTCAAGTAGGTGGCAGGCGAAGGAGTGCGGGTTCGCGGAGGAACTCGCGCCACCCGGCGACCAGCTCGAGCTCGCCCCGCCTTTCCGGCCGGATCGCCCATTCGCCCGGCTCCGGGATCCACGCGCCGGGCACGGCCGCTACGGGCGAGTGCGCGCGACGACGCCCTGGGCCCGGTGCACGGCGCTGTCGGTGGCTAGCCGACCGTCGAGCGGCGGCTGCTGCGGTTCAATTTGGGCTGTGGGGGCTGGTTTCGGCGCTTGCGGCTTGACGAGCCAATAGTGTGGATTAGGCGGCAGGCTGGCGGGGACCCGCCAGGGTCCGGGCCCAGCGGTATGGGCAGGTGCGGTCAGTGAGTACCACGATGACTGCGATGGCATCACCCTCGGCACGAAGGATGGTGCCGGTCAGGCAGCATCTGGTCGCACGTCGCATGGGTCTCGGGCGGCTCGTTCAGGCAGCGCGCCGGCTCCCGCCGGACCGGCGGGCCGAGCTCATTGACGAGATCGCCGATCACGTCGAGCAAGCCCGCGCCGTGAGCGAGGCCTCCGGCCCGGCCTGCGGGACATGCTGCGGCGGCTCGGCGAGCCGGAGGCCATTGCCGCGGCAGCGAGCGACTCGGCGGGCGATTTCGCCGGCGCTTGCGCGCAGCCCGGCGCCGCGATCACGCAGCCCCCGGCTGGCCGCAGGCTGCGTCGGCAGCGCCGGCTCGACGTGGCCGCAGTGATGCTGACGCTGGGCAGCGTGCTGCTGGCGCCGGTCAGCTTCGTCCTCGCGCTGCTCGGCTGGGCAGTGGGCCGCGTGCTGCTGCTGCTCTCACCACGGTGGCCAAGGCGCGCGAAGGTGCTCGGCGCGGTCACCGGGACGCTGGCGCTGCCGCTGTTCGGCGGGCTGCTCGCCACGCTGGCCAAGACCTGGTACTGGCAGCAGGCCGGCCCGTTTGGCTGGCAGAGCGGGACCGGCCCCTTCATCTCCTCGATCTTGGTCGGCGTCCGGCTCCTGCGATACCCCCTCTCCCAGCCCGCCGGACCCGGGCCAGCCACGCCAGAAGGCCGCACTGCCACAGGACCAGCGGCGGCCGCCGCATCCGAGCCAGCAACGCCGGCCCGGGCAGGCCGATAGGTAGGTCCTGGCCCGCTGCACGACCAGGTCGCCGCGCAGATCCGGCGCGCCATCGCCGAGGGCCAGGCAGGCCCCGGCGAGCGCCTGCCCCTGGCCAAGGACCTCGCGGCAGTGCTGGGCGTGAACAAGAACACCGTCCTGCGCGCGCTGCACATTCTCCGGGAGGAAGGGTTGCTGGAGTTCCGGCGCGGGCGCGGCATCACCGTGGTCGGCACGCCCCAGCGCTGCGCCGTGCTCACCCGGATCCAAGAGCTCATCGAATTCGCGCGCCACCACGGCTTTGACCGCAGGCGAAACCGCCCAGGCCATGTCAGCGCCGTCCGGCAACTGGCGAGACCTCGGCATCCGTGGACGTACCAGCCAGGGCCGAGCCTCGCGGCGCGACCTGGCTGAATCCGGCAGCCCCGCAGAGCAGCCCGCCGCTACTCTGGCCGCCAGGCGCGGGAGCCGGCCCGGCAGCTACAGCAGCGTGATGCCGACCGGCCCGGTCAGCCCGAAAATCCCTTAGGCGGCGCGGCCACGACGTAGTCGAATCGGACCGGTCCCGCCGGCCCGCTGAGCTTGACGAGGCGGAAATGCCAGGTCGCCTGCGGCATCGGGCACCACTGCACTCCCTCGGCGCAGACGTCAAAGGCACTTCCACGAGGCAGCATCACATTGAGGTAGCGGAGGACAGAACGGCCGCTTCGGTGTTCGCTTTGCACCGACGCGACCGGCAGGGCCACCGCGAGCCGGTTCGGGTCCAACCGGCGTCGGCTCCTGTCCATTCCAGTGGTATGGCCGGGCATTTTTTTCAGCCGCCGCGTTCGTCCGGGGATCAGCGCCGATGTAAACCTGGCAGCGTGGCATAACCGTCAGTCGAGTGAAGACTCGCTTGAGCCACGACGGTCGGTGGCGGCGATACGCGCCAGAGCAGGCGGTCAACTGGAGGAACCTCGCAAGACCGTTTGGCAATGTGAGGAAAGCCTCAGGCCTGGTAGGCGACGATCGTGAAGCCCTCGGGGTTTGCGACTGGGACCCAGTCCTGGGCGAGCGTGCAGACCTCGCCGCCGAGGACGACGGCTGATATCCCGGTCGTCGTGATGGACCCGGTGGGGACGATCACGTTCGACCAGGTCTCCTTGCCCGTGGCGACGCTGACGGCGACGGTGAGCGCCTCCGCCTCCGCGCCGGCGCTCGTGACAGTGCTGCCGATCAGGTACATGGTGGCGCCGTCCGGGCTGAGGGCCGCCGAGTCCAGATTCTCGTCGGGGAGAGAAACCACCGATATCAGAACCAAAGGGGCCTGCGGTGCTGAAGTTGCATGTGATGCGCGGATTGGCAGTTATCGCAATGGCCGTCGGCGCGGTGGTCGGCCAGGCCGGAGTCGCTGGGGCCGTCTCAGCCGTGCCGGCAACTGGTCCGACGGCTACATCCGGCATGGCGGCCGATCCGGCATGCAACAACAACGGCACCTCTTCATGGGATGGCTGGGGCTGGATACCTGATAGCAGCAACCACCTGTATGGGATTCGAGCGCCCGTGAAGCGACGCGTAGACGGCCTTCTCTGCACCGACACGGGTAACGACTCGACGAGTTCAGTGTGGATAGCGATTCAATCCACTGTCGCGGAGCACTTTGTCCAGATAGGCTTCATCCATAAATTTGTAAACGGTGCCGGGACATGGTGCCGCTTCTGGGAGAATAATAACAACTTGTCCCAGTCGTACGACTGCGGCACCGATTCTGACGATACTCAAGTATACTTCAAGATCGAGCAGCAGTGTACCGCATTTGGTTGTACCTACGTGATATACGATTGCGGGACCGGCGGCAATTTTACGAACTGTAATCCCATGGACAGCTCCATCCCCCTTTTCAGCTCACCTGAGGCCGCGGTGAACTCGGAGGCGCACTTCTGGTGCGTCGTCCGGATGATGGGTCAGGGCTCGGACCGGGTCTGGTACGGAAATGACACCTGGGCCACGTCCATCGAAGACAATAGTGGATGGTCAAAGAACAGGAACTGGGGTAACTACGGAGGTAACCAATGTACTAGCGATTATATGAAGGACAACGCAGGCGGCGGCCTGCTGCGAACCTGGGACTCCCGTAATACCTCATGACATGCTCATCAGCTTAAGGAGCACGCGAGATGATACGAATAGAGAGACGACCAGCAAGGACGGCGGCCGTCGTCGGCGTGCTCATCATCGCGCTACTCGGCACAGCCTGCGGCACACGGACCACGGGCCACGGTTACAGTATCCGCGCTCGCACTGGTGCCGTGACCGTCCACCTCACGGGAGGGGCGAGATTCGCGCCAGCGCCAGCCGGAGCCAAACCCACGCTGACCCCACAGCAGGCGTGGGCCAGGTACGTGAAGGTGAATACCAGCTACCATAGCTCGGCGATACCGCGCGCTGTCGTGTCCGTACGCCTCGGCCTCCTGACGCTGCCCATCGGCCGACTGGGACCGCAGGGCACGGAAAGTTACCTGGCGCACAACAAGCTGGTCTACGGGTACAGCTCGCATCAATGTCCTCAGTCGCAAGGTCCTCCGGGAAGCACGGCGCCGCCCAACCCGTGCATTGAGTGGAATTTCCTCAGCGCCAGCACCGGCCGCCAGATAGTCGATACCTATCAGGTGTACCGGTAGCATCGGCCGTCGTCGGCTAAATTTCCATCCCGGCTTGCCCTCGCGGCTCATGGTCGAGGAGCTTGCGCAGCGACCTGGCGTCTTCCCGGAGCTGTGCCTCTGGGATCTTGGCGTCTGGCTGCTGGGCATTCAGTGGGAACGGCTGGCCTGGTCGTGGATCGACTTCGAATCGAGGCACTAGATGAGTGTGCAGATGAGGCAGCGAGTTGCCCAAGGTCTCGTAGTTCATCTTGAGCGGTACGTAGACGCTGATCAGCGCTCGCGCGACAGCCAAGACCTCGCTCCAGTACCCGGATGCTTCGGCCTCATCTAGCTCGGTGGGCTCGTTGACGTGGCGGCCTCGCCAGATGACGAGCGTGTACCCGCGCTGCACATCAGCGCGTTGCAGGTACGCATCGGTGTAACGGCCTGCATGGATCCGAATACCGTAGCGGCTTTCGTCCGGGCGTCCGGACTCGCATATTTCGCACCCGATGCCCTGGGTCAGTTCGGCCCAGTTGCTTGGCCAGTCAGACATGCCCGGCGTCTCCGTTCGGCTCGGACCACTCGAAGGCGAACTCGTGGCGGTCGGCGGCGTACAGGTCGTCAGCGACTTGCAACGTCCGGCCGTCCGGGGCGTAGTCGATGTGCAGCATCTGAACGACCGGCACGCCAGGGTCCAGTTCCAGCATTCGCGCCTCATCGCGGGTGGGCATTCGCGCCCGCAGCAGCTCCATCCCGTGGGCGAAGCGGTGGCCCAACTGCTCAATCAGGTTGTCCGGTCCCTCGGGCAGGGCATCCGCCGATTCCAGCCTGGTATCTTCGGCCATCCAGAGCGGGTAATAGCTTGTGGAGATCACGGTTGGTACATCATCCAGCAATTGCAAGCGCTTGCGGATAACTACCTCCTGGCCCGCCTCAGTGCCGAGCCACTTCGCTATCTCTTTCGGGGATGCACCCCGCCCGATACTGACGCAGGTAATCGAACTGTCAGTGTTCCGCCTCACGTGCTGCCGATTCTCATTGTGCATATGGCTGACTGGTCAGGGCCTGATCGCGTATTCATCGGTCGCGACGGACAGCCCATGCGCGGCGATGCCGTCCGACAAGCCTTCGTTCGTGCGCGTCGCAAGGTCAATATGCCTGGCTTTCGGTTCCACGATCTTCGCCATACCGGCCAGACCCTAGCGGCCTCGGCTGGCGCGACGCTCAAAGATCTCATGATGCGACTCGGGCACTCGTCGCCTGCGGCAGCTCAGCGGTATCTTCACGCCGTGGATGGTCGTGACGCTGAGATAGCGTGGGCGCTGTCCGAGCTGGCGGCACATGGCAACGCTGCACGGCTTCCTAAGTCCATAGTGGTCAAGCACTGATGCTGCACGCAAGCCGCACGGTGGCGTCTCGCGTGTACTCTGACCTGCGGTCTCTCCCATCCCTGAAAAGCGGAAGGTCGGCGGTTCGACCCCGCCCCTGACCACTGCTTCTGACCTGCGTCGATGCCAGGGGAGCCATGTTTGGCTCCCGGCCCTGCGGACTGCTTAGTCTCATTTCTAGTCTCAATTCCCTTCCCAGAGGTGCGCGTTCAGCCGGTTGGCGATGTCCCGGCGGAGCCGGGCGGTGACGTGCGCGTAGCGGCCGACCATGGCGCTGTTGGACCCCGGCGTGCTCGCGCTCGGCGTCCTGCGCCAGGCGGTGCTGCTCGATCAGGGCGTAGAGCTGGTCGGGCAGCACGATGCCGCGGCGACCCGCCCGCGACTTCACGTCGACCTCGACCAGGCCGCCGTCGCGCCGCTGCGGGCAGTGGCGGGCGTGCCCAGCGCAACCGGGCGGGCAAGGCGGCGGGCAGGCACGCGTGTGCCGCTTGCAGTCCTGCGGGCACGGCGCGGTCTTGTGATGCGGCGCCGCGCAGGTCTTCGGGTCATCGCAGCCGTGCTGCCAGGTGCGCCGCTGCAGCGCCTTCCTGACCTCAAGCGTCTTGCTCGGCTGGTGCAGCCGGGACCATTTGAGCCCGAGCGCCTCACCCTGGCGCAGGCCTAGCGCGAGCGCAATGACGAAGCGGACGCCGTTGCGCCTGGTGAGCGCCGCCGCGAGGACGCGGCTCACCTCCTCGGCCTCGAACGGATCGACCTCGGCGTCCTCAACCTTGGGTGGCTTGGCGAGGGCGACCGGGTTGCGGGTGATGTGACCGCGCTTGTACGCCTCTCCGAACGCGCTGCGGGCGGTCCGGTGGACCTGATGGGCGGTGCCCGGTTTGAGGCCGGCTGCCTGCATGCGGGCGTAGAGGCGCTCGAAATGCTCGGGCTGGACGCGATCGATCCGGTGTGCACCAAGGCCGGGGATCAGATGCTTGTAAACCGCCGTGCGGTAGCCGATGTATGGCTTGTAGCGGACCGACGGCTTGGCGATGTTCTCCAGCCAATGAGTCAGCCACTGCTCGACTGTCCACGCCTTGCCGGGCTTGAGCACGGTCCCGTCATCGCGCTGGCGTTCGAGTCGCCGCACTTTCCGGGTGACGGTGGCCTTGTCTCTGGCCATCACGTGCCGGCGATCGGGGCTCCCGTCGTCGCGCACGCCCATCGTGACGCGGCCGTGCCAGTAGCCGTCCTCGCCTTGGTAGATGCTCGACCACAGGTTCGCGTCGCGGCTCGACTTCGTCCTGGGCATCAGGCAGTCTCCTGGCCGCCGTCCAGCCGGGCGACGAAGTCCTCCAGGGCAGCAGGGGTCACCCGGCGCAGCCGGCCGACCTTGACCGACCGGACGTCGCCCTGGCGGATGAGCTTGAACATGTTCGACCGGCAGATGCCGATGCGCTCCGCTGCCTCCTCGACGGTCAGAAGCAAGCGCGGTGACTTCTCCAGCGATCGGACGTCAGCCATCGGGGCCTCCGCTTCGGGGATAGTGCCTGCGCCACGCGTCGATGACGATGGCGGTGTACTCGTCGTTCGGCCACATCTCGGCGCACCAGGCGGCGAGTTGCTTCCATTCGGCTCGGCTAGGGGAGCGGGTGACGAGCTCGGGGTGGTGCGCGGGCATGCCGATCGCGGCGCGCGCGATGCGCTCCCTGCGGCCGATCCGGCCCTTGCGGCCGGGCGTGGTCATGGCTTTGCCTCCTGTTGCAGGGCCAGGCGGATCCGCCTGCGGAGCCTGGCGGCGAGCTGAGGCGGCAGCCCGGCGGCCCGCAACGCTGCCCGGGCCGAAGCGCCGTTGATGCGGGGCCTGGCGGGCTGGTCGGCCTCGCATAGGGCGGGGGCGACTCTGGCTGCCCTGGCGCGCTGACGTCTGCGGGCCCTGGTGACGCTGGTCATGCCGCCGCCTTGCCCGCCCGCGACCGCCTTATCGCCGCGCGCTCGCGCGGTGTGGTGCCGCCCCAGATGCCGGTACTGATCCCCCCCAGGTGTCGGCGCCGGACAGCGCGTAGTCCAGGCACTCGGCCCGGACTGGGCAGGCCGCGCAGATCCGCAGCGCGATCGCCGCGATCCGGCCCTTGTCGGGGAACCAGGCAGCCCGGTACCAGCCCACCGAGTGGGCGGGTCATATCGACGTGGACCGCAATAGCCGCGCCGTGCCGTTGGAGAACCTGCTGAGGACCGCGATGGTCCGCGTTCCCGCATTGATCTCTGATGCCATATGGCAAGCAACTCAGTAGGCCTGTACCGCCGTCAGTCAGCCACGCAACGAGCGAAGGACTTCGTCGGCGGCCGCATCCGGCAAGTCAGCAGCCCGAGCGCCGCAAGCAGGCATGGGCATGGCCGGCCTCGCCTGGCGAACTTCAGCTATAGCCGGGCGGCGGGTGCCAGCCGGACAAGCTGTCACTCCCTGTCACCAGCCTTGAGCACGCCATCAGCCCTTGCATGCCGCCGAGCGCCGAATATGAATGTCAATCGATTCAGTAGGTTTTAGCGTGCGAGTCAGCGCAGAAGGCCCTGTTATGAATGGCATCTTCCGCCGATGCTGGCGGTGTCTCAAATGAGGACCACCAGCCGCGACACGAACACCGGGCCGCGACCCGACTATCTCGCGCCGACCCTCGGCCCGGTAAATGATCCGACGGCAGTTAGGTCGGCCGCGAGCTCATAAAAGCCGAGCAATCGCTCGCCGTGCGGCGTCGCCAAGAGATGCGGCGTTGGAAAATCGGTCATGTTGCGAACCGCTAGCCCGTGCCTAATCAGAGTGCCCAGGATGATCCCCAGCGCCCGTTCGAGCTGCGGCCTCGCAGCTACAACGTCTTCTTCGTCTCAATAGCGGTGATCACTGGGCCGACGCGCCACGCAACGGGCTGCCTCCTCGGTGCCTGGTTGCCAGCGGGCTAGCAGTTCAAGCAGGGAGACCTGCGGGCGTGCCATATCAGCCATCGCGGCCAGCGCGAGCTGCTCCAGATCGAGCTCGGCCTCGTCCTCGGAATGAGCCCGGCGGCCAGGACCCGGCCGAGCGCGACTACCTTAGCCGGCCACGGAGTACTCGTGGCCGCCTCCATCGCCATCGCGGTCAGCAGCCGAGACTGTTCGGACTTGCTCACCAGCTCGGCGAGTGCGTCCGGATCCCTGCATCCGGATCCCTCCGCCGCCGCGGCCGAGGCACTCCTCGAGTACGGGGTCCCATAGCGGAAGGCGAGGTGGAACAGGTTCTGCACGCAGACAATATCGGTCCCTGCCACGGCGTGCCTGAGCTGTTCGAGACTGACGTTACTCAGGCCTACCCCCGCGATGAGACCCTCGTCGCGGGCCGCCGCCATCGCGGCCAGCTTGTCGTCGAAGCCTGCGTCGACGCGCCCGCCACCGGGCAGGCGGAGGTTAACCGCTGCGAGCTTGCCGACCCGCAAGCTTCGAAGGTTGTCCTGGATGTCTTGGCGCTGTACGTCGATGTCATGTCCGCTGGCGTGCATCGCTGCCGGCGGTGATTGTCGCTCATTTTGTCACCCGGTCGCTGGTGTCCCGCGCCTTAAATTCAGTACATAATTAGGTCAAGAGATGCCCATCTACGGCATGGCATTGCCAGGTATCCAGGCTGATCACGGGATGCTGACTGGCATGGCAAGAACGGGACGGCCAAAGGCCGAATTGACGCTTTCCGATGACGAGCGAGCCACTCTCCAAAGGTGGGCACGCCGGGCGCAATCATCACAAGCCATCGCGCAGCGAGCCAATATCATCCTGACCTGCGCGAACGGCCACGACAACAAGGAAACCGCAGCGCTGCTCCGGTGTCACCAGGTAACGGCCGGGAAGTGGCGCAAGCGGTTTACTGACATGCGCCTGGACGGGCTCGCTGATGAGCCGCGTCCGGGACGTGTGCCCACGATCACCGACGAGCAGGTAGAAAAGGTCGTCGTCGATACACTGGAGGAAACGCCGGACGACGCGACCCACTGGTCGAGGGCATCCATGGCGGAACGTTCCGGCTTGTCCCGGTCCACCATCGGCCGGATCTGGAAGGCTTTCCACCTTAAGCCGCACCTGGCCGATACCTTCAAGCTGTCCTCCGATCCGCTGTTCGCGGGGAAGGTCTGCGATGTCGTCGGG
>WNGM01005188.1_pt1 | contig 12785 bp, 16 predicted proteins | sample 5400571 | NCBI WGS metagenome assembly WNGM01 (sample SAMN13153378, study PRJNA577476) | soil metagenome | isolation source: 100 cm soil or saprolite under Garry oak tree replicate 2 | place: USA:California | collected 2016-06-15
GTGGCCGAGTGGAGTCGCCGTCCGCTCGTCATCATCGAGCTGGGCGCCAGCGCGGGCCTGAACTTGATGTGGGACCAGTACCGCTACGAGTACGAGGGCGACGCGTCCTGCGGCCCGTCGGACGCCACGGTGGTGATCCGGAGCGCGTTTCGCGGCGATCGTCGTCCACGCTTGCCGGAGCGAGCGCCTGCCGTGGTGGGCCGCGTCGGCGTCGATCTCGTGCCGATCGACGTGCGCGACGAGGATCAGACCTCGTGGCTACGGGCGCTGGTGTGGCCGGAGCACCGAGAGCGGGCGGCGCTCCTGGCGAGCGCGCTGGCGCTCGCGCAGAGGACTCCCCCGCGGGTCGTCCGCGGGGATGCGCTGGCCTGCCTGCCCGATCTCCTGCGTGAGGCTCGTCGCGACGCCGCCGTGTGCGTGACCCACACCCACACTCTCAATCAGATGACCGAGGGGCGTCGGGCTGCCCTCACCGCCGTCCTGAGCGAGGCAAGCCGCGATCTCCCACTCTATCGTCTCTCGGCGGAGTGGCTCACGGGGATCCATCCCCTCGTGGAGCTCACGTCCTGGGCTGGCGCCAACGTCACTACGCGGCGTCTCGCCTTCTCTGATCCGCACGGGCGGTGGATCGAATGGCTCGGGGACAGGACGGCGGCCCGGCCATTCGAGTGAAAGAGCCTAGCGAGGCGTGCACGCGTCTGATCACCCGGCTCCGCACCGACCGCCGGAGCGTGAAGACGGCGCCCTGGACGAGCATCGCCGGATCGCAGCCCGGCAAGAGCACGATCGCCACCAGCGTCGTGGACACGGTGCGGCTCAACGCAGAGGCCTCTCGGGCAGTGCGGCTGGCGATCGTGCAGAGCCGCGCGAGCATGATCTTGTTCGTATCAACGGACGTGCCACGGCATACACGGTGCACGGACGGCCCGGTCGGGACCCCGAGTGGGTGATTCAGTACCCAATTGGGGAGGTGGCGGGAGCAAAACAGGGTGGCGCGTTGCAGCGTCACCCTGACGTGGAGTGATCAGTCGATCTTCGACTCGTCGCGGTACATGACCTTGTGCCGCGTGGTCTTGATCCACTCGTCGATGTCGGCGTCGGTCATGAAGTGCTCGGGAGCGAAGCGATCCCAGCTCATGATCTGGTCGAGCCGCTTCTTCCACCGCTTGTAGGAGGGCTTGAGCGGCGGCCCGAAGCACATGACGTCGATGACGGCCAGCTCGTCGGGCACCCCGAGCAGCGGCTTGATCCTCTGCTGGATCTCCTCCTGGCCGATGGCGGTGATCCACCACACCGCGTAGCCGAGGGCGGCAGCGGCCAGGTGGGCGCACATGGTGGAGGCGGCCACCGACTGGAGCAGGATGCGCTCGGCGTTCTTCTTGTAGAGGCGGTCCAGCTCCGAGTCGTCGTTGAGCACCGGGAAGGCACGGATGAAGCGGAAGTCAGCCACGATCACGATGAGCCCCGGGGCCGTCGTCACGCCGTGGTAGTTCGGCGTGGGAAAGCCCATGTGCAGCCGGGCGCGCCGCTGCTGCTCGTCGACGAAGGCCTGGCCGATCACCCGCTTCACCGCGGGGTCGGTCACGACGACGTAGTGCCAGGGCTGGGCGTTGGCGCCCGACGGCGCGTGACGCGCCGCCTCCAGGATCAGCTCGAAGTGGTCGCGCGGGATCTCGGAGGAGGCGAAGGCGCGGTTGGTCATGCGATGGCGGACCACGTCCATGAACGACTGGTAGCGGGCGAGCTCGCCGGCCATCACGAGCCCCAGACGCGTCGTGCCGTCTCGACGACGAGGCGGAGCTTGGCTTCCTGGTCGGCCGGCGTCAGCGGATTGCCGGGCGCCGTGCTGGCGAAGCCGCACTGCGGGCTCAGCGACAGCCGCGCAACGTCGATCAGCCGGCTGGCCTCGTCGATGCGCTTGGCGAGCGCGTCGGCCGATTCGAGGGCGGGCGTCTTGCTCGTGACCAGGCCGAGCACGACGTGGCGGTCCCTGGGCATGAAGCGCAACGGTGCGAAGCTCCCGGCGCGCGGCGAATCGTACTCGAGGAAGAACGCATCGACGGCGAGCCCGGTGAAAATCCGCTCGGCCACGGCGTCGTAGCCACCCTCGCCGATCCACTTGCCCTGGTTGTTCCCGCGGCAGAGGTGGATGCCGACCGTCATGCCGGCGGGCCGGTCGCGGAGCGCATCGTTGACGAGGCTCACGTAGCGGCCCACCATCGCGTCGGGATCGTGGCCGCGCCGCCGGAACCCGTCGCGGAACTTCGCGTCACACAGCAGCGGGAACGAGACGTCGTCGAGCTGGACGTAGGTCGCCCCGCGCGCGCCGAGATCCGCCAGCTCGTCGCGGTAGATGCCGGCGACGTCCGCGAAGAACTCCTCCACGTCGGGATATGCGCGCTCGGAGACGCCCTCACGCCACCGAAACGCGTGCTGCGAGCAGGGGCTCGGCAGGGTGACCTTCGGCGTGCGCGTCGTCAGGCCGCGCACGAACTCGAACTCGTCGGTGGCGATGCCGTGCCTCCGCGCGAGCTTCCCGGTCACCACGGGCGTGCGATACGTCATCGCGCCGCCCCGCGCGTCCTGGAAGGTGATCTCGGCGTCCATCTCGGTGAAGCCGCTCACCGCGGCCGGGAAATGTCCGAAGTAGATGACGCGGCGATACTCGCCGTCGGTGATGACCTCGAGGCCGACGCGCTCCTGGAGCGCCACCGCGTCCCGGATGAAGCGATCCTCGGCGTCGCGAAGGGCCTGAGCGGAAAGACTGCCGCCGTCGAATTCGCGGCGGGCCGCCAGCAGGGCCGCAGGCCGGAGGAGGCTGCCGATGTGCTCGGCCCGGAACGGCCTCATGGCGCCGGATCATAGCGTATATACTTCGCGCCATGTGGCAGGGCAGCGTGCTCTCGATCCACATCGCGCCGGCGGCGTCGGCGCCGATGGTCACGCTCGCGGAAGTCCGCGCGCTCCCGGGCCGCGGGCTCGACGGTGACCGCTACGCGCTCGGCACCGGCTACTACTCGGCGCGTCCGAGCGCCGGCGGCCGCGAGGTCACATTGATCGAGATGGAGTCGGTCGAGGCGCTCGAGCACGGCATCGTCAACGCCGCCGGTGAGCGCCTGGGGATCAAGCTCACGGCGGCCGAGACCCGGCGCAACATCGCGACCTCCGGTGTTCCGCTCAATCACCTCGTGGACCGCACGTTCCAGGTCGGCACGGTGCGCATGCGCGGCACGCGTCTCTGCGAGCCGTGCCAGTACCTCGAGGGCCTCACCGCACGGCCTCGGCTGATGAGCGGCCTCCTCCACCGCGGCGGGCTGCGCGCCCAGATCCTGACCGAAGGCCTGATCCGCGTCGGCGACGTCGTCCGCCCCGCCTGATCGCTCGACCCGGTCGTATAATCGCGCCAACACTGCGCCGAGGTGAGCGCCATGAGCCCAGCGAGCGAGTTCCGCCAGCAACTGGAAGCCGCCGTCAACGCCCGCCACAGCCGCATGAACCCGTTCACGGAGAAGTGGGTGAAGGGCGAGCTCACGCGGCCGCAGCTCGGCGCCTGGGCGGCCCAGCACTACCAGTACGTCTCGCAGTTCCCGCGCTGGTGTGCCGCCGTCTACGCGGAATGTCCGTACCCCGACGCGCGTGACTTCCTGCTGGAGAACATCGTCGAGGAGGAATCCGGCGTGAAGCACGTCGATCTCCTCATCCGCTTCGCCGAGGCGTGTGGCGTGGGCCGGGCCGAGGTGGAGCGCACGGTCCAGCTCCCGACCACGCGCGCGCTGACCGCCTGGTGCTACGAGATGGCCCACAAGCCGTTCACCGAAGCCGCGGCCGGGCTCCTGGTCGGCCTCGAGTCTCAGGTGCCGGGCATCTATCGTCGCAACCTGCCGCCACTCAAGCCGCTCTACGGCTTCAGCGATCACGAGATCGAGTTCTTCGCCGTGCACATCGAGGCCGACGAGGTTCACGGTGAGCGCGGGTACGAGATCGTCGAGACGTACTCGAAAACCGCGGACCAGCGAGAGCGCGCCGTGGATGCTGTCCGCCAGGCGACGGAGATGCGCTGGCAATACATGACGGGACTCCATCGCGCCCATGTCCTCAAGGAGGACACATGATCGATCCTCAAAGAGGACGCGTGAGCTGATGGCCGAGGTCCGCGTGGCGAGCCTGGCCGACCTCGCCCCGGGTCAGCCAGTGCGCGCGGAGGCAGCGGGCGCCGCGATCGTCCTCGCTCGCGTGGGCGATCAGGTGTTCGCGTGCGGCAACACCTGCGCCCACAAGGGCGGCCCGCTCTCCGGCGGCAGGCTCACGGGCGCGCGGCTCGCCTGTCCCTGGCACGGCTGGATGTACGACGTCCGCACCGGCGAATGCGTCTTCCCGGGTCGCGGCGCTCGTGTCCCGACCTATCCCGTTCGCATCGACGCCGACGAGGTCTTCGTCGAGTGCCCCTGACGCTGAAGCACGCGCGCGAGTGCATCGAGCGGGGCATCGCCAAGGCCCACGCGCTCGGCTTCAACGTGGCCATCGCGATCGTCGACGAGAGCGGGCACCTGGTGATCTGTGAGCGGATGGACAGCGCGCTCTGGGTCACGCCCGAAATCGCGCGGGCCAAGGCCAACGCCGCGGCTGGCTTTCAGGCCACCACGCTCGACCTCGAGGAGCGCTTCAGCAAGCGCATGCTCTTCGCCGACAACGTGGCCACGCTCGGCGACTATCGCTTCGTCTTCGGCAAGGGCGGCGTGCCGATCGTGGAGCACGGCCACGTCGTCGGCGCCGTCGGCGTCAGCGGCGCCGTCCCCGCCGAGAACGACCACACGATCGCCGACGCAGCGGCCGGCCACCCGACACTTTCGAAGAGCCACTGACACGAGCATGAAATTCGAGGTCGAGGTCGCCCAGGACGACACCGGCCAGTGGCTGGCGACCGCCATCGAGTACCAGGTGAGCGCCACCGGCCGCACCGAAAAGGAAGCGCTGGCCCGGGTCATGGAGGCGCTGGCCGCTCACATCAAGAAGGCCGCGAAGTGAGCCGCGCGCTCGAGGGCCTGCGGGTCATCGACTGCTCGCGGCTCATCGCCGGTGGCGTGCTGGCCACGGTGCTCGCCGATCACGGCGCCGACGTCGTCAAGGTCGAGAACCCGCGTGGCGGCGATCCGCTGCGCACGTGGCTGGGCGACCGCGGTCAGCTGTGGTGGAAGGTCTACGCGCGCGGCAAGCGGTCGGTGACGCTCAACCTCACGAACCCGCGAGGCCAGGACCTGCTGAAGCGCCTCATCCGCGACGCCGACGTCTTCGTCGAGAATTTCGTCCCCGGCACGCTGGAGAAGTGGGGCCTGGGCCCCGACGTCCTGCTCGGCCTCAATCGGCGGCTCATCGTCGCTCGCGTCTCGGGTTGGGGCCAGGACGGTCCATATCGCGATCGGCCCGGCTTCGGCACGATGGTGGAAGCCATGAGTGGGTTCGCCATCACCACCGGTCAGGCCGAGGGCCCGCCGACACTGCCGTCGTTCCCGATGGCCGACATGGTGGCGGCCCTGGCGGGCGCGTCCGCCGTGCTGGCGGCGCTTCGTCACCGTGATCAGGTCTCCGGCGTGGGCCAGGTCGTCGACATCTCGCTCTACGAGCCGCTGCTCGCGCTGCTCGGCCCGGACGCGGCGCGCCACGCGATCGACGGCACCGTGCGCACGCGCCAGGGCAACCGCAGCGACAACGCGAGCCCGCGCGGCACCTATCGCACGCGCGACGGCAAGTGGGTCGCGCTCTCGGCGTCCACGCCGGCGTCGGCCGCCGCGCTCTTCAAGAACCTCGGCCTCGGTCATCTCCTCGACGATCCGCGCTTCGCCACCAACGATTCGCGGGTGGCGAACAACGACCTCGTCGATGAGGCTCTGACCGGGGCGATCGGCGCGCGCACCCTCGCGGAGATGCAGCAGCTCTTCGAGGCGAGCGATCTGACGGCCAGTCCGATCTACGACATCGCCGACATCGCCAAGGACCCGCACGTGACCGCCCGCGGCATCCTGCTCGACGTGCCCGACCCCGAACTCGGCGCGGTCAGGATGGTCGCGCCGACGCCGCGGCTCGCCGACACGCCGGCCGCCGTGGCGTGGGCCGGCCCGGCCCTCGGCGCTCACAACCAGCTCGTGTACGGCGCGCTCGGCCTCTCGTCGGCCGAGATCGACGCGCTCGCACGCGAAGGAGTGATCTGACCGTGGTGCTCGCCTTCGTCCTGCTCGTCCTGCTCGCGCTCCCGTCGGCCGTGGCCGCCCAGTACACGGGGCCCTTGATCGACGCACATTCGCACGTCCCCAACGCCACCGCCATCAACGCCTACGCCGCGGCGGCCACGCGCCACAACGTGAGCAAGGTGCTGCTGCTGGGCGTGGGAGGCGTTCAGAAGAACGACTCCGCGTGGATCGCCGCCGCCCAGAAGAAATATCCCGACCTCGTGATCGCCGGCGCGCCGGTCGCCGATCCGGCCGCCGTCGAGGGCCTCGAGAGCGAGATCGACCAGCTCGGCGCGCGCGCGCTCGGCGAGGTGCACGTCCGCCAGCTCTCGCGGAAGATCGACCGTGATCCGAGCGGGCCGGAGTTCCAGAAGCTCCTCGAGATCGCCGCCAAGCGGAAGCTTCCGGTCGTGATCCACGACGACCTCGACGTCCGCGCCACCGAGCGCCTGGACCGCGCGCTCACGGCCCGGCCCGACGCGACGATCATCCTGGCCCACGCGGGAGAATCGGCGCCGCCGCGCATCGAATCGCTGCTCGGTCGCCACCCGAATCTGATGGTCGATCTCTCGGGCATGCACTTCCAGCGCAAGCCTCCGCTGGCCACGGAGACCGGTCCCATCGATCCGACCTGGAAGGCGCTGATCGAGAAGATGCCTGACCGCTTTCTCTTCGGCGTCGACGTGTGGGCGCCGCGGCTGTTCGAGCCGGCCATGCTCGATCGCCTCATGACGTGGGCGCGGCGCGTGCTCGGGGAGCTCAAGCCGGACGTGGCCGAGAAGGTCGCCTACACGAACGCCGCGACGCTGCTCGGCGTCAAGTAAGCGGGCTGTGATCGGCGGCAATCCATTCGAGACCGCCACCGCCGCGGACCTCGTCGACGCGGTCGCGGCGCGACACCCCGCCCGCGAGGCGATCGTCTTCGCCGACGAGCGCGTGACGTTCGGCGAGCTCCGCGACCGCTCGCGCCGGCTGGCGCGAGGGCTGGCCGCCATCGGGATCCGCCGCGGCGACAAGGTGGGCATCTGGCTGCCCAACCGGCCGGCGTGGTTCGTCGCCCAGCTCGCCTGCGCGCGGCTCGGCGCCGTGGTCGTCGCCTTGAATCCGCGCTACCGCGGTCACGAGCTCACCTACATCCTCGGCCAGTCCGGGGCGAGCGCGCTGCTGCTGACCGATCACCTCGGCGGGATCGATTACTTCGAGACGCTCGCCGACGTGCTACCGAACCTCGCGCAGGCGATCCCGGGTGAGATCGACGACGCCAGATTCCCGAATCTCCGTCACGTGATCGTGGACGCCGACGACGAGTACCCCGGCGGCATTCGCCTGCGTGACGTGTTCGACGCTGGCAGCGAGGCGACGGCCGGTCACGGCCCCGCTCCGACTGCCGACGACGTCTTCACGCTGCTGTACACGTCGGGGACGACGTCGTTTCCCAAGGGCGCGATGATCTCGCACGAGAACTGTGTGCCCCACGCGTGGAACGTCGCGGAGGTGCTGCGCCTCACTCCCGACGACCGGGTCCTGCACGCGTTGCCCGCGGCCGGCACGTGGGGTGGTGTCAACATCCCGCTCTCCACGTGGTCGCACGGCGCCTGCGTGGTCCTCATGGACGTGTTCGACCCCGGCCGCGCGCTGTGGCTGGTGGAGCGCGAGCGGTGCACGGTGTGGAACTGTGTCGATCAGATGGCGCGCGCCGTCCTCGACTCTCCCGAGCTCGATCGCTACGATCGCTCATCGCTCCGCACCGGCGCGTTCGCCGCCGTCGGTGGTGGCGGCCACGGGATGTTCGAGGCGGTCGTCGAGCGCATGGCCATTCCCCTCGCCTACCAGCCGTACGGGATGACCGAGGTCAACGCGATGGCGCTCGTCCACGACCTCGACGAGCCGGCAGCATTACGCGCCGTGCCCGGGATTCACACGGTGCCCGGCCTCGACGTCCGCATCGCGCACCCCGAGACCGGTGCGCGCTGCCGCGCCGGCGAAGAGGGCGAGCTGCAATTTCGCGGGCCACGCGTCACGCGCGGCTACTGGGAGAAGCCCGAGGAGACGGCGAAGGCATTCACCGATGACGGCTGGTTCAGGTCGGGCGATCTCGGCGTCGTGAACGACGCCGGCCACGTCATCTTCAAGAGCCGGCTCCGGGAAGTCCTGCGCATCAGCCACCACATGGTGTCGCCCGGCGAGATCGAGGCGTTCCTGATGTCGCATCCCGACGTGGACCAGGCCTTCGTCGTCGGCATCCCCGACGCGCACAGCAACGAGGCGGCCGCCGCTTACGTCATCGTGAAGGAGGGCGCGCGCGTGACCGAGACGGCTTTGGCCGACTTCTGCCGGGGAAAGATCGCCTCGTTCAAGATTCCCCGCCTGATCCGCTTCGTGAAGGACGTCCCGCGCACCCCCGGGCCCCACGGGGACAAGGTGCAGCGCGGCCGCCTGCGCGAGCAGGCGATCGCCGAGCTCGAGCGTGGAGGAAGGTCATGAGCCTGCGGACGCGTCTCTGCTCGCTGCTCGGCATCGAGCACCCGATCCTCCAGTCGGGCATGGGTGGCGTGGCCGGTCCCGAGCTGGTGGCGGAGGTGTGCAGCGCGGGCGGCCTTGGAATCCTGGCCGGACTGAACGTGCCCGCCGGCGATCTTCAGAAGGCGATGCGCCGGGTGCGCGAGCTGACCAACCGGCCGTTCGGCGTGAACCTGTGGCTGCACAGCGGCCTGCGCCCGCCCATCGATCCGGCGACGATCCCTGACGCCACGCTGGACCAGGCTCAGCGCGTGCTGAACCAGTTCCGTTCGCGGCTCGGAGCGCGCTCCGTCGTCGAGCGTCCGCCCCGCGGCCCGGATCTGGTCGCCGAGGCGTTCGAGGTGATCCTCGAGGAGCGGCCGGCCGTCTTCTCGTCGGCGCTCGGCTTCGACGCGACGATGATCGAGCGCTGCCACGAGCGCGGGATCAAGGCCATGACGATGGCGACGACCGTGGAGGACGCGCGCACGATGGCGGCGGCCGGCGCCGACGTCATCGTCGCTCAGGGCGGCGAGGCCGGCGGCCATCGCTCGGTCGACGGCAAGCCGGCGTCGCCCGAGAGCGCCAGCGTCGGCACGATCGTGCTGGTCCCGCAAGTGGTGGAGGCGGTCCGCGTCCCGGTGGTGGCGGCGGGTGGAATCGCCGACGGCCGGGGCCTCGTCGCCGCGCTCGCGCTCGGCGCCAGCGGCATCCTGCTCGGCACCCGCTTCGTCGCCACCCGCGAGTCCATGGCCGCCGAGATCTACAAGAAGCGCGTGCTGGAGAGCGACAGCACGGCCACGACGCTGACCGACACGATCAGCGGCCTGTGGGCGCGCGCGTTGCGCAACCGGTTCACCGAGGAGTATCGCGCGTCGGGCGCGCCCGTCTTGCCGCCGCACGTCCAGCGGGTCGCCGCCGGCGACGTCTACCAGGCATCGCTCAAGAACCAGGATCCCGACTACTATCCGATGATGACGGGCCAGAGCACGGGGCTCATCCACGACCTGCCCGGCGCCGCCGAGGTCGTGGGGACGATCGTGCGCGAGGCGCAGGGCGTGCTCGAGCGCCTGCGCCGGGGAGATCTCTCGTGAAGCTCGACTGCTACATGCTCACGCACGACCTCAAGTCGGTGCCGGCGTACTCGCGCAAGGTGGAGGCGCTCGGCTTCGACTGCCTGTGGACGGCCGAGACCCAGCACGATCCGTTCCTGCCTCTGGCCATCGCCGCCACCGCGACCACTCGTCTCAAGCTCGGCACCGCCATCGCGGTCGCGTTCCCACGCAGCCCGATGATCACCGCCCACATCGCGTGGGACCTCCAGAAGGCGTCCGACGGCCGCTTCTGCCTCGGCCTCGGCTCGCAGATCAAGGGCCACAACGAGCGCCGCTTCTCGGTGAAGTTCGAGTCGCCGGGGCCGCGGCTGCGCGAGGTCGTCCTGGCGCTGAGGACCATCTGGGACTGCTGGCAGAACAGAACGAAGCTGAACTTCTCATGACGCCGTTCTTCGACCCGGGGCCGATCGAGCACCCGAAGATCCCCATCTACATCGCCGGCGTGAATCGGCTCATGTGCCGGATCGCCGGCGAGGTGTGCGACGGCCTGCACGTCCATCCCTTCAACAGCCCGAAGTACCTGCGCGAGTACGTCCAGCCGGCGGTGGAGGAGGGACTCGCGGCGGGCCGGCGCCAGCGTCACGAGTTCTCCTACGTCACGTCGACGTTCACGATCGTCGGCGACACCGAGCAGGAGCGCGCCGATGCGCGCGAGGCCGTGCGCCAGCAGATCGCCTTCTACGCGTCCACCCGCACGTACGAGCCGGTGCTGGCCAGCCACGGCTGGCAGGATCTGGCCAAGAGCCTCCATCGCAAGTCGGTCGAGGGTGACTGGGTGGGCATGGCCAAGCTCATCACCGACGAGATGGTCGACACGTACGCGGTGACGGGGACGTGGGACACGATCGGAGCGAAGATCCGCGAGCGCTACGCCGGGCTCCTCGATCGCACCTCGTTCTACCAGCCGTACCAGCCCGGCCTCGACGACCCGCGCCTGCCGCGGGTGGTGAAAGAATTCAACGGATGAAAACGGCCGACCGTCGGGCCGTCGTGCGAGCCGCAGCCGAAGGCGAGGCGAGCCTGTGTGAGGCGGCCCTGCGAAGGCGCCCCGACGGCAAATCAAAGGAATTCAACGGATGAAAGACCTCTACGACCTCGGAGAACGCCCGCCGCTCGGCCAGGTGCCGGCGCGGATGCACGCCTACGTCGTGCGCCAGACCCGCTTCGGCCCGCCTCGCGACGCCTGGAAGCGGGAGGTCATCACCACGCCGGTGATCGGCCCCGACGAGGTGCTCGTCTACGTGATGGCCTCCGGCATCAACTACAACAACGTGTGGGCGGCACTCGGCTATCCGCTCGACGTCATCGCCGAGCGGCAGAAAGCCGGTGAGCCCGAGGACTTCCACGCCGGAGGCAGTGACTGCTCGGGCATCGTGTGGGCGGTCGGCAAGGACGTGCGCAACGTCAAGGTCGGCGACGAGGTCATCGTCCACAGCGGCTGGTGGCGGCCGGACGACCCGTGGGTGAAATCGGGCAAGGATCCGATGCTGGCCGAGTCCACGCGCATCTGGGGCTACCAGACGAACTACGGATCGTTCTGTCAGTTCGCGCGAGCGCAGGCCCACCAGTGCGTGGCGAAGCCCAGGCGCCTCACCTGGGAAGAGTCCGGGTGCTTTCTCCTCTGCGCCTCGACGGCGTACCGGATGCTCATGGGCTGGCCGCCGCACACCGTCGAGAAGGGTGACGCCGTGCTGGTGTGGGGCGCCGCCGGCGGTCTCGGCAGCATGGCGCTCGAGATCACGCGCGCGGTCGGCGGGCGCCCGATCGCCGTGGTATCGGACGACGACAAGCGCAAGTTCTGCATGGATCACGGCGCGGCCGGCGTGGTCAATCGCACGCAGTTCACCCACTGGGGCAAGATGCCGGACACCGGTGACGCCAAGGCCTACGGCGAGTGGGCCAAGGGAGCGCGCGGCTTCGGCAAGGCCATCTGGGACGCGCTCGGCGATCGCGTGAGCCCGAAGATCGTCTTCGAGCATCCGGGTGAGTCGACTCTGCCGACGTCGGAGTTCGTCTGCGCCACGGGCGGGATGATCGTGATCTGCGCCGGCACGACCGGTTACAACGTCACGCTCGATCTCCGCTATCACTGGATGCGGCAGAAACGCTTCCAGGGCAGCCACCTCTCCAACGACGAGCAGGCTGCCGCGGTGACGAAGCTGGTCGCCGACGGGAAGGTCGACCCGTGTCTCTCGAAGACGTACGACTTCGACGAGATTCCGCTGTGTCACCAGTTGATGCTCGACAACAAGCATCCCTACGGCAACATGGCGGTGATGGTGAACGCTCGCCAGCCCGGTCAGGGCCGGAGCGTATGACGGGTTAGTGCCGGCCGCTCCGCTCGGGCCGGTCGATGCGCTCGCGCCGCTCGACGCGCTCGACTTTTTCGACGCGCTCGACCTTCTGGGGCCGGTCGGGGCGCTCGATCCTCTCGGGACGTTCGATTCTGTCCACACGATCTGGACGCTCGATCCGGTCGGGGCGTTCAACGCGCTCCGGGCCGATCGACTCTCTCGACGCGCTCCACTTTCTCGACACGCTCGACTTTCTCGACGCGCTCGGGCCGATCGACCCTGTCGACTTTCTCGGCGCGATCGATCCGATCGGAACGGTCGGCGCGGTCTTGACGATCCACCGGCTCGGCACGATCGAGCCGCGTCACGCCTCGAGTCGTGATCGTCGGCGCCCCGCTCCGAGCACCTCGATCCACCATCCGCGGGCCTCGTCCTTCGTCGCGGCGGTCCCCGCCCCCGCCCTTGCCCGAGTGATCGGCCTCCACAACCGCCGGTCCGCTCGTGGACTCGCGCCGTGGGCCCTGACGCTTGTCAGGATCGGGTGACGATCCTCCGCGCTCGAGCTTGTTGTCTCCATCGCCCAGCACACCGTCTCCTCGCGGAACCACACTGATACTCGCCGGCCGACCGCCAGGGGGCGCGACCAGTCCGAA
>WNGM01004393.1_pt1 | contig 12783 bp, 9 predicted proteins | sample 5400571 | NCBI WGS metagenome assembly WNGM01 (sample SAMN13153378, study PRJNA577476) | soil metagenome | isolation source: 100 cm soil or saprolite under Garry oak tree replicate 2 | place: USA:California | collected 2016-06-15
ATCATCTCTGTGATTATTACAACTGGGCTTAGTCCCGCGTCGATCGCTTCCATCCCGGCCTCCTTGGCGAACGGGGCGGGAACGAAAATTATGGACGCGTTGGCATCCGTCTTCTCAAGGGCTGAGGCAACGGTGTCGAAAACTGGGACGCCGACCGAGGCTGTTCCTCCTTTTCCAGGTGTTACGCCTCCTACGATCTTTGTTCCGTAGTCGAGCATGAGTCTTGTATGGAACGAGCCTTGGTTGCCGGTTATTCCCTGGACAATAGCCCGGGTCTGTTTCCCCATCAAAACCGCCAACTACGCAGCCACCTTGCTCACGGCGATTCTCGCTGCCTCATCCATTTTATCCATGGCGGTCAGTCCAGCCGATTGGAGTATTCGCCTTCCTTCTTCCTGGTTGGTTCCGACCATTCGTATAACGAGCGGTTTCTTGAGACCCATCACCTTCTTTACATCAACGATTCCTTTCGCAACCTCGTCGCACCTAGTAATTCCGGCGAGAATATTCACGAACACGGCTCGGACTTTCTCAGCCCCCTGTATGATCTGGAGCGCTGTTGCAACGTGTTCCGCGTTTGCTCCTCCACCAACATCACAAAAGTTCGCTGGTTTTCCACCGTACTGTTTTACGAGGTCGAGAGTCGCCATAACGAGTCCTGCGCCGTTTCCTATGATACCAATGTCGCCGTCTAGCTCGACGAATGCGAGACCGTTATCGCGAGCTTTCGACTCTAGAGCCGTGACCTCACCACTGATCTCTCTTGATCTCTCCTGGAACTCGGGATGCCGGAAGAGACTGTTATCATCAACAATCACTCTAAGATCTGCGGCGACGAAACGGCCGTCCTGCATCTCGATAACAGGATTACTCTCCACCAGCTCCGCATCATAAATCACGGACAACCGATAGAGATTGGATAGAAAGTCGGAGAAAGTGCTTTGCTGGATACCTTGGTATCCAAGCTTCAAGGCGATCAATCGCGCGTCGTAGCTTCTCATTCCGAAGACAGGATCGAGACGGTGCCTGAGCACTTTCTCATGCGTTTGGCGTGCAACGTCTTCAGAGGACTGTCTGGCACCGGTTTGCTCGATCTAGAACGATACTCGCGAAGAGTTCTTTCCTTGCGGTTGCCTTCTGTTCTATGAGGACTTTCTTGACTTTCTCGCCTTTGATAGTCATTGAAAGAATCTCGCTCGCCCTGTCCCGTGTCTCGTCGGGTTTGGTGGCGAACTTTATTCCACCAGCCTTCCCTCGGCCAGCAACGAGGACTTGGGCCTTGATAACGGCCTCTCCACCTATCCGCTTGTGAATGTCCCTCGCTTCATCCGACGTCGAAGCCACTGCGCCTCGGGGCGTGTTTATCCCGAGGTTCTGCGCGATAGATTTCGCCTCGTATTCAAAGAGCTTCATCGGATTCCGCTCGAAATTGCTCGGTCAGCAGCCCCCATCAGTATTTGGCTGTTTGCCACCCCATATTCCTATTCCGGATAATCCTACTCCAGAACCCGTTTTCTCGAATGTTGCTCGACATAGGAGGGAAGAAATCTGAGATCGAAGCAGAGTCCGATTCCGACCGTCTCGGGACGGTTCCCAATGATTCGTATTTGTTGGCTGCACCTCGTCTCAATCCATATGCGGCATTCTGGCAAAAAGAAGTGTTCAAAAGTAATCAAGTCTAGGAGTATGTGGACTTACCACTCAAATAGCTGCACCAGACCTCATTGTCTGGCAGCAGGGCAAAGAGGTCCATCTTGAACCACGTAAGGAAGACTTCTCTGTTCCTCACTCTCTCCATCGGTATGTCGCGTAGCAAGACGCCCAAGAGACGGTTGACCAGCTCCCTGATCATCCTAGCCCTTCTCATCCCCACATCTCTATTCATCAGCCGCATCCCATCAGCCTCTGCTGCAACTGGCCAGTCATGGAACTCCAATGTCAAATGCACGCCGTTGGTTGTTACGGTTGAACAGATTCTGGGGAATCAGTCTAGTCCGCTGGGCGGGGCGACAGAGAGCGGTAGCATGTTCAATCCGGGGATAACCTCGCCTTATGGCCCGGAGAATACTAAGAGATGGTTGTCCCCGACGTCTTCAACGCCTCCAGGATGGATATCGCCCGGACCACCGTGCACCATAACCAATGCGAACGGACAGGTTGTGTCAGCGTTCGTCCAGATCAATGGTGTTCAGAGAGGATATCGTAATGAGGAAGACTGGAACAGCAGTTTCATGCCGGTGAACGGTGGGACAAATTATCCTAACGGTCCACAGTCCGACTCGACATTCAACATATTCACGCCCGGATACTTCACCCCCGGATACGGTCCGTGTTATTCTGGCAATACCACGGGTTGCATGCATAGTGTTCACGTGGAGATTGATCATGACTGGAAGGGAGCTTCTTACTGTGGCCCGTCTACAGCTTGCGACAATAACACGCTAGTAGCGCAAACTACAGCTTACCAGACAAAACTCGATGTCCAGGGATTCGTTTTCTGGGACCAGGACCATCTCAACGAGTCAACTCACAATTTCTCAGGATGGGAACTACACCCCCTCACAGCATGGAGAATATCGACCACTCCACCGCCCTTGAGCGCTGGTTTCACTTTCAGTCCGTCTTCGCCTCGGAAAAACCAGCAGGTTACGTTTACAGGATCGGCTAGCGGCGGCACAACGCCTTACTCGTTCAGCTGGACATTCGGGGACGGTTCGAGTGGTACCGGCTCTACCGTGACACATGCCTACGCGTCAACGGGAACGTTCACGGTTGTCCTGACGGTAAAGGACAATGGATTGCCACAGCAGACAGCTACCTCTCAACAATCCGTGACCGTCACCAGCCAGCCCACGCCTCTGACTGCTAGCTTCACTTACAGTCCGTCCGCGCCTATCGCAGGCCAGCAGGTGACTTTCACCGCTTCCGCTTCAGGCGGAACAGCTCCGTACTCTTTCAGCTGGAATTTCGGTGACGGGTCCACAGGCACAGGGTCCTCGATAAGTCATACTTACGTGACAGCGGGGACGTTCACTGTTGCCCTGACGGTGAAGGATAGCGGGTCACCTCAGCAAACGACCAGTTCCCAACAATCCATCACCGTTACGAATCCGCCCCCGCCAACTCTGACAGCTAGTTTCACCTTCACCCCTGCGAACCCACAGGTTGGACAAACAGTCTCCTTCACGGGCTCCGCGTCTGGTGGAACACAGCCCTACACTTACTCCTGGACGTTTGGCGACTCTGGAACGGGTTCAGGAAGCTCCGTCACCCACACGTACCAAGCTGCTGGCAACTACACTGTCGTCCTCACAGTCACCGATGCCGCTGGAAAGACAGCGAGCTCAACTCAAACCGTTACTGTCTCTAACCCGCCGCCCCCTACGCTGACCGCCAGTTTCACCTACAACCCTTCTTCACCTTTGGTGGGACAACAGGTAACATTCAATGCCTCTGCTAGCGGCGGAACTGCGCCATATTCGTTCAGCTGGAACTTTGGCGACGGAACGACTGGGACGGGATCATCCACAACTCACACGTACTCGTCCGCGGGAACTTTCAATGTTGTTCTGACCGTGAAGGATAGCGGGTCGCCCCAACAAACGGCGAGCTCCCAAAAATCCGTCACGGTTACAAGTCAGCCTCCGCCGCTGACAGTCAGCTTCACTTTCAGCCCGTCCTCGCCGGAAGCAGGGCAACAAGTAACATTTACCGCGTCATCTAGTGGTGGAACATCTCCGTATACCTTTAGCTGGAACTTCGGGGATGGCGGTACAGCGGCGGTCAACCCTGCAACGCATACCTACTCATCATCGGGATCGTTCCTTGTTACCGTCACAGCAAAAGATGCTGCTGGTGCGTCCGCGACCTCAAGCCAGACTGTTACTGTCGCTGCCGCGTTGGGTGCTAGTTTCACTATTAGCCCCATCTCGCCTGAGGCTAATCTGGCTGAGTCATTCACAGCCACTACTACGGGCGGCGTTGGCCCTGACAGCTTCAACTGGGCGTTTGGAGATGGAGGAACATCCACCGCTAACCCTGCGTCGCACACCTACACCACATCCGGCTCCTTCACAGTGATAGTCACCGTAACCGATTCTAACGGGGCGAAGGCCACGTCAAGCCAGACCATCAATGTTGCCAGCTCTCTGACGGTAAGCTTCACCTCAAGCCCGCCCTCTTCCACGGTGAACCAGGCTGTGACTTTTACAGCGACGAATTCTGGCGGTGTTGGCAGTATAGGTGATAGTTGGAGCTTCGGCGACGGTAGCACCTCAACCGGCAACCCCACGAGCCACACCTACTCGACCTCCGGCTCGTTCAAGGTAACCGTGACAGCGACCGATGCCAATGGAGCGAAAGCAACGTCAAGCCAGACGCTCATTGTAGCCGCGCCACTAGCCGCCAGTTTCACTTACTCACCTTCATCGCCGCAAGTGGGCCAACAGGTAACGTTTTCCGGATCGGCCACTGGTGGAACAACGCCGTATACCTTCAACTGGGCTTTTGGAGACGGGTCCACCGGAACAGGATCATCCATAACCCACACGTATTCATCACCAGGAACCTTCACCGTGACCCTGACGGTCAAGGACAGTAGCTCGTCTCAACAGACAGCTAGCGCGCAACATTCGGTCACGGTCACCAGTCCTCCTCCACTGACCGCTAGCTTCAGCTTTACACCTTCCACACCGCAGACGGGGCAGCAGATCACCTTCACAGCTTCTGCGAGCGGCGGAACAACGCCCTATTCTTACAGTTGGACGTTTGGAGATGGCTCAAGCGCTGCAGGCTCCACGGTCACCCACACTTACGCGTCGGCAGGAACGTTCACTGCTGTTCTGACTGTGAAGGATAGTGGGTCGCCACAACAGACAGCCAGCTCACAGCAATCCGTCACCGTTACGAATCCACCTCCGCCAGCTCTGACAGCAGGCTTCACTTTCAGTCCTACGAGCCCCCAAGTTGGACAGACAGTCTCCTTCACAGCAAGTGCGTCAGGTGGAACACAGCCGTACACTTACGGCTGGGCCTTCGGTGACGGCTCAACCGGAACAGGCTCGACTGCAACCCATGCATACGCGACGGCAGGTTCATACACCGTTGTCTTGACAGTGACAGATAGCGGATCGCCACAACAGACAGTTACTTCCTCAAAATCTTTGACTGTTACCAGCCCGCCTCCACCACTGAGCGCTAGTTTCACTTTCAGTCCCTCCTCGCCCCAAACCAGCCAGCAGGTAACGTTTACCGCGTCCGCTAGCGGTGGTACGACGCCGTACTCGTTCAGTTGGACATTCGGCGACGGGTCGAGCGGCGCTGGCTCCACAGTGACCCATGCCTACACGTCAGCAGGAACATTCACCGTTGTACTAACCGTGAAGGACAACGGATCCCCGCAACAGACGGCCACTTCTCAAAAATCCATCACTGTCACTAGTCCACCTCCGCCTCTCTCGGCTAGCTTCACCTTTAGCCCTTCATCACCCAACGTCGGACAGACGGTCTCATTCACAGGCTCAGCCTCCGGGGGAGTTTCGCCCTACAGCTATTCATGGAGCTTTGGAGACGGCGGAACCGCTTCGGGAGGCTCGGTAAGTCACACGTTCCAGTCAAGCGGTTCTTACGCTGTGGTTTTGACTGTTACTGATTCTTCTGGCCAGACAGCGACGTCATCACAGACGTTAACGGTGAGCTCTCCCCTCTCCGCGAGCATCTCCTACTCTCCCTCAAACCCATTACCCCTCGTGCCAGTGACATTCACCGGTAGCGCGACCGGTGGAACTGGACCCTACACCTACACCTGGGACTTTGGCGATGGAACAACAGGAAGTGGATCCAGTGTCAGCCACTCGTACCTCCTCCCAGGAACTTACACGGTAACGTTGACGGTCACTGACGCGAATGGACAGACGGCGACTGCAACTGTGACCATAACGGTACTTACGTCCCTACTCTAGCTTCGCTGTTTCTTTTTCTTCTTGTCTTGATGAGGCCGGCATTCCTCTTGGAGTTCGACAAGTCTCTTCTCTCATGCTCGATATTCGTCGACGGTTAAATTTCTCAAGAAGAGACTCGAATCGACGTTTTTAGAGCTAAGGTTCTGTAAAAGCTTCTTTGTTCTAGAAACCTCCTAGGAGGTTTCGGCGATCGCTCAGTGGGGGTTTAATAGAGACGCGACCCTAGATCAATCACTGACGCGGCCTAGAGATTGAAGTTCAACGCTGACGAAGAAGGTTTGGAGGCAATGAGAAGGTTCGAATGTCCTTATTGTGATTCTGCATTCTTGAAGTTCGTTACTTCAGAAGGTGAACTTAGACAACACGTGCTAGTCGCACATGGTCGAATATTGGACTTCAGCACACAGGCCGTGAAAATATCGTCCCCAGATTCGAAGGACCATGTTAGAATCAATCTCGAAGAAAAAGAAGCTCCAAGTCAGAGTTCCACTTGACGGGTCATTGAAAGGTTATCGCGCCAATCATCAAGGATGATTTGGCCCCGTCCCGCTTTGACTGATACCACAGGCTTGCGAAGCCAGGCTGCATGAGTCGAATCTCCAACTCTTGCATGAGAGAAACCATTGATGGTGAGGATTGGGCATTTTCGGCTAATCGATAGCAGGAACAATGGAACCTGTCCACACGCTTTGAGTTCCCAAGGAACCGATAAGACTTCGCCGATGAGTCCCGTGGCACGCCGGCTAAAATGGTTAGTGCGGAGATTCCATTCCCAGGAATAAGACAACTGCTCCCCCTGCGATAAACAGGAGCCCTTCGCCGAAGACGAAGAGCGGGAGCGGCTGCCCAGGCGAGCCCAATGATACTAGGGCACCGACAATGGCGATGGAATTGCCATAGAGCACGAGAAGCGTTCCAATTATGGCGTTCAGGGATTTCGTAACCAGTATTTGGTCTCGCATGCTATTTAGAACTTGACAAGTCAAGAACGTGCTTGTGAGGGTACAAGCGCTTCAAATCGAACACGCGCAATCTCAGCCACACCAGCATCCAAATTGCCACGCCAACACGACGTTGGGTGTCGCAACTGAAGGTGTCCAGAACCGCTTAACGTAATGCATTTATGAAGCAGGAGCTTCCATAACTCAGAAGTCGGTTTAAGACGACTGAGATAGGTCAACGCTTGTTCGGGCGCGAGATTCCCAAGGTTCGAGAAACTCAGGCACAAGAGACCCTACTCTTCCATCGAGACGGGTTGGGGCGACAATGGTAAAGACAATTCTCGATAACTTCTGTGTGAAGAGCGGTATCTTCTGTTCTCGGTGTGAGGAGAAGCTGAAGAAGGGTCAGATAACTGACCTGGACGTCAGAGTCATCCGTTCTATCACTGAGCTTGAGAAGGAGAACCCGACCCTGCAGGATGTTACCTTCCATAAGGCTGTCGAGGCGGGCGATATCATGGCGCTCATGGTGGATAGGAGAGGGATGGACACTTTCCTTGCGAGTGGTGCGAAGCTGGCGAAGAGTCTTGGTGACCGTGTTGGCAGGCGGGTGAGGATTCTCAGCCAAAGCGGGGACGATAGAGATTTTCTTGAAGGATTATTCACGCCTTACTCTATTCTGACGATCAATACTATCTGGCTTCCGGATGGGAGCCGCGAGACGAAGGTCATTCTTAACGGTCGGAGGCCGAGGCGGAATCCTGTCGATTTTGAGGTTGTCAAGAAGCTCGCGCGTGAACTGAAGAGCCTGACGCTTAGGATAGAGTTCGAAGACTGATCTTCCCTTTGGGAAGCCCCTCCGACCATTACGATGTTGTCACGGTCGGTGCAGGAGTTGCCGGATGCGAAGCAGCCATAGAGGCAACAAAGAAAAACGCCAGGGTTCTACTTCTGGAGGAACATCCACAGGTTGGGTTACCTAGTCACTGTTCTGGTGTTGTCAGTCTCAAAGGACTAGAACTCCTTGGGCTGGAAGCTCATTCTAGTTTTAGCCAAAAATTGATTCACGGTGCAAGGTTCTATCCCCCTCACGGCGAACCGATAGAAGTTCGGAAGAAAGAGCCTGTGGCTCTTATTCTGAACAGGATGAAGTTGGATCAATTCCTCGCGAAGCAGGCGGTTGCGGCGGGTGTAGAGCTTCGGGTGAAGAGTCGGGCGTCAAAGTTTCAGCGAACCGCCGATGGAGACGTTCTGACTCTCGGGGACGGTTCGAAGGTTCATAGCAAGATCGTCATTGATGCAAGTGGGGCAGGAAGTAGGCTGCCGGAGCAAGCAGATCTTCAGTCGCCTGATTGGGCGCAGATCCTGCCGGGGTTGCAGTACGAGCTGGTGGACGTGAAGGAGCAGGGTGATCTGGTGGAGCTTTTCTTCGGGTCCAAGAGAGCCCCCGGATTCTTCGCATGGAGCATCCCAACCGGGAGAAATAGTGCGAGGGTGGGTCTCGCTTCGAAGAAGGGCAATGTGAAGAATTTTCTGGATGATCTGGTTAAGGAACAATGGCCAAAGGCCAGCGTCGACGCGACCAAGTCAGGATCAGTGCTTGTCGCTGGGCCAGTATCGAGATGCTGGTCCCCTGGCTTTATCGTGGTTGGAGATGCGGCTGGACAGGTAAAACAGACGACTGGTGGAGGCATTGTTATCGGTGGTTATTGTGGAAAACTGGCTGGTATTGCTGCGGCGTCAGCTGCTGTTCATAATGGGGAAGAGTCTGAAAAGTTTCTGAGAGGCTATGATTCGCAGTGGAGAGAGAAGTTCGGTTCTGATCTGCGAAAGATGGGTCTAGCGCGGAAATTGTTCGCTAGCCTCTCTGATGAAACGCTTGATCGATTGTTCACGGTTCTGCGGGACAATGTTGGGGAGATCGAGGAGGAAGGGGACATGGATTTCCAGGGTAGGATTATCACTCGTATGCTGAAGAAGAGAAAAGTTGCGACACTACTCCCACGCGTCGCTGCTGACGCGGTCAAGGCGATTTTTTCCTAATCGCGTTTGGCGTTGTCAGCGGCAAATAGCGCCATCTTGTAAGGGAAAAGTTCCGCTCGGAATACGTTGTTCTTCACAGCGGGATCATTGAGCATGATTTCGCGTGCCGCTTCAATGGTTTCTGCATTGAAAAGCACGATTCCAAAGCTGCTGTAGTCGGTGTTCTGCGTACGTCCCGCGAGAATTACCACACCATCTTTCGAAAGCTGTTTCAGGTAGCTGAAATGTTCAGAGACGATACGCGACTCGAACTCAGTAGAACCACTCGTTAACATATCATGACGTACCGGCTGGATCCGATAAAGAAACTGACCCAACCCTCTAAACAGTCTCCTATCATTCAGGACTGTTCTTCGTCCAGTTTAAGAAGGCTTAGCGCTGACTTCGGAGAAGTCGCTTATGAAAATCCTTGTTGTCGGATGCGGGAAAGTTGGCTCGGAGATCTCCCGGGACCTAGCGGGATCAGACGAGGTGGACTCTGTAGTTGCAATGGACGCTAGCTCACGGAATTTGAAGCTCCTTAGGAAAAGAGTTCCGAGGATCAAGACTGTTAAGCTGAGCATCTCGCAAAAACCACGCTTTCATGCACTCTTACGAAAAATCGACCTTGTTTGTGGGGCTTTGCCGGGCCGGCTTGGATTTGACCTCATGACTGAGACGGTGAAGGCGGGTGTGGATACCGTGGATATTTCCTATACTCCACGGGACGCTTTTCTACTTCAGCGTAAGGCGAAGGAGGTTGGTTGTCGTGTTGTGCCTCAATGTGGGGTAGCGCCTGGTTTCACGAACATGTGCGTCGGTGATGCTTCGAGGAAGCTGGACCAGATGAAATCAGTGGAGATCTTCGTTGGTGGTCTTCCAGAGAAGCCCGAACCTCCTTTGAATTATCGGATTGTGTTTTCGCTTGAAGATGTTGTGAACGAGTACTCTCGACCTGTACAGGTTATCGAGAACGGGAAGAGAAAGAAGGTTGAAGCGTTGTCCGGGCGTGGTCTTACCGGCTTTCCCGGGGTTGGCAGGTTGGAATATTTTCTCACTGATGGTCTTGGGTCCCTTCCTAGAAGCTACCCTAGAACCAGAGATATGCACGAGTTCACGCTAAGGTATCCCGGGCATGCGGATATGATGCAGACGCTCCGGGTCCTAGGCTTCTTCGAACGGAATCCGGTAAGAATTGGCGGTGTTGATGTGGACCCTCGTCAGCTCTCGATAGAGCTACTTCGCCCAGCAATGTCGCGGGGGTCACTTGAAGACTTTCTGGCCTTAAGGGTTGACGTGAAGGGCTCATCCCACGGGAAGAGAATTCACTTCCGATACCAGCTTCTCGACCATTACAACCGACGATCAAGGGTCTCGGCGATGGCCCGGACGACAGCTTACCCCTGCACATCTGTCGCTCTGCTTGTGGGACGCGGAGAGATCAAAGAGACAGGCATTGTTACTCCGGAAAGGATCGCTCAGAACGAGAGACTTTTCCAGTTTGTCTTGGACCGGCTGGCCGAACGCGGCGTAAGAATGAAAATGACCACGCTTACATGAGGCAGCAAATGTATCGAGATGTTGCAGGTTCAATCCCAATCTACCGGCACTGTTAAATGCAAATCCTAGCGCGCACCCATAACCGAAGAAAAATGTTGGAAAACCTACGGAACTCAAAGCTCACTCCGATCCTATCCGTATTGCTAATGGCGGTCGCAGCGCTATCGTTCACGCCTATGGTCCACGCGTACGGTGCAGCCAACTGGCAGGTTGGGTTCGCAGGTACTTTCGTAATCCCAGGTAGCGGCAGCGGCGGATTCTGGGGATGGTGCGACTTCGCAGGAGGCACAGGCTCTCCTGCAACCTCCGGAACTGACGCAGACTGTCAAACATCAGTGTATTTCGGGCCCAACCACGCAATCCAGGTCGAAGAGTCAATCGCAGGCACTGCCTGGAGCGAAGGATCTTGCCACCTCCAACCATGTATCACTCCAACGGACTTCTACATTACCAGCGGAACAATGACATTGTCGGGTCCGAGCGCCGCGGGGATAATAGCGATTGCGGGCCCACAGCTTCTCTCAGTCGGTTGCACAATCAGTGGAAACACGGTCGCATGCCCGCTTTCCATATGGGAAATTCTTCCCCCTGCCTGCTCTCCCGGGAACTGCGTCTACTCTCCTGACACGGGCATACCCACACAGGGGGGCCACTTCAACCTCAATTCCGTGCTCGGCCAAGTAGGCGAACTCCAAGTCCAAGTAGTCCAACTCAGATAGAACAGTAGGGATCCAACGAGCCTACTGTCCCCCCTTTCTTAACGCTAGCTTACCGGACCTTTCAGGATCTTCGTGGGGAATGCTCTGAGCCTCCCGGTCTTCTGGTGGGTCTCAGAACACTGTCGACAGAATGCCATCTGGTAGGTCTGCCCGTACAATCCCTTGACGAGTACGACTTTGCGGTTGCACCCGCGTCCACAACGGCACGTGTCCCTTTCTCTCGGTTTAGTGTCGGCATCTTATGGCGGTTGATGCTTCAAGACAGGTGGGTATGGAAGAAAGAGGAGATTTAGGCTTCCGTAACCTAGATCTGATGACCTAGCTTAGTTTCGGTGTGGAATTAGGTCCGGTTCTTCATCTCATCTCTCCACTCTTGATGATTCTAGTCGGGACTGGTTTATTTCTGCCCTTACGGAGACGATATTCTGGAAGGCTCGAGTCTCCTTTGGCTGGCAACGAACCGAGTGTCGATCTTGGCCACCGTTTTCCATCCGTCCCAGAAGATGGAGTGGAGAGCCAGGTGCAGAAAAAGGCTGGCAAACGGCTAGAACCAAAACTCCCAATCTTCTCAATACTCGACTCGATAGAATTCTCGGACCATTTCGTAATAATCGGGGATGTCGGCACAGGAAAAAGCACTGTAACTCCGATTCACGAATACGAATTGTGGAAGGGGAACCGGCAGATCATCATCCGCGAACCCTCTAGGGCCGCCTGCAACGCTCTCTTCTATTCGCTCCAAGCGCTTCATCCGGAACTGGATGATGCACTGGCAGTCATTACAAAGGACACTAAGATCAATCTCGGTGGCAAGATCAAGATAGTCACAGATGGCGTCTTGCTGAACCAGATGACGTCCCAGCTCGAACTGTGCATGTCACTCGCAAAGAAGGGGGAACCCAAAGCAAGGAACTTGTTTCGGATCATGAGCGCCACAATCGATCCGCAGGAGTTCCTATCGTTCCTCGGCATTTCAAAGCTCTATCGAATGAGCGGTCGCAGATATCCCGTCGCGCTCGAGGTGGAGGTCGCAGATGACTACAATGAAATGTTCAAGACTCTGCAGGTCTACCTTGACTCGCGGCTCCGCGATGAATCGTGGCTAGTTTTCCTGCCCACAAGACGCCTGGTCGAAAACTATGCCAGCAGCTATGGAGGCGTTTACATTCATGGAGGCCTTGAAGGTTCGGAAGTCAATAGGATCCAGCGACGAGCCGAGCAGGACAAGAATCTGAGGATATTTGCGACAAACGTAATCGCTTCCTCAGTGAATATCTACGTGGACAACGTGTTGATATTTGATGACGTGATTGACAGCAAGGACAGGCTAGGCCAAAAGGCGCTCCACTATTCGAAGATAGACAACAACTCCCTGCTGCAGATGATAGGCAGAATCGGTCGCTTCAAGCCCGGTCGGGCGGTCATCCCTACTGATGAGCCCCTACCAAAGAGGATCGACCCGATACCGGTGCGCAAAGCTCTCGAAAACGAGACCCCCTTTGACCTGGTACTCCTCATGTCCAAGTATGGACTCAAACTCTCAGAGCTAGAGTTCATGTCAAAGGTAGACCATCGCGAGGT
>WNGM01010046.1_pt1 | contig 12783 bp, 10 predicted proteins | sample 5400571 | NCBI WGS metagenome assembly WNGM01 (sample SAMN13153378, study PRJNA577476) | soil metagenome | isolation source: 100 cm soil or saprolite under Garry oak tree replicate 2 | place: USA:California | collected 2016-06-15
CGTACTTTGCGTCCGGCAACGGGTCGGGCTCGGCGCGGCCGTGTTTGGCTTCGGCCATGTACAGCGCGGTGCGCTCGTCGCTCGCGCGCTGCCACAGGTCGAACGCCTGCCCGGGCGTCGCGGCGGCTGCGGCGTAGAAGTCGAGCTGCTGCCGGAGCAGGAACTCGCCGCGGGTCGAGTCCTGGCCGAGGATGGACGCGATCGCGTCCCGGGCGAAGTAGTAGTAGTACAGGTACTCGTTCGGGATGCACCCCAGGGAGCGCAGCCACGGAACGCCGAAGATCGCAGCCTCGTCGAGCGTGGCCACGCGGTCGTCTGCCAGCAACTCGGGCAGCAGGTCATGCCCGTCGACGAGGACGCGGCGCATCCAGCCGAGGTGGTTCAGCCCGACGTAGTCGAGCTCCAGCCGGGCGGCGTCGACGCCGAGTGCCGCGCCGAGCCGCCGGCCCAGCCCGCCCGGGGTGTCGCAGATGCCGATGACGCGCTCACCGAGCACACCCTGCATCGCCTCGGTGATCATGCCCGCGGGATTGGTGAAGTTGATGACGTACGCGTTCGGGCACGACTCGGCCACCCGCGAGGCGATCCGCAGCGCGATCGGGATCGTGCGCAGGCCGTAGGCGATCCCCCCGGCGCCGGTGGTCTCCTGGCCGAGAACGCCGTGACGCAGCGCGATGCGCTCGTCGAGAGTGCGCCCGGAAAGGCCGCCGACGCGGATCGCCGAGAAGACGAAGTGCGCGCCGTCCAGGGCGTCGGCCAGGTCGGTCGTGGCCCGCACACTCGGCGCGTCCGGGGCGCCGGCGGCCTGCTGGGCGAGCACGGATGAGATCACCGCGAGCCGTTCGCCGGTCGGGTCGTACAGCACGACGTCGGTCACTCGCGGATCGCCCTTGTCGCCGAGCAGCGCCCGGTAGACCAGCGGCACGCGGAACCCGCCACCTCCGAGGATCGCCAGTTTCACGCCCGTACCACCTCGACCGTCAGTGCTCCCATTGCCGGTTCATCCTCGGACGCGTCGGTGACGAGCGCGTCGAGGTCGTTCACGTCGCAGACCCGCACCGTGCCCGACATCGAGAACTTCGCCGCGTCGGCCAGCAGGACGGTGCGCTGTGCTGCAGTGATCATGCCCCGCTTGATCGGGGTCTCGGCCATCGTGGTGTCCATGACGGCGAGGTCGCGGCGGCGGATGCCGCTCGTGCCGAGGAAGGCGATGTCGGCGTTGACCTGGCGCAGCGCGTCCTCGGCGAGCATGCCGACCATCGACCGGTAGTTGCGCCGGACGATCCCGCCCAGCACGACGAGCTCGATCTCGGGATCGGGAAGCAGTTCCTGCACGATCGCGAGGCTGCTCGTGATGACGGTCAGCGGCCGGCCGTGCAGGTGGCGGGCGAAGGCCAGGGTGGTCGTGCCGATGTCGATCATGATCGTCTGCTCGTCCTCGACGAGCGCAGCCGCTGCGTGACCGATCCGGTCCTTCGCCGCCGCCCGCTCGACCTCGATGACGCCGAACGGCGGCTCGTCCTCGGCCAGGACGGCGCCGCCGTGCACGCGGATGAGGTGACCCGCGCGGGCGAGCTGGGCCAGGTCGCGTCGCACCGACATCTGCGAGACGCCGAGCCGCCGGGCCAGATCGCTGACCTGCACCGCCTCACCGGATCGGACGGTTCGCATGATCAGGCGCTGCCGCTCGACGGCCGACCTGACCTTGACGCCTGGGATCACGGCCACTTAAAGTACACGAACATTTCGATGTGCGAGTGAGTTCGAATCAGGCCGTCTAATGGTTGGCTGAGTTCGACTTGATGGTCGACTCAGTTTGACCCGGACGGCCGACGGGAAGCGTATCGGTCGTTCTCGCCAGATCGGGGTTCAGTCATGGCGTTGCGGACAAAACTCAGCCTGATTGCCGCGACCGTCTCGGTCGCCGCCCTCGCCGTGGCCGTAGCGCCGCAGACGAGTGCGGCGCCCTCAGCAGGGCACGCGCCCGTCCACAAGATCAACGTCCTGGGCGAGTGGGCGCACCCCGACGACGACACCAGCATCGTCGGCCCGTGCGGGGTCTGGCACCAGCTCTACGGCATCAAGTGCGGCATCATCCAGGTCACCCGCGGCGAGGGCGGCGGCAACGCAATCGGCCCGGAGACCGGGCCGGCTCTGGGCTTGCGCCGCGAGAACGAGGACCGCGCGGCGCATTTCCGCTCCGGCACGGCGGACCTGTTCTATGTCGACCGGGTCGACTTCTACTACAACCAGAGCGCGCCGCTGACCCAGTTCTTCTGGGACCACGACCAGACGCTCGCCAGGATCACGCGCATCATCCGCGAGACGCAGCCCGACATCTACATCGGGTTCACCCCGACGCTCGCCGCCGGACACGGCAACCACCAAGAGGCCGGACGGTTCATCTGGGAAGGCGTCCAGGCCGCGGCCGACCCGCACATGTTCCCCGACCAGCTGACCGGTCCCAATGCGCTCTCCACCTGGCAGGTCAAGAAGGTCTTCTCCGGCGGGTCGACGGCCGGCACCGGCGGGACGACAACGGCGGCCGACTGCACCACGGGATTCGTCCCGGCCGCCACGAACCGCAGCACCGTCGCCGGGGTATGGACCGGCTACCCCTCGCCGTACACCTGGCCGGCGGGGAACCTGCAGGGCCAGCCGGCCGGGACGCCCAAGATCTGGGCGCAGGTCGCGTCTGAGGGCACGTCGGCCTACCCGACGCAGAGCCGCACCATGTTCCAGGGCAAGGCGAGTCCCGGCTGCTCGCGGTTCGGCATGACGGAGTCGTTCGTGCCGTTCCAGCCGAACGTTGACGCGTCCGGCGCGCCGAATCCGAAGGCGGGCCTGGACAAGTCGATCTTCTACGGCGCCACCATGCCGGATCCCGGCGGTCTGCCGCAGGGCAGCCTGCTCTACCTGACGTTCTCCCGCTTCTTCAACGTGGCAGGCGATCCGTTCCAGGTGACCGTGCACGCCAAGTCAGGCGCCGGGACGCTCCCGGCCGGATCGGTCGCGCTCAGCGTGCCGTCCGGCTGGACGGCCACCGCCGCGCAGCCGATCGGCCCGATCACGCCGTCCGGCGAGTCCGCGGCGACGTTCACCGTCACGCCCGCAGCCGGGGCCACCGCCGACCAGTACAAGATCGCGGCGCGCCTCACGGCCGGCACGATGAGCGGCTACACCGACAACGTGCTGCAGATCGTGCCCGCTGCCGAAGGACGCTTCCAGCGCTGGGGCAAGTTCGCCGAGTACGACCAGTGGGCCACCCAGACCGCACCGAGCGCGCTGCGACTCGGCCGGTCAGCCGCCGTCGCGTCGATCGGCTCGGGCGAGACCGCAGCCGTTCCGGTCGACGTGCACAACTGGTCGACGACCACGCAGAGCGGCGACGTCTCGCTGACCTTGCCGGCCGGCTTCAGTGCCGACGCCACGTCCAAGCCGTACGGCGGCCTCGCGCCCGGCGCGTCCACCACCGTCACGTTCCAAGTGACCAACACCGACGCGGCACTGCCGACCAGCGCCCGCTACAACGTCGGCATCACGACGTCCTACGCGGGCGGTTCGGCGAGCGAGACGCTCACGCTCGACCTGGTGCCGGCCACTGTATTCAGCCAGGCCGCCGCGGCACCGACCCTCGACGGCGTCGACGCGGCCGGCGAGTACCCGGGCCCCGCGATCGACATCTCGACGATCTGGCAGGGCACCGCCTGCGCGCCCGCCGGGGTCGACTGCGGATCGAGCGCCCCGCCGGGCGACGTCAACAGCACGTACGCGAAGGCGACCTGGTTCGGCGACGACCTGTACTTCCTCATCCACGTCCGCGACGACACGCAGAGCTACGCGCCCAGCCCGGGGCAGTGCGTGGCGCACTGGCTGACCGACTCGGTCGAGATCCAGATCGACCCGCGCGGCAACTCGTCGCTCGCCTCGACGGCGTCGAACGTCGCCTCCGTGCCCGACACGTCCACCACGTTCAAGACCGGCATCTTCCCGTTCAGCAACGACCCGTCCAACACGCTCGGCAACCCCGCCGCGAACGGGCCGTGCTGGGAGCGCGACGCCGACAACCACCAGGGTTACTCGAACGGCCCGCTCGCCTCGACGGTGCCGCAGGCGCCCAATGCGCCGGGCATGCAGGTCGTCTCGACGGCGCAGTGGGTAGGCAACAACGATCCCGCCCAGCCGCACGCGTACGCGAACGGGTTCTACAACCTCGAGGTCAAGATCCCGATGGCCGACCTGCCGGCGGCCGTCGACCCGGACCACATGGGCTTCGACATCACGCCCTACGACGAGGACAACCAGCTGCACATCGACCAGAGCACCCGCCTGGGCTGGTCGGCATGGGGCAGCGTCCAGTCCGACCCGTACAACTGGGGTCACGTCCGGCTGGCCGGGTACACGCCGCCGGCAGGCCGGCCGACGACGCCCGCCACGCCGATCATCCCCGACACGGCGGTGCAGGGCGTGGAGTCGCCGCAGACCGTCTACCAGTCGGCGACCAACGGCGTCACGATCGCCGGCCTGCCGCCGGCGCCGGCCACCGACCAGATCACGCTGACTCACGCGACGATCAGCCCGTCGGCGGCGAGCATCGACCTGACCGCGACCGGATCCGGCACCGCACGGATCTTCCTCTGGGCGGGCGAGCACGGCTACATCCCGGTCTACACATCGAGCTGCGCGTCCGACCCGAACGAGGCCGGCTTCACGCCGTGCGCGAGCACGGATGGCGCGCCGCCGCCGTGGGGCACCGACATGGGCGGGCACGCGGTCCGCTCGGTGACGGTGGCCGTGTCGGCCGGTGCGAAGCACGTGACGATCCCGCTGGACGCAGCCGCGTACAGCGCCCTGAGGAACGGCACGGCGATCGTCTCGTTCCAGACGCCGGTCAACCAGGTGCACGCCATCGCGCGCGGCCTATGAGGTGCGCCGGGTACGCACGCGGCCCAGAACGCGACGATCATGTGCAGATCGAGGCGCTCCGGCCGTCCGATCCGCACATGATCGGCCCGATGTCGAGTCCACGGAGAGGACAAGCATGAAGTCACGCGCCACTCGCCTCGGTGTCGCCGTCGTCGGCGTGGTCGTGCTCGCGGCCGCCTGCACTCCGGGGAAGAAGGCCAGCACCCCCACCCAGAAGCCGACCTCGGCGATCAGCACGAACGTCACGGCGGCCGGACCCGTCACGCTGACGGTCTGGGACCAGGAGGTCCGCGGCGGCCAGAACGCCGAGATCACCCAGCTGAACAAGGAGTTCCACGACAAGTACCCGAACGTCACGATCAAGCGGAACTCCAAGTCGTTCACCAACCTCAAGGACACCCTCAAGCTGGCGCTGTCCGGGGCGAACCCGCCGGACGTCGTCGAAGCGAACCAGGGCTACCCCGACATGGGCGCGTTCGTGCAGGCCGGCATGCTGCAGCCGCTCGACAGCTACGCCCAGCGCTACGACTGGACGTCGCGTTATCCGGCGACGCTGCTGAATCTCAACAGCTTCACGCCGGACGGCAAGTCGTTCGGTACCGGCACGCTGTACGGCATCTCGCAGACCGGCGAGATCGTCGGCATCTACTACAACAAGCAGAAGCTCGCGCGGGTCGGCCTGTCCGTTCCGGCGACGTGGGCCGACTTCGAGGCGGACCTGCCCAAGATCAAGGCTGCGGGGCAGCTGCCGATCATGTTCGGCAACAAGGACCAGTGGCCGGCGATCCACGAGTTCGGCGTGCTGCAGGATCAGCTGGCCGGCAAGCAGGCCGTCCGCGACCTGGTCTTCGGCAAGGACAACGCGTCGTGGGATTCCCCGCAATCGCTGGCGGCGGCCACGAAGCTGCGCGCCTGGGCGCAGAACGGCTACCTCAGCCCCGGCACGAACGGCCTCGGCTACGACGAGGCGGCGACCAAGTTCGGCAAGGGCAGCGGCGTCTTCCTGATCACCGGCACGTGGGAGGTCGCCGACCTGCAGAAGTCGATGGGCAAGAGCCTCGGCTTCATGCTGCCGCCGCCCGCTACCGCCGGCGGCGACTCGGTGACGACCGGCGGGCAGGGCCTGGCCTGGTCGATCACCGCGAAGTCGAAGCATGCCGACGTCGCCGCTAGCTACATCGACTTCATCACGAACGCCCACGCCGCTGACGTCATGACGCAGACGGGCAACCTCCCGGCGACGACGCCGGAGTCCGCGAAGCCACCGGCGGGCACCGCGCTGGCCGACATCTTCGACGCGTGGGCGACGATCAGCAAGTCCGACGGCGAGTGCCCGTACCTCGACTACAGCACGCCCAGCTTCTACGACACGATCAGCGCGAACCTGCAGAAGCTGATCGGCGGCAAGCAGGCGCCGGCGCAGTTCCTGAGCGTCCTGCAGAAGGACTACAGCGCGTTCCTGAAGTCGAAATAGCGGATGGCTGTAACGACCCGAGTCGTGACCGACGTCGAGGCACGCAAGCTGCCCGCACGTCGGTCGCGGCGCCGGTCGAGCGGCGTCGCATACCTCTACATCCTGCCGGCGTTCGCCGTCTACGCGCTGTTCCTGCTCGTGCCGCTCGGGCGCAGCGTGTGGATCTCCCTGTTCCACTGGGACGGTCTGACGCTGGCGACCTGGGCCGGCGCGTCCAACTACGTCGACATCTTCCGGGACGCCGCGCTGCGCGGCGCGTTCGGCCACTCGCTGATCCTGATCGTGTTCTACGCGGTGCTGCCGGTGTGCCTGGCGTTGCTGCTCACCATGACCATGTCGCGAGCTCGGATCCGTGGCCGGACGTTCTTTCGGACCGTCGTGTTCCTCCCCCAGGTCGTCGCGATGGTGGTCGTCGCCACCGCGTGGAGCGCGATCTACTCGCCGGGCGGCGTGCTCAACGCGTTCCTGGACGCGATCGGGCTGCACGTCGTCACCCGCGCCTGGCTCGGCGACTTCTTCTGGGCACTGCCCGCGGTCGGGCTGATCGGCACCTGGGTCGAGATCGGCCTGTGCGTGGTGCTGTTCATGGCCGGCGTACAGAAGATCCCGGTCGAGCGCTACGAGGCTGCGCGCGTCGACGGGTGCGGTGCGCTGCGCGAGCTGGCGGTCGTGACCCTGCCCGGACTGCGCGGCGAGATCGCCGTCGCCCTGACGCTCACCGTCGTCGCCGCGCTGCGCAACTTCGACCTGGTCTACATCACGACGCACGGGGGGCCGGGCGTGACGCTCGCCGTCCTGATCTTCCTGATCACCGTGGTCATCACCCGGGTCGCCGATGCAGGTGACTCGTGATCTCACGCGGCGAGCGCGTGGCCAACTACGCGATCCTCTGCCTGTTCGCCGTCATCGCGCTGTTCCCGCTGCTGGGCATCCTGACGTCGGCGGTCACGCCTCCGGGCGATGCGACGGGCGGCTTCTCCGTACCGCACAGCCTGGCGTTTGCGAACTTCGGCGACGCCTGGCGGCAGGGCCATCTCGGCTCATACATGCGCAACAGCCTGGTCGTGTCCGCCGCCGTCGTGGTGGCTGCGTCGCTGCTCGCGACGATGGCCGGCTTCGCGTTCGGCACGATGCGATTCGCCGGCAGCACGCCGCTCTTCTACCTGTTCCTGCTCGGGCTGATGGTGCCCGAAGAGGCCTACGTCGTCCCGCTGTTCTACGACCTGCGCGACGCCGGTCTCACCGACTCCTACTGGGCGCTGATCCTGCCGCAGGTGGCGCAGTCGGTGTCGTTCGGCGTGTTCTGGATGCGCACCTACTTCCGCAGTGCGCCGGTTTCGATGATCGAGGCCGCCCGCATCGACGGCGCGTCCAGCTGGACCACGCTGTGGCGGATCCTCGCGCCGATGGGGCGGCCAGCCATCCTCACCATGATGGTGCTGATCTTCATGTGGACGTGGAACGAGTTCCTGCTCGCCCTGGTCATGATCCCGACCAACGAGAGCCGGCGCACGATCCCGCTGGGGCTGGCGTTCTTCCAGGGCCAGCACAGCTCGGACTTCTCGCTGCTGGCGGCCGGCTCGGTGATCGTCGCAGCGCCCGTCGTCCTCGTGTACATCTTTCTGCAACGGCATTTCATCGCTGGGATGCTGTCCGGCTCGATCAAGGAATGAGCTCACCGATGAGTGATTTCGACGTCTTCCTGCAAGGCACGGTGTTCTTCGACGTCGTGCTCACCGGACTTCCGTCGCTGCCGGCGCGCGGCACGGAACTGCTGGCCGAGGGTATGGGCACCTGCCCAGGCGGCATCGCCAACCTGGCGGTGGCGGCCAGCCGGCTGGGCCTGCGCACCAGCCTGTCGGCTGCGTTCGGCGACGACCTCTACGGCGACTTCCTGTGGCGCACGCTCGAGGAGCAGGAGCGCGTCGACCTGTCCCGGTCGAGGCGCTTCGCCGACTGGCACTCGCCCGTCACCGTCTCGCTCGCCGTGCACCGGGATCGCGCCATGATCACGCACAGCCACCCGTCGCCGATGTCATCCACCGACCTGGTCGCCGACCCGCCGCGTGCCGCCGCCGGAGTTGCGCACCTCGGTGAGGGAAGTGAGCCGTGGGTCGCCAAGGCCCGTGCGCAGGGCACGCGCCTGTTCGGCGATGTCGGGTGGGATCCCAGTCAGGAGTGGTCGCCCGATGTCCTCGACGAGCTGCGCAACTTCTATGCGTTCATGCCGAACAGCACCGAGGCCATGGCGTACACGCGCACCGCGGACCCTCGGGCGGCACTGCTCCAGCTCGCCGACGCCGTGCCTGTGGTAGTCGTGACCTGCGGTGGCCAAGGCTCGATCGCCGTCGATTCGGTCACGGGCGAGGACGAGTGGGTGCCCTCGCTGCCGGTGAACGAGGTCGACGCGACGGGCGCGGGAGACGTCTTCTCGGCAGCGTTCATCCTGGGCACGCTGCGCGAGTGGCCGCTGCGGCACCGGCTGGCGTTCGCCAACCTCTGCGCCGCGCTGTCGGTGCAGCAGGTCGGCGGATCGCTGGCCGCGCCGGGATGGGGCGACATCGCCGACTGGTACAGCACGGCCCGCGAGCAGGCAGCGGGCGGCTCGCGCGCAGCGGCCGTCCTGGCGCACGGTTACGAGTTCCTCGACGACGCCCTGCCGGCCGGGCCGGTAGAGGCCGTCCGCCGGGCCAGCGCCACCATTGCCCGTAGCTCGGACGCCTGACCCGCCTCTCCGGCAAATCGAGGCCGATCTGCCACCGTATGGGGTGCAGATCGACCTCGATCTTTTCCGACCGGAGGACCACGTATGACGCTCTCGTCCAACCGCGCGCCAGACACGGCAGAGCCGCATCACCCGGTGGTGACCGCGGCCGCCGAGAGGCGGGCGGCCGATATCCAGCTCAAGGTCGCCGACGCGATCACCCGATTCGCGGGCTCGATGGAGTTCGTGTACCTGCATGTCCTGTTGTTCGGCGTGTGGATGCTGGTCATCGAGAAGAGCCCGTGGCCGACGCTGACCCTCATCGTGTCGCTCGAGGCCATCTTCCTGTCGACGTTCGTCATGATCGGGCAGAACCGAGCCGCCGCATTCCAGCAGGCCAAGGCCGACCACGACTTCATCGCGCAGGAGCAGGAACTCCACATCAACACCGACCTGACTCGGCAGATCCACGAGCTCACTCTGCAGATCCACGCCATCACGGTCGGCGCGTCGGGCGGCGGCTCACACTAGTTCAGGCCGGCGTAGGAGTGCAGGCCCGAGATGACGATGTTCACCACGAAGAAGTTGAACGTCATCGCGCCGAAGCCGAGCAGGTTGATCCAGGCGGCGGCGCGTCCCTTCCAGCCGGCGGTCGCGCGCGCGTGCAGGTACGCCGCGTAGACGACCCAGGCGATGAACGCCCAGGTTTCCTTGGGGTCCCAGCCCCAGTAGCGTCCCCATGCGGCTTCGGCCCAGATCGCGCCGGCGATGACGCCGAAGGTGTAGATCGGGAACGCGAAGGCGACCGTGCGGTAGGCGACCTTGTCGAGGGTGGCCGGCGCGGGCAGACGGGCACCGAGCGAGACCGGGAACCTGATGCGCCGCCCGGGTTCCTTGGACTGGACGTCGTAGCGCTGCCGGATGAGGAACAGCATCGTGATGACGGCACTGGTCATCAGGATGCCCTCGGCGCTGGCCGCCGCCGACACGTGGATCGCCAGCCAGTACGACTGCAGCGCCGGGACGAGCGGCTCGGCTTTGGCGTAGAGCACCGTGCCGGCGAGGAACATCACCAGGATCACCGGCAGCATCACGAACACGCCGAGGTAGCGGATCTGCGGCGCCCGGGCCAGCGCGCCCAGGAACGCGAGAACCGCGATCAGCCCGACCAGCGCGGAGAACTCGTACATGTTCCCCCACGGCACCCGGTCGACCGCGATGCCACGGATCGCCAGGGACGCGGTGTGGATCAGGGCGCCCAAGACAGTGAGCGCGACGGCGAAGCGCCCGAACCGGTTGGCCGAGGAACGCTGGCCGGACGGTTCGGGCTCACGGTTTTGGCCGGCTCGGCGGCCTCGACTGCCCGCTCCGCCGACCACTCAACCCGGTTTTGGTCGAACGGACCGCCAGGAGCGGACCGAGCGGCCAAAACCGCGTCGTCAGCAGGCGGTGGCGGACCGCCGGCGCCGACCAGCACGCGTACCGGCTCCTCGACGGCGGACGTCACCGCCACCCGGCCACGCCGGCCGAACGCGTATTCGGCCGTGTAGCTAGCCATAGCCAGCGCGTAGGTGGCAATGGCCGTGGTGAACAGCCCGTCGGACAGGTGCGCCAGCCCTGAGTCGACCACCGTCATTCCTTCCCTGCGCCTGCGCCGAGGAGGCCGGGCTCAACAACCGTCGCGGCGCCCCGGAGCCGTTCGAGCAGAGCGGCGAACTCCGTCGTGAAGTTGCCCGAGTCGCTGCGGGCGAGCCCGCCCACCGAGACAACCGTAGGCGAGTCAAAATCGATGACCCCCGCAGGGGGTGCGCCGACCGTAGGTCCAGGCGCCTCGGCCAGCACAGCCCCTGGGGTCAGCCGCAGCCACAACCGCCGCCGCCGGATGCCCAGCGAGCCGATCAGCCCGGCCACCATCGCCACCGCGGCGATGAGCAGGTACCCCTGCGTCGGGTCGTGCGAGACCTGCATGCTGACCCAGGGCACCCATCCGTCGAAGCGGACAGTCACGCCGTTCGCCATCCGCAGCGTCTGCCCGATCGCCAGGTTGCCGGCGCCGATCCGGTGCAGCTTCGCCTTGTTCAGCGAGTAGACGGACTGCGGCTGGCCATTCGGGTTGACCGTGCCCTGGTAGACGAAGATGCCCAGCACCGGATCAGACACTCGCGGCGCCGCCGAGGTGATCACCCCGCTGGCGGTGACGCGCGGGGTGGGCGCGAAGAAGCCCTCGATGCCGATGTCCTGGTTCGCGTCCGGCTTGCTCTGCTCGGCGAACGCCCCCTCGGACAGCAGCGTCGTCGGATCGGACGGGATGAACGATGCCTGGTCGCGGCGCACCGACCCGTCCGGCATGTGTACCGTGATCTGCGGCGCGAACCCGTGACCGATCAGGTAGAGCCGATCGCCCTCCAGCCGCAGCGGATGGTTCACGGTGAGGACGTCGTGGCGCGGCGCGCCGTCCAGGCCGAGCGAGTACGTGATGTCGGCCGCGAACTTCGAGGGCGCGCCGTCGTCGAGGTAGTCAGCGGTGAACCGATTGAGCGAATCCATACAGAACGGCGCGGGCCCGATCTTGCCCTCGGCGGCGAGGCGCCCTGGGCGCCACGAGTCGTAGGACGTCACCGTGTTGCAGAAGCCTTGTCCCTGCTGGACGATCACCGAACCCTGATAGCTGTACAGGCGTCCCACCGCGATCAGGATCAGCGCGGTCAACAGCCCGATGTGGAAGATCAGGTTGCCGGTCTCGCGGCTGTACCCCTTCTCGGCCGAGAGTGTGATCACGCCGCCCGGCTCCTCGCGGCGAATCACCCGCCAGCGTCGGCCCAGCACCCCCCGTGCGGCGTCCGCGTACGTCGAAGGCGAGTCGCCGCTCTCGAAGCGTCCCGACTCGGGCAGCCGGTCGAGATTCTTCGGCGCGCGCAGCGGCTTGGCCATCATCGCTCGCGCGTGCACCCGGATCCGCGGCACCAGACAGCCGACGAGCGACACGAACAGCAGCAGGTAGATCGCGGCGAACCACGCCGAGCCGAACACGTCGAACATGCCGAGGTGGTCGAGGAAACGTCCCCAGGAGCCGTGCGTCGCCAGGTAGTTGTCGGTCTTCGTCGGGTTGAGCGGACGCTGCGGCAGCAGCGATCCGGGCACCGCCGCGAGTGCGAGCAGGAACAGCAGGACCAGCGCCGTCCGCATGCTGATCAACCGGCGCCACAGCCGCCGGACCCGGCGGATCACAGTCCGGACCCGACGCCGACCGTGCTGAAGTTCGCGCGCAGCTCGATCATCCAGTGGTCCCAGACGCCGCTGACCAGCAGCACGCCGATGACGATCAGCAGCGCGCCACCGACCTGGCTGACCACCCGGGCGTGGCGGCGGATCAGGCCGAGCGCGCCGGACACCCAGCCGACGCCTGCCGCCACGAGTACGAACGGCAGCCCGAGGCCGACGCAGTAGAACACCATGAGCAGCGCGCCACGCCCGGCCGTGCCCTGCGTGTACGCCAGCGAGGTCACGGCGCCGAGTGTCGGCGTCAGGCACGGTGCCCAGGCCAGGCCGAACGCGATGCCCAGCAGCGGCGCGCCGGCCAGGCCGGTGCGTGGCAGGCGATGGAAGCGAATCTCCCTTTGCAGCAAGGGGATTCGTCCGAGGAAGACGAGACCGAGCACGATCGTGATCGCGCCGAGCA
>WNGM01034756.1_pt1 | contig 12781 bp, 15 predicted proteins | sample 5400571 | NCBI WGS metagenome assembly WNGM01 (sample SAMN13153378, study PRJNA577476) | soil metagenome | isolation source: 100 cm soil or saprolite under Garry oak tree replicate 2 | place: USA:California | collected 2016-06-15
CCGCCGATCGGCAGCAGCGCCATGTCGAACGGCCCGTAGCGCGCCGCGATGCGCCCGAACTCGGGGTGGTACCCGGTGTCGCCCGCGAAGAACACACGGTGGGCGTGTGTCCGCACCGACCAGCCGCACCACAGCGTGTGGCCGCGGTCACGTAGTCCGCGCGAGCTGAAGTGCTGGGCCGGCGTGCACGCGACCAATGCCGCGTCGACGGGCGTCTCCTGCCACCAGTCGTGCTCCCGCACGTCCCGCGCGCCGCGCGCCCGGACGAAGCGCGCGAGGCCGAGCGGCACCAGCCATATGGCGCGCGGCTCCCGCGCGGCGAGCCGGCGCACGGTGCGGTCGTCCAGGTGGTCGTAGTGGTTGTGCGACAGCAGCACGAGGTCGATCGGCGGCAGCGTGGCGAAGTCGATCCCGGGCGCCACCCAGCGGCTGGGGCCGGCGAAGCGCACCGGCGACGCGCGGCTGCTCCACATCGGATCGGTGAGCACGTTGAGCCCGCCCACCTGCAGCAGAAAGCTCGAATGTCCCACCCACGTCACCAGCAGTCGATCGGGTGTCGCGCGGGGAACGGCAAACTTCGGCTCGAGCCGGAGGAACGCCGAGTTCGGGGGATCCGCAGGCCGCGGCCGGGTAGTGCGGTGCACCAGCACCCACTTGAGGAAGCTGCCGAAGGCGGGGGCGGCCGCGTTGGCCCACGGATTGCGAAACCCGCCGCCGGGGCGGTGATGCGGAGCGGTCACGGGCCGCGAAACCTAAAGCGGGGAGCGCGATAATGCCACCGCGCCCCCGCACCCTCGCGTCCGATCCCGAAGATCAGTGGACCGTGATCGTCGCCTGGCCGGTGTTGCCCTCGCTCGTCGCGCGCAGCAACGCGCTGCCAACCTTCCGGGAGCGGACAATCGAGTAGGGACCGAACGCCCCCTCGATGACGAAGACCGACGTGTCGGTGCTGAACCACGAGACGGGCCGGTTGGTGAGCACGGTCCCGGTGCTGTCGCGCAGCTCGGCCCGGAAGCCGAGGCTATCGCCTACGGCGGCGGTCGCGCTTCCGGGCACCACCGTGACGGACGCCACGGGCGCCGGTGAGCCGACCACCTGCACCGTGAGCGTGTCGCTCAGTCCACCGCTCGTCGCCGTTATGGTCGCGACGCCCGGCTGGCGGCCAGCGACGGACGCCGTGTCAGCCACTCCGGTCACGTCGGCGATCGACGGGGCACTGCTCGTCCACGTTACGGACGGATTCGGGACGGGGTTGCCGTTCGCGCCGCCGACGGCGGCATACAGCGTAATCGACCCTCCGACGCCGACCGACGAGGGGCCGGAGACGTGCACGTATGCACCACCAGTGCTACTGCCCGCCGCGGGAAGCGACACAGAGAGCCTCGTGGTGGCGCCCGCCGAGACTTGCACGTTGGGGGTCACCACCGCATCGAGGGCCGGGTAGTCGGGCTGCTCGATGCGGACGATGTAGGTCGCCGCGCTCACGAAGGCGACCTTGTAATAGCCTGTGCCGTCGCTCCGGCCGGTGGCCGCGGCGTACCACGTGGACGGCGGCTGGCGCGGATCGCCCGAGTAGAGCGTGACGTTCGCGTTCTTGATGGGCCGGCTCTGTCCGCCGGAGTCGGCCGTCACGGTGCCCTCGAGCGCCCCGGTCGCGGCCGAGTTCACCGCGCGCAGCCACGGCAGCACGGTGAATTCCTTGGTGCCGAAATAATCGTACAGAAAGCTCCGCCCTACGTCGAAGTCGATCACGATCACCGCCCCCCCGCTCGCCATAATCGCGGGCGTCGACAAGTCGAGCGGCTCTTCGACCAGCGCGTACATCGTGATGGCTCCGCTCCCCGGCCACGGCCAGTGCACCGGAGGCGGCGCACCGTTGTTGTAGGTGATCGAAGACTTGTCGGCGTCGATCACCATGCGGATCGCCTGGTATTGCTGGGCGTCGAGCTCGCCCTCGCCGAGGAAGGCGGTGGTCCCGTGCTGCAGCGTCAGCAAGTCGAACGTTCTCTCGGGCGTCGCGACCCGAACCCAAGCGCCGCCACCGCTTGTGTCGAGCCCGCTGCTGGCGTCGATGCTGACCACGTAGACGTTGACGCGCGCGACCGAGTCGTATGGGAACGGCGCGTCGGTGAGCAGCACCTTGGCGAGTGGCTTCCCCCTCAACGGGGGTGACGCCGACGTGTCGTCCTGGTAGCACCCACCCCCCGCGAGCAATGCGGCGGCAACGAGGGACAGGAAGACACGGGTCGACATCGTGGGCTCCTTCCGAGAACTTTGATGACGATGACGGCTCTGCCACACAATACCCCGGTGCGCGGCAGGAGCGTCACAACCCCCCGGTCGTGGGGTAAATTGTGACGCTCGACCATCTGCCATGGGTATAGACAACGTGGGGGCGAGCGACGGAGAGCTGGTGCGCCGAGTCCGCGCCGGCGACGTCGGCGCCTACGCCGCGCTGGTCGCGCGGTACCGCGACCGCCTGGGCCGATACGCCGTGCACATGCTCGGGGACCGGCAGGACGCGGAGGAGGCGCTGCAGGACGCCTTCGTCCGGGCATACCGCTCGCTCGCGCGCTGTGACGATCCGGGCTCGCGCGGCTCGCGCCCGAATACCGGGAGGCGTTTCTCCTCAAGCACATCGAGGAGTTGGAGTACGAAGAGATGGCGCAGCTCACCGGCGCGGGTATCTCGGCGTTGAAGATGCGGGTGAAACGCGCCCGCGAGCAGCTGCAGGTCATTTTCCGAGAGGCGGAGCGTGTTTGAGCAATCGGAAGACGCGATCGAGCGCATCATCCGTCATCTGCGGCGGCCGGTGCAAGTCGATCCGGCGGTCGACGGCCGTGTGATGGACGAAATCGCGCACCTCCCCGCGCGGGGGCGGCGCCGCGCGGCCCGAGCGGCCTGGGGCTGGCTCACCCGGCCGCGCCACGTCGCGCTCTCGCCACTCGGCGGGCTGGCGATCGCAGCGGGCGTTGCCGCGCTCGCGCTGGCGCTGTCCGGCCGGCGTCCCGGAGCAGCGCCGCCCGCGGAGGGCGCGCAGCGCGAGTTTGAGTTTGTCGTCGTCGCCCCCCGCGCGGCGACGGTGTCGGTCGTGGGCGACTTTAACGACTGGGACGCCGCCCGCACCCCGATGCAACCCTCGCAACGCGGCGGCCCGCTGTGGACGGCGGTCGTGCCGCTCGCTCCCGGGCGCTACCGCTACGCCTTCCTCGTGGACGGCTCCCGCTGGCTCGCCGATCCCGCGGCACCACGCGCGCGCGATGACGAATTCGGTGCGCCGAGCTCGGTCGTGACCGTGGCGGGCTCGTGACGCGGCGCTCGCTGCTGCGCGCGGCGGCCGCCGGCGCGCTCGCCGCCACGTTCGTCGCGACGGCGGCGGCGCAGGATCCGCGGCTCGGACGCCTCGACCCGGGCACGCGCCCGCTGGTCGCTGTCGTGATCGACTCGGCGCGCGCCGCGGGCCTGCCCACGGAGCCGCTGGTGCAGCGTGCACTCGAAGGCGCGACGAAAGGCGCGCCGGGCCCCCTCATCGTGAGCGCCGTGCAGCGCCTCGCCGCTGATCTCGGCCGGGCCCGCGAGGCCCTCGGGCCGGGGACAACGCCGCCGGAGCTCGAGGCAGGGGCCGCGGCGCTCCGGGCCGGCGCCGGCCCCGCGGTGCTGGCGCAGCTGCGCCGGGCGCGCCGCCAGACCATCGCGGTTCCGCTCGCCGTGCTCACTGACCTCGTGGCCGGCGGCGTCCCCGTGGACAGCGCTGCGGCCGCCGTGCTCGCCCTCGCCGCACGAGCCAGAGACGCGGACCTCGTCGAGTTCCGGCGCTCCGTCGAGCGCGACATCGCGCTCGGCGCACCGCCCACGGCCGCCACCGCGGCCGCTGCGGCGTACGCGGACGCCAGGATCTCGGGAGTGAATGCGGGGGCCCGCGAGAATCGCCCCGGCCGCCCCTAGCGCCGCGCGCCCGGCGACGAGCACGCGACGTGCGTGGACCGCGTCCGTCACGGCGGCGTGGTGGCTGCTTGGCGTGCGCGCGCCGGCCGCTCAGCTGACCGGGACCGTCGACGTCGGCGTCTCCACCGTGCACTACGATGGGTTCCTCCCCTCCGGCGCCGCGGCCGTCACCCCCGTGCTGCGCTGGGACCGGCCCGCCGGGACGCTCACCGCCAGCGGCACGTATCTGCGGTTCGAGAGCGGCCACCGCAGCCTGCAGGGCCTCGTGGCGGGCTCATTCTTCACGCCTCCCACCGCGCGAGCGTGGCGTGGCGAGTTCGCCGCATCCGCGGGCGCAAGCCGCTACCTCGATTTCGCGAGCTTCTGGCACGCCATCGCCGGGGCACGGCTGCATATCCTGGGAGCGGAGCGCGGCCTCTGGATCGGCGGGACGGCAGGAACGACGTCGTACGGGACCGCGCCCCGCCCCGTGATCGCGGCGGACGTCGGGGTCTGGGCCCGGCTGTCCGAGGTCACGTTGAGACTCGCAGCAAATCACTCCCAGGTCGGCGACACCACCTACACCGATCTCGAATCCTCAGCCCATGCCGGGCGTGGGCCGGTCGCGCTCGAAGCGAGCGTCGGCGCGCGCGTCTGGAGCCGCGGCGGTGGCCGCGGCGTGTACGGGGAAGGAAGCGCCACCGTCTGGGTCGGAGGGCGAACGGCGGTCGTGATCTCAGGCGGCCGCTACGCGACCGATCCGATCAGCGGCAGCATCACCGGCCGCTATCTCTCCGCCGCGCTGCGCGTGCGCACCGCCGCGCCGCGCCACTCCTTCGCCCGCGACCCCGTGGTGCCACACGCCCGCGGCGCGGATGGAGCAAGCGTCCTGCCGGCGGCCCGGCTCGAGGTGCACGCCGACCGCAATCGGGCGGTGCGACTCGTGGCACGTGGGAGGTCACGCTGCCGGTGCCGAGCGGCGTGCATCGGATCGACGTACGTATTGACGGCGGCGCGTGGATCGTACCGGCCGGCACGACGCGGGCGCCCGACGACTACGGCGGCGACGTTGGGATCTTCGTAGTGCCGTAGGGCCGCTCCCCTGCCCCCTCCGCCTTCACCGCCTGGAGCCGCCGAATCGATGCGATACCCAAGGCCGGGCCGATCGCCAGTGCGGCGAACGCCCACCGCCAGCCGACCAGGGCGACGAGCGGCGGAACGAGCTGAATGCTCGCCATCGTCAGCAGGAATCCCAGCGACGTCTGCAGGGTCAGCGCAGTGCCGACCGCGTGCGACGGCACCGATCTCGTGACCATCGTGCTAAACTGCGCCGAATCGGCGATGACGAAGAACCCCCACAGCCATGCGACGGCGACCATGACCCAGACGCTCGACGCGAACAAGCCGCCGATGACGACGGCGCAGCTGCCGCTCACTGCCATGGCCCGAATCACGAGCCGCTCGTGCCCGATCCGATCCGCAACCCAGCCGCCCCACACGCACCCCAATCCCCCGACGGCGATGGCTCCGAACGCCAACAGACCGAGCACCACCTCGGAGGGCACGACGCCACCCGCGCGGGCCCGCGCCGCAGCGCTCGCTACGACAAACGCCGTGATCCACGTCCAGAAACTGTACAGCTCCCACATGTGCCCTAGGTACCCACCCGTCGCCAGGCGCCACTGTCGCTCCCGCAGCACGGTACCAGCGAGACGCCACGAGAACGGCGGTCTTGCGAACGCGAACGGCCCGTCGCGGTATCCCGCGGCCACGAGCACAGCGCCCACCAGCGCGCCCGCCGACACGACGACGACGACCGGGGCCACACGCGAGCCGGCGAGCGCGTGCGCCAGATACGGCACCGCCTTCCCGACCGTGAGCGCGCCGACGACGGTCCCGATCGCCAGGCCCCGACCCGAGGAGAACCACGTCGCGATCATCTTCATGGCAGGCGGATACACCCCCGCGAGGCAGAATCCAGTGAAGAAGCGAGAGACGAGGGCCAGCGGATAGGTCGGGGCGGCGAGTAGGGCGACGTTGACTACCGCGCCGAGTGTCGCCGACACCGCGAAATACCACCGTGACGGGATCACGTCGGCGAGGTTCAGGATGGCAGCAGCAGCCGTTCCGGCAACGAATCCGGCTTGCACCGCGGCCGTCAGCCAGCCCGTCTGGCTCGCTGTCAGCCCCCATTGGCGCTGGAGCTCGGGTGCAACGGCACTGGCGGCGAACCACAGGGACATCCCCAGCAACTCGGCTGCTGCCAGCAGGAGCAGCATCGGCCAGCGGTGGGGATGGGCGTCGAGCGCGGCGGCGCTCGTGAGCGTCATGGAGCCGTGTGACCGGGGACGGTCAACCGGTGGACGGGCCGGCGGTCGAACTACGGACGGGACCGGTTGGGAACGACGTAGAGGCCGGCCAGGAACACATGGATGGCGAGGCTCGCCCAGACGTTGAGAACGGCGACGAGCGTCGCCGCGCCGTACAACAACGGCCCGACGCGGTACTCCCGGGTGACGGCGTCCACCGATCGCCGGTCGGCATCCCGCTTCAGCAGCCGTCCGCCTCCCGCCGCGTAGCGCCAGACCGCGTTATATGCGACGGCGGTGACGGTGAGCGTGCCGCCGTACAGCACCGCCGCCGCCGTCCGCTGCTCGGGTGACGGGAGGTATTGGGCCAGCACCGCCGTCGGGAACGGCAGGAACGCGACGCAGAACAGGAGCGCAAGGTTGAGCATCACGAAGGTGTGGTTGGTGCGTCCGATGTAGCCAAAGATGTTGTGGTGATTCGCCCACATTATCCCGATGATGACGAAGCTCAACGCGTAGGCGGCGTATGACGACCAGTGCTGGCCGAGCGCGCGCCACAGGCCTCCCGCCGCCGTCACCGCGTCGTGGCCGGGCACTCGAACCTCGAGCACCAGCAGCGTAGCGGCGATGGCGAAAACGCCGTCGCAGAATGCCTCGATGCGTGCCGTGTGCTGCGTCGGCTTGCCGGTTTCGTCCATTCGTGCTCTCTTCGCCGCGTCGTCGACGTCCTCACAGACCCGTGGGATGGTCGAGGAACGTCCAGGGCAGGCCGAACTTGACGCACAGGTGCTCGGCGAGCGCTTTGACGCCGACGGTCTCCGTCGCGTAATGCCCGGCGTAGAAGACGTTCACCCCTAACTCTTCGGCGTCAAAGAAGGTGTGGTGCGCTCCCTCGCCGGTGATGTAGGTGTCGAGCCCCGCCGCCCAGGCCTGGCCGATCATGGAGCCCGCTCCCCCGGTGACGATCCCCACCCGCCGCACCCGCTCGGGGCCGAACGGCATGAGCCGCGGCGGGGCGCCGAGCGCCGCGACCAGCTGCTGCTGCAGGCCGCCGCGCGGGGCATCGAGCTCCCCCCACACGCCGATCTGCACGCCGTACGCCTCGCCGAATCCGCCGCGCACCGTGACGCCGAGCTGCCGGGCGAGCACCGCGTTGTTTCCGACGTCCGGATGTAAATCCAGCGGGAGGTGCGCACTGTAGAGCGCGATGTTTTCTTGCATGAGTCCAGCCACGCGGCGGTACGCAGGCCCGGTGAGCGGCCTGAGCCCGCCCCAAAACAGGCCGTGATGCACGAGCAGCAGGTCGGTCCCCTGCTCGGCCGCCATCCGCACCGTCGCTTGGCACAGGTCCACGGCGGCGGCGACGCGCGCGACGTCGCCCGCCTTCGCCACCTGCAGCCCGTTGAGGGCGTGAGGCGCGTCGGGCACCTCGCGGACGCGCAGGTAGGCGTCGAGGTAGGTGACCAACTCGGCAAGCTGCATCAACGCATCCGACGGTGACAGTATGATGACATTAGCGCGCCAGCCTAGAGACACTGACGTGAGATTCCCACATGCGGAACCTTGTAAGTCACTATATAGTAGCGAGATAAATAATCCACACGCGGGAAACGCCCGCGTGTGGATATCTAGAGTGTGTCAGTAGGTGCGTTGCGAGCCTGCCTTCTCGACGGTTTCGGGCTCGAGCGCGGTTTCGCCCATCCGCACCACGCCGTTGATCTCGCCGCCCTCTTGCACGAGGAGTCGCTTGGCCGCGATGTCCCCGTGCACCACACACGAGGCTTGGATCTCGACGCGCTCGTCGGCGCGGATGCTGCCGCGCACCTCCCCGCCGATGATGGCTTCGCGAGAGATCACATCGCCTTCCACTTCCCCGCCCTTGCCGACCAGGACCTGGCGCCCAGCGCGCACCGTGCCGACGACGGTCCCTTCGATCTTCACCACCCCCTCAGCGGTGATGTCACCGACGACCCGCATGCCGGTTCCGATGATCGAGAGACCGGTTTCGGTTTCCGGGGCGCCGTGTCCCTTCTCGGTGAAGATGGCCATGTCAATTCTCCTGTCTCACGACCGTGAGGGGATCGACGGTGGATCGGCCCGAGCTGCCGGAAAGCGCGATCACCCGCCCCGCTTCGACCGAGTCGCCTTCGCGCACGACGAGGCGTGAGGCGTGCCCATACATGGTCTCATACCCGTCGGTGTGCCGCAAGAGCACGAACAGCCCGTACGCGGGGTCCGTGCCGGCCTGCGCGACGACGCCGCCAGCGGCGGCGCGCACCGGCGTTCCCACCGGCACTGCGATATCGATCCCGGGGTGGGACTCCGCGGGATCGCCCGGGCGCACCTGCCCGCGTGTGACGAAACCGCTCATGTCGAGCGGCCAGCGCAGCGGCGTCGCGGAGTCTGGGGCGAAGCGAGCCCCCGCGCCCGGAGCCCGCGCGTGCACGACCACCGCGCGCAGCAGGTCGGCGGTCACCACGACCTTTTCGGGCGGCGCCTTCACGCCCAGCAGCTGGCGCAGCTCCTGGTAGTTGGCCTCCGCCCGATTCAGTGCAGCCGCTAGCTGCTGCACGCGGCTGTTCTCCTCTTTCAGGCGCGCCACTTCCCGGTCGAGCAGCTGCGCCCGTACGGCGTTGCGCGTGATCGGCCCGGCAAACAAGAAGAACAGGACGACCAGGGCGGCAATGCCGCCCGCCGTCCACTTCCCCATTTCGAAGGCCCACAACGGTACGCGGTATTGGCGGGACTCGAGCTCGCCGTCGGTGTGGACGACGATGGTGACGCTCTTATCCCTCATCCGTCGAACGGCGCTCCGAGGATCAGCTCGAGCAGGCGCGCGAGGTCGTCGTTCGAATAGAAGTTGACGTGGATCTGCCCCCTCCCTTTCGCCCGCAAGGTCACGCGCACATCGGTGCCCAGGCGCCGACGCAGCGCGTCCTCGATGCGACGCACTTCCGGTGCCTGACCGAGCCCCTGCTTGAGGCGCGGTCGGCGGACCGGGGCCCGGCCGCCCCGCACCCGATGTGCCCGACCGAGAGCCGCCCTTCGTGCAGCAGCGCCAGCACTGTCGCCGGCAGCTTGAGGAGCCGGAGCGCGTTGGCGACCGTGGAGCGATCGCGTCCCACGGCGTCAGCCACGTCCTGCTGGGCGAGGCTGAATTCGGCGATGAGGCGTTCGTAGCCGCGTGCTTCGTCGACCGGCGAGAGGTCGTCGCGCTGCAGGTTCTCGATCAGCGCCAGCGTCAGCACCGTGCGGTCGTCTACATCCCGCTTCACGGCCGGGATCCGCTCCCAGCCGAGCGCCTGACAGGCGCGCAGCCGCCGCTCGCCGGCGATCAGCTCGTAGCCGGCCGCGCGGTCGCCGGGCGCCGCGCGCACCACCACCGGCTGCAGCAGACCGGCTTTCAGAATCGAGGCCTTGAGCTCGTCCAGCGCCGTCGGGTCGACGTCCCGGCGCGGCTGGTAGGGATTGGGCCGAATGTCGGCGATCGACAGCTCGACGAGGCTCCCTTCGCGCTCAGCTTCCTCGCGCGTGGGCCCCAACAGGGCCTCGAGCCCCCGACCGAGACGCCGGCGACCAGCGATGGTTTCCGTCATGCGGGCACCTCCGGCAGCGGTTCAGCGGCGGGTGGGGCAGGGGCGACGGGGGGGGCGACGCCGGCGCGCTCGACTCGGCGGATCAGCTCCTGCGCCACCGCCAGGTAGCTCTTCGCGCCGACCGACTGGACGTCGTACAGCAGAATCGGCTTACCGAAGCTCGGGGCCTCAGCGAGCCGCACGTTGCGGGGAATGGTGATGCTGAACATCTGCGAGCCGAAGTACTCCTTCGCCTCCTCGGCCACCTGCTTGCAGAGGTTCAGGCGCGCGTCGAACATCGTCAGCAGCACGCCGTCGATCGCGAGCGCCGGGTTGAAGTTCCGTTGCACCAGCTTCACGGTGTTGAGGAGCTGCGACAGCCCCTCCAGAGCGTAGTACTCGCACTGGATCGGGATCAGCACACTGTCCGCCGCCGTGAGCATGTTGAGCGTGATCAGGCCGAGCGACGGCGGGCAATCGATGATGACGTACTGGTACTGATCGCGGACGTCGAGCAGGGCGCGCCGCATCATCGTCTCGCGCCCCTGCTTGTTCACGAGCTCCAGCTCGGCGCCGACGAGATCCTGGGTGGCCGGCACGACGTCGAGATACGGGAAGTGCACGTGGGCGAAACGCGCCTCCGCGAGGGGCCGGCCGTCAAGCAGCGCGTCGTACAGCGAGTGCCGGATGCGGTCGCGCTCGATGCCGACGCCGCTGGTGGAATTCGCCTGGGGGTCGGCGTCGACGAGCAGCGTCTTGCGCTCGGCAGTGGCGAGCGACGCGGCGATGTTGACGGCGGTCGTGGTCTTCCCGACGCCGCCTTTCTGGTTGGCAATGGCGATGACGCGCGACATCAGATAACGTGTTGTGCTACAACGAGTTATATATGATCATGATCATGAGGCGACAAATATACGTCGTCGTACACGGTCGGTAAAGAGTCAGTTTCACGTGAAACTTCCGCCGGAGTTTCACGTGAAACAATCCGCCCTATCTCGAATGCACCCACAAAACTGGCGACTTACGCCACCCGCCGGCGCCAACGCGCCGCCTCGACCACCAGGTTGTGCAGGTCGCTGGGCGAGACCCCCGGGATGCGCGCCGCCTGCGCGAGCGATGTGGGACGGACGCGATCCAGTTTCTGCCGCGCCTCGGTCGCGAGACTCTGCAGCTCGAGGTAGGGAAGGTCGGCCGGCAACGCGAACGAGGCAAGTTCGGCGAGCCGGTTCGCCGCGTCGCGCTCGCGGGCGAGATAGCCATCGTACTTGAGTTCGATCTCCGCGCTCGCCACGACGCCGTCGTCGCACGTCACCGTCACGCCCGCGGCCTGGAGCAGCCCCTTGAGCGGCACACCCGGCCGTCGCGCCACGCTCGCCACGCGCTCGGGCTCCGCGAGCCCTGTACCGGTGGGCGCGAGCACCGACTCGGCTGCGGTGGGCGTGATCGTTGTCGCCCGCGCCGTGTCGAGCAGCTGCTCTTCCTCTTTCAGGCGCAGGTCGGCCGCCCGCAGCTCCGCCACGGTGAGGAGCCCCAACCGCTCCGCCAGCGGCACGAGGCGTCGCAGCGCGTTGTCTTGCCGCAGCAACAGGCGGAACTCGGACCGCGACGTAAACAACCGATACGGCTCGTCGACGCCGCGCGTCACCAGGTCGTCCACCAGCACGCCGATGTATGCCTCGTCCCGACCGAACAGCACGGGCTCCGCCCCCCGCAGCCGGCGCACGGCGTTGATCCCCGCCACGACGCCCTGGCCGGCCGCCTCCTCGTAACCGGTCGTGCCGTTGATTTGGCCCGCGAAGAAGAGGCGCTCGATCGCCTTGGTCTCGAGCCACGGCGTGAGTTGGGTTGGCGGGTAGTAGGCGTACTCGATCGCGTACCCGGGACGTGTCATCGTCGCCCGCTCGAGCCCGGGGACTGCGCGCAAGAACTCGAGCTGCACGCCCACCGGCAAGGAGGTGGAGAGCCCGTTGATATACAGCTCGTGCGTGTCGAGCCCCTCCGGCTCGAGGAACACCTGATGCCGCTTGGCGTCAGGGAACTTCACGACCTTGTCCTCGACTGATGGGCAATAGCGCGGACCCCGGGAGGCGATGGCACCGCCGTACAACGCCGACTCCTTGAGGTGCCGGCGAATGATTTCCTTCACTTCCTCCCCGGCCCACGTGATCCAACATGGCACCTGGCGTGGCCGTTCGACCCGCTCATAGAACGAGAAGCGGTACTCAGTCCCGTCGCCGTCTTGCCGCTCCACGCGCGACCAATCGACGGTCCGCCCGTCTACCCGGGGCGGGGTGCCGGTCTTGAAGCGCGATACCGTAAGTCCAAGCGACTCAATGTGTTGTGCGATTTCGACCGCAGGCCCATCGCCGGCGCGACCGGCAGGAATCTGCGTGTCGGTACTCACGTGGATTCGCCCGCGCAGAAAAGTGCCCGCGGTGATGACCACGGCGCGCGCCGTGAATCGGCGTCCGTCGGACGTTGCGACGCCGTCCAGGTGCGTTCCTTCGATGAGGAGGCGGCTCACCATGCCCTGCGTCAGCTCGAGGTTCGCAAACCGCTCGAGCAGCTGGCGGGCCGCACGGCGGTAGAGGGTGCGATCGCACTGCGCCCGCGGCGCCCACACCGCTGGGCCCTTCGACCGGTTGAGCATCCGAAACTGGATGGTCGCGCGATCGGTGATGCGACCCATGAGACCCCCGAGGGCGTCGACTTCGCGGACGACGGTACCCTTCGCGATACCGCCGACGGCGGGATTGCAGCTCAGCTGGCCGATGGTGTCGAGGTTGGAAGTGAGCAGGAGGGTCTTGGCGCCGAGCCGAGCAGCCATCGCGGCGGCCTCAGTACCGGCGTGGCCGGCGCCGACGATGATCACGTCATAGTCGACAGGCATGAGGACAAACTACGTCGACAGGCAACGCAAAGGCTAGACGCACAGACGCGCCGCGGGGAACAGTCAACGGACTTTAGGCCGAT
>WNGM01009703.1_pt1 | contig 12780 bp, 10 predicted proteins | sample 5400571 | NCBI WGS metagenome assembly WNGM01 (sample SAMN13153378, study PRJNA577476) | soil metagenome | isolation source: 100 cm soil or saprolite under Garry oak tree replicate 2 | place: USA:California | collected 2016-06-15
CTCGGCTTCCGTCCGGACGAGCTGATCGAGCAGTCGCTGTCGCGCATCATTTCCCCCGAGGAGACGCGCGCTTTCCTGGCCGCCCTGCGGGAGGTGGTGGAACGGGGCGTCACCCGGAACGCCCGGCTCAACCCGCGGAGCGCGAGCGGAGAGGTGATCCCCACGACCCTCAACGCCTCCGCCCTGCGCGACCCGGACGGCAAGGTCATCGGCGCCATCGGGATCCTGCGCGACATGCGCGAGCTCGACAAGGCCCGCGCCTACGCCGAGAGCTTGATCAAGAACGCTCCCGACCCGGTGTTCGTCTCCGATCTCGAAGGCAAGATCCTACAGGCCAACGACGCGGTGTCCGCGCTCCTCGGCTTCCGCCCGGACGAGCTCCTCGAGCAGTCGCTCTCGCGCTTCATCAGCCCCGAGGAGACCCGGGAGTTCACGGCGGCGCTGCGGGAAGTCGTGGAGCGGGGCGTCACGCGCAACGCCCGGCTCAACCCGCGGAGCGCGAGCGGCGAGGTGATCCCCACGACCCTCAACGCCTCGGCGCTGCGTGATCCAGACGGCAAGGTGATCGGTGCCGTCGGCATCCTGCGCGACATGCGGGAGCTGGACAAGGCCCGGGCGTACGCCGAGAGCTTGATCAAGAACGCTCCCGACCCGGTGTTCGTCTCCGACCTCGAAGGCAAAATCTTACAAGCCAACGATGCCGTCTTCGCGCTCCTCGGCTTCCGTCCGGACGAGCTGATCGAGCAGTCGCTGTCGCGGATCATTTCCGCCGAGGAGACACGCGCGTTCCTGGCCGCCCTCCGGGAGGGTGTCGAGCGGGGCGTCACGCGCAACGCCCGGCTCAACCCGCGGAGCGCGAGCGGGGAGGTGATCCCCACGACCCTCAACGCCTCGGCGCTGCGTGACCCGGACGGCAAGGTGATCGGCGCCATCGGCATTTTGCGTGACATGCGCGAGTACGAGCAGGTGGTTCGCGACCTCGAGAAGTCCAAGGGCGAGCTGCAGGAGAAGATTTTGGACCTCGAGAAATTCGAGGAGGTGGTCGTGGGTCGCGAGCTGAAGATGATTTCCCTCGAGAAGGAGCTGGAGAGCGTGCGGAAGAAGTCGAAGGGCTGAGGGCAGGGTGGGCCCGATCGCGACCGCGAGGGCCGAGAGCCGACTCCGCGCGCACGTGGAGACGCTGGAGCGCCGCCTGCGGAAACGCGATGAGCAGCGCCGCGCGATGCTTCACATCATGGGTGACCTGAGCGAGTTCAACAAGCGCCTCGCGAACCAGCGGAAGGCGATGCTTCACATCCTGGCCGACTACGAGCAAGATCGCCGACGACTGGCCCAGCAGACGGAGCGTCTCGACAATTCGCGGCGGGCCCTGCTGCACATTCTGCAAGACTCGCACAGGGACAAGCTGCGTCTGGAGGCCAGCCGCAAGGCCATGATTCACATCATGGGGGACCTGCGGGAGACCACGGCCGAGATGCAGCGGCGAGAACAGGAGCTGCGCGACAAACAGGAGCAGCTCGTCCAGGCGGGAAAGCTCGCGACGCTCGGCGAGCTCACCACCGGCGTCGCCCACGAGCTCAACAACCCCGATGCAGCAGGTCGGCAAGGCGACGGAGATCATCTCGCATCTGCGCACGTTCGGGCGGGCGGCGTCCGTGAGCCGCGAGCCGGTCTCCCTGAGGCAGGTGATCGATCGGGCGCTTTCCCTCATGCAGGAGCAGCTCCGGCTGCGTCAGATCGACGTCACGGTCCATCTGGGCTCAGAGGAGCCTCTGGTCGTCGGGAACCCCATCCAGCTGGAGCAGGTCTTTATCAACCTGTTGACGAACGCGCGCGACGCGATGGCTGACTCGCCACGCAGGGCGATTCGCATTGCGGGTTCGGTCACCTCCGCGGTGGTAGAGGTTACGTTTGCCGATACCGGGCACGGTATCCCGTCCGGACTCGAGCGACGGATCTTCGATCCGTTCTTCACCACCAAGGAGGTCGGGAAAGGGACAGGTCTGGGCCTGTCCATCACCTATGGGATCGTCAAGGAGCACGGCGGCACGATCTCGGTCGTGAGCCGACCCGGCGAAGGCGCGACGTTCCTCATCCAACTGCCCCTCGTCTCCTCGGACATAAAGGAGACCTCTGCGCCATGACGGCGTTGCGCATCATGGTCGTCGACGACGACCCGGCCCTGCTCGAGGCGCTTCCCGAGACTCTTCGGCTCCGGATGAACGGGGTGACCGTCGACACGGCCGACTCGGCGGCAGCCGCGCTCGACCGGATCGCCTCCCAGAACTACGACGCGATCGTCACCGACATCAAAATGCCGGGGATGGACGGTCTCGCGTTGTTGTCGGAGATCCGGGCGCGCCGGCCCGACACGCCTATTTTGATCATCACCGGGCATGGGGAGCATGCGCTGGCGGTTCAGGCCCTCCGCGGCGGGGCCAACGACTTCATCCAGAAGCCGATCGACCGGGACCACTTCGTCGCGTCGTTGCGCCGCGCGATTCAAGCGCACGAACAGAATCGCCGGGCAAGGGACCGGCAGGCAGCCCTGAAGCGCTGCGCCAGCGAACTGGAGGAGATCGCGGAGAAGCTGGGCGGCGAACAGGCTCACGTGCTCATTGTCGACGACGACCCGGCCCTGCTCGAGGCGCTGCCCGAGGCCCTCCGGCTCCGAATGGGCGGTGTCACCGTGGAGACGGCTGACTCGGCGGCGGCCGCGCTCGACCGGATGGCCGCCCGGGACTACGACGCAATCCTCGCCGACATCAAGATGCCAGGGATGGACGGTCTCGCGCTGCTGTCGGAGATTCGGAGGCGCCAGCCCGACACGCCCATCCTCATGATCACGGGCCACGGTGACTACGACCTCGCGGTTCGGGCGTTGCGCGGCGGCGCTTACGACTTCATCCAGAAGCCGATCGACCGGGAGCATGTCGTCGCGTCGTTGCACGAGGCGATTCGAGCGCACGCGCTGAATCGCCGGATGAAGGACCGGCAGTTGGCCCTGGAGCGCTGCGCCAATGAATTGGCCTGGATCGTGGAGAGGCTGGGGCGCGCGCTGCGCGCGGAGCCGATGAGGGGCGAGCCATGAGCCAGGCTGGCGTGCTCATCGTCGACGACGATCTGGCCCTGCTGCAGGCACTGCCCGAGGCCCTCCGGCTCCGAATGGACGGGGTGACGGTCGACACGGCTGACTCGGCGGCGGCGGCACTCGACCGAATCGCCGTCCGCGACTACGATGCGATCATCACCGACATCAAGATGCCGGGGATGGACGGTCTCGAGCTGCTGGCCGAGATCCGGATGCACCGGCCCGACACACCCACCCTGATGATCACCGGCCACGGCGAGCACGACCTGGTGGTGCGCGCCCTCCGCGGCGGGGCCTACGACTTCATCCGGAAGCCGATCGACCGGGATTATTTCGTGGCGTCGTTGCGCCGGGCCATTGAGATGCGCGAACTGCGTCGCCGGGTCAAGGAACAGCAGCTCGCGCTGGAGCGCCACCTCAACGAACTCGAGGTCATCGTCGAGAAGCGCACGCGCGACCTCCGGGAGAGAAGCAAGGTCATCGAGAGCCCTTTGCGATGGTTGATGTGCCCGAGTGGGCAAATGGAGAAGATCGTCCAGCAGATCAAGCAGGTGGCCGACTCCCCCCTCACCGTCCTCGTCGAAGGTGAGACCGGCACTGGCAAAGAACTCGTCGCTCGGGCGATCCATCAACTGAGCGCCCGACGCGAGAGACCGTTTGTCGCCGTCGACTGCGGCGCGATCCCGGACACCCTGATCGAGTCGGAGCTCTTCGGCTATGAGAAGGGCGCGTTCACCGGGGCGCATGCGCGAAAGGAGGGGCAGTTCCAGCTTGCGGCCGGCGGAAGCCTCTTCCTCGACGAGATTGTCAACCTGCCCCTCCCCACGCAGACGAAGCTCTTGCGTGCGTTACAGGAACGACAGGTGCAGCCGCTTGGGAGCAAGCAGCCGGTCCCGGTGAACGCGCGGATCATCGCCGCCTCCAATGTCCCTCTCGAGCGAGAGGTGCGGGCTGGCCGGTTCCGCCAGGATGTCTACTACCGTCTGAACGAATTCGGGATCACGCTCCCGCCCCTCAGGGAGCGCGACGACATCCTCCACCTGGCGAACGAGTTTCTCCCCGAAGCCGGCACGGAGCTCGGCCGTCCCTGCCGCAAGATCTCAGAAGCGGCGGCACAGGTCCTTCTGCGCTACCACTGGCCAGGAAACGTGCGGGAGCTCCGGAACGTCATTCGCCGGGCCATCCTCCTCGCGTCGGATGTCATTGAGCCGGAGCACCTCTCGGTCCTCCCCGTCGAGCCGTCTCCGGCGCCCGCACTTCGCGGAGAGCCGGGGCGCGTCGACTCCTCGCTGAGAGACATCGCCGAGGCGGCCGCGGCGAATGCCGAGCAGCAGGCGATCCGCCGGGTCCTCCAGGTCACCGGTGGGAACAGGAGCGAGGCGGCGCGGCTCCTCCGCACCGACTACAAGACCCTGTACCTCAAGATGAAGCAGTACGGCATCGCCGCGGGGCAGTTCAGGGGGCTCCGAGCGCCGTGACTCGCCCGGAGGAAGCCTGGCATTCCTGAAGAAGATCGCCGACCGCGCCTCCGCCGACGCGGAGCGAGAGGCGATCTGCGCTGGGGTGAAGGCCTGCACCACCGGCCGGCTCCCTGGCAGCCGCGCCATGGTGTCCGCGCCATAATTCTTGCGGCTGCACCCGACGTTCTCGGCGACGCATCTGTCCGTGCCTCGCGCGCACCGCCGTTCACCTCGTGCACCGTGGCTGGTGGTTTCACTCGCTCGCACTGTCACTTGCTCAGCCCGCCGAAGGCTCCGCCGTTCGCTCGGGGTGCGATCAATGGTGCCGACCGGCAGGAGACGCCTGCTGGCACGCGCTTTGCGACGTGCGCTGCGTCGTCCGGCTGATCACATGGGCGGGCAGAAGGAGGTGACCTGCCGTACGTCAGTGGGCGAGGCGTCACGACTCTGAAAGTACGACTACAAGCAGGGGGAGCAAGGTGAGCGGTCATGTAAGTCGCATAAGGATGCTTTTCACGTTCGTGATCGCTGTCGGGGTGAGCATGCCAGCGAGCAGGACGGCAGTGGCCCAGGGTCCTCTATGTCTCGCTACTGGCAGAGTTGTGAGCGGCGACACGATAGGGCTGGACGTCCGGCCCTGCCCGGAGCCGACGGCCATGGACGCGTTAAACGTCACTGACACATCCCTCGACCCGGAACTGGCCGACCCGCCCCCCGGTAACAGCAGCACGCTCTACTGGGGGTACGAGGCCAATTTTCTGAACCCGCAGCTGTATGCCTTTCGCGCGATTACTGGCAATCCGATGGTCGCGAGTTGTGTGCCTGCCGGGCCGCACATCCCGAGTATAAGCAACGGCCGGGGCGTCGCCTTTGATCCGCTCGATGGAAACCTCTGGATCTCGCGCCTCACCCTCTTCGCCGGCGATTCGAGGATTACCAAGGTGACGCCGCCGAATGTGTCACCGGTCACTTGCCCAGAGATCAACAGCCTCCTCGTCCATTACTCGGGAGGTCTTCAACCGGAGCAACCGGGCTTTGGAGCGCTGGATACCGATGAGGGCTCGAAGCACATCTGGGCCGCGGGCTACATCCCAGTGTTGATCGGCGGGGGGCTCCGTAACTACTTCTATCTGGTGAACCGCAACAACGGGCTGATCATCCAGTCGTGCTACCTGCCCGCGGCGTCGCCATTCCAAGGGAACGACAGCCTCGCGTACGCGCGGCTTTCCGGCCTTCCAGGCTCGGGCCAGTACCTCATCACGGACAATGGCGAGGACACGGCGACCGATCCGCTGCTCGTGATCGATACAACCGACTGCCACAACGGGCAGCTCGTTACGCCGGTGTCCCAGTTCTCGAAGGCGCGCGGTATGACTGGAATCGATTTCGAGTGGCTCGGTCTGCTGAATACGGACGGCCCCATGAGCTACAACAACGGCGATCAGCCATTCACCACAACTGTAGTCCTCGGACCGACGGGCACTCCCCCGTTTCCCATTAATAACCTTGAGGACATCGCGATGTGTGGCTACCGCGGGAAGTTCGGCGGTGGCGGGAACGACGCATGCCCGTACCCGTGAGCCGCGCGCTTCCGCGAGTGACCTCGCGTTCGGTGTCTTAGCGGGAACGCGCTCACGGGTCTGCGAGTTGCTAGCGTTGAGTGGCCAACGGCGCGATGAGACGGGACGGCGAGCGCCCTGCGCGATGGCATTCGAGGGATGGTTGGTCCTCCCTGAAGGAGATCGCCGCCCGCGCCTCCGCCGAGGCGGAGCGACAGGCGATCCGCTTGGCCCTTCATGCCACGCGGGGGAACAAGAGCGGGGCGGCTCGGCTCCTCCAGGTGGACTACAAGACCCTGCACCTCAAGATGAAGCGTTACGGTATCGAGGCGGGGGGGTTCCGGGCGTTGTGACCTGAGCGGAAATCTCGGCGAAGGACCGCGCGCCTGCCCGGAGGCCTGCCCGCCGGCCGTCTCTTTCTGGGCGTCGCATTCATACCCTCTCCCGGGCGCACCGTCGTCCGACTGGCGCGCCGAGGACGGCGGTTTCGCTCGCTGCACTGCCACTTCCTCAACTTGCCGCAAGCTCCGCCGGGCGCCCGGGCTGGGATCAAGAGTGCCGACCAGCAGGAGGCGCCTGCACGGGCACGTGTTTTGCTGGGCGTTCGGAGGCGGCTCGTGGCCGTTCTCTCGATGGCGCCCAATGTCCATGCGGCCGCGGCGGTCTTCATCGACCTGTTCGTGTGCGGCATGCTCGACGGGAATGGTGCGCCCGTCTTGACTACCGATAACCAGGTCGTGGTCACCAACAATGCGAGGGGGAACGGGAAGGTGAGCTGTTTCGCCGACGTCACCCCTTCGGCGTCGGGACACGCGGTGCATTGGGATTACGAAAATACCGGGATGCTGTGCCAGACACTGGCTGGCGCTACGACCCGGTGGCAAGAGGTCGTGTCAGCCAGCGGGGACGCCATCCTACAGTGCAACACTCCTGACTAGGCGGTGAGGGGCCGGTGGGGGCTCCTCGCCGAGCCCCCAACCGTGGCACGCATGACGACGGGCCCGCGCGCCGCCCACCGTCGCGCCTGATCCCGAAGCCCCCGCCCGCCGGCCGGCTCTCTGGCGGCCACGCCATGGTGCCGGCGCCATAACTCGTGCGGATTCACCCGACGTCTCGGCGATGCATCCGTCTCTGCCCCGGGCACACCGTCGTTCGGCTTGTCGCGCCGCGGACGGCGGTTTCACTCGCGCGCACCGCGATTTGCTCAGCGTGCCGAAGGCTTCCGGTTGCGATCAATAGTTCCGATCCCGCATGAGGCGCTTGCGCGGCACGTGCTTTGCTTGGGGGCTCGAAGGTTCCGAACTAAACCCTGCGCACGCCCAGCGCACGGCCTGATCAATCGCGCGCGGCAGGACCGAACCGGACGAGCAGCCTAGGAGGGGCCCTCGGCCTTCGTCTGCCCGTTCGGTTTTGGGCGTGGCGACAAGACCAGACGTGGCTCGTCACGGGGGAGGAGGTGATGGCCAAGGAGTTGTATGGCTTTCGCTCCTCCTGTGTCGGGGAACGGAACAACCGGAACCACTGAAATGAAATGGAAGGAAGACTATGAGGGACGTGTGGCCGAGAAAGTTGTTCGGGTGGTGCACAACATTACTGATGAGTGGCTTCTTGCTGTTCGGCGCAGCGCCGCCAGCAGCAGATGCGGTAGACCAGTTCAACCCGCCGCTCGTCACCCTGACGCTCAGCCCCGGCCAGTCGGCGACAATCGACAAGGTGTTGCACCTGGACGCCGCGCCGGAGTTTGCCGACATCATCATCGCCATCGACACGACCGGAAGTATGGGTGGGGCGATCGCCCAGGCGAAGATGGAGGCGATCCAGATCTGTAACGCCGTCAAGATGTCGATCCCCGGCGCCCGCTTCGCGGTCGTAGACTTCAAGGACTACGATCGGACCTTGGTCATCGGGTCCCCGTCGAGCACCGCCTACGGGGGTCCAGGCGACTACCCGTACCTGCCGCGGACCGTCGGCTTCGTCGCGGACTGCATGACCTTCGCGGCCGCGATCAACACAATGTCCGCCAACGGTGGCGGCGACTTTGCGGAGGCGTATAACCGAGTCTTCTTCGAAGCGTACTCGGACCCGGTGCTGGTCGCCGACCGCAATCCGCAGGCGGTCCAATTCCTCGTCGTGCTCGGCGACGCTCCGCCTCACGACCCGGTGCAGAATACGACTGGTTTCCCCGCGTGCGGCAGTCAGTCACCCGTCGACCCGGGCCGGGACATGGTCGTCGGCGACGCGGATGACCTGCATACCGCCGCCACCATCGCCGGCCTTAGTGCGAACAACATCACGCTCCTGATGATTCGCTACAACAACTCTATCCCACTCGACTGCTACAAGGAGCTCGCCGGGCCCACGGGTGGCGATGCGGTCAACGCCGGCAGCGGCTCGAGTCTGTCCGCCGAGATCGTCAGTCTGGTCATGGCGAGGGCGGCGCAGATCAACCGGGTTGACCTGGACGTCACCTGCAGCGGTCCAGTGGCCGTCAGCTTCAGCCCGTCTCCGCCATACGGGCCGTTCACAGCCCCGGTCGACATTCCGTTCACGGAGACGATCACGGCGCCGACCCTGGCCGGAGACTACGCGTGCACGGTCACGGCGGTCGTCGACGGCGCCCGGCGGGCGGTCCAGCTCATCAACGTGACGGTGACTGCGGGGCCGCCAGCCAGGCCTTCGGGAACCCCGTCAAGGGCGTAGTTGTCGTCTTCTCGGTCACCCCGTCGATCGGGCGCTCTCCGTCGAGCGGCTCAGTCAAGACGAACGCAAGTGGTCAAGCCACGTTCTGCTACACGTCGGAGCTGCTCGGCCCGGACGTGATCCACGCCTTCGCCGACACCAACGGCAACGGCACCCAGGACGCCGACGAGCCGTCCGACAACGCTGCGAAGGTGTGGACGCCGCCGGTGAGCACCGCACTCTGCGAGGTGGACATCACGTACGGCGGGTTCATCCACGCCGATAACGGCGATCGGGCCAACTTCGGCGGGAACGCCAAGGTCAACAGCGCGAGCGAGCCCACGGGGCAGGAGGAGTACCAGGATCAGGGGCCGGCAGAACCCATGAACGTCCACTCGATCAACGTGCTCGCGGTCACCTGCAACCTTCCGACGATGGGGCCGAAGCAGGCGGCGATCCACGGCGAGGCGACCATCGACGGCACTGGCACGTTCATCTACCGGATCGACGTGGAGGACGTGAACGAGCCAGGGAAGGGATTCGATACGTACCGCATCCGCCTGAGCAAGCCCTATGACTCCGGCAAGCACGTTCTGGAAGGAGGCAACATCCAGATCCATAAGTAGCCAAGTTCCGACCGAACACGGGCACGAGGGGCTCGGATCGTGGGCCCCTCGTGCTTGTCTTCCGAGGCTTGGGCGAGGAGATGACAACGGCGAGATCTTCGAGGGCTGGGTGCGAATGGGGCTTCACGCTGCTCGAAGTGCTGGTCGCACTGGCGATCCTGAGTGTGGCCGTCGTCGCCGTCATTCAGGGCTTTGCGCAGGACCTGCGCCTGCTCAAGCTCTCCGGCGATCACCAGCGCGCCACGCAGTTGGCAGACCAAAGGGTCCGCGAGGTGCTGGTTCCCGACGAGCAGCGTGAGCACGGCGCGGAGGCCGGCTTCCGTTGGGAGCGCGTGATCCGGCTGGTCGAAGCCCCGGAACTGGCGCTCCCGGGCAGGCCGCCGCGCTGGCGGGTCTTCGAGATCGCCGTGCGGGTGACCTGGGACGAGCGCCGGCAGGTAGAGCTGGCCACGCTCCGGACGGTTCCGGCGGTTACGACCGTGCCCGGAACGCGCGCAGCACTCGGGCAGAACCCCATTCCGCGGGGCGGCGGCACCCAGTGAAGGACCCCGACGCCCAACGCGGGTTCACGCTTCTCGAGCTGATGATCGCGTTAGCGATCGTGGGCGCGATGCTGGCGATTGGCTTTGGCGGCTTTCGCGTGGTCCTGGCCGCCTCGGCCCAAGGCGAGGACCGGGCGGAGGCTCACCAGCATCTCAGGGGCATCGCCCTCGTCCTGGGGCGTACGGTGGGCGCGGCTTACCCCTATCAGGCGGCGGCCGGCGAGGCGCCGGAGATCGTGGTGCTGTTTCGCGGTACCACCGAACAGCTGGAGCTAGTTACTCAGGCGCCGGCGGTACCCACGCCCATCCCCGTAGCCTTCACCGCGGTCGTGATCGGGCGGGACAGCGAGGGTGATCCGGCGCTGGAGGTGCGGCAGCGCCTCCTGCCGAACCGCGATCCATTCAGCAAGGCTGACCTGGTCCTCCGCGATCCAACGATTCACCGGCTTGAGCTGGCATACCTTGACGCCACCGGCGCGTGGCAGGAGCGCTGGGACGGCAAGGATGAGAACGCGCTGCCACGAGCCGTTCGGATCACGGTGTCCATCCGGCGGAACGGCTGGTCCGAGGACACCCTGTCGCTCACTATCCCGCTCCGCACGGTGATGCCGTGAGCGCCGAGACTGGCCACCGAGGGGGGGCGAGCCGGCCCGAGGAGCGCGGATTCGCCCTGGTCGCGGTCCTCCTCGTGCTGGCCCTAGTCGGCACGCTGGGCGCCGAGTTCGCGTTCTCGATGCGACTGGAGGCCAGCGCCGCGCGCGCTTACAAGGAGTCGGTCACCGCCACCCACCTGGCCGAGGCCGGTCTGGCCCAGGCCATGCGCGAGATCGCGGCCGATGCCGCCTGGGTGGCGCTCGCCGAGGACGGCGACCTCACCTTCTACACGCGGTACCGCATCGCCCTGCCGCGCCTCCAGCGAGTCCGGGCGCCCTTCGGCCCCGGCCGCTTCTCTTACCGGCTGAGCGACGAGGAGGGGCGACTCAACCTTAACACGCCCCCTGAACGGATGGACCGCCTGCTTCAGGCCCTGGGCCTCGACAAGTCCGCACGCGACGTCATCGTGGACTCGCTCCAGGACTGGCGGGACCCCAACGAGGAGCACCGGCTGAACGGGGCTGAGAGTGAAGACTACTACCTCAAGCTGCCCGTCCCCTACCGGAGCCGCAACGCGAACCTCGAGTCGGTCGCCGAGCTGCTCCAGATCCGTGGCGTGGCGCCTCGCCTTTTCTACGGCGACGAGGGAACACCCGGCCTCATCGACCTCGTCACCGTGAAGACGCCGGGCCGGGTCAACATCAATACCGCGAGCCCAGCGGTGCTGCGGGCGATGGGGCTCGCCGACGCGGAGATCTCCGAGGTACTCCAGAACCGCCAGAACGGCCTTTACACTGACGTCGGTCGCTTCTCGGGCCACGACCTGGTGGCGACTACTCAGACGTTCCGCGTGGAGGCCGAGGGCCTCATCGACGACGAGCCTCGAGCACGGCTGACCGCGGTCGTCCGGAAGCGAACCGAGGGGGCCGGAGACGTCCTCGTCATCCTCGACTGGTCGCAGAGCCGTTGATGCTGAGCCGGGACGCTTACGGGTCGAGGAACCCCATACCCGCGTCCGCGAGCCGCACCAGGAGGGGGGCCGGCTGCCAGGCGTCGCCATGCTGGTGCTGGAATTCGCGCATCCGCTCGCGGATCACCTTGAGACCGATCGAGTCCGCCCAGAACATCGGGCCACCCCGGTACACGGGCCAACCGTACCCGTAGACCCAGATCACGTCGATGTCGCTCGCGCGGATCGCGAGCTTCTCCTCGAGAATCTTCGCCCCTTCGTTCACCATCGGGTAGAGCAGGCGCTCGAGGATCTCCGCGTCCGAGATCGCTCGCCGCTGGATCCCCGCTTCGCCCGCGACCCCGAGGATGATCTTCTCGACCTCGGCGTCCGGGATCGGCGTGCGATCGCTCCCCGCGTAGCGGTAATAGCCCGCGCCCGTCTTCTGGCCGAAGCGCCCCATCTCGCAGAGCCGGTCGGCGACGGGCGAGGTGAGCCCCTTGCCCTTCCGGATCCGCCAGCCGACGTCGAGGCCGGCGAGGTCGCCCATCGCGAACGGCCCCATCGGGAAGCCGAAGTCGTAGAGGACCTTGTCCACCTGGTGTGGCAGCGCGCCCTCGAGGATCAGCCGCTCCGCCTGCTTGCCGCGCGCGTGGAGCATGCGGTTGCCGACGAAGCCGTCGCAGACGCCGACGAGCACCGGCACCTTTCCGATGCGCCGGCCCACGGCCATCGCCGTCGCGATCGCGGCCTTCGACGTCTTGGCGCCGCGCACGACCTCGAGGAGCCGCATGACGTTGGCGGGGGAGAAGAAGTGCATGCCGACGACGCTCTCGGGCCGCGCGGTCGCCCCGGCGATCGCGTTGACGTCGAGCGTCGAGGTGTTGGTGGCGAGGACGGCGTCGGCCTTGCAGATCTTGTCGATCTTCGCGAAGACCTCCTGTTTGATCGGCATCTCCTCGAAGACCGCCTCGACCACGACGTCGGCGTCGGCGACCTCGCCGAAGTCGGTGGTGCCGCGGATGAGCCCCAGGCGCCGGCCGACGTCCGCCGGCGTGAGCCGTCCCTTGCTCGCCGTCGCCTCGTAGTTCTTCCGCACGACGCCGAGGCCGCGCTCGAGCGGCTCGCGCGCGACCTCGACCACGGTGACGGGGATGCCCACGTTGGCGAAGTTCATCGCGATCCCGCCGCCCATCGTGCCGGCGCCCAGCACCGCCGCCTTCCGGATCTCTTTCGCCGGCGTGTCGGGCGGGACGTCGGGGATCTTCGCCGCCTCGCGC
>WNGM01003364.1_pt1 | contig 12777 bp, 15 predicted proteins | sample 5400571 | NCBI WGS metagenome assembly WNGM01 (sample SAMN13153378, study PRJNA577476) | soil metagenome | isolation source: 100 cm soil or saprolite under Garry oak tree replicate 2 | place: USA:California | collected 2016-06-15
GTTGATGACCTTCTTGCCCCACTTGCCATTCTTTGCACCGACAGAAGCGCCGGAAAGCGTGCCGTCGAGTACTTTTTCCCAGGTGTCCTGGGCACCCCGGCTGACACGCAACACCAGGTCTATGGCCTTCTCTTCGTCAACGGGGTCGATCTTGAGAGCCCTGCCCACGGCCTTGGTAGGGTCATGCATCTCCCTTATGTTGCCGCGCCACTTAGCAAACGCTTCCTTGCTACCATCGTAGCTGAAGACCGTCCCATAGCCGTCTTTGGCCTCTGCTGTGGCTCTCACCACGACTTCGCGCTTCTCACGGTCTATCCGCAGGATGGGCATATAGAAGCTGGTGTCTGCTGGCATGGTGCGCAAGATATCAGGTGTGTCCATACGTTCTTTGTCCTTATTGTTGTCTTCCTGCCAGCTTTTAGGCAGGGTCCAGCCGTGACTGTGCGCCTTGCCGATGACACAGGCTTTTACCGCGCCTTCGTCTTCTGCATGCCCAATGAGATGGGCGGCATTATCCACGTCTTCCTGAGTTTTGATAGGGAATGATTTATGCGGGCCACAGAAGTCGCTTTCGTCCATCGACTCACGCTCTTTGTCGGAGTAGTAACGACGAGCGATTTCAAGCTCTTCCAGAGTACAGCCCAGGGCTTCCAGGCGGGTGAGTTCGGCTTCAAAGGGGTGCTCTAAATCAGGCATAAACTTGGGTCCTCATTGCGTTGAAGAATTGCTTAACGGCTTCTGGGGTCTGGCATTGTTGTAAGCCGATATACCCCATGGCGAGCGTCATGCTGGGGATTGCATTGGATACAAATTGGCGAATAGGCTTCCCAGCCTTGATATCGTTCAGGACGACGGCCCGCCAGCGCCGGTACTCGTCAGATAGATCGTCAGGGACTGATGCCCTATTTTTCGCGTTGAGAGGGCCGTCAGACGCCTTGTCTTTTTGCCCGTCTAATTCACCGTCTGCTTGCTCTTCGCCACCGTCAGCCCCGGGATGTGAATCCTGAGACCCATTAGCGCCGGGGTTCTCTTTTGCCATCTGGAAACCAGCGAGTTGGGCATCCATTTGCGCTTTGCGTAGTTCAGGGTTCGCCAGTTCTTCCAGCATCACCGGGCCGGTCTTCGTCATGACAAACGGTGGGATTTCTTCGTCGTTGTAGACCGGCAAATTCAGCGCCCTGGCTGATTGCGTAGGTGACTGGATACCAGCATTGGTCAAGCCAATGAAGGCCTGAGACTTGACATTGAAGTCTTCTTCTTCCTGGAATCCTTTCCACTTCACGATGAAGCGGATCTCTTTGAAGTACTTGTGCAGGATCATGGTGAACAGCTTGGCATAGCGGTTCATCAAGGGCTGCATTGCCCGCCGATAGACCACATTTTCTTGGGTCTGGCCTACACTTCTATTCGATGACTGAGTAATAGCTAACTCATCAAGGGTCAATCCGAAATCGGCTGCGGCAATATTAATGATGAACGTATCCAAATCTATATGAACATCGGGGTCATCGGTAGACTTGTAGGTGAAACCTTTGGGAAGCACCTTCACCCGGGCGCGGGTGACATCATTCCCAGCCAGGTTGTCGTTGAGGCCTTGTTCAAAGTCTTCCACTTCCTCTTGAGTCCATTGCACGTCCATGCTTTGTTCAACTACCCCGGCAGGGATACTGCCATCGGTAAAGCGGGCCAAGTCCTTCGATTGTTTACGAAGGGCCATGTTGATCTTCAGGATGATCTTCTCGACACGTGAGAGGCCATATTCAGAGTCAGACCGGTTGACTTCCTTCACATACAGCAGGTCATCACTCAGCAAAAAGCACGCCGGGACGCCATACACAAATTGTTCGTATGCAGGAAATGGCGGCTGTGGTCGCCTGCCACGGTCATCAATAAGAGGTTTCACAGTTGCGCCGTCAACTACGTCAAGCGAATACACACCACCAGCCCTGTTCTTTCTGACAAATATTGCCACGGCGTCTATTTCAAGCTGATCACGAACAAGCATCTGCATCCACTCGTGCAGGTCATGTTCCTTGTCAGGGAAGGCAAAGAAGTCCAAATAATACTGGATGTCAGCTTGGTATTCACTGATGTCCATATCCTCGTCGATCAACTCTGGGCGGGGTTCGATGACCATTTCGAGTTTGCTGATATAGTCATACCAGACCTGAAGACAAAGCTGAATGGCGTCAAAGGTTTTCGCCAGTGTTCGCAACTCGTCAAATGAGTAGTCTTCCGTAGCCCTGGGCAGTTGCCCGATGTTGTAACCAATCTCGTATTGGTATTGGCGTGGCCCCTGTTCTGGCGTGATACCCGGTACCGGGCGAATGGGTACCCCAGGAGCGTACATGGGCGTCCCGTTCTTCTGGGGTGCCATGTTCTGCCACATCTGCGCCATGACCTTATCGTTCACCGGGGTGAAGTTGGTGGCACCTGGGCGAATATTCGGTTTGCGACGTGTTGAAGCGGTCTGGGGTTGTGGCGTTTGCACCACCTCGGGTTTCTCTTCTACAACCACAGTAGGCTTATTGTGCTGCTTGCTGTGGTTGTTCCGGTGTTTTCCAGAAGGCTTCTTGTAGTTCGTCAAGTCGCTTCTTCCTTAGGGCTTTTCGTTCTGCGAGTTCCTGTTTGGCATCGCCTGGGCTGTACTCAAGAAAGAGTTGGTTCATCATGACGGTTGTGGCATCAACCCAGTCATCATGCACTTTGGGGTTTGGAAAGGCCTCTAGTTCGTTCAGGAAGGCCTCATTCTCAGGGCTGCGTAAGAGGAGAATATTGCCAGCCTCGGCCTGGCTGCTGGCAGGTTTCGCACGTTCTATCTTGGAGCCCTTACCAACAGTGGTAATGCCGCCGAAGGGATAGCCAGCCAGCTTTTTTGAGTAGTAAGCAATGGTGTTCTTCCCACCACTGCCTGGTTCTTGTTCCATGTAGATGGCGCACTTTGGGCCGTCCTGGGAAGCAGTATTGGTGACTGCTTCTTCAACCTTGAGGGGCGACTCTCGCATGCGTTGGGTGTCCAGGATAATGTAACGCCCGTCCTTGAGTTTGGCACCCTTCACCGTGGCAGTGAAGTCAGGGCCTGTCTTCTCGTCGTCGTCTTCAGCTTCTGTGGCTGCCAGGTCCCAGCCCCGGGCCGTCCGTACTATATCGGCAGGGACGGTATCGACGATCTTAAACCAGTGCTTCTTGAAGAGCTTGCCACCTGCATGCCTGATAGACCAGTCACCGTCCAGGAGCCGTCTACGTTCCACCAGGGGCAGAGACTTTAGGCTGCGTTCGTAGCCCGGGTCGGCCTCCATGAGTATGCGATTGTCGTATAACCTGGAAGCGATAAACCGGACTGACGTGGCGTCTTTCGCAAGCTTGCCGGTGGGTTTCTTGCCCCTTGGGAGCCAGTGGATCGCGTCGTCTTCACGTATGAAGTATCTGATCTCGCCAGATGGGCTTCGATCCTCTTCAGGCCATTGGTCATCCACCCATGGGGCAAGAAACCTTTTAACCCAGCTATCAGCATCGGGATTTGTCGTGGCTACCATGACCGGCTTCACGCCACACGTTGAGCGGTTACGAGACTTCAGGTAGAAGAACTGACTCTCGTCAAACTCAGTTACCTCTTCAAAAACTATAAGAGCTGCCTGCAAGCCCTTGCGGTCATACATCGTTGATGTATATTGCAGATGCGAGAACTCTATAGTTGCCTCGCCGCCGCCTGGGCATTGGAACGTCCACGAATGATCATTCTTATTGGCCTTGCCACCCAGGTGCGGGTAAATCTTGTAGGACTCGTCCCACAAGCCACCACTCATGGTGACCCGCTTCATCGTGCGCCGGAAGATGACCGCCTGATAGCCAGGAACGTTGAGGTTGCGCGTGGGATACAGCAGTGTTCCGTACGATTTTCCACCGCCTCCACTGCCCCCAAACACTGTGATATCTGCTTTGGACTGAAGAAAACGGGTCTGCGGCCCTGGCTGAGGCCCTATCAGGGTTTGTCCAGGCTTAACCCGCTGCTGCACTTGTCTGGGGAGAGTAACCATCGTGTACCTTGACAGGCTTTTGCCCTGTGGACTGCTGCCATCGCTGGATAATCAGTTCGCAGTAGGTAGGAGATCGTTCCATACCGTAAACTCGTCTTCCCGTCCTCTGTCCAGCTATCAGCGTAGTGCCACTACCCAGGAATGGGTCATAGACTACGTTGTCTACATGCGAGAGCAAGAGCACAAGCTTGGTGACAACCTCAAGTGGCTTTTGTGTCGGGTGCGGTGTACGCTCTCGCACCGGCATGACAGTTTTTTCTTTACCGGGAATGACAGATCGTATCCAGCGCTGCCCGTCTTCCTGTCCCTGAGAAGTAGGCGGATATGATCTCCGGTAGACCTCTGTGGTGTCGCCCACGCCGCTCCTGTTGATCCGTTGCCAGGGGTGTTCCTTCTCGCCAGCGTCCCAGCCATTGAAGGTAAGATCAGACGCCTTTATGCCGCGCCTGGCATAGGCGAAGAGGTGTTCGTGTGCTGGCCGAGGCGTGTAACTACTGATACGGAAGCCGCCATTGGACTTTGTCCAGACGCTATCCCAGCGCCACTGGTAGCCAGCCGAGAGCATCGCACTGTGAAGAGTGAAACCGAATGGCAACGTACAGAAAAGCACACATGTGGCAGTTTCTTCTGAGGCATCCCGCAGGTGATCGACAAAGCCAAGCGTGACTATATCCCACTCCGCGTGAATGATCCCATAGGGTGGATCAGTAACGACAGCAGTTGCCTTTGCCCCTGCCATCAACATTGCCACTTCAGCGCCGTTGGTGGAATCTCCGCACATTAATCTGTGGCGTCCCAGTTGCCAAATGTCTCCGCGTGTTACTTGTGTAGACTCACACCAAAGCCCCTGTACTGCCATCATTCGTCTTCATCCTCATACCCGCCAGCAAGGTGGTCATCAAGCTCCCCGTCGATACCGACCTTGCTGGATATCCTCCCCGATGAATAAAAGTCTTCGTCTCTCTCTTGTTCAGGCAGGAAAAGCAGGACTTCCAGGGGACCACCACCAGGTCCTGCCACTTCTTTGCGCTGGACGCGCCCGCCAGTCTCCTTGGCGATTGCATCCATAGTTTCCAGCCAGCGACCCACCATCAGGTCGTTGAAGCCGCCTTTTGGTGGCTTCATGGCTTGGAACATGGCCTCTACCTTCGCTTCCAGGCGCTCTGCAAGCTTATCGAGTTTCTCAATCCTCTTGAGATCGAAGGCGTATCCTTGCGAAAACACCTCTTTGCGCCGGTGTTCGTCCCAGGCTTCTGCCCTTTCCTGCCAGCGGAACTTCTTAGCGGCATCTCGCCATGACCCCGGGGTCCACCGTGTAACTAGGCGATTCTCTTGCGCGTCTTCCAGGTGAACAGCCCCTAGCATTGTGCGTGCAGGGCCTAAGCGCAAGTGCAACACAAAGCGGCTGTACCAAAGATTTGACTCTCCGGGCAGCCTTAGCCATTGTTCTGATTCCGGTAACTGGACTGGGGTGTCGTCCATGTGTCCTTTATATTGAAAGGGGGTCACTCATGAGTGGTTTGGTTGTGACGCTACATGTAGGTATTTGAGTGGGACTACAATCCGAAGTGGGCACTCCCGAGGTCCCAACACACATCCGTGCCCTGGCAGCAGTATACCATGGCTACAAGAACCATGCGCGTTTTTGCGGTCACTGCGGAATAATTCGTTGTCCACTACTCATTGGAAGCTCTTCCACTCTTGAAAAAACAGGCAGACCTTGGGTACAATTCTCTATAGACAGGGGGGACTAGGCTACTTCACACGACGAGAAAGGAATCGCCATGCCCGATGAGCCACAACCGAAGCCGCCATCCAAGTACAAGAAAGACTGGAAGCAGGCTGATGCGCTAGGAAAGTTCATCATTGAGAAGTTGATCGAGAACCGCCTGACCAAGAATGAACTTGCCTGGGCGCTAGAGATTGACCGGGGGCGGCTACCAGCACTTTTAACTGGCACCAGAGCCATCACCGGGCCAGAACTAGACCGGATCGCAGCCTTTTTGCGTGTCCCGCTCCTGGAACTCGTCCAGCCTATGTTCCAGGGGGAGCAATCCGCCGAGATTATCTATTTCGTTGATACCTATCTCCGTCTCTCCGAGGAGGAGCAAAGTATAGTCAACTCTACGTTGGAGATGTTAAGAAGTCGCCACTTGGGGGAAGCGGAGAGCCCGAGCAACCTCTTGGCTCGCAGGCAGAGACGCAGCAGCCCGGGGGATGAATAGGACGGCTGTCACGCTATATTGGGAACTTTGCGAAGTATCGCCTCGTCGGTCATATCAGACAGCCGGGTGACGCTGGCAATGTACACCCCTCTCCATTTACCACCTATTTCTCGCTTCGCAGCAGCAGCATACAGGCGGTTGTTGGGGTAAGCCTTCATGTGCAGGGACCAGCCACGACGCCGGAGAAGGCTGCGCACCCGTTCCTTCTGTTGCTGAATAATTATCTCATTCGTATCGATCATGCGCACCCCCGAAAGCGGCATAGATTTCAGACCAGACCACCTTTCTCGGGACAAAAACGCACTCACTTCTCCATTGAGAGCCATCCCGGTTCGCTGTCGGCTGAATGCATGTCTTATACGCCCCACGCCATTCTTCCCAACGCTTGACGAAAACGCTGCACAGCATGGGAAAAGGGACGAGCATCCAGCGCCCGGTATCCAGCCATAGCCACAAGATGTAATCAGTACGCTTCTTGACATCTCTCGTCCAACCGACCTTTGTCCCTATCACCGACCACGTTTCCAGTGCCACGTCATCTTCATCAGGGTACTTGTATGCCCAGTCCGTAGCACGAACCTTCACATCCACACTTAGCTTTTGCCCCGATTGGATAACGACCCAGTAGTCTGTCCCCTGCCTGTCGTCAGAGATGCTCGCCTTTTCTACTTCAATTGCAGTGGGGAAACTGGCGAGAAGGATTGTAGCGATATCCTTCTCCCCAGCGCCCTCACTCACTTTCATCTGTTCCTGGAATGAGTAGGCTGTTTGTGTCGTCATACTTCAGCCCCCCAGCTTGTCCAGTCAGGACGCTCTGAGCGGGCAAACAGTTCCAGGTATGGGCCTGGACTACAGGACTCTATAAAGGGATATATCTCCCTTGGCTTGCTACTATGCCCACCAGGGCCGCGAGGGGCTTGGAGAACAGTTCCAGCATCTTTACGCTTAAGGGATTGTGACCCTTTGACACCAAACAATATATGTTCGGTTTGCCAACGAAAGTAATTCCCCATGCCAAAGGACGGCTTGACCCAGGTGATGCATGTCACATAACGGAAGCCCCAGGTCTCCAGCAGCCGGAAACCTTTGGGTAGTGAGCGGTTGGTGATCCAGAGGTAGAGGTGACACCCTTCTTCGTCGGCGTATCTACCCACCGGCAGCTCTAATAGCTCTTCTAGTGGCATCGTCCCATATACAGGCATGGCTCTGCCCATCTGCTCTCCATCGCCTTCATCACCCCAGTCCCAGGGCGGGTCTACCACAATAGTGGCAAACCTTGCGCCGCCTAACGCTTCTTCAATGGTGTGTGCCTGGGCAATGGTCTCGCGGTTCTCATCCCGCCGTTGCTCACGTGCCTGCTCTTTGAGCTGTCGTTTCGCTTCTGGAATGGTCATTGTGCCGGTGAGGATAGCGGTCTTCAACTCAGGAGCTTTCTCGACGATCTTCTTGGCTTCTTTTACATACGTACCGCTCGTCCCAGTTATTGCCGCCGCCTGGTGAGCAGACCTACCCTGGGACAATATTGTCCCAGGGACTATAGATTTCCCTGCCAGCATACGCTTTTCAGCTTCTTCTGCCAGGTAATCCTCAACCTCAAGCGCTATCACGGCTTTCTGACTGCTGCTGAGATGCCTGCGCTGTAGGTTCAGGCTCACCACGAAGGCCACGAGCGAGCCCTCGCCGTTCCACTCACGATACCGGGGCTCTATGCCTAGCTCTACACAGGCTTTGTAGCGGTTGCGACCGTCGATAATCTTGTCCTGGTAGGTCCATATCGGCTCTAGCAGGCCCTTCGCCCTGATATCAGCGACCAGGGATCTATACTCGTCTTCGCCCATCATGGGGAAGATGTTGGCTACTTCGTGGAACTGGATAGCTTCTAGTACTGTCATGTGTTCTCCGTGTTAGTTTCCAGCCAAGGAGAGGCTGTAGTGGTTGTTAGTTGGGGTATCTGGCAAGTGGCCCGGGGCGTAATAGCCAGGTGCAGTCCTATGAAATCGGACCTTTATCTGCCATCAGTGGCTTGATATTCTTTTGTGGAGTGATATTCAGCAAACCGGCACCACTGAAGTCGCAAGGCTTGCCCATAATATCGACCGTGATCCTATTCAGCCCAACGTGCAGGATTTGTCCTAACCCTTTCGGGGTGTCTACCCACTGACCTGTGTGTAAATTGTAGTGGGGTGATGGGGCAGGAACAGCGGTTTGCGGGTGATTCTCATTTGCGGTGGGTTCATCCACAGGGAGGGGGATGTTGACGATGTTGACGACTGTTGACGACTGATTTCTGGTATCGTCAACAAGATTGTCGCCCTCTACAGGCCTATCCACAGCGTTTTGTTGACGTGTTGACGCAATTTCGGCCCTACTCCCCTTATATAGTAATATATCTTTCTCCCTTTTATCAGAAGGGGTATTTTCTTTATATGCGATTATAGGCAAAGTCGCGTCAACATCGTCAACAAGGGTATCTGAAGCCCCTTCTGAAGTGCTTTCAGCATGTTGACGATAGCCCGTTTTCTGCGTCAACATGTCGTCAACATCGTCAACAAAATTGGTGGATGGGATCAGAAGATCGTCAGCATTGAAGGTAGGTTCATCATCGAAGGGATCGTTTTGAGTGCGCAAGCGAACGCCGCCCAGGGCTCGCTCTACTTTGTTCTCGTTGAACTTATTCCTTGTGCTCTTACTCGTGATCCCCAGGCCCATCTCCAGAAGTGCAGAGGTCATCTTCGGTTTACCCAAGGGGACGTTGCCACCGTCGAGACAATACTCTCTATACGCCTTATACAGATCCCCCGTGAAGGTCTGTACACCGGGGTCGAGGACGCATTCTTCAGTTAGAAAGGTTCTGAGTGGATTGCCGAGACCACTCATCTGTTCCAGGATGGCATTCATGTGAGCAGACATCGGATAGTACCCCCGCTTCCTGGCAGCCAGCGCGTGTAGGATACAGGTGTGAGCGAACGCGCCAAGTTCTGGTGTCATCTTATCGAAAAGACTCAGGTCACGAGCTTCCTTTGGACGCTGGTTAGGGACATTGACGGGAATGAGACGCTCTCTAATCGCCCCGGTGGTATCCTTGTAATGTGGCTTTTCGTTGGTAGCCATGAGGAGCTTTGGACGCCACTGGTTATCCTTTTGCTCGTCTTGTCCAATGCCGCGCATCTCGACGCCGCTATGCGCGATCATATCCTTAACGATACCCTCGCTACGAAGAGCCTCAACAGAGAGCTCATCAACGCAGACGATCTTCTGAGTGTTCCAGCGATACCGTGAGCGCTTGCCTTCTATATCGATGCTAAACAGACTATCTCCCGCAAAGCTGTTAGGACGTATGCCACATGTCGCATTCGCCAGACTCAGGAGTAGCGACTTGCCTGCCCGGGGAGGCCCATAAAGCAGCCCAGCGTAGTGCATCCTGGTATCACCGATCAGGCTGAGACCGATGTGAGCGATGAAGGCCTGGCGTGCATGGGCATCAGGGATGACCTCTTCCAGGAACTTCGATATTACCGGGTGACTACCTGGTATGTAGTCATACGGCAGACAATGGGTAAGGTAGTCTTCCTTGCAGTGCTCACCAAGTTGCATCGTTGCGGTGTCCAGGGTCCCGTTGGCAAAATTCAGGCAGTTCTGTCGCTCAGGCATATCCTTCTGACTTTTCACTGCGGCCAATCGGATAATGTTATCGATCTGGGCATTGCTTCTTGTGGGGATGTCTTTTGCATCTAAGAGGGCTATGACCATTTTGTCGATGGTGTAGCACGATTTTCGTTGCCCTTCAGTGTCCTGGAGGTTTTCCCAGTAGCGCCCATTCCAATGGTACCAGGCCTGGTTGCTCTTATTATAGATGACCTGATCTGTATACTTCTCATGCCACCAGGCGGCGATGACAGCGTTATCTTTAACATCTGCCGTGGGTGGGCGTCCCTTCTTGCGCTCGCCTTCCCCTTCACTTTTCTGGGACTCTTTGGCGTGGTTGCTCCCATTGCCACTGCCGTTTGTTCCATGCTCGTCACCGGGTTTGTATTCTACCCAATCGGATTTGAGGTCCCGTAAGTCCCGGGGGTGCTGGATACCATCGTCCAGCCCGTGTCTGATGTGCTTCTCGATTTCAGCATGCGGGAGCCCAGTTTTGACAGCAGCGTCATACAGCTTACGTTCAGCAATGGCGCGGTCTAACACGCCAGCCCCGATGAGCTGCCCCATACTAAATGCAGAATCGTTGAGCTGATCGTTGCGGCAGCCGTTCTGGGCGCTTGCCAGGACCCGGCACTCGTCTATGAGCGCGGCCTCCGCATAGCGGGCATTCCCATTGCTGGCAGGGGGGCTTTGGGGTGCCTGAAACTGCTTCTGGGTGCGAGTGCTCGCCTTGAGAGCCTCGCGACGGGTTATCGCTTCCTGGTAGATGACCTGCGCAATGGCAGACCGATCTTCAATCGTGATCGGGGTGCCCTCCAGGTGGTTACCTGTCCAGGTGAGATAGTGGCCTCTATAATACATTTCAATTCCATCAGGCTTTGGCTTGGCTGGTGATACATTGGCCGGAATGGTACCATGCGCCCAGATGTGCAGACCATGCCCAGATGGCGAGATCTCAGTATACGAGTTGATTCTGGAAACAATGTCCAGGGCAAAATCCGAGATCGTGCCATCCTCATCAAAACACTTGTCTAAGTCGATCACGATGAGACGATCTTCAGCGGTCACCTCTCGCCCGATGCCCTTGAAGCGCCCACTGCTTCTCATGGAAACGCTCCTGGCTTCCTCGTAGGTTGCCCAGGTGGTAGGGTCATCGGCTTCTGCTGGTTTGCCAGTGACGGGGTTGTAGGGACACTTGTTTTCGATGTAGACGACCCAGCGCGGGGCTGGTATTAGCTCTTGTAAAGCTGGGGAATCCTGTATAGTAGTCATTGTATACGCCTTTTGCGAGATACTTGACTATGTGGGTAAGTGCGGGGTACAATAGGGAAAGAGAAACCGTGTCTTACCCACACGTCAAAGGGACAGGGGAGCCTACTAGTCATAGGCTCCTTATTTTTATGTTCGGGGCTGCACCTTCATCCAGCGAGTTCTCTCTCCCCGGGACCGGATGCTGGTTTCACCAGCGTATCAGCCTTTGGGGAACTCGCGCCATTGCTGGACAGGTCCCTGGAAGAAAAGAAATCCCTGGTGAATCGCTGCGCAAACAGCCTTCGCCACGTGCGCTCTCCTGCTGCTCTCCCAAGGCGGTACGCGAGCGCAGGCGCAGAAAACGCTATAATCATCGCCGCCGCCCATAATCCGAAAATTTCGAGTTGAGTCATGAAAACCTCCAGTAGAAATGTGCATTCATGTAATATCCACTTGAGTGCGTATTACATGAACGTTACTTTTTGGGCCGGACTCTCTTGAAGAGTAGCCCGTTGACGAATAAATTCACGCAAGGCGTGCATAATTTCTCCGTTGAGCGACCTTTCATCCTCTCGGGCAAAAGTTGTCATGGCCTGGTGTATTTCTTCAGATGTGAAGCGCACCTGGGTTGTTGTTTGACGCTTGGATGGTGGGGGAAGCGTCGCCCCGTTTGTCTTTTTCATGCGACTACTCTACTCCTGTTTCAGTGACTCACGCCAATTTTTTGCGATTCGGCAGACACCTCCGGATTGTTGGTGAGGTGCCATAGCGCCGCAAAGGTTGGGACTATACTCGTATGCCAGCAGGCATTGGCTTCTTTGATGCGACCTTCCTGCGCGAGTGTCAGTGCCTGGCGTACAAGCTCGTCAAATTTTTCTATCAACTGCTCCGCTTCTTCTGTCATTCGCGTGTCCTCACCCTCATACCAGCGCAAAAGCCACACGTCTCACCTGTACGAGTGACGAAGAAGTATCCGCTCACCTTCTGGTGGGGCAGCGCTGCAATGGCGTAAACTGGCGCATGTGCTACGCTACCAGGTATCCATCTGCCTCCGATCAGGACCTCCAAGGTATTGCCGGTTGTCAGGTCAGGGCCAGTGTCTGGATCACCGATAGCGTACCTGCCCCGGTTCGACGACTGGACGAGAATCCCTTCTCTCATGATGCCTTGCTCCTCTTAATGACAGTTGGGGAATCTACTGATGTGAACCCATCCGCAGATACCGCAATAGTATTCAGAAGTCGCCTGCTCATAGAAGATTTCCGTTTGCCCATCCTGGACTGTCTTCTCTCCTGACACGCGATAGCCTTGTGCTTCAAGCTCGGCGGTCTGCGCTTCAATCTCACTCTCAGGGACGATCTTACTGGATTCTTGTCGTTGTCTCATGAAGCCTTACTCCTTATCTTGCTGGCCCACTTTGCGGCAGTCCTCACTGAACAACCGCAGATCGCAGCCAACTCGTCATCTGTCAAGTGTGGACTGTGTTGTAATGCACGTACAATCTCTTGTTCTTTACTTGCAAAGCGGCTTGTGGCGAGGCTTTGCGCGTATTCGGGTACCTCTGCAAGTGCGGGGGCGTCTGTTATCGCCTCATTGACGATGGTGGCAGGCGCTGGTGT
>WNGM01003365.1_pt1 | contig 12772 bp, 12 predicted proteins | sample 5400571 | NCBI WGS metagenome assembly WNGM01 (sample SAMN13153378, study PRJNA577476) | soil metagenome | isolation source: 100 cm soil or saprolite under Garry oak tree replicate 2 | place: USA:California | collected 2016-06-15
GAACTGTTCGGCGGCACCATCGCGCAAAACATCAGCCGTTTTGACCCCGAAGCCACCTCTGACGGCATCATCGGCGCGGCGAAAGAGGCCGGCGTGCACGAGATGATCATCAAGATGCGCGAGGGTTATAACACCCAGATCGGCGAGCAGGGTGCCGCACTCTCGGCCGGCCAGGCCCAGCGCGTCGCGCTGGCGCGGGCGCTGTACGGCGATCCGTTCCTGATCGTGCTGGACGAGCCGAACTCCAATCTCGATACCGAGGGCGACGAGGCGCTGACGCGGGCGGTTCGCTCCGCGCGCGAGCGCGGCGCCGTCGTGGTGGTGGTCGCGCACCGGCCGATCGGGATCGAGGCGGTCGATCAGCTCCTTGTCCTGCGCGACGGCCGCATGCAGGCGTTTGGCCCCAAGGAACAGGTTCTCGGGCAGGTGCTGCAGCGGGTGGCGCCGCCTCCTCCGATCAAGATCGTATCCGATTCCGGAGCCAAATCATGATCGGCAGCACGGCCATCACGGGCAACAAAAAGGGCGCGCGGCCATCGATACGGCTGCATTTGATCGTCGGGCTCGCCGTGGTCGTCGTGCTCGCGGGCGGGCTTGGCGGCTGGGCATCGACCGCGCAGATCTCGGGCGCGCTGATTGCGCCCGGCGCGGTCGTCGTCGATTCCAACGTCAAGAAGGTGCAGCATCCGACCGGCGGCGTGGTCGGCGAAGTGCGCGTGCGCGATGGCGATCTGGTCAAGGCCGGCGACGTGGTGGTGCGGCTCGACGACACCGTCACCAAGGCGGGCCTCGCCATCGTCACCAAGAACCTCGACGGCTTGTGGGCGCGGGCGGCAAGGCTGGAGGCCGAACAGCGCGGCCTCGACAGAGTGGTATTCCCGAAAATGCTGCTCGAGCGTGTCGATGATCCCGATGTCAAAAACGTCATCGCCAGCGAGACCAAACTGTTCGAGGTCCGCACCAACGGGCGGATCGGACAGAAGGCGCAGTTGCGCGAACGCGTCACGCAGTTGAACGAGGAGATCGCCGGTCTTGCGGCGCAGGAAAAGGCGAAGAACCAGGAAATCGCGCTGGTGGAAAAGGAACTGACCGGGGTTCGCGAACTCTATGACAAGCATTTGGTACAGATGTCGCGCCTGACCACGCTCGAGCGCGACGCCGCCCGGCTCAACGGCGAGCGGGCGCAATACGTCGCCTCGCGCGCGCAGGCCAAGGGCAAGATTACCGAGACCGAACTGCAGATCATCCAGGTCGACAAGGACCTGGTCAGCGAAGTCTCCAAGGATCTGCGCGAGACCAACGACAAGATCGGCGAATTCGTCGAACGCAAGGTCACGGCGGAAGACCAGTTGCGGCGGGTCGACATCCGCGCCCCGCAGGACGGCATGGTGCTGCAATCCACGGTGCATACCGTGGGCGGCGTGATCACCGCCGGCGACGCCATCATGATGATCGTGCCGCAGGCCGACGATCTGTCGGCCGAGGCCAAGGTCAATCCGCAGGACATCGACAAGCTGCAGATCGGCCAGAAGACCCTGCTGCGGCTGTCGGCGTTCAACCAGCGCACCACGCCGGAATTGAACGGCGTCGTCACCCGGGTTTCGCCCGACGTCACCACCGACCAGCGCACCGGACAATCCTATTACACCATCCGCGTCTCGATGCCGCGCGAAGAAGTCGCGCGCCTCGGCGAGAGCAAGCTGATCCCCGGCATGCCGGTGGAAGCCTTTGTCCAAACCGGCGACCGCACCATGCTGTCGTATCTGATCAAGCCGCTGAGCGACCAGCTGATGCGTTCGTTCCGGGAGAAGTGACGAGGGTCCTACCGTTCCTGCTAATTTGAGCCCGTCATTGCGAGCCAACGGGTCGCGCGAATGCGCGCCCGATGACAGGCTCCGCGAAGCAATCCATAGGCGTCACCCGAGGTCTGGATTGCTTCGTCGCTTCGCTCCTCGCAATGACGACGATAAGTATCGTAGCCCGGATGGAGCGCAGCGAAATCCGGGGCCGATTCTGAGATTGAGATCCGGATCCGCCGCCCACATCGATGCAACAAGGTGACCAGACCTTGCCGTCATTGCGAGCGCAGCGAAGCAATCCATCTTTCTTTCTGTGGCGACCATGGATTGCTTCGCTGCGCTCGCAATGACGGTCTCAGGATCGCCTGTGATTGGCTGTTTGAAAATTGAATCGATGGCAATTCATTGAATACGAATGCGTCACATTCCCAGCCGTCGTCGCCCGCCGATGGGTCGGCCGAATGGCCGCCCGATGACAGGCTCCGGCGGGTGATCCAGTATTCCGGGACGTTAGTGATGGAAACGAGAAGCTGCGGCGTACTGGATACTCCGCTGGAGCCTGTCATCGGGCTCGCCGAAGGCGAGACCCGGTGGCGGAGTATGACGGTCTTTGCATCGTCACCGTGTGCGCGGGACGACGATCCCGCGAATCCTCACCGCGACAAATTCTGCAACAGGAAATTCAGCGCCGTGCTTGCGAACACGTGCATGTTGGCGAGGCGGTCGGCGCTGCCGGTTTCGAGCGTCATCGCCGATGGTTCGAGACCCGCGATGCCGATGCAGCTATGGCCGGCGGCGTCGCCGTAGCGGTTGCCGGTCGGGCCGGTGGCGCCGGTTTCGGACAGGCCCCAATCGGTGGCGAAGCGCGTGCGCATCTGGCTCGCCAGCAGTTTGGCGTAAGGCTCCGAGGCCGAACGGATTCCCTTCATGGCGTCGTCGGGGATGTCCATCAGAATCCGCCGCGCATCGCGGGTATAGACCACGGCGCCGCCGAGGAAATAGGCCGACGCGCCGGGCACAGCGAGCAGGCTTGCGGAAATCAAACCGCCGGTCGAGGATTCCGCGACAGCGATGGTCTGGCGCCGTTCGATCAGCTTGGCGGCGATCTGCTTGGCGATCGCAACGAGATCCTTCATCTGTTCTCAACTCCTGCGGAAGATTCGTTTTAAGAAGTGCGGCTTGGCCTCGGCCTTGTCGGCGAGCGAGTGGTAAACCACGCGGATAAAGTTGGTGCTGGCGAGTTCGGTGGGCGCCCATTTGGCATCGAGATCGGCGAACGGTTTGGCCGCCACCACGTCAGCCTCGCTCTTGCCTTCCTTGACCAGTTTTGCCATGCGGTCGCGCGCCGTGATCAGCATCTTGTGGTATTCCACCAGCGCCGCTCTGTCGGCGAGCGGCCCGTGGCCCGGCACGATGCGCGTTTTGGCGTTGGTCAGCTTGAGATAGACGTCAGTGGCGGCGATCATGCCCCTGATGTTGCCGCCGTTGGCGAAATCGATATTGGGATAGCGGCCATTGGTGAAGGTGTCGCCGGTCGACAGCAGGTTGGCGGTCTTGAACCAGACATAGGTGTCGCCGTCGGTATGGGCGTTCTCGATGTGCTTGAGGTCGGCGACGCGGCCCCTGAGCCTGATCTTGGAAAAGTTCGTATAGGTGTCGGACGGCAGCGCACCCTGCGGCGCCGGCGGCGTCTTGGCGCCGGTCAGGCCATTCGTGGTCCCCGCCGCCAGACGATTCCTGACGTTGATCTGCGCGACGATGGTCGCGCCGTCCTTGGCAAAGGATTCGTTCCCGCCGGTGTGGTCGCCATGATAGTGCGTGTTGATGAGATATTTGATCGGCAGGTTCGAGATAACAGCGACGGCGGCCTTGATCTTGTCATGCAGCGGCGCGAACTGGCCGTCCACCATGACGATCTCGTCTTTCGCCACCGCGACGGTGATGTTGCCGCCCTGGCCTTCGAGCATGTAGCAGTTGTCGCCGAGGTCGGTGGTCTTGATCTCGACCTTGGAAAAATCCGGAGGCGGCGGTGCCGCGGCCGGCGGCGTCTGCGCCAAGGCCAGCCCGGACAATGCCATCATGGCAGCGACAACGGCAATTCTCACCTGGTGCATGGCAACTCCCCGCGACGATTTTCGGATGTCCTAGCACAGGATTGCATGGGTGCCGACTCGGGATCGCCGGGCCCGCCGATGGACGACGCAGCCCGCGCGCCATATGGTATCCGCCTTGAGCTAAACCGCCCCGAGGTCAACAGGCGCCGCGCGCAAGAAGAGACGCCAGAGGAAACCAACGTCATGACGTCACCGATCGCGGGCGGCGTGGATTGCGATCTGCATCCTGCCGTTCCTCATTTGACGAGCCTGTTGCCCTATCTCAACGATTACTGGCGCGATCAGGTCACGACCCGGGGAATGACCGATCTGGTGTCGCAGTCCTATCCCCTGAATTCGCCGATCACGTCGCGGCCGGACTGGCGGCCGGCAGAGGGCAAGCCGGGCTCCAGCCTTGACGACATGAAGGCGCAGGCGCTCGACCGCTTCGGCGTCAGCTACGGCATTTGCAATCCGCTGTACGGCGTGCAGATGGTGTTCTCCGAGGATATGGCGGACGCATTCTGCCGCGCGCTGAACGACTGGCTGGTGAAGGAATGGCTCGACAAGGACCAGCGGCTGCGCGGCTCGATCGTGATCCCGGTGCAGAGCATCGAGAAGTCGGTGGCGGAGATCGAGCGCTGCGCCAGGGATAAGCGTTTCGTTCAGGTGTTGATGCTTGTGATGGGCGACATGCCGCTGGGCAAACGCGCCTACTGGCCGATTTACGCGGCGGCCGAGCGGCTGGGCCTCGTCGTCGGCATTCACGCCGGCAGCAATTATCATAACCCGCCGACCTCGGTCGGCTGGGGTTCCTATCACATCGAGGATTACGTCGCGCAGGCGCAGGCGTTCCAGACCCAGTTGACCAGCCTGATCGTCGAGGGCGTGTTCGCGCGGCATCCGAAGCTGAAAATGGTGATGCTGGAGTCCGGCTTCACCTGGCTGCCGTCCTATCTGTGGCGGCTGCACAAGTTCTGGCGCGGCGTGCGGATGGAAACGCCGTGGGTGGATCGCGCGCCGCTGGAAATTGTGCGCAGCAACATCCGGTTCTCGCTGCAGCCGATCGACGCGCCGCCGGATCCAGCAACCCTGAACCGCCTGTTTGAGCATATGCAGTCGGACGAATTGCTCCTATTCTCGACCGACTATCCGCATTGGCAATTCGACGATGACGCGGTGCTGCCCGAGGGGATGTCTTCGGATCTTGTGCGCAAGATCATGATCGACAATCCGCACGCGACCTATAGTCGCCTGAAGCGCGCGGTGACGCAGGAGACAACGCCATGAATGTGCAGTTCCGAGCCGGCGCTGAACCGGTTTCACCCGTCGCCGTCAAGTCAGCGATTGCCGATTGCGATATTCACCCGGCGCGCGCGACCGCGACGGAACTCTATCCGTACCTCGCCAAACGCTGGCACGATCATCTCGAAACCTACGGCAAGCATCCCTATCAGGGCATGATCGAAGGCCCGCCCTATCCGAAGGCGCAGCCGAACGCGTCGCGCCGCGACGCCTGGCCGCCGGAAGGTGGTCCGCAGGGCTCGTCGCTGTCGTTCATGCAAGCGCAGCATCTTGATCCGAACAACGTCGCGCTCGGCGTATTGTGTCCGCTCAATACCGGGCAGGGCATTCGCAACCAGGATCTGAGCGCGGCACTGGCGAGCGCGATCAACGACTGGCAAATCGACAAATGGACCAGCCAGGACAGCCGCCTGAAAGGCTCCATCGTGGTCGCCAATGAGGACGGTCCGGCGGCGGCCGCCGAAATCCGCAAGCGCGCCGGCGACAAGAACTTTGTGCAGGTGCTGCTGCTCAGCCGCAACGTCGAGCCGCTTGGCCAGCGCCGCTACTGGCCGATCTATCAAGCCGCCGAGGAGGCGGGACTTCCGATCGGCGTGCATGCCTTTGGCTTTGGCGGCAATCCGATCACCGCGTCAGGCTGGCCGAGCTATTACATCGAGGAGATGGTCGGCCATTCGCAGTGCCAGCAGACCGCGCTCGCCAGCATCGTGCTGGAGGGCGTGTTCGAGCGGCACCCGAAACTGAAGATGGTCATGATCGAGGCCGGCTTCGGCTGGGCGCCGTCGCTGTCGTGGCGGCTCGACAAGAGCTGGCAGCGGATGAAGAGCGAGGTGCCGCACGTAAAACGCCCGCCGTCGGAAACCATCCGCGACCACATCTTCTGGACCACGCAGCCGATGGAGGATCCCGAGCGGCGCGATCATCTGATCGAGGTGATCGAATGGGTCGGCTGGGACAAGCTGTTATTCGCCACCGACTATCCGCATTGGGATTACGACGATCCGTCGCGGGTGCTGCCGGCCGGCGTCAGCGACGCCAACCGCGAAGCGTTTTATCTGGATAATGCGCGGAAGCTGTACGGGCTCGCGTAGCATGATTCGGAAAAGTGGGAACCGGTTTTCCGAAAAGATCATGCGTCGGAAAATAACATGACTCGGCATGTCATTGCCCCGGTGGATGAGCTGCCCCCGGGCACGCGCAAATTCCTCACCATCGATGAGCGGCCGATCGCGATCTTCAATATCAAGGGCGAGTTCTTCGGTCTGTTGAACCGCTGCCCGCATCAGGGCGCGGCGTTGTGCGAAGGACCGCTGATCGGGTTGGCGCAATCGTCCGATCCCGGCGAGATCGAATATACGAGGTTAGGTGAAATCATCCGCTGCCCCTGGCACGGCTGGGAATTCGATATCCGCACCGGCCAATCCTATTGCGATCCAAAACGGTTTCGCGCCAAGGCCTATCCCGTCAACGTCGAGCCGGGCGCAAGCGTGGTGAAGGGACCCTACGCGGCGGAGACGCTGGCGGTCTCCGTGGAAAGCGATTACGTGGTGGTGGATTTGTAGACCAGGCCGTCATTGCGAGGAGCGCAGCGACGAAGCAATCCAGTTCTCATTTCGCGCTCATGGATTGCTTCGCTGCGCTCGCAATGACGGTATTAAACGCTGTGCGCCATCTGCTGCCGCTCTTTCGCGTAACGCACCAGCGCGACGTAGCGGTAGATGCCGTGCACGAATTTGCCGTAGGGCATGGTGATGAACAGGGAAAACACCACGCCGAGATGCAGCGCCAGCAGCGGCCCCATCGCGGCACTGTCCCGCAACAGCAACAGCGCCATGCCGGTCAGACTGGTCAAAAACAGCATGGCGATGAACGCGACATCCATGCCGGTGCGCTGCTGGTCGACCAGCACCGGATCGCGTTTCCATTTTTCCTTAAGCAGGCCGGCAGGCCCGATCAGAAGGCCGATCCCGCCCAGCGTGCCCAGCACCACCGGCAGGTCCCACCACGGATACGGCGCCTCGCGCGCGATCAGGTAATGATACAGCGTCGCCACCGTGGTGGACGCGAAGCACAGCATGAAGCCGTAGAATGTAAAATGGTGATGGATCTTGCGCAGGTCGCTCGGCCGCTCGTCTTCGTTGACGCAGCCGACGCCGCCGCCATCGAGATAGCGCAGTTGGCCCGCGTCCTTCATCGCCTGCCAGAGCGACCTGGGCTCGGCGAGCATCCCGATCGGCTCGCCGATATCGCGCCAGAACGCGCGCACACCCATCACCAGTGCTGCGATCGCATAAAGAAACGCCGCACCGAACAGCAGCGCCATCGCGTTATGCGGCATCAATTTGTAGAACGCGCCGGGTCCGGTATGGACTCCGAACAGCACCTGCCGGTCGTTGAAGGCGGCAAAGCCGAAAATGAACGCCGCAACGCTTAAGCTGGCAATGATGCTGATGGCGAGGCCGTTGCGCGCGAACAGGCCGGAGAAGGCGCGCGGCCAGGCATAGGCGGCATAGGATTCGGCGCGCGCGACGGCAAGCGTCTTCGGCACATTGACGTTGAATTCATGCGGCGGCGAGAATTGGCAGTCGGTGTAGCAGGCGCCGCAGCCGTGGCAGAGATTGGCGAGATAATTCAGGTCCCCATCGGAGAACGAGCGGCGCATTTCCATCGCCGGAAATACCGCGCAGAGGCCTTCGCAATAGCGGCACGAATTGCAGACCGTCATCAGGCGGTCGGCCTCTTCGAGGATTCTGGTTCCGTGCATGTTGCGCCGCTTCCCGATTGCGAAAAATGTACTCAGGGCTTCTTGGTCAGCCCCTTGCCCTCCAGCCACGCCTGGATCAGCGCGGCAATCTCGGTGTTGTTCTTGTCCATCATCATCATGTGTGAATTGCCCGATATGCCGGCCTTGGGCAGATCGATGACATCGACGCTGCCGCCTGCGGCCTTGATGCCATCCGCAAAGGCGATGCCGGTGGCGCGAATTTTCGGCCAGCGCGAATCCTGCTCGATAAAGTCGCCATAGATCACCAGCGAGGGGATCGCTTTCAACGCATCGAGCTTTGCCGGATCGCCGACACCGGCAGGCTCGACCGCGATCAGCGCTTTGACCTTGTCGGGCCGCGCTTGCGCCGCCTTGAAGCCGAAGGTGCCGGCCTGGCTGTGAAACAGAATGATGCACGGACAGACGCGGTCGATTTCGGCGATATAGGCGGCCAGGGTGGCGTCATCGTTGGTGGTCCAGCGCGGCACGTTCTGCTTGACGAAATTGTCGTAGCCTTCGCCGGGAAACTGGCTGCCGGGCATCAGTTTTCGCTTCGCCGGGTCCGCATCGTAGGAGCCGGGGCCGGCGCCGATGCGAAACCGTTCGAACGGGTTGCTGGTCGTCAAAAATACCGGTTCGCTCTTGAAGATATCGGGATATTGCGCCCAGCCGGCGCGTCCGCGTTCGACGGCGTCGGAGTTGTAGACACTCCAGCCCTTACGCAAAAAATAATTGAGCCAGCCTTCCCGGCCGTCCGGCGTGGTCTCGTAGGTCGCGCCGGTCAGGCCGCCGCCATGCCACAGCAACAGCGGGTAGATGCCTTTTTCGTTGGCGGGCAGAAAATATTGCACATACATCTGCTCGACCTGATAGGTGCCGTTGGGGTCGATCTTCGCTGGCACACCGCCCGGCGCGAAGGTGATTTCCTTGACAGGCTTGCCGCTGATTTCGACCAGCCGGCCGCCGACATGGAATGAACCCATGTCGCGCAAGGCAATGGGCTCGGCGGCAATTGCCGCCACCGACGTTAAGACCGTCAACGCGGCGGCGAGGGTCACGCCGAAAATATCTGACATAATCGCTCCTCTAGTTCCGGGCATTTTGCGCAGCCTCCCGTCCCGCGATCCGTCCGAACACGCTGCCGATGGTCATGCCGATGCCGGCGGCGTAGCCTTTACCCAGGACATTGCCCGCCATGATCTCGCCCGCGGCGAACATGTTGGCGGCCGGCTTGCCGTCCTTCATCAGCATGCGCGCCTGCTTGTTCACGCGGGTGCCGAGATAGGTGAAGGTGATGCCGGGCCGCACCGGATAGGCATAATAAGGCGGCGTCTCGATCCGCCGCGCCCAGTGGGTCTTGGGCGGGGTCAATCCCTCGGTGCGGCAATCATCGAGAATGGTGTGATCGAAGGTGCCGGCGCGCACCGCCGCGTTGAAGTCGGCGATGGTTTTTTCAAGCGCGTTGGAGTCGAGATCGAATTTGCCGGCGAGCTCGGCAATGCTGTCGGCCCCGATCGGCGGAAACAGCGTCGGCATGAAACTGTTGAGAACAGTCGAGTCGAAAATAATGTAGGCGATCTGGTCGGGCTGTGCCGCGACCAGGCGGCCCCAGATGGCGTAGCGCTTGGGCCAGATATCCTCGCCCTCGTCGTAGAAACGCACGGCTTGCTTGTTCACAACAATTCCGAATACCACGGAGTCGTGCCGGGTGATGATGCCGCCGTCGAATTTCGGTGCGCGGGCGTCGATCGCGACGGCATGGCACTGCTTGGGATCGCCGACTTCCTGCACGCCCTTGGCCAACAGCATCTTCAATATCGAGCCGCGGTTATAGGGCGTGCCGCGGATCAGGAAATTGTCGGCGGCGTCGCCCCAATGCTCCTTCAACCATTCGATATTGGCCTCGAAACCGCCGGCGGCGGCGACCAGGGTCGACGCGCTCACGTCAACGCGGCCATCGCCCTGCTTCAACGCGGCGGAGAGAAACATGCCGTCTTCGATGCGCAGATCAAGCACCTCGGCGTCGTAGAGAATTTCAACACCGAGCTGTTCGGCCGTGAGATAAAGCGCATTCAGCATCGCCCTGCCGCCGCCGAGGAAGAACGAATTGGTGCGGCCGAGGCTCAGCGTGCCGCCCAGCGACGGTTGCCAGCGCACGCCCTGTTCGACAATCCAGCCCAGGATGTTCTTGGACTCGGCAATCATGTGCCGTGCGAGTTCTTCGTCGGTTTCGCCGCCGGTGACGCGCAGCAAGTCGTCCCAGAATTCCTGCTCGGTATAGGGTCCGGTGAGAATGTCGGTTGCGGCGTCGTGGGCGCAGCGCATATTGCGCGTATGGCGGGTGTTGCCGCCCCGATAAAACTTCGGGGCGCCTTCCAGCACCAGCACCGACGCGCCGGTCCGCCGGGCGCTGATGGCGGCACACAGCGCGGCATTGCCGCCGCCGATCACCAGCACATCGAATTTACGCGTCAAGTCGACCATGCGTCTTGTTATTATTGTTTGCACGGAAATCAAACCCGGCGGCGCCGAGCGAGCTGCTTCACGTCAGCAAGTTTTTCGGGTTTGCCATGAATCGAGGCTTTTAGCCACTGCCGAAATGCCGACAGCTTAGGTGTATCGGCCTTCGCCTCGGGTGAGACGAGATAGAAGCCGGCATCGGCCGGCAGCGTGATCTTGAACGGAACCACCAGACGGCCCTTGGCGATGTCGGCCTCGACATAGGAGGTCCGGCCCATGGCCACGCCGATTCCGTCGATCGCGGCCTGCACGGTCATGAACACCAGATCGAAGGTTATGCCGCGTTGCTTGGAGAGGTTGGTCGGCAGTCCTGCGGCGGTGAGCCAAAGCCGCCAGTCGTCGTCATTGGCGGCGCTTGAGTGAAGCAGCACATGGTCCGCCAAATCTTCCGGGCGCCGCAGCGGTTTCTTGCCCGCCAGCAAGGCAGGGCTGCACACCGGAAACAGTTCGTCGGCCATCAGCCAGTCGGCGCGCAGGCCGGGCCAATGGCCGCGGCCATAGCGGATCGCGGCATCGACATCGCCGTTCTTGAAGTCGACAAGGCCGGTTGAGGTGGTGATGCGCACGTCGATACCCGGATGCGCCTCCTGGAACGCGGAAAGCCGCGGCAACAGCCACTTTGCGGCCAGCGACGCCAGCGTGCTGATTGTCAGCACGTGGTCATTTTCCCTGCGCAACAGTCGTTCGGTCGCGAGCCGCAGATCGTTGAATGCAGCGCGGACCCCGGGCAGATAATCCCGCGCTTCCGGCGTCAATGCCAGCGCGCGGTTCTGCCGGATGAACAGGCGAATCCCCAGTTCTTCCTCAAGCCGCCGGATCTGATGGCTGATCGCGGTTTGCGTGACGTTCAGTTCGGAGGCCGCAACGGTGAAGCTCAGGTGTCGGGCCGCGGCCTCGAACGCGCGCAATCCGTTGAGCGATGGCAATCGGGCGGTCATTTCCGGACCATCATATACATGAGCCCATGTCATGTGAAGCGGCACAAAGTGTCGTTTGTGAAAGCTTCGATAATGCTGATATTACGCACATGAGAGTAGCTTCAGGAGACGATAATGTCCATTTTCACACATGAATCGATGATAAATCATCATGGTTCCGGGTTTTTCGCGCAAATCGGCGAAACGCTGCATGTCTGGCGCGAACGCCAGGAGCAGCGGCGGCAGCTGGCTACACTGACCGAACGTGACCTGCACGATGTCGGCCTGTCCTGGAGCGACGTCGTGTTCGAAGCCGAAAAGCCGTTTTGGCGGGCTTAACAAGCAGCCAGGCCGGCGCCGCCTCCATGGAGGGGCGCCGGCCATCGTCTTTTCCGGACTACCGGGACGCCTGCCATGATCGCGCTTCAACTCGACGACCTCCGGCAACATTCCGATATGCTGCGGTTGCGTGCCGGCAAGTCTGTGATGGTGCGCTTCGTCGAGCCGCGCGATGCTGACGCGCTGCAGGGTTACTTCCGGTCGCTCTCGGTCCGCTCCCGCTACAACCGCTTCCTCGGCGCGATGAGCGAGCTGCCGCAAAAGCAGCTCGACCATTTCATCCATGTCGGCGAGGCGGACGGCTTCACCGTGATTGCGACGATGCCGATCGATGGCACCGAGACCATCGTCGGCGAAGCCCGCTACGCGTTTGACGCCGATACCTCGAGTTTCGAGTTCGGCCTGTCGGTCGACGACCGCAGGCAAGGCCAGGGCGTCGGTTCCGCATTGCGCAAAAATCTCCAATGCCGGGCGGCAGCGTTCGGCGCCGAACGGCTGTTCGGCGATACGCTGCGCTCCAACGACGTCATGATCTGCCTTGCCCGCAAGTCCGGTTTCGCCTTTACCAACAGCCCAGGCGACTGGAAGCTGGTCCGCTTCGAAAAACATATCGAGCGCGCGCCGCAGGAGATTCCCTGCGCGAGCTGGCGGCTGGCTGCCCGGCAGATCGCGCATCGGGCGGCGGTTTGAAACCTAGCTCCCCTTGAACGCTGCCTTGCGCTTCTCGATGAAGGCCTGCACCGCTTCGCGATGATCCCCAGTCATGGTGGTGCGGATCAGGCGCGCGGCTTCATGGTCGCGCGCGGTTGCGAAATCGAACAGCAGGGCTTCGTCGAGATTGTCCTTCATGTAACGCAACGCAATGGTCGGCCCTTCCGCCATCGATTTGGCCAGCGCAAACGCTTCTTCCTGAAGCTTCGCATCCGGCACCACGCGGTTGACGAGGCCAATCGCCTCGCACCTCGAGGCATCGACCTTGTCGGCGGTGAACATCAATTCCCGCGCCCGCGCCGTTCCGACCAGACGCGTCAACAA
>WNGM01008241.1_pt1 | contig 12771 bp, 12 predicted proteins | sample 5400571 | NCBI WGS metagenome assembly WNGM01 (sample SAMN13153378, study PRJNA577476) | soil metagenome | isolation source: 100 cm soil or saprolite under Garry oak tree replicate 2 | place: USA:California | collected 2016-06-15
TCGCCGACCAGCCAGAACTTGTCATCGTTCTGTTCCAAACACGTACCCAGCTTCAGATACAACACATCGGAAATGCGCCAGCCGCTGGCTCGCAGCAGGATCACGATGGGAATGTAGCCTGGCGGCAGCTGCTGGAGATGGGTGTCGAGCTGGCGAAGCACGAACTGGGGAATATATTTCACACCCCCGGATCGGGGACGGTCTCGCTTTGGATAGTGATGCGGCCAAATGAGACGAGCCGTGGGTTCATAAGGTCGCAGAGCATGCTGGCTTCGCTCCAGATAGCAGAGGAAATCTTGCAGATAGAGGATGTGATGGTGGAGGTGTTGATACTGATCTTTCAATCCCCGTGCCTCTGCCTCCACTTTGAGGACCCCAATGAACGAATCAATATCCTGTGCTGAAAGTTCCTGGAGCGTGGCGCTTTGAGGATAGCACTGGACAAAGAACGTGAGGAAATTTCCCACGCAGTAGACACCTCGTTTGAGCGTCAGTGCCACTCTGCCTTCGGCAAACTTGAATCGAGCATACCACTTGACAAGAGGACGAAATATGGCTGGTACGTGCAGAAAATTGATGTAGTACTGGGTGCTATGCGGTCCATACTGGAGTCCAGGGATATTGCGTGCATCCCGGCAGTCCTTGACGAACTCTGCTTCCAGGTGATCAGCTGGCTTGAGTGCCGCCGTTCCTTCGACGAGTGAGAGAGGGAAGTGTTCCATGATTACTGCCGTCCTTCAGAGTGAGTGACGAGACAGACTTGATCCTGTGCCTGTTCCCATGCCGCTCGAAGGGCCTCTTGTGAGGGATGCACATAGGTTTGATAGGTCTGCTGAAATGAGGCATGTCCGGCACGCTCTTGGAGGAGTTCTGGTGCCCATCCAAGCTCGGCAAGCTGAGTCAACATGGTATGGCGAAGCACATGGGGAGTAACGTCACATCCCGTTTTGTGTCGTAATCGTCGAAAGAGTGAGTCCACATCTGCGTAAGTCAGTGCCTGGCCCGAGCGCTGGCCGTGCAATTTGATGAAGAGATGGTTGGTTTCCACTTCCGCTGTATGTGCTCGTCCTACATAGGTGACAATCTCATCAATCAGGTCAGATGACACATCGATAGAGCGAGGTGCGTGGACGGTCTTGATTTCTGCTCCGTTCGAAAGCTCTCCACGATCACGAAGATGAATGCGATTCTCTGCGACATCGATATCTTCCACAAACAGCGCCAGCGATTTGTAGTTAGCTCGGATGATCTGCTTCCAGTTTCCGAGCTCAGATCATCCGAGCTAACGGTGATTATATACGGATGTATCGGAGCGTAGCGGAGATCATCCTATATAATCTCCAACCCGCATCGCCGTTTCGTGCAAAAGGCGCACCAGGAGCCGGTCTCGTTCGTTAGCGCAGGCATTGAGCAGTTCCTGCACCTGGTCTTTTGTGATTGTTAGTGGACGTTGTCGTTTCTCTTCCTTTTGCCTGAGCATGTTTTTGGTGATGGGCGATCCTTTCGTGATATGGTGAAAAAATCCTTTGTACCGTCTGAAACGCCCTGGTAAGTCGGTCGTCGTCTTGCCTTTGAGATTGGTGGAAACCTCTTCCATCCTCCAATGATAGTCGTAAAATCCTCTGACAACCGTCAAGGTATGATTGATCGTGCGATTAGAACGAGCTTGCTCTACCGGATGAGCTGGAAGAACTTTGAGAGAGCCAGAAGGGAGTTTGAGCCAGAGGACAAATCGAGAGAGATCATCCAGGGTAATGTGCTGCCAATCGAGCTGCTCTTGTGACAGGAATTCCCAATACAGCCGGAGAGCAGCCGCGTAAGAGCGTAATGTATGACGCGCCGAGCCAATGCGATCCAGATATTTCAGGTAATGGACAATGGGTCCAACCAGCTTGCCTTCTTCATCAATCACCACGTACCGGGTCTTTCGGTCCTGTGTCTCAACCTCGACAACTCGCATATCTTCCTCCTCCACGCCACAGGTTCGGCGCTCGTTTCTCTCCTTCTAAATGCTTCCAGGTTGAACTTGCGGAATTGCCATCTCGGCCACGCCTGTCATCTCGTCCCCAGTCTCATTCCGCAACTCATCACTGGAAGCATTTAGTATACATGCTGTACTAAATCATGTTTATCGAGATACCTCTTCTATGAGGAAGTGAAAAAGGCAGCAAGCTCTTCTTTGAATACGTTGTTGCCTCTGTCAAAAAGGGATCGAGATAACTCGCGTTATTCGCGGTGAAACCGGCGTTTATTGCTGTGAACGCTAATCCGAGTGTGAGCCATTCGCTAATCCATATCACAGGTCACTTGCTTACTCCTCCAGTCTGTTGCAGAAGCCGTTCGACGAGTGATGCAAGCGACTTGTGTAATCCGATAGCAAGTGGCTCAATCTTCCGGTAGCGATCACACCACTAAACAGGTAGTGCTTGCTGAGCCGCTTACTCCAGTACAGCAGATTTCCATCATAAGGGGAGGCCTGACCCTTCACTTTCACGTGTCGTTGGATCTGCGTAAGGCTGTGTGTCCACAGCTTTGATCGCTGGTCTGTGAATGTCCAGCCATTGCCTTCTTCCACATGCCAGTATTTGTTTGCTCTCCAATGCCCGCTTTTGTGTGGATGTCTTCGTTTCGCCCAGTGTTGGAGTTGCTGGTAGAGGATATGTTCACAGTTCTGGAAGGTGTTGGCTGCTACCACTGTTCTGTGATAGTTGGTCCAGCCATGTATTTTGGGGGTTTTTGCATAACCCCCCGAAACGGTGCACTCAGCTTCACTTGGGCATTTCCTTCGTCCACATCGAGAGGATGGGGTGATGCGCTAAGGCTTCGACGATCTCTTCCATATTGATGGGCTCTGACGCTTTTGTAAACTCATACCGACCATAGAAATTAATATGTTGCCAGGCCACCGGAGAGATGTGGGCGATGTGCGTCATGTCTTGGGTGGGCTCTTCGCGTGCCCACAACTGCGACAAGAGGGTCATATTGTAGAAAATGATGCAGTTAGTGACCAGTCGGCTACACTCATGCCAGAGATGTTGGTCATCTTCTGATCTGAAGCGCAATTTACCAAAATTGGCGTAGGAAACTGCACGACGAAGTTGATGATAACTTTCGCCCCGATTGAGCGCAGTCTGGACGTTCTTGCGTAGGAGTGGCGAGTCTACAAAGTCGAGCAAATAGAGGCTGCTGATGATATTGTCGTATTCCCAAAAAGCCTGGCAAGTCTTGTTTTTTCGCGCATAGGAGTTGAGTTTGTGGACGATGATACTCTGCGTCGTAGTTTTTAACGCCAACGAGACGAAAATGCGCTGCAGGTTCTCCCATTCTTCCACGATCAAATCGGTATTGAGTTTGCGTACTGGTTTCAAGAGGATGTCGCCATACTGATTGGGGTGCTCGAAGCCATAGAGCGACGTGCGAAGTTTCTCCTGGATGGCTTTATAGCGCGGCGCGAACTGATACCCGAAGATATGCAGCAACGCAAAATTCACCTGATTGGTCCCGTGCGTGTCAGTGGAATGAACCTGTGGGTGGATATCCGTGGTATTGTTGAAGAGCAAATCGAAGACAAATTGGCACCCCTGGCCCGCGGTAGCGAATATGCCATTCGGTGAGCAGGTTCTGATCCCAGGCTCCGAATTTCTTGGAGTCGGACGCGCAAGCGGTGGTTCCCTCGCCCCAGATCTCTGCCCGTCGGATGGCGAAAATGGCACTGGCGACGTGGGCAATCGCATTACGCAGTTGCTCTTTGTGGATGTAGCGGCTGCGTGCGTAGCGCAGGTCCGAGTACGTCGTCCCAGGGTCAGCACTGGGCAGGCGTTTGAACCCGGTATTGGTCCCCAGGCCATAGAGACAGAGCAAGAGCCGTCGGTGCAAGACATCGCGCGGGAGGCGTTCCCGGCTGGCGACCGAGGTCAGCACATCAGGAAAGCCAGTCCGCAACGCAGTTTCTTTGAGCATATCGAGCAAGGCCGTATTAGGCCAGCGGGTGCCCACTTCCTGTTTGAGGCTGAGCAGGTTGCGCGGTTCCGGTTGGGGAGCCAGTGGTGTAATGCTAATCGGCTTCTTCTTCCGGTTGGGCAACAGCCGCACTTTGTCACGAATACGTGGCATGGCTCCATCCAGGGAGCGCAGGGCCTTGCGCATGTCTTCTTTGAGTTTTTCGATGAAGACGTCTGCTTCGGTGGGTTGGCGCAGGGCCTCGTAATAGGTGGCTCGCTTCTGGCTAAAGTCCGTCGGCAGATCGTCATCCGGGTCGCGATAGCGGTTGGCTCCCTCGATCCAGATCTCTCTCACGCGCACTTTCTCCCGCAGGGCCTGCAACGTGCAGACTTCATAATTGAGCCGGTTGACGCGACTGGTGCCATCATCGTCTTGCTCCGCCACAAACTCACGCCATTTGGGGGCCACGACTTCTTTGATGGGGATGATCTCATGGTCAGGGTAGTATTGGCGAGGGCTATGGACATAGTCCTTGACCAGCTGCAGCGCACGAATGACCGGGCGGTATAGCTCGTTGTTGGAGCGAAAGTCGAGGATCTCGAGCAGTTCTGGGACCATGCGCCGGTAATGGTGGCTGTAGGAGGCGCGCATGATGAGATGCACCTGCTTGCGGAACGCAGGACTTTTGGCTTTGTACTCTTTGATCACCTCGTGCAAGAGCTTTTCACTGGCGACCGGGAAGACGACCTCACGCACGGGCTCATCGGGATGTCCGACAGCAGCCTCGGCAATCCGGTAGAGGATATCCTCTTTGTTCCCAACACGCTTGAACTCGTTGAGGTACTCAGCTTCGACCCGCTTCTCGGCACGCACATCAATTTTGTGGACGATGTGAACGAGCAAATCGACTAAGCCATCGGTGATCTCCTGCGCGCGCAGGAAGCACAGGGCGGAAAGATACGTCAGACGTTTGGCCTTGGAATGGGCCCGCAGGCGAGAGGGTTCTTCGACGCTGGCACGGTTGCGGTAGACGGCCAGGACCTTGCGCGCAATGCCGGGAAACAGGTCTTCGGGCAAGTGGAGTTCCCGAATGCGCCGCAGCTTTGCCATCTCCTCCAGCATGGTTGCCAGCCCGACCCGTCCCGGGTCCATGCGCAGTTGATGGAGGGTGATTTTGGTCTGGGCTGATGTGTCTTGCGGCGCATTGGGGGCTTGCCCCTCTTGCCCTCCCATGCCATCCTCCTTTTCCCCATCCGCATCGCGCAGATCTGGCGTGGCTATCTCGGTCAAGAGCAGTGCTTCCAGGGCAGCTTGTGACGCTTCCGGAAGACGGGCAAGTGTGGCCTCATAGAACTGGTGCTCGAAGGTGTGAGCGGCAGAACGGATCAAACGGGTGAGGCGGTCTGGGGTAGGAGCCTCCAGGTGCATTCTTCGAAACCAGGCGTAGGTCTGTTCTCGCAGCCGTTCCTCCTGGTGTTCTTGTGGGAGGACCTCGGTAATGAGCCACTGTTGCATCTGTTCGCCGTCAGCAACGCTCGACTCACGGAAGCCAAGCGCCTCACGGATTTGCGCGCGATGGTATTCGATGGTGCGTCCCTGCCAGGCATACTGCATGTAGGCGGAAGCGTCAACACCCACTTGCGTTGCCAGGAAGGTAATCACAAGAGCAGGCACCTCATTTTTATGCTGAGGAAAACGGCCTTCCCGCCGGAAAAATTTCAGCAGGACCGCAAAACCCAAGCGCGTCGCCCCGGTTTTGTTGTCCAAGAGGGTGCGATCCTCAACGTCTAAGGTCCAGTGTTCAACTAACTCTTCTGTTTCCCATTGTCGTTTCATGCGTGATGTATCATTTTTACCCCTTTCATGTATTTGAGCCGAGTTCCGAGAATTGACAGAGTCGGAACTCCTATGCTACTCTACAGTATAGCTGATCATGTTTCCAAGCACAACTTACCAGCGACCATGTGGAAAAAAAGAGGTGAGTTCTCTTTCCAAAAATGAAATCGGAACTGCTCACTGAAACGAAAAACCGAGACGGGTAGGGCTTTGACCCCACTTGGCGATTCTCTCTTTATTCGGCTTTTCAGATGACCTTGATAGTGTGCTCTATTACATCCGGATCTAAAATTGAAGTCATCCAGAGGCAGAAAACAGAGCTAGATGGAATTAGTACAGCCACGCATCTTTATCAGTCATAGCAGTACGGACCTGCCATTCGTTCACAAGCTTGCGGACGATCTGCAGCACGCACTTGGGAATAAGGAGGCAGTCTGGTATGATACTCATCTTGAAGGTGGGGAACAATGGTGGCGCAAAATCGTGGAAGAGCTTCGCCGTTCGACCGTCTGCCTGGTTGTCTGCTCTCCGGCCGCTATGGCTTCCGACTGGGTTAATGACGAAATTGACCTGGCTTGGCGACTCAAAAATAGCCCAGTTAGAATGCGGCTCATCCCTTTGCTTTATCAGCCCTGTCAATTGCGGTATGAGCTGGAAAATCTTCAATGCGTTCACTTCCTCGCTCCCAAACCATATCGGAAAGCACTTCAGGAATTACTTCAGACCCTCATTATTTCTCCAGATATTCCGGAACAGTCTGTTTCACAAACACAGCCGGAACTTGAAGCCAGAAAGGGTCGGATGCGGCCTAACCTACACGGGCCTTCTATAATACCTCCAGCTCTGCTGTCTCCTATTTCCTCGACTCCTGCTTCTCCTTCAGGCAAGGCCTTCTCTCCTCAGAAAACTTCGGCAAAGGATGAGACCTATCCTGGACGCACGAGAAGACCAAATTCTGCTCCACCCCCTTCAGTACTTACTTCTTTTTTCCGAAGATTTCCCCTGGCATCCCTTCTAGCTTCATCTCTTGTTGTTCGCTCCAGGTCTGCTAAGATGTTCCTTTTCATTGCACTGCTTCTACTCGTTATAGTAAGCAGCGTCTTCGCTAAAATGATGCTCTCGCCTAGTCGTAGTCCTTCTCAAAGCTATAGCCAAGCGACGGACCACTCTCCGGTGTTTGTCGACCCACTTAAAGACAATAGTAGCGGTCATAATTGGCTTGAGAGAGACAACGATCTCTATGGCGGTTGTTCCTTTAAAGAAGGTGCTTATCATGTAACAGCGCAGCCTGGAGCCTATCACTCCTGTGGGGCAGCTTTGTTTCCTATTCTCCAGGATTTTGCCTTTCAAGGAGAAGTTATTATTGTTAGCGGTACTGGTGGAGGCTTTGACTTTCGTTTTACTTCCCCTAACAACGGATATCTTTTCTATATTTTTGAGGATGGAACATATACAGTCGTAAGAGAGGTTGGTCAGAGTAACATGACCCAGAACATCATTTTGCAGCACGCTTTTAGTTCAGCTATAAATACTCAACCGCGTGAATCTAATCTTCTTGCTATATTGGCTCGTGGTACTACGTTTGATTTATATGTGAATAACCATTACGTCACGAGTTTTAGCGACAATACCTATAGCCGGGGCAATGTAGAAAATCTAGCCGTTAGCAACTCCTCCAATGAGTGGACAGATATCGTGTTTCGCAATGTGAAAGCGTGGGCAATATGATCGTGATCTATTTGATAAATCAGCTCATATACACTCATATACACTTTTAGCGTTAAGCTCATCTTTTACAAATTTGTGTATGAACTTACAAGTCACGTTGTTTACCTCATCAGTTACTCATACTTGGCCAAGACATCCGATACACATATTGGCAGTCAACGTTGGCAGATGCGTACTCTTGTTCGGTCAATCTAACATAATGTGTAAATTTTGGAATCAAACGGCTCTTACGCAACCTCGCTGCTTCAAAATGTGATATAGGGGTCAGCATATCTAAACGTGAAAAGTGTACAGTAAGCAAAGAAGGATGTTCATCAAGTGTATGCATTTGGCTTCCCAGGCGGATTAAGAAAAAGGCGTTTCAGCTTGAAAAGCACGCTTTCTCGTGCGATCCTCTAAGGAACGTGTTTTATCACGTATGCTCACCTGGCTCTGCAAGCCACTTTCTTCGCTTACCGTACACTTTTCACGTTTAGATATGCTGACCCCTATATGGGAGTCTTTCATTGCGCTTAGCCAGCTCTCACCGTGATTTTTCCTCTCCGCTGCCGCGCTGTCTGCCACCACCTTCCAGATCGCCGCTTCCACCAGATCGACGGGAAACTGGTGGGCAAGTCGGCTGACCACCTCGCTGACCGGGGCCATTTCTCCCCACGGCCAGACGGAGGCGAGGGCTTCGGCAATGTCAGCAAAGGCGGGAAACATTTTGCGTCTGGCATGCAAGAAGACCAGATTGTAGTGGCGACGTTTGGAAAGCTGGCGCTCGGTGCCAATCCAGAAGGTCCCTTGTTGCAAGCAGACAAGCCGTCGTGCGGCCTGGGCTTTGACCAGGTTACGATCTCCCCGTTTGTCATCCTCCATGCCCGCCTCAGCGATGAACGGTGTTCCGTTTGCTAAAGTGCCCACGACATCGGGCAGGTAATGATGGGGTTGGTTCTCAAACGTGTAGCCAATCGCGAACGGTGCATGTTGTGGGATCGGCAGTCGGTACTTCGTGGCAAACTCCGGGCCAATATCGCCACGCGCGTAGCTGGCAACCAGTGGGTGATATTCGAGCCACAAAAGCAAACGTTCTTCCAACTGGCTACAGAACGGCTGCCTGATGACCGTGCCCGTTTTGTAGCTGGGAACCCATCCTGAAATGGAGCGGCCCGCGATTTTGAACAGATCAATGCCTTGTACTTCTGGCGCGACCATAAGCAACCCTGCTTGACATGCGCGTCTGTCTTGCGCATTCCAATGGTTTGTTTCTCTCGATGGGGAACACAATTGACAGATTTGAGAGCAAGTGTACCTGACGGAGAGCGGTTTTGTCCAGGAACGTGTGTCCCAGTGTCCAAGATTGAGGGCAATGTGCGGATTACCCGAAAGTCTGGCCGCAACCTACCGAAAGTTTGGCCACACGGGTAAATTGGCTTGTAGAGGCATACGAGTAACAAAACGACGGAATTTCGCAAGTATCAGCCTTGCCTCCACCTAACCGTGTGAATTGCCTTGCAGAGAGGATTCACCAGTTTTTTCTTGGGCGGCCAATCTTTTGGTAGGAAATGGCCAATCTTTCGGGTAATCCGCACAATGTTCCACGTTTGGGGGCCAAATTCGTCCACTTCGTAAGTCATTTACCATCTGAGACTAGATAGCCGAGAGGGCTGCTCGCCTTCATGTTCAAGTATGTGGATAGGTGGCTCTTGGTAAGGGCAAAGGCCGTACCGCTTCCGTCGTGATACATGATCACAGCATTCCGGTACCTGCGAGTCCATGCGTCTATTGCGCTCCGATAGCGCATGGGCGCAAGCGGATCGCCGCTGTCGAATCCTCGGGCTGCTAGCGCTTGTCGTTTCTGATCTATAAACTGGCGTGCACGCTGGCGCTGCTCATCGAGCGATTTGACAATTTCATTAGGCGCGCGCCGCGGAGTCGACGAACTCCTCATGACCGTTCGAGCTCTTGCCATGTCGGCCTCCCAGAACCTGTCGTTGATGGGCCGGCTTTTTAGGGGCATACTCCGCCCAGAGGCTTGAAGACGATGCACCGGCCGGTCTGCGGGTCTCGTTCACAACACTCCCGATGGCCACCGCCCCCTCCACCACCACTGTCAGACGGACACTGGTCAAGACACTTATAGAAAGCATAACCACAGCCTGCCACACAGAATGCCGCCCCCCATCCCCCGGTGCCGATCGTACATCCTACGTTGCAGGCCTGCCACTCCAGAGCGCATGTTATACCGCAGTCCTGTGGAACCACGCTTGCACGAGCATCAGCCCACGACATCCCTGAGTAGTGCCCTCGGTACAACTGTGCCGTCTTGTAAAGTGATCCTTCTGCGGTAAATCCTGGCAGGTTCATTGTACATATCTCCTTCTAAATGTTTGGGGTTACCGGTCGTAGTACGGTGACAACTTTGTGACAAGGAACGGGAACTCCTCGGTCACATCCACGCGCACAAAGAACTTCTCAGTCACATCGGTGGTACGACTCGTGTACGAAAAAATCACATCGACAATGTTGCGTGCGCCGCTCAGACGCGAGGGATGCACTTCCACCCCGGTTAAGGCGCTATTCCGCCCAAAAGCGTCAGCAGCTATGGCATAGATCGCCGGATAGCGCACAGCTAGGTAGTTCAGCGCACGATGTTCATCCGTCGCGCCCGCATTGTCTGCCATTTGCATGATCCGATCAAACAGTTCCTCAGCCGCTGGCTCAAACTCCTTTGCGGTCACTTTCTCCGGTCGTGGAACGGCCTTGATGAGCGCATCGCGGTCGAAGGAATAGATCTGGTCGAAGGCAACCATGGGGATCATGAGTCCATTACACATCTCTGGCGGGGCGATGGGACCACGCACGCCAACGACGACATCAAGATCCAGAGGACTGGGAGTAGGACGCAGGGCTTCCACCAGGAGGTCGAAGTCCGCTGGGTCACGTGGCACAAGGAGATACGTCTCCAGTCCTTCGATCTCCAACACCCAGCACAGTTGACGTGCCAGGTAGCGGTTTGACCTCTGTGACAGCATAGACTGGAGTGCCTGCCGGTCTGTCAGACCGGCTGTTTCGGCTCGCCCGGTAGCCTGAGCAAATTCCTTTTCCACGGCTAGGCTTGGGAAACGCGGAGTGACTCTGCCCAGCGCGTAGACATAGGAAAGGGTCGTTGTTCCCGTCGAACGAACGGGAGATGGCGCAGCGGTTTGAGAGGGAGTCACATCCACAGGTTGGTTTGTTGACTGCTCCCTCTCTTCGGATAGCTCCATAACTGGGTCCTCCTGTTCAGAATGAGTTTTCAGTACGAATTCCGTAGACCGACTACTTGGGACGACGACCGGAGAAGGTGAGCCAGCGGTTGAGGGTAGCAGCACGCTGTTCACAACTCCCGCAAGGTCTAACGCCGACGGCAGCTGTCGCCCTCTTGATCACGTCGCCAAGGCCGACGTCCTCATCGCTGATGAAACCAGGAAGGCGCACACGGTACGGCTGGCGTTCATACTTGTCGGTCTGACCGTCCTTTGCCTCTTCTGTGTCCATAGCGTTCATCTCCTTTCATCTAAGATTTTTCGACCTCAACGGTCATAGCACAGTGACATCTTGGTGGCCAGGAATGGGAACGCCTCGGTCACATCCATTCACACAAAGAACCTTCCAGTCATGGCAATACCAGCCACTTCGCGCCCTTTGAGTACTCTCCAGAGTGGCCTTCATTGCCCGATCTGGAGAGTACCGATCAAGTCCTCGGTCGGCACGCCAGTAGTGATCTCTATCTGCGTATTCTAATGCTCCATATTACAACGTTGCATCTCCCGAAGTCGCACACTATACCCCCCTCGCCTACGTATATGCCATCGATATAAACGGACGCGGCAGGCTGAACCGAATTCGGGTTTGGACCGCTCTCATCACTATAGCCTACTCCGCTAGCCACAGTTCTGGCTTTGTAAAGCGAGGCCTCTGCGGTAAATCCAGGGAATCTAGGCTCCTTCATTTCATTCAACTCCTTTCATGAGTCGTCACCATAACCTGGTATGCGGCCCAGGCATCCAACAAAGGGGGAACAACCGTCGTTCTCCGCTGCGTAGAGACCTGGGTGAGAGCGAATTTCACCTCAGCCGCCGTCGCAGTGGGAAATTGCGAGTCGCAGTGGGAAATTGCGACCATAAGAGCGCGATGGCACCGGTTACAAAAGGGACTGCGACACTCGTTCCTCCGAAGGTGATGGGTCCGCCATCGGCTCCAAGACTGGTCACGTCATCGCCGGGCGCACCCAGCCCACGTCTTCCGATAGAACCTCCCAGGTTCGACTGATTGATTGGTCGGCCTCGCAGGTCATAAGCAACGACTGGAATGACCCAGGGATGGCGAGTGATAGCAGAACTGCCGACGGCTCCTTGATTGCCCGCCGCCGCAACGGCAATGACGCCGCGCCTCGCGGCATAATCCAGGGCCGCTTCTAACTCACGCTGCCCTGTGGATGACGGGTGTACCAAGGCAACGCTCTTGGTTTGGGTGCATACCCCTCGTATGCTTCCAGGAATCTCACGGATATGCTCACTCGCAAGATCAGGATGATTGGTTGCGACAGGTCCATCAAGCAACCCGACCATAATTTCGGGTTGACCACTGGTGTGTTCCATCAACGCTGTAAGCTTGACCAGATCCAGATGATTCATGACCTTTCACCGTTTCAAATAATGGCGCAGCGAAGAGAATACCAGACACTTTACAGACGCCAAGTCTGAGGTTTATTGGATGATACAAACGAAACTTTGAAGGCTTAAAGTAGATTATCATATTAATTCTACTACATTTTTATAACTTTTTCAAGGTTTTTACGTCAAATTTCGTTTGATAGTGATTATGTTAATAATTAAGTAATTATACCTACCAGAATCCCTGTTAAGCGTCTTTCGTCGAAGTAGGAATATCCAAAAGTACCGAAAGAGCCTCACAGTCTCAGTGGCATGGTACACTCTGGCTCAAGTTTGTCCGAGATAATAGCTGTTATCCTGGACACCACCGCTTCTTCATCGAGCAATAGAGTGCTTTCACCAGCTACCATGATCTGGTGGTGAATTGAGATTATCTTGGACACGGAGGAATCTATGGACTTGACAGAACTGATTGAGGCCTTTTTCGCGGCCAAACAACGTACGTTTGCCTCAAACACCCGCCGCGCTTACCGCTATGATCTCATGGCGTGTGCGCAGGTGCTTCCGACTCTCCCCGTTCGCGAGATCACCGTATCCCATCTCCGCCTGTTCCTGGATGCCACAA
>WNGM01003367.1_pt1 | contig 12770 bp, 13 predicted proteins | sample 5400571 | NCBI WGS metagenome assembly WNGM01 (sample SAMN13153378, study PRJNA577476) | soil metagenome | isolation source: 100 cm soil or saprolite under Garry oak tree replicate 2 | place: USA:California | collected 2016-06-15
TATCGGCAGAACGCATCAAAGCGATGAGAACCCAACTACCTACGCAGTTATAGTTATTTTATCAAAGTCTGGAGCCCAGCCAGTCGGGTTGTAGAATTTGATAGTATTGTTCCCAGCATTCAGTTTTATTGATGTAGTTATGTGCCCAACAATAATCCAGTCACCCGTGCTAGAGAAAACGAGTTGAACCCCAGCATCATTATTTACACTCATAAAGGCATTTCGGTTTTCACCAGAACAATAGTAGATCGTTAAAATGTACATCTTGGTGCTTCCCACATTCACATTATTAAACTGTAGTGTTCCGTTGTTATCACCTACAAAGCCGACTTTCAGATGCCCAGAACAATTAGTGCAGTCCTTCACGGTTGCACTTCCGGTAAATGTGTTAGTAGATGACTCAGCTTCATAGGTGTATGTGATAGGCGCAGGCGTTGATACCCTGGTGAGAACACCAGCAACTGATGGACCATGAAAGAGGTTCGGCAAGAAGGCAGTTGCGTAATAGACGAAACCACTTACGAGAACAAGGAGTAGTATTGCTCCAACGATTAGAGTTTTCAGATGCTTTGAGGCACGTCGCCGTGGTGGGATTGGAGGCAGTGAAGAAGGAGGAACCAGGTCAGGACTAAATGGCTCATATGAATTTTGCTGCCCCATTCCAGAGGTCAATGAACCATACTCGGTTGATGGTATTTGTGGTGAAGTTTTAGGCGATGATGTAGGCAAGGCGAGATTAGTCGACGAAGCATCAGCATTGGAATAAGATAAACCATCATCGACTGCTGGTACTTGTGATAAAGTTCTGGCCGATAACATTGGCAATGTGAGATTATCCGACGAAGAACCAGCATTGGAATAAAAAGAGGAGGTAGATGTCCCACACTTTGAGCAAAAATTAGCGTTCGCAATGAGTGGATTTCCACAGTTCTTGCAAAAACCTGTCATGTGCCACCTCTCTGTTAAGAAGCCTATCCCGCTATGTGAATCTGCGAGCACCATGCAACTGAGATGTAAGTTACTAATGTGAACGGTAACCGTTATACATTATACTCCATTGTTTGCATTTATAACAGGGTGTGTTTGTATTAGAAAATGTCACTTTACTTGCAACCTTGAAGAAGGGGTTATGTGCCTATCTGCCCGGTAGCTTTTTTATAGACGTAGAGAGTTCTTCGATCATGACGGAAGAGAATGAGGAGACAGATGAGAGCGATAGAGGTGAGAAGAATGGTGAGGTAAACGAGGCCGTCGAAGCCCCACATGTGCGCGAAGAAGCCACCGAGACCGTTGCCAAGAAGTTGGCCGAGACCGAGGAAGACAGAGTAGAGGCCCATGAGTAGGCCACGGTCTCTGGCAACTTCTTCGGAGAGGTCTGCAAGATAGGAAAGGGCGGCAGGAGCGAAGCTGGTTTCGGCAAAAACGCCGACCATTAAGACAGGTATCCAGATATAGAAGAGGTAGTCGTTGCCAAGGCCGCGATGGTTGATACCTGTGAGAGCGAAGCAGGCCAGGTAGACGCCACCTATTGAGGCAAGCATCAGAACAATACGCGGTACACGATTGAGGAAGAAAGCCCAGAAGAGTAGGCAAAGGCCAAAGAAAAGGGCAAAAGCTCCCAGCACAAAGCTCACCCTGCGACCACCATCGTGACCACTCATGCTGCCCATGAGGAGCTGGTTGGGATCGTGTACGGGTGTTGCCAGCACAAAGGTAAGTTGGGAACTAAGCCAGATTCCTACTAAGGCAAAAATACATATCCAGGCGGGAATGAAGATGAAAAGGCGCGGAGAGCGGATGATGCGCCAATAGCGTGTGGCTAATACACGCGCACTACCATGCTCAATAACCTGCTTGATACGGGGAGTCAGGAGCATACAAACTACGACCGCAACGTAGATGAGGGCAAGGACAGCAAAGGCGAAACGATCGAAGCGATCCCAGGCAAAGCCACCGACGACAACACCCGCAGCGATCCCTCCACTGGTCGCAAGCTCATAGAAGCTCATGATCCGCATACGGCGAGAAGAGCTATCTGACGTGAAGTCCGCTAGATAGCCGAGGACCGCTGGCACCTGCATGGAGGAAGCGATGCCGGAGAGTGCCTGTAAGCCGATCAGATAGGGAACTGGCTGAGTGAGTGGGGTAAAGAGAAAAAGGGTAACAACGGCCAATCCAAGTATGGGGCCGATGACAAGAAATCGCTGACGCCCCCAACGGTCGCTCAAGGCTCCCATAATGGGGGAGAGGAGTAGTTCGGTGGTAAAATAGACAACAGAGAACAAGCCCACCTGCAAGCTTGTGATCGTATGACCAAGATGGGCTGAAAGATGAGCCAGGAAGAGTCCAATAACAACCGTTCCCGCACCACTATTCGTCCTTAAGAGAAATGTACCGATCAGGAGGGGTGCTACTGACCGTTTTGACATGATCTGTCCTTATATTCTATTCCGCTCCCTTGGAGCGGCATCCATGTATGCGCTGTACACTTGTTGCCGTTTGCGCCACGTGAGTAACGCAATGATACATCCTACCATAATTAGTATAACAGCTACCAGCACAAGTATAAACAAGATCAGTCGTATCGGCCCACTATCTACAGCGGCAAGTGCTACTAGAACCATATCCAGTTTCCCCTATTGATTCGTTTTTCTACCCCACGCTATGTTGACGAAGCAACTAGATAGACAGTAACAAATAAAGGATGATGAGATTTTCATCATCCTTCTTAATGACTCCATGCTTATCCGTTTCGTTTTAAACGACCAGTTCTTTTGGCGTAGCGTTCGGCAATACCGAAGATGTAGATGCCGAGCGGCACACTGAGAATGGCACTGATAATCAAAGGCCAGGTATTGTTCCAGATTTCCGGCGACCAAATGGGTTTATTATACAGTAGACCCGCACGTAAGCCATCCAGTACGTAGGTGGCCGGTGAGATGCGTGCCAGTGGCTGCATCCAGGCGGGCAACACCTCGATGGGATAGTAGACACCGGAGATCAGGAGCAGTATGGCTCGCACGATGAAGGACATTTGCATACCCTTCTCAGTGTAGAGCAACGGGAGAACTGCGGCTCCGATGCCAAAACCGATGAACGAGATGCTGCCAACCAGGAGCATGAATACGGCTGTCAGGTAGTTGGCATGGCTGAGGTCGAGATGGAAGAAGGCTCCGACCACGATCAATTGGATGAACGTGAAGAGCAGACCATGCACGAGAGCGTACCAACAACTGCCTAGCAAGTGCGTGAAGCGCGAGATAGGAGCCATGAAAGTGTATTCAATGGTACCTTCCCAACGTTCCATGTTGATAATATCAGTTACTCCATCAAAGGTCACACTGAGGTATGACCAGACGGAGGTACCGATCAAGAGGTACAGGATCAGAAAGTTGACATTGATTGTGGCTCCAGTTATCAGTTCAGCACTGGCACCGATATAGGTTACCGACAGGGCATTGACGATCAGGTAGACTAACCAGACCAACTCCCACGCCCAGTAGCGTTTGGTCATATTCCAGTTGCGTTCAAAGAAGGCGTATGCCGCACGTCCTTGATGCATAAGTGTAGACATGGTTTTGTTTCTCCTTATTCTTCATCTTCACGCTCGGCCTCCAAGACTTCGAAGGCTTTCTCCCAACTACCGTAGCGTTGGATGTCGTCCTCAGTGATACGATGCGAGGCAGTATAGTGCATGAAGACTTCGTGCATGGTCACAGGTTGGCTACGTCCCATCAGGATGGCCACGGTACGCTTGAGTTCCCTGGCATCATCCAGAGCGACGATGCGGCCCTGGTCGATGATGGCGACCCGATCACAGAGAGCCTCAGCTTCGTCCATATCATGCGTAGTCAGCAGGATGGTGGCATCGTGCTCATCGCGTAACTCGCGTACAAAGGTCTGAACGTCGATTTTTGAGCGCGGGTCCAGTCCAGTCGTTGGCTCGTCGAGGAGCAGAACGACAGGTGCGGTCAAGAAAGCACGGGCAATGGCCACTTTTTGCTGCATGCCACGCGACATATTTTCCAGAGGTGCATCGATACGATCAGGTTTGATGCCCAAGCGACTCAGGATGCTGCGAATTTTGGCACGTGCCTCGACAGCAGACATGTTATAGAGCCGTGCCGCGTAGAGCAAGTTTTCCATTGGCGAGAGCTTCTTGAAAAACGACGCCTCAACGCTCACCCGGTTGATCAACCGCTGCACTACGCGCTCGTTTTTTTCAACATCGTAGCCAAAGATGGATACATGACCCGTGTCTGGAATGAGCAGCGTCGAGAGGATACGAATGAGGGTCGATTTACCAGAGCCATTCGAGCCGAGAATGCCAACGATCTCGCGGCGTTTGATGGTGATGGTGATATTATCGACGGCACGTACCTCGCGCTTGCCATCTTTCTGCCCCTCTTTCTTGTGCCAGCGTAAGAGAGGACGTGATTTTTTGAATATTTTAGAAACGCCTTCGATGACTACAGCATCTTGAGAGGCGTCGAGTACAAGATTTTCGAGAGGCTGAGGATAAGAATTTGTATTGACATGTATAGCCACAAGCTTTGTCTCCTCCTTGAGGCCGGTTGATCACCAGCACTATTCGTACACAATCTTTAGGATAACGTCCATTCTTGACTGAAACATTGATCATCAGGATAGGCTGGAGCCTGTCCCTTTGTACAAGTTGAAACCGCATGAGCAACTTCCTTCGCTTGAATAGTTCACCTTGATGTCGCTCCTTCATAAATTCTTAGGTAGTACGCATAAAACAGACATACAAACGTTTTGATGGTGACCGTTGTTCAGAAAAAAGACGACAAAAAACCGTGGGACTGAATGTTTTTGCCAGTGCCCACGGTTGAGGGTTTCTCTTCGCGCTTTACCTACTCATTCTCGTAAAGTAGGTGGAGATTCCCAGGAGATGGGCACACGGGGGCCTTGGGCCACGGCGGTAAACACGGGAGAGCCAAAGCCAAACAGGCCGATTCCACCGTTCGCATACGCCTTTCCCAGGCCGATGGGCATAGCATGGCCGCAGAAGTCGACGATATCACGCAGACGTGACGCGACCATATGAAGCTGCATGTGTCGTGTAACCATGCTCGCCATCTCCTTTCCCTTTGTTGATTTCTTTCCTCATCCAACTCTTGGATTGGATGCCAAAAAGCTTGTGCCAAAATGGTGTCAGGATTGCCTCTGCAATCCTCTAGAACGAGTATACGGGATCAATTAGCGTTTTGTCAAGGGCGATTGAGTCGCTTTAACCGACATTTAACAAAGAAGCTACACTAAGCGGTTTTGCTAAATTTTCGAACTCCGTCTTGCTGAATGGTTTGGGCAACGCTGATATGACGTTGTATGGCCTCTTCGGGATTTGGGCTGCTAAACTCGGCGATGGTCAGACGCACAAGAGTAAGATAGTCGTTTTGCTGCGGGTAGATGGCGGTCACATAGTTACGACCCAAACGGCGATCATCGAAGGTAGCCACCACATATCGCTTCCCGTCAGGAGCAATCACGGTATGACGAGCCAAGTCCAGAACTTGTAAGCGCATGGGCAAGGCATCGAGAAGCTCGACAGCATAGCTTTGTTGCTGCTGCAGGGCGGCGGATGGAGTATGTGCAGGCTCATTTGTTAGCATATTCGTCCTCCTTGAGGTTATTACACATTTTTCTATTTCATTAGAAGGAGCCTGACACCTGTATAGTGTCAGGCTACTAGATTCTTTTTGTGTGTAGACTAGTGTACAAAAGTTGAACCATTCCGTCAACAGAGCAGCTATAAGTCATGCTCGAAGGCGCGACGAGCCCGTCTCCTGGCTCTCAGCGTACTCAAGTTTTTCCAGGTGCGGCCCGGCAGAGAGAGCAAGAAGTAGGGGTGCCGTATGAGGTAGAGGAAGAAACGGGGTTGGAGCCGTTTCCACAAACTGGGCAACTCTTGTACTTCACCAGAGCTACGCGGATGCTCTTTGCTCTTAGGATCGGCCCACCGTTCACGTACGTAAATGTCGCCGAAGCGTTCTAGAGAGGGGGCTTCATTGGGAGCCACTGCAACCAAACCATTAATATACTCCAAAGGTGTTTGCGAACGCTGGACGGGGAAGCCTGCCCAATTTGCTAATAGGCAAATCCGTCCGTATATCTGAGTTGAGACGCTATACCTGCGGAAGAGACGACGCCACCAGATGCTAAAGACCATTAGGCCGAATAGAAGAAGCAGGACAAGGCCACCCAGTACAATACCGACACCCCGAGCCAACGAAAACACGGATTCAGCGGGAGTTTGCGTTGAGCTTGAAGCACCACTCTCTGATACCTCTGTCTGGTTGGGAAGGGGATGCTTAGGAGTGATGGGAATATTACTCCCATTTCCACCAATGGTATTTGAGCCATCGATCTGATATTGACCGGGGTTAGGCCGGGCGAAGGAAGAAAAGCCTGCAGATGGCTCAAAGTTGATCCAACCATAGCCAGCAAAGTAGACCTGCGTCCAACTATGCGCATCGGTACCGTAAACGGTACGCTGATGAGTTTTGGGATCAAATTTACCATTGGTATAGCCGACCACAACACGTGCAGGTATGCCAAGGGAGCGTGCCATGACAGCCATAGTAGTGGCAAAGTAGTTACAAAAACCCCTATGGTCGCTGTGGAAGAGGAACCAGGAAACAGGCTCCTGGTTATCGGGAAGATGGACATCGACACTATACACAAAATTTGTGTGCAAAAATGTCTCCAAGGCTACAGCTTTGTCATACATGGTGGGTGCATTCGCCGTAATCTGCCGAGCAAGGGCAGCAATGTTGGGATCAAGGCTTTTAGGCAATTGTGTGTAATTAACGACCAAGCTCGGTTCGTAGTAGGTGATGGGCAGCGGGCCGTCAAAGTTCGGCGGAAATTGCGGCGAGTTGGTAGGCAGAGGTACGGTACGGAGGGTTTTGACATCTGCCGAAGAGACATAAGAGATCACAGTGTAGTGTTCTCCAGCGGTTAATTTGCCGTGGGTCGACTCGACAGCAACTAATGCGTTTGTAGTTTTACTGTTGAGGAGAGTGGAAGATTGATCTACTTGGCCAATCTGGGATGCTCCAAAGAGATAGGAAAATTGCTCACCGGGTGGATTAACCACGTTCACGTGTTGTGTGACGGTATGGACAACGGTCGATTCAGGCGTATTCGGTGAGTCAGATGGTAAGGCGAGTGTACTAGTAGGGCCGTTTGACCAACCTCGCCCATCATAATTTTCGTAAGCCACAGACATGAGGTACTGGTTGACATCATCGCTTTGTACAGTAAACACGGGATCGTTATTCAGGTTGGGATTGCCGCCTAGAACAAGGGTATCTCTAAAGTTGCCATGGTTGGCGGCATTGGTGCCACCACTGAGCGAGATGATTCTATTCCAGGTATCTTCAAGCTGCACCCATGGATTGGCGTCCGCATTCCAGATTTGCGATGCTGTGTCATTGGTATAACCCCAGGGCAAAAACCAGGAAAAGATCAAGATGCCGATGGAGATAAGCGCACCAGTTTGCATGACTTCCCAGCCCAGATCATCAGCATAGCGTAGCCCTTGCCCTCGCCAGCGGTGGAAGGATTCGTGAAGATTGAAACGAAGCAGGAGGAGCAGGGAAGCGATGAGGAATATAACCAGAAAGACAATATAGCCATCTTCGATGTTGCTGAGATTGATCAGGAGAACAACGGCATTGGCAACAATGAGTAGCCAGGGGCTGCGCGTGCGATACAAAAGCCATGCACTGGTGTAGGCCAGAGCGAAACCAAGGAAAGTAATAAAGAAGAGAAAGATGGAGTCATCCTCACCTGTGCCACCTGCGATAACGGAGGCATACCATTTGTACTGACCATTGAGCAAAGCAGTAATATTACCTCCATCGAAGGCTCCGGCAGTTTGCCAGAAGGCCAGTAACAGGCCAAAGAGGATAACAACCACGTGAATAGCCAGAGGTGGAAAGCGTTGTTGTTTGGCAGCAATGACGCCGATGAGCAGTCCGATGAGGGTGGTCAACGTGAGGACGCTCAGGTGGTCTACCCAGTCCGCCGCTTGTACAGACCAGATGGTAGTGTAGACCACGGTAGCAAGCAGGAAAAGGGAAAACCACCCCTCTTCAAGGTGCAAGTGTATACGAAACGTGGGCCGACGTGGGCGAGCATTATTGCCATTGTTCCCATTGGTTGAATGCTGGTCGGTGATCAGCTTAGATAGTCGTTCAACGGCTGGATCATGCATAGTTTCTTGCATCGTTCTACCTCCGGTATGCGTAACTCGCTTCGTGGCTGCCTTCAAGTGCCTCTGCCAAGAAATCACCGCACTTGATACGCACTACAGGCACACCCGCACCTTCTAACAGAGCCAGGGTATCTTCATCCTCGGGGCTATTATCGAATGAAGCAGCATTCAAACCTACTACGGCTACCTGTACTCCGCGCCGTTGCAGGTGACGAAGGCCTTCATGCCAATCTCGTGAGTTAGAGGGCGTAATGATGATCGCCACTGTATTTCTGCCGAAGTGGAAGGCATCGAGGGCCAGGGCCTCTTTCAATTCGGGACCAGAGCCAGCGGTGACGACTGCCAGCAGTTCAAGCACGCGCTCAACCTGACGATCACCACGGTCGAGCGATAAAAATTCACGCTGTTGTCCATTTACAATCATACCTACTGAGAGGTCATGACGCAAAAGGTAGGTGGCTATAGTTGCCGCTAGAGTGACTCCATACTCCTCGGTTGACTGCTCTTTCTCACCCGCCTGGACGCTAGCATGAAGGTCAAGGAAAACCCAGGCATCCACGGCGGGATCAAGGTCGAATTCCTTGACCATTAACTTATTATTATGTGCGCTGGAACGCCAGTGTATACGGCTGAGAGCATCGCCTGCCATATAGTCGCGGATAGTGGTAGCATTGGTAGTGGTTTGCAAAGCGCGACGAGAGCTACGCCCTCTGCCAGGTAAGCCACCGGTGAAGAGCGCAAAGCTGGTAATAGGCACAACACGTGGCAATACCAGCAGTTCATGAGCAGGAGACAGGAAGATGCGACGCCGGAAGAGGCCAAAGGGATCACCACTGGTCGCTGTTACCGGACCCAATTGAAAACGCCCGCGCTGCCGACAGACGGTACGAGCCTTCCACATAGCTCGTTTGCGTCCACCCATGCTGGCAACGTAGCCCGCACGATGGTTCGGCAAAGTCGAGCCATCGGCGATCTGGACCCACAGTTTGGGCATGACACTAGTATTATCAAGCATGAGCCGCTCTTCAAAGGTCTCACCGACCTGTACACGACCACTGATGATGTTGCGATGAAAGATCAATTTTCGTAAGCTGTACCGCGCCCATAACCATGAGAGGACGAAGAGCGTCACCAAGACATAGGTGAGCTTGTACAGATCGCTCCAACCACTACTAATGGCGAAGAAGAACAGCGCCACGATGAGTACAATTGCTTGCCAGGGTCGCATAGCCTAGCGTCCTTTTCCGCCGCCGACCCATGCATTGGGTACGGGTACGCTTTGCAGTATCTCTTCCAAAACAGCCGTCGAGGTGATCGAGCGTACACGAGCAGCAGGCGTGACAATGATCCGGTGTGCCAGAGTGGGCTTTGCCAGCAGTTTGACATCATCGGGGATGACATAGCCACGCCCACGCACAGCCGCCAGGGCTTGCGAGGTACGGAACAAGGCTAACGAGCCACGCGGGCTTGCCCCCAGATAAACATTGCTGTGGTTGCGAGTCGCGTTGGCAATGCTCACAATATATTCACGAATCGAGGGGTCAACATAGATGTGGCGTATCTGCTGCTGAATATGCACCAGTTCCTCAGCCGTCATAATCTGGACCAGATCTTCAAGGGGATGATGATGCTGATGAGTATCAAGAATATTCATTTCATCGCTCGCTTTGGGATAGCCGATGCTAATATTCATCATAAACCGGTCAAGTTGGGCTTCTGGTAGTGGAAAGGTGCCTTCATATTCAATAGGATTTTGAGTTGCCATGACCATAAATGGCTCGGGAAGGCGATACGATACACCATCGACGGTAATCTGGCCCTCTTCCATAGCTTCCAACATGGCCGACTGGGTCTTGGGTGTAGCACGATTAATTTCATCCGCCAGCACAATTTGAGCCATGATGGGACCAGGGCGAAATTCAAAGTTGCCCGTTTTCTGATTATAGATGGAGGTACCGGTGACATCGCTGGGCAAGAGATCAGGGGTAAATTGAATGCGCTTAAATGTGCAACCAATGGAACAGGCAATGGCTTTGGTAAGCACGGTTTTGCCCACACCGGGCACATCTTCGATCAAAACATGCCCACGACAGACCACGGCGATTAGACTAAAGGCAACGGTTTCCCCTTTGCCAACAATTACTTTTTCAACATTGCTGATAACACGCTGTACTGCTGAAGCTAAATCTTGTACTGATTGCATGAATTTTTACTCTCCCCAATTCGTTTTGAGGTCTGCCTACTTTGTGCATACATATGAACATTGATAGTGTACCACGTTCAAGCCAAAGCAGAAAGGGCTATATTTTGCAACTTTGCAAGGGCTCTGTCCAAAAAGTGCAGGAATTGCATATATAACTACGCTGCAAGATGCACTTTGGTCGCAACAATTTCTCGTCTGTACAGGAGTATATGCCCTTTGACTGAAAGAAAGCTGAATGACCTTTCGGGCTGTAGCCCGCCGCAAGCCATGCCGTTTCAACGGCAGTGGGAAGGCGTGTTTCGGCTTCAGCCCTTGAGTATAGTAGTCAAAACGTGCTAGAATCTGAGCATAAGAACGTTTGAGTATCGAATGCGCCCCAACCGAAGACAGGAACACGCCTTGATGCAAGTACTGATCGCCTCTCGACAGACGTACAATTCCTGTCTTGAGGAACTGATCACGCACTATCAAGAAACAGGCAAGTATCTGCACCTGTATGAGGTGGAGTGTCAAAATATACCTTGTCAATCAGTGCTACATAAATAACTAGCACTACTGGTCAAGAAAGGAGTGACTTTTTATGGCTTTTTCTCTAGGCTCAACCTCAACATTGATTGATTATCTGGTTCCACCACAGCAATCCCGAAGCATTAATCTCCTCAAGGATGGCTTGCTTGTCATTGGCTTTAGCCTGTTTCTTGCTTTGTGTGCACAGCTATCATTTCATCTTTCATTTACTCCTGTTCCAATCACCTTGCAAACCTTGGGAGTGTTACTGACGAGCGCAGCACTTGGTAGTAGACGTGGTGGTCTGGCTATGCTGAGCTATCTTGCCGAAGGAGCACTTGGCTTACCTGTCTTTGCTGGTGGTACCGGGGGATTTATCCACCTTATCGGGTTTACCGGTGGCTATCTCTGGTCATACCCACTTGCCGCATTCGTCACCGGACTCCTCTGCGAACGTCACCTGGATCAGCGGTTTCTTACATCTGCCCTAGCCATGCTCCCTGGCTCACTGATTATCTACCTGATAGGTGTCCCTTGGCTGGCTATTGTTGGGATACCTACGAAACAAGGAATAACCCATAACCTGTATGCCGCATTTCTAGGAGGCATGCTCCCTTTCATACCCGGCGACCTGCTCAAGCTTGTACTTGCTGCGCTACTGCTTCCAATTGCCTGGACACTTGTGCGAGCCGTAAAACCGGGTAGGGGCACAAACCACTAGCCCACTTCATCAGAGTATGCTATCATAGGGCTATGAACAGGAACGCCAATGAAACACAACAACTACGTGCAAAAGTACGTGGACTAGTACAGGGTGTCGGCTTCCGCTACTTTGTCATCGAGGAAGGTCTGAGGCTAGGTCTGCGTGGTTATGTACGCAATACATCCAGAGGCGATGTAGAGGTAGTGGCGCAAGGGCCACGTCCCGCGCTGGAACGCCTGCTAGCCTTATTATAACGGGGGCCAGCGGCGGCCTCTGTAGATGAAATCGAGACTACATGGCAGCAACCAACGGAGCATTTTAGCGGTTTTAATCTGCGTTGGTAAATGTTTGAACGAATAAATAAGGGCTGGAATCTGTCCCTGACAAGGGGAGTTTTTGCATCACAACCCAGCCTTCTTAAATACTCAAAAGTGAAAAGGATGTTCGCTATGATTGACCGTGAGACCGTAAAAAATGTAGCCAAACTGGCCCGTTTGGGCATGACCGAAGAAGAAATTGATATCTTTAGCAATCAACTTTCGGTGATTTTGGAGAATATCGCCATTTTACAGCAGGCAGATGTGAGTGGGGTGTCACCAACATCCCATGCCTCACGCCTGACCAATATTATGCGTAGCGATACACCACAGCCATCATATCCACCAGAAGTATTATTAGCCAATGCCCCTGCTCAGGAAGATAACTGTCTCAAGGTGCGTGCTGTGTTGGAGGGAGAATAAGAGAATATGGCCGAATTATATGAATTAACGATTGCCGAAGCCGGAGAACTGTTGCGTTCGAAAAAAATCTCATCAGTTGAACTGACACGCGCCCATCTTGAGCGTATTCGGGCAGTAGAAGATAAAGTCAAAGCCTTTACGCTCATCACCGACGAACTGGCCCTGCAACAAGCCAGGGAATCCGACCGCCATATCGCTCGTGGCGAGGCTCTTTCGCCTTTGACAGGTATTCCTCTTGCTATCAAAGATGTCATCTGCACAAAGGGCATCACCACCACCTGTGGTTCGCGCATGCTGGAGAACTTCAAGCCGCCGTTCGATGCGACGGTCATGGAACATCTGAACGCGACAGGTATGGTAATGGTCGGTAAGACC